>Ga0134128_10000347_pt1 | contig 64914 bp, 58 predicted proteins | sample KB31754_FD_96462 | JGI IMG/M metagenome (GOLD analysis project Ga0134128, IMG submission 96462) | Terrestrial soil microbial communities with excess Nitrogen fertilizer from Kellogg Biological Station, Michigan, USA - KB3-175-4 | ecosystem: Environmental > Terrestrial > Soil > Unclassified ... | reverse complement strand
CGCACGGCGTCGTGCTCGATGCGGGTCGTGACGATGCGGCGGCGCGCGCCCTTCGTCTCGTCGTGCGCCTGCCAGGCCGCGCCGGAGATCGCCAGCACGTCGGACTCCGAGCCGCCCGAGGTGAAGACGATCTCGGACGCGTCGGCCGCGCCGATCAGGCCCGCGACCTGCTCGCGCGCGCGCTCGACGGCGGCGCGCGCCTTCTGCCCGAGCGCGTACACCGAGTTGGGATTGCCGTAGCCGTCGCGCAGCCACGGGATGACCGCGTCCAGGACCTCGGGGCGCACCGGCGTCGTCGCGTTGTGGTCGAGATAGATCATTGCCCGAAGCCGAAGCCCTTGAAGAGATCCTCGTCGCCGCCCTTCGCGGCCGCGGGCGAGCCGGCGTCCCCGGCGGCGGGCTTGGCCTCCTCCGGCGGTTTGGCGCCCGGCAGCGGCACCGCCTTCGGCGCGCCCTTGCCCTGCACCGGCGCGACGATCACCTTGCGCACGCCCTCGGCGAAGATGATGCGGCCGCTCTTGCGGTCGTAGAAGAGGCGGAACTGGCTCTGCTTGGTCTGCGGCTCGTACGCCTTGCCGAGGTTGTCGCGCTCCTGCTCCCAGCCCGGGTTGTACAGCAGGCGCCCGCGGATGTCGACCTTGTTGCTGAGGATGGGCAGGCTGAAGCGGATGCGGTAGAAGCCGTTGGTGTCGGAGACGCCGGGGTCGAAGGACGAGGTCGCGAAGCCCGACGGGCGCGCCTCTCCCTCGTCGGTGGCGCTCTCGCCGCTGACGACGGCGCGCACGACCACGCCCTGCACGGGGTTGTCCTTGTAGTCGGTGATGACGCCCTGCACGTAGCCGTCCAGGAACTGCGTCTTCTGCGCCATCGAGAACAGCAGCAGCTCGGTCGTGCCCGTGAGTTTCTCGGTGATCGACAGGTCCACCACCCGCCCCTCGGCGAAGTCCTCGGTCACGACGTTCTTGTTGGAGGGTCCGCAGGCCGCGAGCGCGGCGAGCAGCCCGACGAGGATCAGTCGGCGGCGCATGCCGTATTCTACCATTTGGCTAACGTCCCCCCGCCGGAGCCGCGGCCTGCGGCGGCGCGGTCTGCACGACGGGCCCCGGCGCCGGCACCGGCTCGGCGGGCGCCGGCGGCGGCCACGCGGACGGCGCGACGGTCGAGACGGCGGGCAGCGCCCCCGGAGCGCCGGCGACGGCCGGGGTCCCGGGTTTCGCGGCGGCCTTGGGGATGGACGCGCTCTTGATGAAGAAGACGACGCGGCGGTTCTTCGCCCGGTTTTCGGGCGTGGTGTTGGGCACGAGCGGCTTCGTGTCGCCGTAGCCGACCGCGCCGATGTGCCCCGCCGGGATGCCGTACTTCTCGATGAGCAGCCGGGTCACGCTGGTCGCCCGCGCGGTCGAGAGCTCCCAGTTGGAGTCGAAATACATGTTGTGGATGGGCTGGTCGTCCGTGTGCCCCTCGACGAGGATCTCGTGCTCGGCGCCGAGCTTGCGCAGGCTCGGGACGAGCAGCGCGACCTCCTTGTCGATGACGTCGGTCGTCTCCGCCGCGCCGCTCTCGAAGAACGAGGACCCGCCCTTCTCCTCCAGCGTGATCTTGAGCCCGTCCTTGTCGATCTGCGTCTCGCCCGACATCTTGCCTTCCTTCATCATCTGGTCGATGTCGCTCTTGGCCTGCTGGACGTTCTTGTTCAGAGCGGCCGACAGGGCGTACAAGATGACGAAGAAGCAGACCAGCTCCGTCATCAGGTCGGCGTAGCTGGACATCCAAGGCGGCGCCGGGTGGCCGACCTTGGCCACCTTCGGATCGCTCTCGTCGATGAAGCCCTTCGGGGCGCGCAGCGGCATGATGTCGCCTTAGGCGGCGGCTCCCGGGGCTTTCGGGGCGGCGGCCGGCGCGCCGGCGGCGCCCGGCGCTCCCGCCGGAGCGGGCGCCTTCTTGACGATCAGGCGCTGTGACGGGGCCAGGTACGCCTTGAGGTTCGCCTCGACGACCGACGGCGTCGCGCCGCTCTGCAGGAGCAGGACGCCGCGGATGATGATCTCCTTGACCAGCAGCTCCTCCTCGGAGCGCGCGCGCAGCTTGCCGCCCATGGGCAGGAAGATCAAGTAGCCGGAGCCCAGGCCGTAGAACGCCGCGGCGAGCGCCAGGGCCATGCGGCGGGGCACCTGGGACACGTCGTCGATCGAGGAGAGCATCATGATCATGCCCAGGACGGTGCCGATGATGCCGAAGGCCGGCGCGTAGGTGCCCAGCGCGTTGAGGATCTCGGCGCCGCCCTTGTGGCGCTCGCGGATGAAGCCGATCTCGGTCTCGAGCATGTTGCGGATGAACTCGTGGTCTGCGCCGTCGACGACCAGCTGGACGCCGCGGCGCAGGAAGTCGTTCTTGATGTTCTTGAGGTCGTTCTGCAGCGCGAGGAAGCCGTCCTTCTTCGCCTTCGACGCGAGGTTGACGAAGGTGACGATCAGGTCGGAGTTGTCCTCGGAGTGGGACAGCAAGGTCTTGCGGATGATCTTGCCGACGCCGACCACCTGGGAGATGGGATAGTTGACGAGCGTGGCGCAGACGGTGCCGCCCATGACGATGAAGATGGCCTCCGGGTTGGCGAAGGGCTTGAAGCCCGCGGCGCCCTCGCTGTGGAAGATCATGCCCACCGTGAGCCCGAAGAAGACCACGATGCCGGCGATTGTCGCGATGTCCATGTGCGGGTCTTCTCCTTACTTCGTCTCGCGCTCGTAGCCCGCGATCGGATTGACGGGCTTTCCCGAGCTGTTCACGGCCTTGCGGTATTCCAGCACTTTGAAGACGATCTCCGGCGCGGTCTCTCGCACGAGCAGCTTGTTGCCGGTGGCGAGATGGACGGCGGTCTGCGGGCCGGGCTCGAGCGTCTCGATGAGCTCGGCGTTGACCACGATCTCCATCCCGTTGAGCTTGTGCAGGACGATCACGGCTGTCCCTCCGTCCGCGGCCGTCCGCGGCACTCGTCGAGCTGCGCGGCGAGCTCCGCCGCGCGCGCCTCGGCCTGCGCGAGCTGCTCCGCCTGCTTCGCGCGCTCCCCGGCCACCAGCGCGCGGGCTTCCGTCTCCGCGCGCTCCTTCGCCGAGGACGCGGCGCGCATCGCGTCGTCGCGCATGCGCAGGGCAGACTCCGTCTCCGCCGCCAGGCGCGCCGTCTCCTGCCGCGCCGCCTTCTCGTTCTCGGCGGCCAGGCGCTCGAACTCCGCCTTCTGCGTCTGCAGGGCGCGCGCCAGCTCCTGGCGCTGGGAGGCGAGGGACTTCTCGGCCGCCTCCCGGGCGTTCTGGGCGATCTTGGCGATCTGCGCCTCGCGCGCCAGCTGCAGGCGCGCCGACTCGAGCGCCTCCTGCGAGCCCGCGATCTGCGCGGCCTGGGCCGTGGACAGGCGCTCGAACTCCGTCTTCTCGCGCTCCAGGCGCGAGCCGTCGGCCTCCGCCTCGGCCAGGCGCCGCTGGAGGTCGCGCTGGACCGCCGTCAGCCGGCCGGCCTCCTCGCGCCCGTCCTGGACCGCCTTCTCGAGCTCGAGGACGCGGCGCTCCGCCGCCTGCCGCGACTCCTCCTCGCGCGAGCACCGCCCGGCCATCTCGTCGGCGCGGGCGCGCGCCGCCAGCGCGTCCGACTCCTTGGCCAGCAGGCGCTCCCCCCACGCGGCGTCCTTCTGCGCGAGCTCGCGGCGCAGGCGGTTCGTCTCCGCCTCGGCCTGGATGCGCCCGCCCTCGGCCTCCGCCTGGAGCTCGCCGCGCCGCGCCTGGAGCTCGGTCTCGAGGTCCGCGCGCAGCTTCGACTCGAGCCGCCGCTGCTCGGACTCGTTCTCCTGGCGCAGCTGGTCGGCGATCTTGGCCGCGCGCGTGTTGAGCTCGTCCTGCGCCTGGATGCGCAGGCGCGTCTTCTCGGACTCGAGCATCTGCAGGGACTGCGCGGAGGACTCGGCGCGGATCTCCTTCTCGCGCTCGATCCACTTGCGCTGGAGCACGACGAACTCGGCCTTGTAGCGCTCCTGCGTGCGCTCCCACTCGACGGCGGCGCGCTTGAGCTCCTCGAGCTGGGCGCGGCCCGACGCGGCCTGCCGCTCGAGCGCCCCCGCGACGGCGCGCAGGCGCTGCAGCTCGGCGTTGGACCGCTCGGCCGCCTGCTTGTGCTGCGCCAGGTCGGCCTCGTACTCGGTCTTGGCGCGGCGCAGGTCGGCCTCCTTCTCGGCGTCGAAGCGCTGCTTGACGGTCGCGAAGTCGCGCTGCAGCCGGTCGACGTCGGCCATCAAGCGCTCCTCGCGCTCGCGCGCGCTCGCGCGCAGGCCGGCGAGGTCGCGCTCGAGGCGCTCCTGGACCATCGCGCCCGACTGGCGCGCCAGCGTCAGGTCGGCGCGCAGCTGGATGGCCTCCTTCTCGCGCTCCGAAGCGTTCTGCAGGCGGGCCAGCGCCTCGGCGCGGTCCTTGCCGAGCTCGGCGCAGCGGTCCTCGAGGATCTTCTTCTCGGAGGCGACCTTGGAAAGCTCGGTGTCGGCGCCCTTGAGCTTCTCGGCGAGCGAGCGCAGCGTGCGGATCTCGTCGTCCTTGACCATGGCGATCTTCTGCCAGTTGGCCTTCTCCTCGAGCCAGCGCCGCTCCATCTCCTGCAGGCGCATGGCGAAGTGGTTCTCGACGTCCTTCTCTTGCGCCTCGCGCGCGCCGAGCTGGTTCTTGAGCGTGGCGACCCAGGTCTCGCGCTCCTGCGCGAGACGGGCCTCGAGCTCCTGCGCCTTCTTCTCGAGCTTGAGCTTGTTCTCCTCCTGCTCCTGGTCGCGGCGGTCGCGCCGCAGGCGGTCCTGCAGCTCCTTGAGGCTGATCTCGACCTTCGCCGAGGTCGCCTGCTCCTCCTGGCTCTTGAGCTGCGTGACGAGCAGCTTCTCGCGCTCCTCCTGCAGGCGCTTGGAGAGCTCGTTGAGCTTCTTCTCGTACTCGTCCTTGACCTTGTCCACCTTCGCGTCGAGCTCCTTCTCGACGTCGCGCGGCGGGCGGGCGGCGAACGACGGCGGCGCGGGAGGCTGCGGAGCGGACGCCGGGAAGGCCGGCGAATTCGTCATGCCGGGCATGGACGGCAGTCCGGGCATCGCGCCCGGCATCCCAGGCATTCCCGGCATGCGCGGAGGGAGCGACGGCATCGGCGGCAGCCCGCCAGCTCCCGCGCCCGGCAGAGGCGGCAGCGACGGCGCCCCCGCGCCGGGCATGGGCGGCTTGGAGCCCATGCCGGGAAGCGGCGGCGCCGCCGGCGGCCGCCCGGACGAGGGCGGCAGCGGCGGCGGGACCGGGGGCTTCGGCGGGATCTTGTCGTCGGGCGCCATGATGTCTCTCCTTGAGTTGTCCTTGTCCCGTTAAATCGCTTGAGCCTTCATGCCGTCGACCCACTGACGCAGCCCGGGGTCGGGGTTCACGGAAAGAACGGCCTCGAACTGCGCGATCGCCTCGGCCTGGCGGCCCAGCTGGATGTAGCAGTTGCCCAAGTACTGCCGGGCCTGCCACAGGCTGCCGTCGAGCGAGAGCGCGTACTCCAAATATTGGACCGCCTGCGGGTACTGGCCCGCGTCGTGGCTCTGCACGCCCGCCTGCATGTACTGCTGCGCCTGCCCCGCGTTCGCCGCCGGAGCGGGCGCGGCGGCGGCCGGAGCCGCCGAGGCGGCCGCGGGCGCGGAAGCGCCCGCCGCGGGACCGGCGTTCGTCTCGCTGAGAAGCTGGGCCACGGCCGCCTCGGCCGCGCGCGTGCGCGGCTCGTACTTCGCGCCGCGGTCGCTGGCGACCTCCTCGCTGAAGCCGGAGTAGGCCTCGCCGCGGCTCTGCCGCACGCTGATCTTGCCTTCCTTCTCGAGCACCTTGATCACGTCCATGATCTTGGAGCGCTCCTCCTCGACCTGCGCGGGCGTCAGCCCCTGCGCGTACTCGATGGACTCCTTGAGCAAGGAGGCCGCGCCCGTGGACATGTTCGACAGGAACTTGTTGACGACGGCGGGCGAGGCGCCCTGGAGCGACTTGGCCATCGCCTCCGTCTTGAGCTCGCGGACGATGGTCTGCATGTCGCGGTCGGAGAACGTCTCGACGTCCTCGAAGGCGAGGATGAACTTGCGCACGCGCTGGTAGATCTCGGGCTTCTCGTTCTTCAGGTACGTCATGATGTTCGCGCGCGTCATGGTGTCGGCCTCGTCGAGCAGGTGCGTCAGGCGCTCCATGCCGCCGACGACGAAGTCCACGCTCTCCTTGATGTCGGCGTCGATGGCCATGAGCTGCTCGCGCGTGACCTGGCGGATCTTGAGCGCCTCGATGGCGATCTTGGCCTGCAGCTCCAGCGGAAGGGAGGCGAGCGTCGCGCGCGCCATCTCCGGCTTGAGATAGCTCAGCACGACGGCGATGAGCCACGGCTCGTCGCCGCGGACCAGGAAAAGATTGCCGAGGCGCTTGAAGTTCTCCTCGGTGATGTAAGTGAACGGTTCGAACTTCTTCATGGACTCGTCCTCCTCCTCCGGCTCGGGCGGCGCCGGCGGCGGCTCCGGCGGCTTGCGGCCCAGCATGATGTCCAGCGCGCCCTGGGAAAAGACGTCCTCCTCGTCGCCCTTGTCGGGCTGCTCGATCTTGGACTCGACGTTGACCTCCGCCGCCGGCTTCTCCTTCAGCGCGGCGACGTACTGCTTGAAGAACTTCGCGAGCGGGCCGAACAGGAACGACAGGAAAAGGAGGAACAGCAGGGCGTACAGCAGCGGCAGATAGACGGAGGGCTTCTTGAGGTCCTCCTTCCAGTCCACCAGCGGCGGCTTGTCGAACTTGGTCGGCCGGAACGCGACCTGGTCGGGCAGCAGCTTGTACTGCCCCATGGCGTCCACGATGCGCGAGCGGACCATGTCCACCTGCTTGGGGTCCTTGAGGACGGAGTCGTCATGGATGACCGTGACCTGCAGGCGTTTGAAAACGGGGTTCACCGCGAAACGCTGCTCCTGCACGCCCTTGATCTGCTGCGCCTGCTGGGCCTGCGACTGCTCCGGCTTCTCCGGCGTCTCCTTCTGCGCGGTGATCGTCTTCGGCTTCGGGATGCCGGGGAGCACGAAGGTCGTCTGCATGCCTCCCGACGGCGCCGGGGCCTTCTCCTTGTATTTCTCGGCGATGCCCATGCCCGAGCGCGTCGACTCCTCGCTCTCCGCCTTGACCTCCATCTCGACGTCGACGAAAGGCGCGGCCTTGCCCTTGCCCAGGATCGGATCGAGGATGTCCCGCTGGATGCGCGTCTCCGACTCCTCCTTGATGCGGTTCTGCTCCTGCAGCAGGGCGAGATCGGGCGCGACGATGCTCGCCGACGCCGTCCCGAGGGACGACGCCAGCGCCCAAGCGAGCGCGGCGGCGAAGCGAGCGAGTCGCATTCCTTTTAAGTGTAGGGCGAGCCTGTTACGTTTTCAATACGGACGGAAGGCGGTTTAAGGGCGGATGGACTGCAGGAACTCGCGGACCGAGCGGTTGTTCGGGTCGAGCTCCAGCACGCGGCGCCAGACCGCGACGGCCTTGTCCTTCTGCTCCATCAGGAAGAACGCCGAGCCCATGATCTGCAGGGCCGTCACGTTGTTGGGCTCGAGGTCGAGCACGTCCTGGGCGCGGCGCACCGCGGCGTCGTAATGGCCGTCGTAGATGGACTGGCGCGCGTCGAAGACCTTCTGGTCGACCCACGTGAACTGCTCCGGGCCCTCCATGCGGCGGGTGATCTCCGCGACGCCGGCCTCCTTCTCGACCATGTTCAGCAGCCCGAGGAGCTTCTCATCACGGGGATTCTTATTAAAAGCGTAGCGCAGGGCGTTGACCGAGATCTTCAGGTCGCGGCCGTCGACGTAGGCGATCGCGCCCTTGCGGATGAAGGTCTGCGACTCCTCGCCGCCGGTCGACTGCGGGATGAAGGCGGTGACGGCCGCCAGGCGCGCGATCATCGTCTCGACCTGCTTGTTGCCCGGCGCGGCGTCCTGCGCCTGGTTGAACTTCTGCGCGGCGAGCGCGAAGTTGCCCTCCTGGAACGCCTCCATGCCCTGCTTGATGAAGGCCTTGACCTGCCCCGTCGAGCGGTCGCTGCGCGACTGGCCGAAGCGGAAGGTCACCGAGAAGCGGGTGCTGGAGCCGAGATCGTGGATGCCCTGCGCGACGTCCAGCGTGAAGCTCTTGAAGTTCAGGCCGAACCCGAAGTCCTCCTCCTGGATCGACGGCAGTCCGAGCAGGCCGAAGCGGAAGGCGAACCAGCGCGACACCCAGTACTCGCCGCCGAAGCGCAGGTCCGTCGAGGCGCCGAGCGGCTTCTGCGCGTCCAGGGCCAAGGTCAGCCGCTCCTTGAACAGGCGCAGCGAGTTGCCGATCTTGATGGTGGCGGGATACTTGTCCTGCGTGTCGCCGGTCGTCTGCGCGAAGACGTTCTGCACGCCGAGGCCGAGGCGGTAGGAGGCTCCCATCGTCTTCATCATGCCCAGGTCCAGCGCCTTCGTGCTGTCGGAGGAGCCGCCGAGCTGGCGCGTGATCTGCTTGAGGCTCATCCCGAACAGCACGGTCTCGGTGACGTTCTTCGCCCAGGACAGGCCCATCGCCTTCTGTTCGTCGTTGAAGTTGCCGCTCGCCGAGACCGACGTCGTCTGGCCGGAGCTCGGGTCGAAGACCGCGTCCACCTTCTCGAAGCCCGAGCCCTGGAGCTGGGTCATGCTCAGCGCGAACGTCGAGCCGCCCTTGGTGGGGTGGGCGTAGCTGAAGTACGTGAGCTTGGTGGTGGCGAAAAGGGTGGCCTGCATCGTGGTCAGCTCCTTGCGCTGGAGCTGGGCCAGTCCCGCCGGGTTCCAGTACGCGGCGCTGGCGTCGTCCGAGATGCCGTAGTAGGCGCCGCCCATGGCCATCGCGCGGCCGCCCACGCCGTAGTCGAGGAATTGTCCGACTTGGCCGCCGTTTTGGGCGAGGGCGGGGGCCGCGGCGACGAGCGAGAACAGGGCGGCCAGGAGAAAACGCGCGCCCACGGCGGCCGAAGACGCGGCCGACGCGGGCGAAACGCGCATGGAAGCGCGCCCCCTCTCGATTTTATAGGGCATCAGTGTTCGGTAGCCTGACGCTCCCGAAACGAACGGGAGTCATGGCTTTGCGCCCCCGGCTTGCGCCGAGTTTGCCGTTATCGCCCGTCCGTGCCGACGGCCATGCCGTGCCCCAGGATCACCAACCCCCCGATCCAGATAGCGACATGAAGCGCAGACAGGATGCTACACCAGCAGTGTAACGGAATTGTTGCCTTTGTCAAGGCCCAGGGTCTGGACAAGCTCCGGCGGCCCTGATACACTCCAGCGCATGGCGATGCTCGAGCCGGACGTCCCTCCGGAGCGCAAGAAGAAGACGATCTGGCTCCTGGCCGGCGGGGCGGCCTCGCTGCTCATCCCTTTGGCCGGCGCGATCTACCTGCACGTGAGCCAGAACTCCGGCCCCACGGGTCCCACCGGCCGCAGCGACGTCTTCGAGCGCCGCGAGGGCGACGACAAGAAGATCATGCCCACCCAGAGCGCCGTCGTGACGGCGCCCCCGGCGCTGATGTCGCCGGTCGCCTCGGGCATGGTCGCCGGCGTCGCGCAGAAGCCGACGGGCTCCTCGCTCGACTTCATCCAGGGCGGCGCGGAGCTGCGGGCCAAGCTCGACGACGCGAAGGCGGCTCCCCAGGCGCCGGCCGCCGCGCCCGCCGCCTCGACCGCGACGGCCGCCCCCGACGTCGCGGCGCCGCCGCCGGCGCGGGCCAAGAAGACGAAGCCGGGCCGGAAGGAGTTCACGATGCCCAAGCTCCAGCCGACCCGGGGCTTCACCAATTTCAGCTCGAGCTCGAAAAAGACGGCCGGAGCCTCCTCGGGCGGCGGCCAGGACGCCCAATCCTTGCTCAACGGCCTCCCGCCCGGCGCCGAGAACGACCCGCGCATCCAGGCCTACCTGAAGGCCCACCAGGGGCAATAGCGGCGCTAGGCGGCGAGCGGGCGGCGAGCCTTGGCGACGGTCTCGCCGATCTCGGAGAGGTTCTCGATGACGGTGATGCCCGCCTCGCGCATGGCCTTGATCTTGGACGCGTGCGTGCCGGCCCCGCCCTCCACGATCGCGCCCGCGTGGCCCATGCGCCGGCCCTCGGGGGCGGCCTTGCCGGCGATGAAGCCGAACACGGGCTTGGTCATCTTCTCCTTGAAGTAGCGCGCCGCCTCCTCCTCGCCGGAGCCGCCGATCTCGCCGATCATGACGACGGCATCGGTCGCGGGGTCCGCCTCGAACTTCGCCAGGATGTCCGCGTGGCTGGAGCCGTTGATCGGGTCGCCGCCGATGCCGACGACGGTCGACTGGCCGAGGCCGCGCTTGGTCAGCTGGTCGACGGCCTCGTAGGTCAGCGTGCCCGAGCGGGACACGACGCCGATGCGGCCGGGCTTGTGGATGAAGCCGGGCATGATGCCGAGCTTGCACTGGCCGGGCGTGATGACGCCGGGGCAGTTCGGGCCGATGAGCGTGATCTCGCGGCCGGAGCGCTCGGCCTGCTGGATGTAGCGCTTGACCTTCGCCATGTCGAGCACGGGGATGCCCTCGGTGATGCAGACGATCACCGAGCAGCCCGCGTCGACCGCCTCCATGATCGAGTCCGCGGCGAACGGCGCCGGGACGAGGATCATCGAGACGAACGCGCCGGTGTTGCGCACGGCGTCGTGCACCGTATTGAACACGGGGCGGTCCAAATGCGTCTGGCCGCCGCGGCCGGGCGTGACGCCGGCGACGATCTGGGTGCCGTAGTCGATGCACTGCTTCGAGTGGAAGGTGCCCTGCGACCCGGTGAATCCCTGGACGACGATCTTCGAGTCCTTGTCGAGGATGATGGACATGTCAGTTCCCCTTGGCGGCCGCGACCGCCTTCTGCGCGGCGTCCCAGAGCTCGTCGGCCGCGATGATCGGCAGGCCCGAGTTCTTGAGGATCTCCTTGCCGGCCTCGACGTTCGTGCCCTGCAGGCGCACGACGAGCGGGACCTTGAGCTTGATCTTCTTGAGCGCGGCGACGACGCCGGCCGCGATCATGTCGCACTTCACGATGCCGCCGAAGATGTTGATGAGGATCGCCTTGACCTTCTTGTCCTTGAGGATGATGTTCAGCGCGCGCGTCACGCGCTCCTCGTTGGCGCCGCCGCCGACGTCGAGGAAGTTCGCGGGCGAGCCGCCCGCGAGCGCGATGGTGTCCATCGTGCCCATCGCCAGGCCCGCGCCGTTGACCATGCAGCCGATCGTGCCGTCGAGGCCAACGTAGGAGATGTCGTATTTCTTCGCCTCGAGCTCCAGCGCCGAGGCCTCGTGGTCCTTGAACTTCGCGAGCTCGGGATGACGGTACGCCGCGTTGTCGTCGGTCGTCATCTTGCAGTCGAGAGCGGCGACGCTCTTGGGAGTAAGGATCAGGGGATTGATCTCGAGCATCGAGCAGTCGAGGTCGATGAAGGCCTTCACCAGGGCCTTGGCGGTCTTGACGAACTCGCCCGTGTGCGTCGCGGGGATATCGAGCTGGAACGCGAGGCGGCGCGCCGCGAAGTCGCGCAGGCCGACGTTCGGATCGACGGGCATCCGGATGATCTGCTCGGGGTGCTCCTCGGCGAGCGTCTCGATCTCCATGCCGCCCTGCGCGGAGGCGATGATCGTCGGGCCCGCGTTCTTGCGGTCCATGACAACGGAGAAGTACAGCTCGCGCTCGATCTTGACGCCGCCCTCGATGAACACTTCCTTGACCTTGATCGCCTGGCCGTGCGTCTGGTGCGTGACCAGGTCCATCCCGATCATCTTCGCCGCGAGCTCCTTGGCTTCCTTCGGCGTCTTGGCGAGCTTGATGCCGCCCGCCTTGCCGCGGCCGCCGGCGAGAACCTGGGCCTTGATGACCCACGGCGCCTTCCCGGCGCGCTTCATCGCGGCGGCCAGCTGGGCCGTCTTCGTGATGACGCCTCCGGCCGGAGGCACCGCGACGCCGCGCGCCTTGAGGATCTCCTTGCCTTCGTGCTCGAGAAGCTTCATTTAATCTCCCTTGGTGGGGTCAGGCCTTCACTTTTTCAACTTGTTGGAAAACAAGTTGAAAAAGTGAAGGCCTGACCCTATAGATCAAGCGGCGACGGTCCAGGTCTCGGGGCCCTTCAGCAGCTTCTGCAGGTCGGCGGGCTTGTCCTTGCGGGCCTGGGCGATCTGCGCGGTCATCATCTCGTCGAGCGTCGGGCGCGAGACGGAGCGCAGGACGCCCTGCGCGACGGGCAGGGCCATGTGCGCGAGCACGTTCGCGAGCGTGTTGGACGGCGCATGCTCGTCGTGTATCAAGAGGTCCGTCGGCGGAGCCGACGGATCGAACGTGACGACCTCGGGCTCGAGGCCCTTGAGCCGGATGCCCTTGTCCTTCTTGGCGCCGAAGATCATCGGCTTGCCGTGGACGAGCTTCAGCGTCTTCTCGTCGCGGACTTCCCTCGCCGTCACCTCGTCGAACGCGCCGTCGTTGAAGACGATGCAGTTCTGGAAGATCTCGATGAACACCGAGCCCTTGTGGTGCGCGGCGCGGGTCAGCACCTCGGTCAGGAACGGCAGGTCCGTGTCGACGGCGCGGGCGACGAAGCTCGCCTCGGAGGCCAGCGCGATCGCCAGCGGGTTCAGCGGCGCGTCGATCGTGCCCATCGGCGAGGACTTCGTCTTCTTGCCGATCTCCGACGTGGGCGAGTACTGCCCCTTGGTCAGGCCGTAGATGCGGTTGTTGAAGAGCATGATCTTCAAGTCCGCGTTGCGGCGCAGGGCGTGAATGAGGTGGTTGCCCCCGATGGAGAGGCCGTCCCCGTCTCCGGTGACCACCCACACCTGCATGTCGGGGTTGGCGCACTTGACGCCGGTCGCCACCGTCGGCGCGCGTCCGTGGATCGAGTGGAAGCCGTAGGTGTTCATGTAGTACGGGAACCGGGAGGAGCAGCCGATGCCCGAGACGAACACGAAATTCTCGCGCGGGATGCCGAGCGTCGGCATCACCTTCTGGACCGTCGCGAGGATCGCGAAGTCGCCGCAGCCGGGGCACCAGCGGACCATCTGGTCCGACTTGAAGTCCTTGGCCTGGAGCATCGGGCCCGAGGCGGGAAGATGCTGGAGCTCGTCTTCGTGGATGTCGGCCATGTCAGTTTCCTCCCTTCAGCAGCGCTTCGACGCCGGCTTCCACCTCGGAGACCTTGAACGGCTGGCCCTTGATCTTGTTGAGCCCCGTCGCGGGGACGAGGTACTTCGCGCGGATGACCTTGAGCAGCTGGCCCATGTTGAGCTCGGGCACGAGGACGTGCTCGAAGCCGGCCATGATGTCGCCCAGGTCGGGCGGCAGGGGGTTCAGGTGGCGCAGGTGCACGGAGGAGACGCTCTTGCCCTGCTTCTGCAGGCTCTGCACGCCCGCCGTGATGGCGCCGTAGGTGCCGCCCCAGCCGACGACGAGGACCTTGCCCTTCTTCTCGCCGAGGATCTCCAGAGGCGGGATGTCCTGCGCGACCTTGTTGACCTTCGCGGCGCGCAGGCGCACCATGCGCTCGTGGTTGTCGGGGTCGTAGGAGATGTTGCCGGTCACGTCCTGCTTCTCGATGCCGCCGAGGCGGTGCTCGTAGCCCGCGACCCCCGGAGCGACCCATTGGCGGGCCATCGTCTCGGGGTCGCGCTTATAGAGCTTGAAGTCCGCGGGCGCCGGGAGCGCCGCCTTCTCGAACGCCGGCAGAGCCGCCGCGTCGGGGATCAGCCACGGCTCGGAGCCGTTGGCCAGGTAGCCGTCGGTGAGCAGGAAGACCGGCGTCATGTACTTGACCGCGAGACGGCACGCCTCGTAGGCCATCGTGAAGCAGTCGCCGGGCGTCGCCGCGGCGACCACGACGACCGGGCACTCGCCGTTGCGGCCGTACAGGGCCTGCAGGAGGTCGGCCTGCTCCGTCTTCGTCGGCATGCCGGTGGACGGGCCGCCGCGCTGGACGTTGAGGATCACGAGCGGCAGCTCCGTCATCACGGCCAGGCCGATCGCCTCGCTCTTGAGCGCGACGCCGGGACCGGAGGTCCCGGTCGTCGCGAGCATGCCCGCGAACGCGGCGCCTATGGCGCTGCCGATGGCGGCGATCTCGTCCTCGGCCTGGAAGGTCTTCACGCCGAAGTTCTTGTTCTTGGAGAGCTCATGCAGGACGTCGGAGGCCGGCGTGATCGGGTACGAGCCGTACCAGAGCGGCAGGCCCGACGTCGCCGAGGCCGCGATCATGCCGAGCGCGGTCGCCTCGTTGCCGGTGATGTTGCGGTACAGGCCGGGCTTGATGGGCGCCTTGCGCACGCGGAAGTGGTGGCCGAAGATCTCGGCCGTCTCGGCATACGCGTTGCCGGCGTGGAGCGCCTTGTGGTTGGCCTCGACGTACTTGGGGTTCTTCTTGAACTTGGTCTCGATCCACTTGAGCGTGGACTCCATCGGGCGGTCGTAGAGCCAGTACATCATGCCCAGCGCGAAGAAGTTCTTGCAGCGCTCGGTCTCGGTGGCCGTGAGGCCCATGCCGTCGAGCGCGTTGCGCGTCAGGCGCCCGAGCTCGACCGGGATGACGCGGTAGTCGGACAGGGAGCCGTCCTCGAGCGGGTTCTTGTCGTAGCCGGCCTTCTTCAGGTTCGCGGCGTTGAAGGTGTCCTTGTTGACGAGGATGAGGCCGCCTTTCTTGACATCCTTGACGTTGGCCTTCAGGGCCGCCGGGTTCATCGAGACGAACACGTCGGGCGCGTCGCCGGGAGTGAGCACCTGGCGCGAGGAGAACTGGATCTGGAAGCCGGACACGCCGGCCGTCGTGCCCACGGGGGCGCGGATCTCGGCGGGGTAGTCGGGGAAGGTGGAGAGGTCGTTGCCGGCGAAAGCGGTGGTGGTCGTGAACTGCATGCCGGTCAGCTGGATTCCGTCGCCGGAGTCGCCGGCGAAGCGGATCACGGCGGACTCGATTTCCTCGACGGGGAGAGTGTTGGGCTTGGGCTGGGTGGAGGTATCGCTCATGGAGGTCTCCGGGGAAAGGCTGGCGGCTTTGTCAACGGAGCCGCCTGATCTATTCTACCGCCGGAGGACCTTCGGACGCAATTGATCTGGGTCAACGAATCGTCGGGAAAGACTCACTGACGAAGGTTACTGAGGATCGGGGACCGACATCAGCTCGGCCATGCCCCGGCGCTCCCCGGCCGAGACCGCCTCGGAGTCGGGAGGCGGCATCAACGCGCTCAACGGCGCGCGCGACGCGCTCAACGGCGCGCGCGACGCGCTCAACGGCGAGCGCGACGCGGGAGGCGGCGCGGAGAGGACCGCGGCGGACCCGGTCGAGACCTCGGCCTCGAAGCTCGAGCGCGGCGCCGAGAGGCGCCACGACGGCAGGAGCGTCGAGTAGAGCTTCGTCCAGAGCCGCGCCGCGGGCGCCGCGGGGATCGCCGCGGCGGCGGGCGCGGACGCGGGCCTGGGAGCGGCCACCGCGGCCTCCGGGGACGGGGAGGACGGAGACGCCGCGCGGCGAGCCGCGTCCGGCCTCGGCACGTCGGCGACCGCGTCGCGAAGCGTCCCCATCTTCATCGAGGGGTCCGGAGGCGCGCCGTCGTCCTCGGGCCCGTGGTTCGGCGCCGCCTGGGCCATGCCGGCGAGCGTCTTGTAGGCGCCCTCGTCGGCGCGGGCGAGGGCGAAGGCCCCGAGAGCGAGCAGCGCGGCGAGCGGGATCCGTTTCACGTCCCTACTATACCGCGCGCGGCGCCGCGTCAGGAGGGACGGACGGGGAAGACGCGCGGCGGCAAGAGACCCCCGGCCGCGCGGGACCAAGGAACCGGGGCCCCTGGGTCCCGAGGCCGCTCCGGCCGCCGCGGCAGAGGCCTCAGGCGGCCGGGTCCCGGAGCTCGAACTGCATCGTCGTCGCGCCGCACTCGATGATGTCGCCCTCGTTGAGCACGACGGAGCCGACGATCTTCGCGCCGTTGACCAGGGGATAGCCTTCCGTGACGGCGACGAGCACGTAGCCCTCGGGCTTGCGGTGGACGGACGCGGCGACCTCGGGGGCGGAGCCGAACAGGCCCGAGCCCTTGATCATGACTTGGACGCGGTCGGACTTGCCGATGTAGGTCGACATGCCCTTGAGCACGTGCTCGCCCGCGCCGACGGCGCCCTTCAGCACGCGCAGCCAGCCCGCGCGCTCCTTGGCGCCGGGCTTGGCGAACGCCGCGGCGGCGGCGGCCATCTCGGCCTGCTTATCGCGCGGGATGACCGTCGTCGCGTCGCTCGGCTCTTCCGGCGCCGTTTCGGGAGCCGTCGCGGGAGGCGGCGCGTCCTCCAGGAAGACCAGCGCGTGCTTGGCCACGCCGACCACGTCGTTGTGGTGGAGCCCGGACTTCTTGACCCGCTTCTCGTTGACGAAGGTGCCGTTGGTGGACTCGAGGTCCTCGACGAAATAGGTTCCGCCTTGGACGGAGATGCGGCAATGGTGGCCCGAGATCGCGGGGTTGTCGATGACGATGTCGTTGTCGGCCTTGCGGCCGACGGCCAAGGCCTCCTTGTCGAACGGGATCTCCTTGATCACCGCCGCGTTGAATTTCAAGAGCAGCTTCGGCATCGCGTTCTCCTCACGAAATCAGCGCGCGAAGGCGCTCGACGATCCCTTTCACGCCCTCGTCCTCGCGCGCCGGCACGCGCGCCGCGACCACGGTCACGTTGTCCACTCCGCCGGCGGCGCAAGCCCTGGAAATCAGCGAGTCCACGACGGCTTGCGGCGAGGCGTCGGCGGCGATCACGGCCTCGACCTCGGCGTCGGTCACCATCTTCGAGAGGCCGTCCGTCGCGAGGAGCACCAGGTCCCCGGGCAGGAGCGGATGATCCGCCACGTCGACCTGGACGTCGCCCTCGGCGCCCAGCGCGCGCGTCAGGATGTTCTGCAGATTGGAGCGGGAGGCCTCGGCGGCGGTGATCTGGCCGCGCTTGACCTGCTCTCCGACGAGGGAATGGTCCTCGGTCAGCTGCGTCAGCGTGCCGCCGCGCCACACGTAGAGGCGGCTGTCGCCCACGTGCGCCACGGTCAGCGAGCGCCCGTCGACCAGCGCCGCGACCACCGTCGTGCCCATGCCGGCGTCCTTCGGGAACGCCCGGCCCTTCTCGTAGATCATCGTGTTGGCGGTCTTGACGAAGTACTCGAGCTGGCGTCCGCGGGGCGACAAGCTCGCCGTGCCGCCCTCGGGCAGCAGGGACTTGGAGCCGCCGAGCATGCGCCGCGCGAACTCCACGATCGTCTTGGCGGCGAGATCGCTGGCGACCTCGCCCGAGTTGTGGCCTCCCATCCCGTCCGCCACGACCAGGAGACCGAGATCGGGATCCACCGCGAAGTTGTCCTCGTTGTTCTTGCGCACGCGCCCGGGGTCCGTCGCGCCGGCCACCTCGATGGCGTCCTTGGTCCTCATGAGGGCTCCTCGGATCTCGGCTTGAGGCGGATCGTCGCGTCTGGATCGCGCGCCGGCGGCGGGGGCAAGGCCGGGTCCGCCTTCCGGCCGACGCCCGAGTGCTGCGGAAGCTCGATGCGCATGGTCGCGTCGTCGGCGGCCTCGGCGGCCGCCGGAGCGGGCGCCGGGGGAGGAGGAGGCGGCGGCATCGACGGGAGATCGTTGATGCCCGGGATCGTGATCTCCGGGCCGATCCGGACGGTCTTGTCGAAGGAAGGCCTCGCGGCGGCGGCCGGGATCGTCTCCGTCTTCTCCTGCTCGTCCGCCGACGGGACGACGAAGGCGCCGGGCGCGAGCAGCTCGTCGAGACCGGGGATGTCGGCGGACGAGAGCCCGCCCGGCCTGACCGTCTCGAACGTCTTCTCCGCGGCCGCCGGCTCGTGCGGCGGCGCCGGAGGCGGCGGCGGAACGGCCTTCGGGAGCGTGATCTCGGCCGTCCGCTGCGCGGGCGCGGCGGCCGGGACGGGCGCCGCCGGCTCGGCCGGCGGAGCGGCGACGACCTTCACCGGCGCCGTCAGCTCGGCCGTCGGGGACGTCGGCTCCTTCACGGGAGCGGGCGCCGCGGCGACGGCCGCGGGGGCCGCCGCGGGCGCGGACTTCCCGAGGCCCGCCAGGACGCCGCGCAGCGCCGCCGCGAGCTCCGAGCCGCGCTGGTAGCGCTCGTCCGGGTTCTTCGAGAGCCCCTTGTCGATGACCGCCTTGAGCGCCGGCGGAAGGGCGGGATTGATCTGCAGGATGTCGGGATGGGGATCGTTGGCGATCTGGAACAGGAGCGTCCCGATGCCCTCGCCGCCCTTGAAAGGCTTCTCGCCGGCGACGAGCTCGTACAGCGCGACGGTCAGCGAGAACAGGTCCGAGCGGCCGTCGACCTTGCGCCCCGCCACCTGCTCCGGGCTCATGTAGGACGGCGTGCCCATCACGGTGCCGGTCGCGGTCTTCGACGAGGCCGTGATGCGCGCGATGCCGAAGTCGGCGACGCGCACGCTGCCGTCCTTGAGCAGCATGACGTTGGCGGGCTTGATGTCGCGATGGACGATGCCCTGCGCGTGAGCGTAGTCGAGCGCGTCGGCGACCGTCGCGACGTAGGCGAGCACGCTCTCCAGCGGCAGCAAGGACGCCTTCGCGCAGAACTTGGTGAGGTCCTCGCCGTCGAGCAGCTCCATCGCGATGTAGGCGACCTCGTTCTCCTCGCCCGCGTCGAAGATGCGCACGATGTTGGGATGGTTGAGCGTGCCGGCCGACTCGGCCTCGCGGAAGAAGCGCTCCTTGACCTCCTTGGTCGACGCGCCGTCGGTCCCCTCCTCCAGCATCATCGTCTTGATGGCGACTTGGCGGTTGATCTTGGGATCGCGCCCGAGATAGACGACGCCCATCGCGCCGCGTCCGAGCTCCTTCTCGATCTCGTAGCGGCCGAGCGTGGGCTTCGTCGCGCCGCCCGCCAGCATGACGGTGCCCTCCTTCTTGGCGCCGACGCCGCCGAAGACCGCGCCCTCGGAGGCCTCCTTGAGCTTGGTCGCTTTCGCGACCACGTCTTTATATTTCGGGTCCTTCGCGGCGATGTGGTCGAGCGCGGCCGCCGCCTTCGAGTACTGGCGCTTGCGCTCGAAGTCCAGCGCGAGGTTGTAGATCGCGTCCTTCAGGCTGTCGTCGAGCGGGCAGAGGCGGAACTTGTCGAAGGCGAGGTCGAGCATGCCCTGGCCCTGGAACGACAGGCCCAGCATCTTGTTCGTCTCGATGGCCGAGGCCTCGACGAGTTCCTTGCCCTTCTCCGCGACGAGGAAGCTCTTCGAGATCACGAGCAGGTAGCCGCCGACGAGCAGGACGAGGGGATAGCCGATCTTGATCCACTGGCCGGCGACGAAGAAGTAGGTGCCGCCGCCCAGCACGAGCAGCGCGAGCATCACGCTGACGATGAGGCCCCAGAAGGCCCGCAGGCGCGGCAGGATCAGCATGATGAACAGGCCGATCGCGGCCATCATGCCGAGCTCCAGCCGGCGCGCCCACGGCGGCCGCGTCAGGAAGCGCTTGTCGAGGATGTTCGAGACGATGTGCGCGACGATCTCGACGGACGGGAAGTCCCCCGCGACCGGCGTCACGAAGTTCGTGCCGACCCCCAGCGCCGTCGGTCCGATGAGCACGATCTTGTCCTTGAAGAAATCCGGGGACGTCGTCCCGTTGACGACGGAGGCGAAAGACACGCGCTTGATGGTCTGGGCGACGGCGTTCGGCGGTCCGATGAACGTGACGGGCATCGTGTCGTCGTCGTCGAGCGGCACGCGCAGAGGTCCGGCGGTGACCGCGACGCCCGGCGTGAACTTCACGTCCTCGGGCTTGGCGCCGACGTACGCCATGGCCAGGCGCAGCGCGAACGAGGGGTAGTAGGCGCCGGCGTACTGGATCAGCGGCACGTCCCGCCGGAACACCCCGTCCGACTCGGGGAAGAAGTTCGTGTGCCCCAGCCCCATCGACGCGCCCGCCAGCGGCAGCAGGGGCCAGAGCATCTTCTCCTGCACGATCGACGGGTCCAGCGACGCCTTGAGGTGCACGGCGGCGCTGGAGACCTCGGGCGGGGCGGCGGCGGCGGCGGCGTGCGCCTCGTTCGGCGCGAAGAACACCGGCATCACGACGTTGCCGGCGGCCTTGACCGACGCGAGGAGCTTGGAGTCCGAGTCGAGGGCCACCGTCGACGAGCCGAACTCCAGGCTGAAGTCCTCGCCGCCGCGCTGGACGATCTTCCTGCCCGCCACCAGCTCGGCGTAGCGCTGCTCGAGGCGCTTGACCTCGGCCAGGCCCATGCTCTGCTCGGGCTCCGAGAACAGCACGGTGATGCCGATGACCTTGGGCCCCGCGGCCGCGATCCGGTCGATGCCGGCGGCGACGCGGGAGCGCTCCCACGGGAAGCGGCCGAACTGCGCGACCGATTCCTCGTCGATGGTGACGAGCGCGATCTCGTCGGGAGACTTCAAGGTCTCGCGGAGCTTCGCGCGCAGGTCGTAGGCCTTGAACTCGACGCTCGCCAGGGCCGACCACTGCTGCTGATAGCTCAGCATCACGATCGCGGTCAGCACGAAGCCGGCGAGCGCGTCCAGCAGGAGGCCTTTCTTATTCTTCATTAATAGAACGCGAAAAGAAGACGAATCCGCAATTCGCGCTCAGTGTAGCGGACCACCCACGGTCTGTCAACCCCGTGAAAGTCGCAGCCTGCGGCTGCGCTTTAATAACTCCGGGAGGGGCGCCGGCCGACGATCTTCCACCCCAGCGGCAGCAGGCCGGCCGACAGCGCGGCCTTGAGCAGGTCGCCGGGGATGAAGGGCCAAAGGCCGGCCGCCGCCACGGCGCGCGCGGGCAGGAAGCGCGCCAGGCCGAGGAGACCGAGGGCCAGGATCGGGAGGCTGCCGAGCAGCATGGCCGCGAACGCCTTCGCCGGGGTGCGGTCCCAGCCTCTCTCGGCCAGAAGTCCCGCCGCGTAGGCCCCCAGCGGGAAGCCGGCGAGATAGCCGCCGGTCGGTCCGGCGAGGTGGAGAAAGCCGGCGGCGCCGCCGGAGAACACCGGCAGGCCGCACGCGCCCTCCAGCAGGTACAAGGCGACGGCCGCCGCGCCGCGCCGGCTGCCGAGCAGGACGCCCGCGTACAGGACGCCGAGCGTGCTCCCCGAGATCGGCACCGGCGTGAAGGGCAGGCGCACCTCGACCTGGGCGCAAACGGCGACGAACAGGCTCGCGACGACGACGGCGAGGCCGTCGGCCAGCGCGCCGGCGGGAAGCAGGGAGTCGGCGAGAACGATCCGCGGCGCGGCGGCGGGGGCGGGGGCGGCGGTCTTCATGAGACGGTCTCCTTGGCGCGCTGCGTCAGAGGCAGCCGCGCGATGAAACGCGAGCCGGACACGAGGCCGGGCTCGACCCAGATGACTCCGTGATGGAGCTTGACGATCTTGGCGCAGATGGAGAGGCCGAGGCCGAAGCCGGACTTCGGCCCGCTCGTCTCGAGCTGGCGGAAGCGCTCGAAGATGGCGGTGCGCTGGCCCTCGGGGATGCCCGGGCCGTCGTCCTCCACGGCGAGCTCCAGGTGGTCGCCGCGCGCCTCGGCGGAGACGAGGACGCGGCCGCCGCGAGGCGTGAACTTGAGCGCGTTGGCGACGAGGTTGTGCAGCAGCCGCTCGATCAGGCGCTCGTCGGCCTCGAACGCCGGCGGGGCGCCGCCGGCTCTCGTGTTCAGGGAGATGCCGCGCTCGTCGGCCAGCGGCAGGAAGAGCGAGACGGTGCGCCGCGCCAGCGCCGCCGCGTCGACGGGCGCCGGAGCCAGGCTCAAGCGCCCGTTCTCGATGCGCGCGGAGTCGAGCGCGTCCTTGACGAACAGCGTGAGCTTGTCGCAGGACTGGTCGATCGCGTCGAGGTAGTTCGTCTGGCGCTCGTCCGGAGCCATGGTCTTGCGCAGCAGGCGCAGGTAGCCCTGGATGGCGAACAGCGGGGCGCGCAGGTCGTGCGCGGCGGACTGGAAGAACTCCTCCTTCAGCGCGTCGAGCTTGCGCTCCGCCGTGACGTCGCGCAGCATGACCAGGACGCCGAAGTCGCCGGTCCCCGCGTCGTTGAACATCGTGACGACCGTCCGGTAGGTCGACGCCGCGCCGTCGCGCCCGGCGGCGACGAAGTCCTGCCCCGAGGCGTGCTTCTTCAGGATCGCCTGCACGGGCATGCGCCACTTCTCCGGCCGCACCGGCGAGAACAGCGCGCGCCCGCCGGGCCGCACGTCGTCCTCGACGGCGCCGACGAGCGGCATCGCGGCGGCGTTGAAGTAGATGACCTCGCCTCGCATGTTGGTCATGATCAGCGCGTCGGGCAGCTTCTCGATCAGCGTCTGCAGGCGCGCCCGCTCGTGGGCCAGGTCGGCCTTGGCGTCCTCGAGCGCGCGCTCGAGCTCGGTCTGCGCCTGGGAGAACTGGCGGGCCAGGCCGCGCCAGCCGGCCATGCGGGAGTCGTCGAGCGGCGTCGAGAGGTCCCCGCGAGTCCAGCGCTCCAGGCCGAGCTCGAGCTCGCGCAGCGGCGCGACGAACCAGCGCCAGGCGAGCAGGGAGGCGGCGGCCGAGAACGCGGCGGACGCCGCGGCGATCAGCCCGAGGGCCAGGGGCGAGGTCGCGCCCGCTCGGCTGCCGATCCACCAGCCGGCGAGGCCGGTCGGGACGGCGCCGGCCGCGAACATGAGCCACGACGCGCGGCCGAAAAGATCCACGAGCGCTACCTTATCAAATCCTCTGGACGGACGCCATCGAGCCTGCTATGCTCATGCCGATGCGCCGAAGCGCCTTCGTCCTCCTGCTGCTCGCCGCCGCGGCCGCTCCGGCCGCTCTGGCGACAGCCGCGCGCGCGGCCGACGCGCCGGGCCCCGCGGTCAGCTACCGCGAGCTCCCGCCCGGCCGCTATTCCCTCGAGCTGCGCGGGATGATCTGCACCGTCTGCGCGCGGGCGATCGCCGCGGAATGGGCCAAGCTGCCCGAGATAGCCAAGGCCTCCGTCGACTATCACGCCGAGTCCGGCGTCATCGACGTGCGCCTGGACCGCACCCTGCAGGTCTCCGTCCTGCGCAAGGCTCTCCGGCGCGCGGAGAAAGTCTCCAACCTCGGCGCGCGCTTCTCGCTGGCCGAGATCCGCTACATCCCCTGAGCCGCGGCTTGGGGTCAGGCCTTCACTTATTCAACTTATTTTCCGGACGCCCCCGCATTTGACGCGGGGCGCGCGGATGAGCGACAATGCCCCCGTGGAGCCCACCGATCCCGTCAAGCTGCGCGAGTACCTGTCGCGCCTGGTCGCGGGTCTCGAGCAGACGTGCGAGAGCCTGAAGTTCGAGATCCCCTACTACAAGGACGACGACATCCAGGGGCGCTACGCGAAGAAGTACCTCGTCTCCGTCGAGAAGCATCTGGCCGAGACCAAGGCGCGCCTCGAGGAGCTGTCCAAGACCCTCCCCCCGGCCCAAGCGCCCGAGGGTCAGTAAGCGCGTCCGCGCGCTCACGCCGTCCGAGGAGACGCCTTATGATCGCAGCCGGCTCGAAGGTCAGCATCCATTACACCTTGACCGTGGACGGGACGGTCGTGGACACCTCGTCGGGCCGCGGCCCGCTCGAGTACGTGCAGGGCGAGGGTATGCTGGTTCCCGGCATCGAGAAGGGTCTGGCCGGAGCCGCACAAGGCGAGAAGCGCCGCATCGTCGTGAACCCCGCGGAGGGCTACGGAGAGTCCCACCCCGAGCTGGTGATCAAGGCGCCGCGCGAGGCGCTGGCGCACCTGCCGGACCTGGCGGTCGGCGCCGTCGTGCAGGGCGAGGGCCCGGACGGGCCCTTCCGCGCCGTCGTCGTCGCGATCGGCGAGGAGGACGTCACGATGGACCTCAACCACCCGCTGGCGGGCAAGACCTTGGCCTTCGACGTCGAGGTGGTCTCGGTCGCCCCGCCTAAGTCGAAGATCATCCTGCCCTAGCGCAGGTCTTCGAGCAGCAGCTTGCGCTGGCCGTCGGGCGGCACGAGCAGCTGCGGCGTCTGGTCCCGGTTGTCGCGCCGCGCGGCGTCCTCGACGTTCGGCGCCAGGTAGTCGTACAGCCCCTGGACGGTCACGCCGTCCTTGCCGCCGGCCTCGCCGTTGAGCCCCTTCAGGAACCAGTACGTGAACAGGCCGTGGCCCTGCGCGGGGAGCGTGCCGGTGATCTCGGACGCGCCGCTGGCGGAGTAGACGACGAGACGGCCCGACGCTCCGCGGGCGAGGTCGACGTTGGCGACGAGGGGGCGCGCGCCGGCGAGCAGGACCGAGCGCCCGCCCGCGCCGGAGAAGCAGGAGTCGAGCGCGACGATGATCTCCGGCGCCTTGAGGGCGTTGAGCTTCTCGTAGAGGCGCTTCAGCGGATAGCCGGTGTCCGCCAAGTACTTCGCGTCGCCGTCCCACGGCATCAGGTACGCCGCGCCGGTCTTCGGATCGGGCGCGCCGTGGCCGGCGAAGTACACGAACACGCGCGACTTGTCCGTGACCCGCTCGGGCAGCCACGACTCGACGTACTTGGAGACGCTGGCGCGCGCCGCCTGGCTGCTGGTCAAGACGACGACGTTGCGGTCCGGATATCCCAGCGCATGCAAGTGCGCGCGCACGGCCGCGGCGTCGCGCGCGGCGAACTCGGCCGCCGGGAGGCTCGCGTAGTCCTCCACGCCGACGACGAGGGCGAAGCGGTCGGGGTCGGGCTTCTCGGAGTAGGTCGGCGCGTCCACGTCCGACGAGTACAGCGGCGCGGGAGGCGCGGCGGAGGCGGTGTAGACGACGAAGTCGCGGGGGCGATCCGACGTCACGAGCGTCTCGTTGTTCGAGACGACGTACTGCGGCGCGGTCTCGGGCGCCGCCGCCTCCTCGGTTTGGACATACGAGTCGTTCTGGTAGACGTACACGGTCTGCGGCGCCGCCGGGTCCTGCCACCACCAATCGCCGCGCCAGTAATAGACGTACCGCCCGGCGCCGGGGTCGTACCACCACCAGCGTCCGCCGTGGTAGCGCGACCAGTAATACGCGCCGCCGGCGTAGAAGCCGTACCAGTGCTCGCCCCCGCGGTAGCAGTGCACGTAGCGGAGGCCGCCGTCATGGTGCCAGTAATACCGGTCGGGATCGCGCTCGGCGCTCTCGCCGGCGGCAAGGCGCGAGACCAGGCCCGGATCGTCGAAATGCCGCGTATTCGCCCGCGCCGGCGGCTGCGTCACGGGCTTCGCGGTCAGCGCTCCCCCGCTGTCGTCCTTGACGGGCGCGGGCGGCGGCGTCCAGCGGCGCACGAAGCGCCGCGGATCGGTGATGGGCGCGGGCTTGACCGGCCGCCGCGCGAGGTGCTCGCCGCGCTCGCCGCGGCCGCCGCCGTCGCGGCGCTCAGGCGCCGGGAGCCTGGTCGTCGGGTGCTCGCGCTCGCGGGTGAGGTCCCAATCGCGGTGCGCAGCAGCCTCCGCGGTCGGGGCCGGCTCCCGCGGATGGACGGGCTCGCGGCGCGCGGGCGCCTGAGGGCGCCCCGAATGCGGATGCGGATGCGCCGGTCCATGAGGCTGAGAGGGGACGCGCGGCTTGGCGGGATTCTGACGATGGATCTTGCGCGGCCGAGGCCCCTCTTCCCGCCGCTCGTCCCGTTGGGCCCGCGCGGGCGCGGCGAGAGCCGCGGCGACGAGGAGCGCGATGACCGGAATGGCGCGATTCATGCTGGGGACCTCTCTCATTCTACGTTCGAGCGGGCGCATCGTTCATGGGCTCGGTCCAGAGCGGCAGGCGGAAGTAGAACCTCGAGCCCTTGCCGACCTCGCTCTCGACTCCGAGCGACGAGCCCTGGCTCTTGAGCAGGTCGCGGACGACCTTGAGGCCTACGCCGTACCCTTTGGCGACGCGGCTGGCCGCGCCGGCGCGGTACTCGCGGGACATGATCTTCTCGCGGTCCTCCGGCGCGATGCCGATGCCGGTGTCCTCGACGGAGACGAGGACGGAGTTTTCCTCGACGGAGATGCGCACGATGACGGTCCCCCCGTCCTCGGTGTACTTGAACGCGTTGCCGAGCAGGTTCGTCATCACGACGGACAGCGCGTCGGGGTCGGCGCGCACGGGGACGCCCTTGGGCGGGAAATCGAGGACGACCGCGATGTTCCGATCCTCGATCGTCGGCTCGAGCAGGGTCAGCGCCTCGCGCGCCACGCTCCTCATCCGCGTGAGGCGCAGGTGCGGGACGTAGCGCCCCTCCGACATCCGGTTGAGGTTCAGGAAATTGGCGGTCGTCAGGCTCAAGTGCGCGATGACGCGCTCCAGAACGGCGTAATGCTCCGAGCGCTCGGCCTCGGAACCGTCGGCCGACTCCTTGAGCAAGGTGACGACGAGGCGCAAGGTCGTCAGGGCGTTGCCGAACTCGTGGCTGACGAGCGCGACCATGTCGGACTTCAGCTGGGACGCCTCGCGCTCGACGTCGTTGAGGCGGCGCAGCCGATCGACCAGGGCCGCCAGCGCGGTGACGAGCAGGAAGAAGCCCAGGCGCGTCGCGGCGCCCATATAGAGCACCTCCCAGCTCTCGTACCCGCCGTGCTGGGCGATGTCGTGGATGTCCGCGTTCAGCCAGGCCGCGGCCGAGAGAAGCGCCGTGAAGTACGACCAGGGCTCGCCGCGGAACCAGGCGACGTAGCCGATGGGGATCAGATAAAAGATCGCGAAGCTGATCTGGGCGGACGTCGAGTAGTCGAGCCGCCACACGCCGAGAAGCAGGAGAGCGCCGATGAGCAGGTGCGCCGTCCGCGGCAGCCGGCGCAGGCGGTCGTTGAGCCCCTTGATCGCCGCGGTCACGGCGCCACCCTCCAGGGCCGGCCGCCGTTCATCTCCGGCGGCGGCGCCAGCAGGCGCGCGACCTCGGCGCGGATGTAGTCGGCGTCGAAGGGCTTGGTCAAGTATTCGACGGCGCCCAGGTCGAGGGCGGTCTTGGCGAGCTCGATCTCGGTGTGGCTCGTGAGCATGACGACCCGCGGCTTCTCGCGGCGCTCGCTCAGGGCGCGCAGGACGTCGATGCCGCTCATCTCCGGCATGGCGACGTCGAGGAGGATCAGGCGCGGACGGCTGTCCTCGAGGACGCGCAGGGCCTCCGGGCCGCCCGCGGCCTCGGCGACGCGGTACGTCTTGCCCAGCAGCAGGACGAGCGTGCGGCGCAGGTCCGAGTCGTCGTCGACGATCAGGATGTCAGGGGTCTCCACGACCGCCTCCCTCCGAAAATGGTGGGCCGTGCAGGGATCGAACCTGCGGCCTGCCCCGTGTAAAGGGGACGCTCTACCGCTGAGCTAACGGCCCGTCACGACCGAGTTTAACAGGTTGGGAAAGCCTTGGCGATAGCCTCTTCGCGTAGACCGGGTGAATGTGGTATACTCCTCGCCGCTGGGGTCATGGTGTAGCTGGCCTAACACGCCGCCCTGTCAAGGCGGAGATCACGGGTTCGAATCCCGTTGGCCCCGCCAGCTTTAGTCCCGGAAAAGAAGGAATCCTCGACGGGGATCGCGCCAAGGACGGATCGGCGCGGTCCCCGTCTTCTTTTTGGCCCCTGGCACTACTTATGCCAGATTTCTGCCATACTGAGACTGCCCCGGGGCAGGAGGAACCGCCATGGCGCGCATCTATCAAGTCGAAGGGAAAAAGGGCGCTCGATGGTACTTGGACTATCACGCGGAGGGCCGCCGCGTGCGCAAGCGGATCGGCAACTCCAAGCGCCTGGCGGAGCTCGCCCTGGCCGACGTCCAGGTCAAGCTCGAGCGCAAGGAGGCGGGCTTCGCGGTCAAGGATCGCCCCCTCCCGGCATTCATCGAGGAGTACCTCAAGTACGCCCAGGCGAACAAGGCCAAGAAGTCCTACGAGCGCGACGTGCTGACCCTCAAGCACTTCACCGGGCTCGTGGAAGCCGACAAGCTCAGCGGCGTGACCGCGACAAAACTCGAGGCCTACAAGGCCCGCCGCCGCGAGCACGGCGCCAAGCCGGCCACCCTCAACCGCGAGCTGAACACCATCAAGGCGATGTTCAACAAGGCCGTGGCCAGGAAGAGGCGCGGGCGCTGCTGGCGGCCGCCGACCCGCACATGAAGCCGGTCATCGAGACCTTCCTGCTCACCGGCCTGCGCCGCGGCGAGTTGATCCATCTGACGTGGGCCGACGTCGACTTCAAGAATAAGATCCTCTCGGTCCAGGCCAAAGGCGACTGGCAGCCCAAGGACTACGAAACGCGCCATATTCCGATGACGCCCCGGCTCGCGGAGGTCCTACAGAACCATCCGCGCAACGGCGACTCCTTCGTCTTCGTGAACCGGCAAGGCCAACCGCTCGATCCCGACGTGCTCTCCCTCGACTTTCTCAAGCTCGTCCGCAGACGCGGTATTAAGGGCGTCACGGTCCACACCCCTGCGCCACAGCTTCGCCAGCCACCTCGTGATGAGCGGCGCCGATCTCTACACGGTCCAGAAGCTTCTCGGCCACTCCAGCATCAAGACCACCGAAATCTACGCCCACTTGGCCCCGGACTATCTTCGAACAGCTATGGAACGCCTAAAATACTGATTCGCGTGGGTGCGCACGCGCGTGCCGAGTGAATAACTCTTGACCGCAACGGGTATGAGGGCTACAGTAGCCGACATGCAAGACGATCCCGATCGCAAGTGCACCCCGAAACGACATTCCGCATTCTTCAACCGGATCGCGAGAGCGATAATTTCCGCCGCGCTCTTGATATCGTCCTGCTATTCGGGGCTTTACGCAGAAGAACCCGCCGGGAACTCCTCAATTTCAGACAAACTCGACTTGTTGGCATCCCAGCTGACGACTGCATATCGAGCCAAGTCAGGGACAAAAGCGCCCGGACCGCTTGCGATATTCCCTCTAAATTCAGATTCAGCACTCTCCCGCGAACATGTCGGCTTCGCGATCTCCGAACTTCTCACGAATCGCTTCGTCTCCCAGGCCAAATTTACCGTCGTTGAACGTACGCAGCTGAATCGTGTCTTGGCCGAGCAGAAGCTGCAGAAGAGCGGAGCTATCGACCCCGCGAGCGCGGCTCAGGCCGGGAAATTATTGGGCGCGCGCTTATTGCTGCTTGGCAGCGTCGAGAAGTTGAGCGGGCGATATCAAGTCAACGTCCGCATCGTCGATGCGCAGACTGATGAGGTCATGGCCGTCGCCTACCAGCAGTTCGATTCAAACCTCTTCGAGCGAGAAGCTCAGCCATACCTCAATCTTGTGCCGGAAAGGCAAGCCATCGGACTCTACCTGCTCTACAATTATCGAAGCAACCAAAATTCATTGTCCTCTTATCAGAGCAGCGTCTCGGGATTTCCCACATCCACGATCACGCCTCAATCTTTTGAGACGCACATGATCGGCGGAGGCGTCCGATATTTCTTTTTTCCGCAGTGGATGGCCGACGCAAGCCTCGCGACTTTGACGAAATCGGCGACATTTACCTCAGGAAACGAAGGCGGTCTCCCCCCTGCAAAGCAACTCCAGAGCGGCGAACTCATCGTTTTTCGCGGTACCGTCAACTGGGTTCGCCCGTTCCTTGACCGATTCCGAAGCATTCTCGGGGCCGGCGCCGCTCTCTACAGAGTCAACTCGCTCAATACCAATGCGGACTTCGGAACAACCGTTGCTCCGACTCTCAAGGCCGGTATCGAGTACAAGCCCCAAGCTCGCGTCGGCCTGGGCATCTTCGCGAACTATGATTTCATCAGCAAGAAGGGTTCGGATTCGAACCCGGGGCAAATCGGCGGCAACCATGACGTGCTCCAATTCGGAGCATTCTCGTTGGAGCCGACCATCGCCGTCTATTTCTGAGAGCCGCCTATGAAACTCGAGCAACTCATCGCGATCGTCCTCTTTGCAAGCGGCTGTGCCGCCCATCGCCATCAACCCGCCGAAACGACGATCCGACCATCGGTGATCACGAAAGACTCCATTGATATTTCTACCTTCGACAATCGTTCTCCGCACTCGGTGCCGCTCGTCATCGCCGCCCTACCAATTCATAACGCAACAGGCGATAAGACTCAAGACGGAGTTGGAGGGCTTCTGGCTGATTTGCTCACGGCTAAATTCGCCGCCCAATCGCACTTCAAAGTCGTCGAGCGACACCGAATCAGCGAAGTCATCGATGAATTGCACCTCGTTGACGCTGGCCCCTTCGATCAAGATACAGCCGTGAAAGTCGGTCACCTTCTCGGCGCGAACGTGCTCGTGATCGGAGATTTCTCACGATTAGGGGAACGCACGGTCCTGACGCTGCGCCTTGTCAAAGTCGAAACAGGAGAGGTGATCGGAGGAGTCACCCGCGACGGCATTGACCCCTCCCAACTCCGGCAGATGACAGATGACGCGGGGACGAAACTCGTCGCAGATCTTTCAGCAAAATAGCTTCGGGACAGGGAAGCGGAGTTTTTCGATTCTGCCCTACAGCTTCGCCAGCGCGCCCGACTATCTCAAGGCCGCCATGCAGCGGCTGACTTTCTGAGATAGTCCCGCTTTTCCATTATTTCGAATCGAAACCGCGCTGAAAGGCCTTCAGCCACTCAATCGCTTCCGCGCGAAGCCCCTCGGGGTTCGACATCGATCGCCTTTGCTTGAGCAGCGTCTCGATGAACGGAGAGTAAGGATCGAGCGAGTCGACTATAAATTTTCGGATTCGGGTCATGGCATCGGCCGAGCAGAGCGGCCGGACTTCTCTTCCGAGCAGCGCCGCGCCGGCGAAGTTAACATCAAGGTCCGTCCAGCCCTGTTGCTGGAGCAGGGCGAAGCGACGCTCGTCTTTCTCTGAGATGGACGCGTAGTGCTCGAACCAGTAGGCCAGGTGTTCGACGTCATTTGGGTACTTAAGATCCTTTTCCTCGAAGCGGTCTTGGAAAGCGATGATCTTGAGCAACACGAATCCCGGAACGGTTATGACAGGAACTTTCGGCAGCCCCTCCCGAACCTCCGTCGCGGTTGCCGCGCAGACTTCCGGAAAACCAATCACGGTCATCACCTGCTCGGACTCGGGCCAAGCGATCTTCCCGTCTCCTGTAATGCCGCCTCCGATCGGAATGAGATCGATCAATATGCTTTTGGCCTCGTTCACCATCCTGTGTTCGACCTTCGGCGCGCGAAGGTAGCCCTTCGCTTCCAGCCCCGCTCTCAAGCGGTTGAAAGACTCCCAATTTTCGACAAAGACGGCGAAGTCCGCGTCGTTCGTTTTCTTCGGCTGAGGATAGTCCGGCCGGATTTCAGTGGTGAACTCCATCATCAACGCGCCGACCAGCACGACCTTGATGCCGAGCGCTTCCGCGGCCGCGTTCACGTCGAGAACGGCTTTAAGCAGTTCTGTGATCAAGTCCCACTCCGGGCAAGATATATTTCTCGAGGATCATTTCCGCGGTCTCGAGTTCGCGAGGACCGCCTTCGTTGAGCAGTTCCGCGTAAGTCAGCAGCGGCGTCGCCATCGGCAGACCATCGTGCGTCGCATCCCCCAGCGCCGTCTTGGCGAAGAGACGCAGCAGCGTAATGTTGCCGTCGCGATCCTGGAAGAACTCGTTCTTGAGCCGCACCTCCGCCTCCTCATCGACAAACGCGGCGACGGTATTGGGTTCGAGGTATTTCGTCAATTCTTTCGCCGCGATGCCGCCGGTGAGCCCCCACACGGCGTTCGTGTTCTGCAAGCGCTCGCGAAAGGTCTGCAGGATATCGTCCGTCCTGCCCTTCCTGTGCCGGTAGCGGCCGATGAGGCAGGCGGGCCTGAGCTTGAAAGCGTACCCGCGCACGAAAGCATCGATCATGGCTTTGCCGTCGATGATGCGCCTCTCATGATCCTTGCCGGGCATGAGCCATCCCGCGGCCATCAACTCCCGAAGCACGATCTGGGCCGTCCCTAATGCGACATTGGCCTCTTTGGCGATCTCACGGAGCGGACGCTTCAACAGCTGCGGCCGAGTCAGCAAGGTATGGCAGATCTTCAAGCCGGCGGGCTCGACGATCCGTCCGGGCTCCGGCCCCGGTCGAACCTCCGGCCGGCGCCCCCGGACGTCGACCACGATCTCCGGCGGATTGTGCAGATAGGCGTTGCCCAGCGTATCCACGAAGAAGACCCCATTCTTCCGGAATTCTTCCCCCACCATTTCGGGAATCCATCGGGCGAATATCATGACCTTCTCGTTCTTGGCCGCATACGCGCGAGCCTGAAGCATGGCGTGGTAGGCCTGAGTCCTCGTCGCGATGTTCGCCTTGCATTCTCCGACCACGTGCAGCGGAGGGTGGGTGTCCAGCGTCATGATGAAATCAGGGCGGCCAAGGGTTCGCTTGGGCTCCAGTTGAACGGCGACGGGCCGTCCTAGGAGCTGCTTGAGAGTCTCCAGGCATGTCCGGGTGATGCCAGCCTCTGTATTCCTATTATCCATTGTCAATGAACAGTGTAAAAGGTAGAACCATTCTTGTCAAGACCGGGGACGCAACCGCACCTTGACAGTCTTTCATTATTGGCTATACTGCATATTATTGTATTTATCCATACAATCGATTGCATGAATTGACATATTCTCTAGCGATGAAAGCGGCAATTTCAAAGGTAGCGCGGACCTTTCTCGAAAATCTTGCTAACCCGGATTCTGCCATTTGGCCTCCCATTCCTGCGGCTCGGAATTCGGTTGCACCCTGAAGCGCCAAATCGGCAATTGCTGCCCTTTGTAATCGTCAGGGACTACGATCCCCAATGTCCCCGGCTCATTTTTCGGGACGAGGCGAGCGATTCCGGCATCGTCGCTCGTCAGCGCTCGATACCGCCGGGAAATCATGCTGCTCAAGGCGTCGAATAACTCGAATCCTTGCCCGGGGGTCTCTTGCTCCGGCTCGACGACCGCGTAAGCCGATATGAGCTTTCCCTCCTCCTTCTCGGGCTCGGGGTCTTTCGCAGGCCAGTTTCCGAACATGATCAGGTATGAGGCCAACGCCCGTTCCACCTCGTTTTCGATCTTCTGTTGCCCGCAGTAGAACTCCACGGCGTTGAACGTGAAAGTCGCTCGGCCGCCCGGCAAGAGGTTTTCCGGCACGCCGGACTTAGGGATAAAACGGACGACGAGAGGCGGTCGCGTCGCAGGCATGAAGTCCCCCAACACGCACATCTCATTGATCTTATGGGCTTCCCCGTGGCTGATTGACCGCCGCGTCTTCCCACGTCGCATTCTCACGGGATCGATCAAGGTCCACGTATTCCACCCGGACCAATAGATCGCCAGCCTGAGCTCGCCCGGGAAAACGCGGGCGTACGCGGCTAATCCGGTCAAGTCCGATTCTCTTATCGAAAAGAAGCCCGTGCTCTTGTGACAGTTCTTTACTTCCACCAGCAGCGTGCGGCTATCCTTGAGAACCAACCGATAGTCCGGCATCCGCAGGTTTAAATCGAGGGAATAGAGTTCCCCCGCGTCTTCTTCTTTTACGGCAGCGCACCAACCAAGAGACGCTGCCACGAAGCCAAACATCTTCTCGGTCCGGGTGCCCTGGATCAGGATCGGAGTATTTCGAACTCGCTCCAACGTGGATGCGAAGCCGTTGACGATCGCCTCATCCGATGCCCCGTCGCTTAATGGAACATTCGCTTTGCGGCCGATAGCCTCGATCAGCCGCATAGCTTCGAACTTCTCCGGGTCGCGAGGAATGCGTTTCATCGATGTCGAAGCCGTCCTTTAGCTCGCGCCTCATCGCGAAAAGCGAAAAGTGTCTCGCCGATCGCGGCGCATTGAAACGGCCTGCCGGTGGCGTTCCAAAGCTCGATGAGGCGCTGACCGATCTGACAGGAGCTCATGTGTTTCGGTTTCCGAATCTCCCAGCACGGCCGGCTGAGAGCAGCGCGATGCAGGCCGTCGGTCATTATTATAATTTTATGGTTGTTGATCGGATTCAAACAGAGTCGATAGTAATGCATTAAGAGAATTGACTATCGTACGTATTGAGCTATACTAATCCGCGCCTTCGGGGGATGGCGCGTCGCTCTTATTTCTGACGCTGCCTCCCATTGCTATGCAACGATTAGGCAAGCATCAACCAGTCGAGTTTCCCCCTCTCAGAATTCATGAATGAACGGCACGGGGACAAACAAATCCAGCCGGATATGACCTTTTCTTGATGTCCACGTGTAATAATTAGTGTCGACGTTATCGTACCGGTCATGAGGGGCGAATTGCGAACGGATGATCCCACGGGTGGACCTTCTTATTTCGCCGTCCTCTTCAGCCTCGATGAACGGCGCTACGCGCTTCCTCTGATTCAGGTGGAAAGGATATTCCGCGCGGCCGAGCCGGCGCCCCTGCCCAAAGCGCCGAAGATCGTGATCGGACTGCTCAATATCCGAGGCAAGATCCTCCCTGTGGTCGATCCGCGAATCAGGCTTAATTTGCCAGCGCGCGATATCAACCCGAACGATCACTTCATCATCGCGCGGACTTCCCGGAGGACGATCGTCATGACGACCGACGCCGTTCTGGGGGTCATGGAGCGCCCCCCCGGGGAACTCGTCCCGGCCAAGGATGTGCTTCCAGGATTGGATTATGTCGATGGGGTCATCAAGCTGAAGGACGGGATGATTCTCATCAACGACATCGATCGCTTCCTTTCGCTGGAGGAGGAGACGGTCCTGGATGAAGCGATGGGCGAAGCTTGACCGCGAGTCCAATGACCGACGACTTGCCCGATCTGGCGAAGCTGAGCGATTTCCTGTCCGAGCGGGTGGGGCTGCACTTCCCCCCTGAGAGATGGAGCGATCTTCAGGATGGGATCCGCGCCGCGGCGAAGGAACTGAATTTCAGCGATGTCGATTCGTGCGTCCGGTGGCTCTTGGCGTCGTCTCCGTCAAAAGCGCATATGGAGACGCTCGCCTCATGCTTCACGGTGGGCGAGACCTATTTCTTTAGGCAAAGCCGTCAGTTCGAAGTCCTCGAAGATAAGATCATCCCGCAAATCATCCGCGATCGAAAAGACCAGCGTCGGTTGAGGATCTGGAGCGCGGGGTGCTGCACGGGCGAAGAGCCGTACTCTCTCGCGATCCTCCTCGACAAATTTGCCGCGGACCTCGCCGGCTGGCATGTCTCGATATTGGCGACCGACGTCAACGCGAAATTCCTGAGAACAGCGGAGGCGGGGATATACGGGGACTGGTCCTTTCGAGGCGTCCCCGAATACGTCAAAGAAAGGTATTTCCAACGGTTGCCGCAGGGCAAACGAGAGATACTCCCTCGTTTGAAGGAAGCGGTGACATTCTCCTTCCTCAATTTAGCGGAAGATGTCTATCCCTCCCTATTGAACGGGACGAACGCGATGGACGTGATCTTTTGCCGGAACGTGCTCATGTATTTTCGCCCCGACCGCGCGGCGGACGTCGTCGGCCGGCTGAAGCTCTGCATCGCAGGACAGGGAAGCCTCTTCGTCAGTCCCGGCGAAGTCTCGCAATCGGCATTCTCAGGGTTCGAAGCCGTCTCATATCCCGACGCCACCGCTTATCAGCCGGCGCGCAGCCGCTTCCCCGAATTCCCGGGGGAAGCGAAAACGCCCGAGAAGGGTCCATCGACGGCGGCAGCAGACGGCTCGTTTATTTCTGATCGGGACGCAGAACCCGCGGCGGCTCGCTCCGCACAAACCCTCATTTCTCGGGCTCGGGCCTTCGCGAATCAGGGGCGCCTCGCCGAGGCCCTGGAACTTTGCGATGAAGCGCTTGCTCTCGACAAGCTGGACGCGGTAACGCATTACCTCAAAGGCACCATCCTTCAAGAGCTGGGGCTGATGGAGGCCGCCGAGGCGGCCATTCGAAGCGCCCTTTACCTCGATGGCGATTTCGTGCTCGCCCATTTCGCCTTGGGGAATTTGGCTCATCGCGCGCGCCGGCCGGACGAGGCCAAACGGTGCTACAAGAACGCCGTCGCCCTGCTGTCTCTCTCTGACGCCGCGCGGACCGTGCCGGAGGCCGAAGGACTGACGGCTGGAAGACTGAAGGAAATCATCGCCTCCACCGTGAACGTGCTCGGAGGATCGGCATGAGGTCCGCCTCCTTCGACTGGAACGAGCTCCGGCGCCGGCTGAATGCGTTCCAACAGCTCGTGGAGAGCGGTGGCGCGCTCAGCGACGAGCAGAAGAAGAGTATTCTCCGAGAGCGAGCGAAGGCCTTGGCTCGGGTTCCAGAAGCAGAGGTCCACGGCGAAAAACGCCTGGAGGCGCTGAAATTCCAATTGGCCGCCGAAACTTATGCCGTCGAGCTCGGCTTCGTCGGCGAGGTCTACGCGATGAAGGGATTTACCATCGTTCCATGCACACCCGGCCATATCTTTGGCGTGGTCAACGTGCGCGGCCGCCTGTTGTCGGTCATCGATATAAAGAAGCTCTTCGGCCTGCCTCGAGGCGGATTGACGGACCAGAACAAGGTCGTCGTGCTTCATCATGACGGGGTGGAGTTAGGGCTTTTGGCGGACGCCGTCATCGGCGTGGGCCTCATTCTCGAAAACGACCTCCAATCTTCGCTGCCGACCTTCACCGGCATTCAAACGGAGTATTTCCGTGGCGTGACGAAGGAGCGGACGATCATTTTGGACGGCGAGAAGCTTTTGAAGGGCACAGGACTGGTCGTGAACGAGGAAGTGTGAATATGGGGAGAAGAGGATGAAATTATCAATCGGCGCGAAGATCGGGGGGGGATTCGCCATGGCGTTGGCGATGTTCGTCGTCGTCGGAGCGGTCACTTATCGCAATACCGCCAAATCGATCGAGACCAACGCCTGGGTGGAGCATACGCACTCGACCCTGGAGAAAATTTCGGAAATACTCTCGCTATTAAAAGACGCCGAGACCGGTCCGCGCGGTTACCTCATAACGGGCCGGGAGAGCTATTTGGAGCCCTATCAATCAGCGGTTGCTCAAATTCCCGCCTCCATCAGAACGCTCAAGCAGTTGACGGAGGATAATCCCAATCAACAGCGCCGGATCGAAGCCTTAGAACCTTTGATAGCGAAGAAGCTCGGCGAGCTTCAAGTGACGATCGACGCTCGCAAAAACAGAGGTTTTGAAGCCGCCGCGCGAGTCGTCGAGACGGACAAAGGGAAGACGTTCATGGACGATATCAGGAAGATCGCCGGAGACATGGGCGAAGAAGAGCGGGGACTGCTGAAGAAGCGCGCGCAGGAAGCCGAATCGAGCGCGCGAGGCACCACTGTCAGCATCGTCGGCGGCGTTCTGGGGGCGATCGCGCTCCTGGGCCTTACGGGTTTCATCATCACCGGCAATATAACCAGGATCACGAAGGAAATCCAGGAGGCCGTCGGCGTATTGGCCTCCACGGCGGTCCAATTGGCCGCCGCGACGGCGCAATCGGCCGCAACCGTATCCGAAATCGCGGCTTCCGTGGGGCAGACGACCGTCACCGTGGAGGAAGTCAAGCAGACGGCTCATGTCTCCAACCAGAAGGCCCGCGGCGTCGCGGACGCGGCTCAAAAAGTGGCGGAGATTTCCCGGGATGGGAAGAAGTCCGTGGCCGAAGCAATCGCCCGCATGGGGAAGATCGGAGGGCAGGTCGAGACCATCGCTCAGTCGATGGCCCGCCTGAGCGAGCAAAGCCAGAACATCGGCGAGATCGTCGCGACGGTCGGCGATCTCGCGGAGCAGTCGAATCTTCTGGCGGTCAACGCGGCCATCGAGGCCGCGAAGGCCGGAGAACACGGCCGCGGCTTCGTGATCGTCGCGCAAGAAGTGAAGAGCCTGGCGGAGCAGTCGAAAGCCGCGGCGGGCCAAGTCCGCTCCATACTCGCGGAGACTCAGAAAGCGATGAGCGCCGCAGTCATGGCCACGGAACAGGGAAGCAAGGCGGCGGCGGGCGGAGTCGAGCAATCGGACGCCGCCGGCAAATCGATCGCCGCGCTGGCCGAAAGCGTCGCCGAGGCGGCCTCGGCCGCCACCCAGATCGCGGCCTCCAGCCAGCAACAGCTGGTCGGTATGGATCAGCTCGCTCAGGCGATGGGAAACATCAAGACGGCCACCACCCAAAACGCCGCGGGCAGCAAGCAAACCGAGGCGTCGACGAAGGAGCTCGAGAAGCTCGGACGAAGGCTGAAAGAGCTGGTGGAGCAGTACGTGTGAGGGACTGACAAGTCATGGAAAGCGCCGAGGAAGATTTCGCAAGGAAACTCCTTTCGACCTTCCGCGTCGAGGCCGTAGAGCACGTCCGCGTGATTTCGTCCGGCCTGCTTGATTTGGAGCGTTCCTTGTCGCCGGGATCCCCCCCTCGTCCGGACGTCCTTGAAGCGGTTTTCCGCGCCGCCCATAGCCTCAAAGGCGCCGCCCATGCCGTACGCGCGGCTGCGGTCGAGGCGGTCTGTCAGTCGCTGGAAGGCGTCTTCGCGGAGATGAAAGCCCATAACCTTGCCGCGCGTCAGGAGCTCATGGATTTACTGCTGGAAGCCGTCAAAGTTCTAGAAGAGCTTGCGGCGCGAGCGGGCTCCGGCGCCTCGAAGGTCGACGGAGGGACCGCGGAGCTCATTCGAAAGCTGGACGCGAGCGCCGCCAAGGAGTCCCGCGCCGGCGCTGAAACGCACGCCTCCACGTCGCCGAACGACGCTTCTCCCGTTCAGCGCCCCGCGGCCGAGGAGACCGTCCGCATACCGCTCAAGAGCATGGAGTCGCTTCTCGTCCAAGTCGAAGAGATGCTGATCGCCAAGCTGGCCGCGGGCCAAAGGGCCGCGGAGCTGGGAAAAGTCCTCGCCGCGACGGGCGAATGGAGACGTGAGTGGGCGAAAGTGCAGCGGGAACTGCGGACTCTGGGCACGGATTCCGCGGGCTTTCGGCTTTCATTCGAAAAGCTCTCCGAATTTCTCCGCTGGAACGAAGACCATTGGAATTCGATCGACGGGAAGCTCAAGACGATTTCACAGGCCGTCGCGCACGACGGGCGCTTTCTGGGCGCTCTCGTGGACCATCTGCACGCGGACGCCAAGAAAGCCTTGATGCTCCCTTTCTCCTCGATCCTGGACGCGTTCCCCAGGATCGTTCGCGACCTTCTGCGCGACGAGGGGAAGGAATCGGAATTCGCCGTCGAAGGCGCCGAGATCGCCGTCGATCGCCGGATTCTGCAGGAGATAAAAGATCCTCTATTGCACCTGCTCCGGAATTCTATCGATCACGGCATCGAGCCCCCCCTGCTTCGCCGGCAGAAGGGAAAGCCTCCGCGCGGAAACATCGTCATCTCGATCTCGAGCACGAGCGGCAATAAAGTGGAGATCCGCATAGCGGACGACGGAGACGGAATTGACGTCGAAAAAGTCCGCTCCTCGGCGATCAAACACGGGCTTGTCTCTCAGGACGAGGCCGAACACCTCGATCCGGACCAGATAAGGTCCCTCATCTTTCATTCGGGAATCTCCACCGCTCCCATGATCACTTCGATTTCGGGCCGAGGACTGGGCTTGGCCATCGTCAGAGAAAAGGTGCTGCAGTTGAACGGCTCCCTGCGCGTCGAGAGCCCTCCTTCCGGAGGCACGGTCTTCGTTCTGGTCTTGCCCCACACCCTGTCCTCATTCCGCGCGATTCTCGTCAGAGTCGGTTCGGAGTTTTTTGGGATTCCGACGGCCCAAATCGATCGGGCGGCTCGCGTCCGTCTTGATGAGATCAACACGGTCGAAAACAAGGACGTCGTCTTTCTGGGCGGCCGCGCTTTCCCCCTCGTGCGGCTGTGCGACGTCTTGGAAATATCCCCCGACTCTTCGCACGAGGACGCGCCCAAACGCCATGCTCAACTCCTGATCGCCGGCGCGGAGGAGCATCGCGTCGCGTTCGTCATCGACGAGCTGCTTCAGGAACAGGAAGTTCTCGCCAAAGGATTGGGCCCGCCCTTGACGCGGGTCCGAAACGTGAGCGGGGCCGCGGTTCTCGGCTCCGGGAAGGCGATCGCGATGCTCAACGTCGCCGATCTGTTGAAATCGGCCGTCAAAGCATCGGCTTCGCCGCGCCCGACGGCGCCGGAGAAGCCGGGCGCCCGAAAGCGAACCATCCTGATCGCCGAAGATTCCATTACCACTCGGACCCTGCTCAGAAACATACTCGAGACCGCCGGATATGACGTGAAGACCGCCGTCGACGGAGCCGAAGCCTTCGCGACGCTGAGGACGCAGGCCTGCGACCTCGTCGTCTCCGACGTCGACATGCCGCGGATGAACGGGTTCGACTTGACGACCAGAATCAAAGCCGACAAGAAGTTATCCCAAGTGCCCGTCATCCTGGTGACGGCCCTGGAGTCGCGGGCGGATCGCGAGCGAGGAGTCGACGTCGGGGCGGACGCCTATATCGTCAAAGGCAGCTTCGAGCAGAGCGACCTTCTCGCGGCCATCGGGAGACTGATCTCATGATCAACGTGCTGATCGTCAACGATTCACCGACCGTCGCGGAACTTTTGAGCTACATCCTCTGCTCCGATCCCACGCTCAAGATCGCCGGAGTGGCTCGCGACGGCGAGGAAGCCGTGGCCGCCGCCGCTCGGCTCAAGCCGGACATCATCGTCATGGACATTCACATGCCCAAGCTCGACGGCTTCGAGGCGACGCGGCGGATCATGGAGACGACGCCGACTCCCATCGTGATCATGAGCGCCAGTTCCAGGGCGGACGACGTGACCAGGACGTTCCAGGTCTTGGAAGCCGGCGCGCTGGCCATCGTGCGTCAGCCTCTCGGAATCGGTTATTCCGAGCACAAACTCGTCTCAGAAGAGATCATACGCACGATCAAGACGATGTCCGAGGTCAAGCTGGTCAGGCGCTGGACTCGCGAACCGAAGAGGGAGACCGCGTCGCCGCCCGCCGCCGACGCCCCTCCGAGCCTGGCAAAAGCCCGGGTCGTGGCCATCGGCGCCTCGACGGGCGGTCCGCCCGCGCTTCACTCCATTTTGTCCCGAATTCCCAGAAGCTTCCCCGTCCCAATCTTGATCGTCCAGCACATCGCTCCCGGCTTCATCGGCGGCCTCGCCGATTGGCTGGCGAAATCGACAGAGTTGTTGATTCATTTGGCTGTGCCCGGGGAGAGGCCTCTTCCCGGGCGCGTCTATCTCGCTCCGGATGGGCGGCATCTGCTGGTCGACGCGGACGGCCGCCTGGTCTTGGCGGAGCAGACTCCCGAGGAGGCCCTGTGCCCGTCGGTCTCCCGGCTCTTCGGTTCCGTGGCCTCCATCTACAAGGACCGCGCGGTCGGAATCCTCCTGACGGGGATGGGCAGAGACGGAGCTCAAGAACTGAAGCTGATGCGAGACGCGGGCGCGGTGACGATCGCCCAGGACAAGGAGAGCTCCATCGTCCACGGCATGCCGGGAGCCGCCATCAAGCTCGACGGCGCGACTTATGTTCTATCGCCGGCCGAGATCGCGACGACGTTGACCGCGTTCCCCGGAAATCCGAAGCAGAGGTGAGGCTCCGATGCCCGACACGAGCGATATCCTGATCGTCGAAGACAGTCCGACCCAGGCGGAACAGCTTCGGCACGATCTCGAAAGCGAGGGATACCGCGTCCGCGCGGCGAAGAATGGACGCGACGGCCTCGCGTCGCTCAAAGAGCGCAAGGCGAAGGTGATCCTCAGCGATATCAACATGCCGGAGATGGACGGCTATCAGTTCTGCAAGGCCGTCAAGGCGGATCCGGCCCTCAGCGAGATTCCGGTCATCCTGATGACCAACCTCGTCGACTCCCTCGATATCATTCGGGGCCTCGAGTGCGGGGCCAGCAACTTCTTCACGAAGCCCGTCGACAAGCCGCAGCTGGCGTCTCGTCTCCGTTATCTTTTCGCTAACCGCGAATTCCGCCGGGGAGGCGTGCCGCAACTCTCGCTCGAGTTCTCGTTCATGGGCAAGAGCTACAAGCTGGACGCCGACCGGATGCAGATTCTGGACCTGCTTCTATCCACGTATGAAACCGCCGTGAGGAAGAACGTCGAATTGATCCGCGTTCAAAATGAGCTCCGGCATTTGAACGAATCCCTCGAAGCCCAGGTGCTCGAGAGAACCGCGGCGCTGACGGCGAGCAACGCGGAACTGCGCGCGCAGATCGACTCCCGCAAGCAAGCCGAAGAAGCCAACCTTAAACTCCAGTCTCAGCTCGTCCAGGCGCAGAAAATGGAGAGCATCGGGCGCCTGGCCGGAGGCGTCGCGCACGATTTCAACAATATCCTCACCGCCATCAACGGCTACGCCCACTTCCTCATCACGGAGCTCAAGCCCGGAGACTCCAAGCGCGCCGACGCCGAGGAGATCAAGAAGGCCGGCGAAAGGGCGGCGGGATTGACGCGGCAATTGCTGGCCTTCAGCCGCCAGCAGGTCCTGCAGCCCAAGATCGTCGAACTCAACGCGCTGATCGGGAACATCGGAAACATGCTGCGGCGGATCATCGGCGAAGATCTGACGTTGGCGTCCCGGCTCGGCGAGAACCTGGGACGCGTCAAAGTCGATCCCGGGCAGATCGAGCAGGTCGTTCTGAATCTCGTGGTCAACGCCCGCGACGCCATGCCCGGCGGCGGCACGATCAGCATCCTCACCGCCAACGTCGAGGCGGCGGAAGCCGCCGCCGCGGCGCCTTGGGCCGTCGTGCGCGAGCCGCATGTGATGCTGTCCGTGAGCGACACCGGCACGGGGATGGACGAGAAAACGCAGGCTCGTCTTTTCGAGCCGTTCTTCACGACCAAAGAGCAGGGCAAGGGGACGGGCTTGGGTCTGTCGACCGTCTACGGGATCGTCAAGCAGAGCGGCGGACAGATCGCCGTCGAAAGCGCGCCGGGCAAAGGAACGACCTTCAGGATCTATTTGCCCAGGGTCGCCGAGGAGCCGCACGACGAAGCGCCCGTCGAGACGAAAGAGGCGGGGACGCCGCACGGAGCCGCGACCATCCTGCTCGTCGAGGACGACGACGTGGTCCGCAGATATTCAGCGCGCCTCTTGTCTGAGAGAGGATACGCCGTTCTCGAGGCAGCCGACGGGGCGCAAGCCATTCGATTGTCGGACGGGAGCAAGGAGCCCATCCACCTCCTGTTCACGGATCTCGTGATGCCCGGGATTCGCGGCGACGACTTGGCCGCGCTCCTGACGAAGAAACGGCCGGAGATGCGGGTCATTTTCACATCCGGGTACACCAGCGCGGGCCTCGTGCGTCAGGACTCCTTGCCGGCGCGCGCCGCATTCCTTCAGAAGCCCGTCGATCCCGCGGCGCTGCTGAACGCGGTCAGGGAGACTCTCCGCGAATCGGGCGCCTAAGCCATGAAGATATTGATCGTCGATGACGAAGCCTCCATCCGCGACGTCAGCGCGCGCGCTCTCCGCGCCGACGGACACGATGTTTCCACGGCGGATTCCGGGGAGCAAGGCGTCGCTCGGCTCCGCGATCAATGGGAAATCATCGTCACCGACTTGACCATGCCGGGGACCGTCAATGGGCTGGAGTTGATCCGGCGCGTCAAGGAGACGGAGAACGCCGACGTCCTCCTCATGACGGCCTTCGCCGAGCTGGATGTCGCCATCCAGGCGCTCAAGCTCGGCGCCTACGATTTCATCACGAAACCCTTCACCCCCGATACCCTGCGGGCGGCGGTCCGCCGCTGCGCGGCCAAGCGCGAGCTCTCGGCGGAGCTTGCCCGCGAGCGCGCCTTGCGCTCGGAATTGGAGCGGATGCAGGAGGTCAAGGAGATGTTCGGCCAATTCGTCACCCCGGAGGTGGTCAACTACGTGCTGTCGTTGCCTCCAACCGGGCGAAAGAACGGCTCCCGCAGGAAAGTCACGGTTCTCTTCAGCGATGTCCGCAAATTCACGACGTTCGCGGCGAGCAGACCGCCCGAAGAAGCGGTGGAGACCCTCAACGAGATATTCTGCGGCGTCGTCGCCGCCGTTCAAAAGGAAGGCGGCATTCTCAATAAGTTCATAGGCGACGGCGTCTTGGCGTTGTTCGGCGCGCCTTTGGACATGCCCGCTCAAGAGCAGGCCGCGGCGCGAGCCGCCCTCGGCGCCATGACCGCGGTCGAGCGACTGGCCTCCTCACGCCAGGAACGCGGACTCGAGCCGCTTCGCATCGGCATCGCCATCAATACGGGAGAGGTCGTCGCCGGCTGTCTGGGCGCCAAAGACCGCACGGAATACAGCGTGATCGGACATGCCGTGAACATGGCGGCGCGCCTCAACGGCGCGGCGAAGCCGGGACAGATACTTCTCGGGCCGGACACGGCCTCCGCACTCGACGGATTCTTTCGATGCGACGATCTGGGGATGATGAGCTTGGCCGGAGTCGCCGAACCGGTGCGCGTCTGGCAGCTTGATGGCGCGAGTGAGGCCGCGGGATGAGTTTGATCCTCGCAGTGCATCCCGACGGCAAGGCATCGGAAGCGTTGTGCTCGATCTTGGAAAAGAGCGGTCACCGGACTGTTTCCGCGCCCGACCTCGCTTGGTGCTTCTGGACATCGACATGCCCGGGATGAGCGGCGCGGAAACGCTTCGGCGCATCCGCGAATCGGACGGTACGGCCAGCTGGGGTTAATCATGGCGAGAATATTGGTCGTCGACGACGAAGAATCGATCCGCGAAGTGGTGAGAAGGCTTCTCAGCCTGCATGGTCACACCGTGGAGACCGCCGTCAACGGAGCCGAGGCCCTCGATCGGCTCCAGAATCGAAAATACGACCTCATGATCATCGACCGCTTCATGCCGAAGATGTCCGGCGTCGATGCCGTCGCCGTCCTTCGTACGAGCCCGAAGTTCAAGGATCTCAAGATCCTCATGGTGACCATGACCTCAACGACCAAGGATGTCAATGAGGCCTTCGACGCCGGCGTCGACGGCTATGTCGTGAAGCCCTTCGACATGAACAAGCTGCTCGAGAAAGTCAACCTCGCGCTGCTTAAATAAAATCTATGAACTCCGCTCGAATGACGACGAAGAAAGCATGGCCGGCCGCGGCTGCCGGCGGGTTCGCCGCGGCCTTGGGGGTGATCGCCATGGGGGGCTGGCACGCCGAGCGCATGGACCTCGTCCGAATGCTCCCCTCCGCGATGCCTATGCAGTACGACGCCGCCGTTTGCCTGCTTCTTTGCGGGGCGGGCCTTGCGGCGCTGGCTCTGGGACGCCGGCGCCCGGCGCTGGCTCTGGGCGCGGCGACCTCTGCTCTCGCGGCCTGGTCGATCCTCCGCGCGCTGATGGGCGTCGATTTCGGGTTGGAGCGGCTGCTCGGCGACGCGGCGCTGCGTAACGCCGTCCCGGGGTCTCTGCGCATGGAGCCTCTCGCGGCGCTCGCCTTCCTGTTCGCGGGAGGCTTGCTGGCGGCACACTCGTCTTCGACGCGCCGGAGCCTCGCCGCGACGACTCTTCTGACGGGGGCCGTCTTGGCGGCCTTCGGCTCGATGGTGTTTCTATGTCATGTTGGGGGGATCGCCGCCGCTTTTGGGTGGGAGCATTTGACCCGAGTGGCGCCCCAGACCGGCCTGGGCTTCGCCGCAATCGGCGCGGGATTCCTGCTTCAGTTCTGGCCTCGAACAGGGAGCGACGCCAAGGATTCCCGCTGGCTGCCGATCGCGGCAGGGCTCGGGGCCGCGACCGCGACCCTTTTCTTATGGACGGCGCTCCATGCCGAAGAGCACGTGCGCATCCAATATCACGTCGACGTGGCGATGTTCGAGCTGGCGGGAAAGATTCAGGCGCTCCAAGCTCCTGGCCGCAAGAGCGGAGACCTCCGACCGGAACAGTTGTTTGGAATGATCCTTAACGGCAAGACACCCTCGCCATGCGCCTTCGCCGTCTATCTGGGGCGCAAGCCGATCTATACGAGTCCCGGAGCGCCCGATCCCCGTCCGGAGGAATACGCCCGGAACGTGGCGGTGCGATTGGGCGGCGAGGATGGGTGGGTCCGCCTCTGGCCGAGCGCGGACCTATTGGCCGTCGAGCACTCGCGCCTGCCCGCGTCGGTAGGGGCCGTGGGGCTGATTCTCGCGTTTCTCCTAGGGTGGTCCGTCCATCTTTCACAGTTGGCGCGTCGTCAGGCCCGCGAAATCGCGGCCGCCAGCGCGGCCAAATCACGGTTCCTGGCCAACATCTCACGAGAGTTCGGCAATCCGTTGAACTCGATCGTCGGATTCAGCGAGATTCTCCTGCGCCGTCAGGACGGGGAGCTCAACTCGGAGCAGGAGAAGGATCTTCGCGCGGTCCATGACGGCGGCCGAAGGCTCGCTTCGTTGATGAAGGAGCTCATGGAGCTTGCCCGCCTCGAAGCGGGCAAGCTGCATATTTCCTTGAAGCCGTTGGCGGCTCGCGAGATCGTCGAGGACCTGCGCAGGTATTTCACGGCGGAGGCCGGGCTCAAGGATTTGGCGCTCCGCGTCGAACTGGGCGCCAGGGACGGAATGATCCGTGCCGATCCGGAACGCCTTCGTCAAGCTCTCGCCTGTCTCGTCGCCAACGCGATCAAGTTCACCGATCATGGCGAGGTCGCCTTGGGCCTGCAAGTGGATGACGAGGACGTCGTCTTCAGGGTCTGGGACAGCGGCCCGGGAATCCCAGTGGAGGAAAAGAGCCGGATATTCGAGCCGTTCTGGCAGTCCCGGCGCCTTGACGGAGTAAAGAAAACGGAAGGGCTCGGTCTGGGCCTGTTCCTGGCGAAGCGGCTGGTCGAACTACAAGGCGGAGCGCTCTCCGTCGAACTCGCGGCCGGAAACGGGACGGCCTTTTCCGTGCGGCTGCCGCGCGTCTCTCCGGCCGAGTCTGGGAGGCAGCAGATATGATCACAATCCTCATCGTCGACGACCTGCCTGAGAACCTGCGTCTGGTTCGCAAACTCCTGTCGACGCAGGGCTTCCACGTTCTCGAGGCGCTCAACGCTGAGGAAGCCCTTTCGATCGCCGCTTCCGCCATGCCGGACATTCTCTTGGTGGACCTGCGTCTTGGTGCGGGGACGATGACGGGGTACGAACTTGCGGCGCGGATGCGCAAACTGCCCGGAGGAACCGACGCCGTCGTCTTGGCGTTGAGCGGCGGAGCCGTGCTCGACGACGAGGTGATGAGCCGAGCGGCGGGCTTTGACGGATTCATCCTCAAGCCCTTCGAGTTCGGCGAGTTCGCCGACCGTCTCAAGGGCTATCTGTCGAAAAAACGCGGATCACTCCCATAGAGAACGGGCCGATGACATGATCAGGTGGCTCCCCGCGGCATTACTGCTGGCTTGCGGTCCCTTGAATCCCCTCGCCTGGGCCGATTCCCCCCCGGCGTTGCGGATCGGGGTCCTCGAGTTCCATGCGCCCACGGGCGCCGTCGATGGCGCGGCGGCCAGAGACCTGTTCTCCACCTCCCTCTATCGAAATTTTCCCGGACTCTCCGTGGTCGAGCCGGCGGAACTTGAGGCGGTGATCGCGAGAGAGCATCTGAGAAGCGGGGACGAGAGCGTCGCCCCGGAAACCGCCGAAGCCCTGCGGAGGATTTTGGCGGTGGACGCTCTCATTAGCGGAAGCATCATGGCGCTGGATAAGGACGCCGGCGGTGGCGGCGGCACGCTGATGATGAGCGCGCGCCTCGTGAAGCCGTCCACCGGTCAGATTTTATGGGCGGACACGCGAACCGTCCGCGTCGGCGCGCCCTTGCTTGGAAGACTCTGGGGCGGGACTCGCGACTCTGACGCGGTTCTGACGGGGAAACTGCTGGAACTTGGGGTCTTCCAGTTGGTTCAAGACCTGGGAAAGCGCCTTCCTGAGAACGCGCTCTCTCCGCCGGACGGGCGACGCGCGGCAGAGCGCGGGAGCCGCGACGATGCGCACTGCTCGCCGCCCGCTTTCTATGGGACTTTGGCGCGAGACAGCGACTGGTTCTATGGCGTCGGCAAGGGTCCGGACGCCGATCAGGCGCGAGACGCGGCCCTAGCTAATCTTGCCAAGCAGGTAACCGGTCATGTCGTCGAGACCCCTTCCGTTGCGGCGGGAGCCGGCCAGCGCGAAGCTTCCAAGGGACTCGACGATCTCCCGACGGAAACCGGCTTGCTCGCGGGCTGGGAGCAGGACGACTTCCGGCGCTGCGACGGCGTCAGCTACGTCATGGTGAGGATCGGGAAGGAGCGGATTCGGAAGTTCCTCGTTTCGAATTCCGGTTCGACCACGAACGGCGACAGGAAGCCTTCGGCGCTGGAGCAGAGGCTGGATCGCGTGGATTCAAGCAGCGATCGGCTCCTGGATCAATCGGCCCGCACGCCGGCGCGGGCATTGGCCCCCCTGCTCATCAAGGAAACCGTCGCGAGCGTGAAAACGCTGATTGGATCCGGCCGCGCCCTGGATCAGGTCAGCCGCGCCAACGTCGCGAGCACCGAGATGATGTTCTCGGATCTATTGGACCCGAAGGAGCGCTGTGGGACGTCGAAATGCGCGGGCGGACTGACCTTGGAGCAGGCCGGCGTCATTGCCGAAGCGCGTCGAAAGATAACGGCGGGCACCATCAGCATGGACGACGTCGTTCGAGTCCACGCCATATTCTCTCACTATTCAAAAGGCGACGACGATCGCGATTTCCTGACCGCCGTCATCTTTAGAAAGGTGCCTCCGGCTCCGCTGGCCGCGAACTTCGTGCGCACCAGGGAATTGGCTTTCCCATTGGCATGGAGTTCGGCTTTGAGCCGCAACGACTGGGTCCATTTTTTCAAGTACTGCGCGGATTACTTGCGATTCTATCCTCAAGGCATCTACGCCGCGGCGGCGGAAAAGAACAGGGAGAACGCGGCCAACATCTTGATGATGCGGAATATGGAACTCGCCGCAGGGCCGGACTCCGGCGGCGAGGAGTGAACGTCGAATCCCCCATCGCGATTGTCACTGCGAATGAGACGATCCCGCGATCAGCGTCCAGAAAGTTTCAATCGCGGGTCTGGAAGCGACGACTGCTCTAAAGCCCGAACTCTCGACCACAATCAATCCCATCACGGAACTGAAACGTCCGGTTCGTAGAGCGATCGCCGCCGCAGTTTCGTCCTTCCAGTATTCAGAGGAATATCGTCCGACCGCCTCCCCGTCCTTCATCTTGCCAAGGTAGTAGCCCGCCGAAGAGCGGAAGACTTTCAGCTCCGCCGTGAGTTCCTCTACTTTGTTCGCCACGACGAGAAGTTCCGCGGTCTTCTTAAAATCGGTCGCCGAGAGTCCGGCAGCCGCCTGCGGAAGGTCCGCGGCGCCGGAACGAACCACGGCAAAGTCGACGGCTCGGTTCGCGTGGCCAATCGTTTGCAGAAGCGCCCGGGTGCTTTCGGGCTTAGAGAGTTCCCGAGCGACGATCCCTTTCTCCGCTTCGCTGAGCATTTCCGAGCGGCGCAGGCTCTCCGTGACGGCGGCGAGATGGCGTTGATATCCTTGCAAGAGCGTCTTGCTCTTGCCGGCGCCGCTCAAGAAATCCTCGTTTGAAACGACGAGCGGGAGAGTGGAGTTCTCCGGCCTTCTCCAATGAAACGTCCACGCCGAACGTGTCCGTCTTGTGGTTCAGGATGGCGGAAACCTCGCGCAGCGCAGCGCGGTCGTCCGTGAACACGCGGACGTCGTCCCGGGCGCGCGTGATCTGGACGTAGGTGTTCCGCTGATCCTGCAGTTGCGGAGCGCTCGTGTCGGCTTCGACGACGACCTTGTCGTAGGTTTGGCCCTAGCTCTTGTAGGTCGTCATCGCGTAGCCGTGGTCGAGCGCAGAGTACCGATCAATGTCCACCTCAACCTTCCTGCCGTCCTCGAGCCGAACCATCAGGACCCCCTCGGAGGTCTTGAGAACCTCGCCGCGCTCGCCGTTGCGCACGTCGGGACGTGGACATCGACGATTGCCTAATGCTCATCAAGGGGCGAGGAAAAGATTTCGATGTGGAAAAATTGAAGCACCGCTACAAAGAGACGGCTGACTACCGCGTCGGAAGGACTTTCCTCAACTATTTCGTGCAGGCGAACGAATCCGATTCGTCCGAGAGCAAAGCGCAGCTGCGCGAAGATTTCCGCCGGAAGTACAACCTCTCGCTGTTCTTCGCCCCGAAGCAGCGCGACCTCCTTCAGAAGAAGCTGCGCGGCGATCCTCTGACCAAGACCGAGCGAGAATATTTCTCCCGTGTCGTGAAGAAAAAGCTGGTCGCGCTCGCTGATCCGGATCTGCACCGCCTGGCTCAAAAAGCCCTGCGATGACCATGCGCGCGCAATCCAATCGCGGCCGCGTTCCCAGGATCGAGACCGCGGCGTCATACCCTTCCTCCCCCGATTGACGTAGTATCGGCGGGTGAAGGGGCTGCGAGCGAAGCACTCCCGCGCCGTCCGCTGGCTGCACTGGCTCAGCTTCCCCCTGCTCGTCCTGATGTGCTGGAGCGGCCTGATGATATACTGGGCCAACCCGGTGTATCGCCTCGGCGCCGGCGGGTTCACGCTGTTTCGCTTCTTCCCGGACCGGTTCTACGCGGTCCTCGGTCTCGATCACTGGCTGGCCAAGGGGATGGCGATCCACTTTTTCGTCGGCTGGCTTTTCACGCTCAACGGTCTCGCTTACGTCCTCTATCTCGCGGTGTCTGGCGAGTGGCATGAGCTTCTCCCCGAGAAAAAATCTTGGCGCGAGGCCTTCGATGTCCTGCTTCACGACCTCGGCCTGAGACGGGATCTCCCCCCGGCTGGCAAGTTCAACGCCGCCCAGCGCATCGCCTACGCCGGCGTCGTCCTCATGGGCGCGGGCTCGGTCGCGACGGGACTCGCGATCTACAAGCCCGTCCAGCTCTCGCCGCTGGCCGGCCTACTCGGCGGCTACGAGCGCGCGCGCCTCGAGCACTTCTGGCTGATGCTCGGCTTCGCCGCCTTCTTCGTCGTCCACGTCGCGCAAGTGATGCGCGCCGGCTGGAACAACTTCCGCTCGATGGTCACGGGGTGGGAGCTCGCCGGCCCGCCGGAAAGCCGGGACCCCGGCGCGGCGCCCGCGATGCGCCGCATGACGCGCCGCGGCTTCATGACTGCAGGCGCCGCCGCCGCGATCGGAGCCGCGGGCTGGGGCTGGCTCCTGACCCGCTCCGAGGAGCGGGGCACGCCGTGGCCGCTGAGGAAGAATCTCGAGGCGAATGGGAAACTCTGGGGCGCCCTGTTCCGGTGCGGTCACGAAGCTCCGGCCTATCCGCCGGTCCTCGGCCGGGCCCGGCTCAACGGGGACATCGGCCTCGACGGCGCGGTCGATCCGCGCGGGTGGACGCTGGACGTCGTCGACCGCGACGGCCGCGCGCGCTCCGTCGCCCTCCGGGACGTCCTGACGCTCCCCCGGACCGCGGCGACGATCGAGTTCCGCTGCATCGAGGGGTGGAGCCAGGTCATGTCGTTCGCCGGCGTCCGGTTCTCCGAGTTCATGGAGCATTATGGCCTGCGCCGCGCGCGCTACGTCGCTCTCGAGACCCCGAAACGCGAATACTACGTCTCCATCGACATGGACAGCATGCTGCACCCGCAGACGCTTCTCGTCGACGAGATGAACGGCGCGCCGCTGACGCCGGAGCACGGGGCGCCTCTGCGACTGCTCATCCCGGTCAAATACGGGATTAAGCACCTCAAGCGCATCGCCGCGATCCGTCTCTCCGACGAGCGGCCGCCCGACTACTGGGCCGAGCGGGGCTACGATTGGTACGCCGGCCTATAACTGTTATAATCGCCGTCCAGGCCGGTCTCCTCGCCCGAGATCGGCTTCTCCTTTTTTGAGACCTCTCAAATCCCCATGACTCCTCCGACCGACAAGAAGACCCGCTGCGCCTGGGCCGGGAGCGACCCCCTCTACGTCCGCTACCACGACGAGGAGTGGGGCCGCCCCGTTCACGACGACCGGAAATTCTTCGAATTTCTGACTTTAGAGGGCGCGCAAGCCGGCCTCTCGTGGCTCACCATCCTGCGCAAGCGCGAGAACTACCGCCGCGCCTTCGCCGGCTTCGACCCGCGCGAGGTCGCGCGCTTCGACGCGAAGCGCAAAGCCGCCTTGATGCGCGACGAGGGCATCGTGCGCAACCGCTTGAAGATCGAGTCGACGGTCGACAACGCGCGCGCCTTCCTTCTTATACAGAAGGATCACGGCAGCTTCGACGGCTACATCTGGCGCTTCGTGAATGGAAAGACCGTCGTGCGCCGGCAAAAGTCCTTCATCGCCAGCAGCCCGGAATCCGATGCCATGAGCCGCGATCTCAAGAAGCGAGGCTTCCGCTTCGTCGGCACCACGATCTGCTACGCTTTCATGCAGGCCTGCGGCCTCGTCGACGATCACGCCGCGGACTGCTTCCGGGCGGGGAAGCGGTGAACAGCGCCCCGCTGGCGTCGAAGACTGGCGGCAACTGGTCCTTCATGCTGCGCGCCCTGCGCTACAGGAACTACCGGCTGTTCTTCGGCGGCCAGATCGTCTCGCTGGTCGGCAACTGGATGACCATGACGGCGACGAGCTGGCTCGTCTTCCGGCTGACCGGCTCGGCCTGGATGCTCGGCATCGTGGGGTTCTCCGGCCAGCTGCCGTCGGTCGTCCTCACGCCGCTGGCCGGCGTCGTCGTCGACCGCGTCAACCAGCACCGCCTGCTGATCGCGACCCAAGTGCTTTCGATGCTCCAGTCTTTCGCGCTCGCCGCGCTGATGTTCACCGGCCGCATGACCATCCCCGCCCTGATCGCCCTGAACGTCGTGCAGGGCCTCATCAACGCCTTCGACATGCCCTGCCGCCAGTCGTTCGTGATCTCGATGATCGAGAACCGGGAGGACTTGAGCAACGCCATCGCGCTGAACTCCTCGATGTTCAACCTCGCGCGCCTGGCCGGCCCCGCGATCGCCGGCGCCGTCATCGCGGCCTCGGGCGAGGGCTGGTGCTTCCTGCTCGACGCCCTGAGCTTCCTCGCCGTCCTGGTCGCGCTCGTGGCCATGAAGGTCCCGGCGCGCGCCGCGCGCCCCAAGCGCCGGGAGGACGCCCGCGCGGAGCTCGCCGAGGCGTGGCGCTACGTCGCGGGCTCCCTGCCGATCCGGACCCTGCTGGTCCTGCTCGCCGCGCTGTGCCTGCTGGGCGTGCCCTACGGCGTGCTGATCCCGATCTTCGCCGGCAAGATCCTCGGCGGCGGCCCCCACACGCTCGGCCTGCTGATGACGGCCTCCGGCGCCGGCGCCCTGCTCGCGGCGCTGTGGCTCGCCTCCCTGCGCTCGATCGCCCGTCTCAGCCGCGCCATCCTCGTCTCGACGGCCGGCTTCGGCGCGTCGCTGGCGGGCTTGGGATTCAGCCGCTCCGAGTGGCTGTCGTGCGCCGCTTTGTTCGCCGCCGGCTTCGGCTTCATGCTGCTCATGGCCGCCAGCAACACGATCATCCAGACCATCGTCGACGAGGACAAGCGCGGCCGCGTGATGAGCTTCCTGATGATGGCCATCCTCGGAACGTCCCCGCTGGGCAGCCTCGCCGTCGGCGTCGTGGCCGACAAGATCGGCGCCCCGGCGACCGTGATCGCGGAAGGAGCGTTCTGCGTCGTCGTCGCCTTCTGGTTCTCGGGAAAGCTCGACGAGTTCCACTCCGCCGTGCACCCCATCTACGCGCGCATGGGCCTGCTCCCCGAGGCCGCCCTGGCCGACGCCCCCGCGCCGATGACGGCGCCGAAGCGCTAGCCCGTCGCAAAACCGCGACGCGGGGCCGATGGCCGGCTCCGGGCCGCTCCTGCTATCCTCGCGGCGATGGAGGCTTCCTATTGGGCGAAGCACGGATCCGCGTGGCGGCTCGGCGGCCTGTCGCCGCTCGAGCTCGCGCGGCGCGTCGCGAGCCGCTTCGACCGCGACGAGATCTCCGACCGGGCGGCGGGCCTTTCGTACTACTTCCTCTTCTCGCTGTTCCCGCTGCTGATCTTCCTGACCGCGCTGTTCGGCCTTTTCTCGAGCGCCGAGCTCATGAACCGGCTGATGGACACCGCCGGCCGCGTCCTGCCGGGCGACGCCGCCTCCCTGCTGCGCAAGACTCTCCAGCAGGTCGCCTCCGGCGCGCGCGGCGGCTTCGCGTCGCTCGGCCTGCTCACTTCGCTGTGGACCGCGACGAGCGCCACGGACTCGCTGATCGTCGCGCTGAACAAGGCCTTCGAGACGCGCGCGCCGCGCGCGTGGTGGCGGCGCCGCCTCGTCGCCTTCGCGCTGACGATCGGCTTCTCGCTGGCGTCCATCGCCGCCCTGCTCGTGATCGGGTTCGGCGGCCCCGCCGCCGAGTGGACGCTCGCCCCGCTCGCGGCGTTCGCCGCCGTCGCGCTCGTCTACCGCTTCGGGCCCGCGGGACGCGCGGGCCGCCCCGTGGTGACTCCCGGCGCTCTGTTCGCCTTGGTCGCCTGGGGAGCGGCGTCGTACGGCCTGCGCGTGTACGTGGCCAAAGCCTCCAACTACAACGCCGTGTACGGCTCCATCGGCGCAGTGGTCGTCCTTCTGCTCTGGCTCTACCTCAGCGCGCTGGTCATCCTGACCGGCGCGGAGATCGACGCGGAGATCCAGCGCGCCGCGGACTGGTCCGCTCGCCGAGAAGACGCCTCATCGCCGGCAGGGCCTCGCGCTCGAACCACGGGTTCTTCGCCAGCCAGCCGTTATTCCGGCCGGACGGGTGCGGCAGGACGAGCAGGGGCAGGTAGTCGCGCCAGGCGCGGACGGTCTCGGTCAGCGTCGCCTTCCGCCGCGCGCCGAGATAGCGGTCGTGGGCATAGCGGCCGATGAGGACCTTCCGGATGCCGGGGCGCAGGCGGGCGAAGACCTCGCCGTGCCACAGAGGCGCGCACTCCGGACGCGGCGGCAGATCGCCGGTCGTCCCGGTCCCGGGGTAGCAGAAGCCCATCCCGACGAGCGCGACGCGCTCGGGATCGTAGAACCTCTCCCGCGGCAGGCCGAGCCAAGCGCGCAGGCGCTCGCCGCTCGCGTCGTCCCACGGGATCCCCGACGCGTGCACGAGCCGTCCCGGCGCGTGGCCGATCAGCGCGACGCGCGCGCCGCGGCCCGCCTGGATCACGGGGCGCGGGCCCAAGGGCAGGCCGCGGCAGGCCGAGCACGCGCGGATGCGCGCGAGCAGGCCTTCGAGCGGCTCCGGTGGAGACGGCGGCATGCGGGCTTCAGTGTAGCATCCCGCCGGCCGGACCGCCGGGCTAGAGGCGGGCGGGCTCGCGGTCGTGCTTCTTCATCGTCCGCTCGAGGCCCGACTTGAGCTCCTCGGCGTTCATGACCGGATAGAGCTCGACCTCGGCGCAGAGCTTCTCGAACAGCGGCTCGGCCACCTGCGGGATCTGCGTGGGGTCCTTGAGGTCGAAAACCATGATCGCCGTGCGCCGGCCCCGCTCCGGGTAGAAGTAGCTGGACTCGGGCTTGAGCTCCTGGATCAGGGCCTGCATGATCCGCGGGAGGCTCCCGTCCTTGATGGCCTTGTTGCCCTGCTCGACCGGCATCGTGATTTTCAGCAGCGTTCGCATGCGTCCTCCTTCATTGGTTCGGCTCGAAAAGGTTGAGGAACCGGTCCTCGTAATGCGAGAAGACGCCCAGGCGGTCGAGCTCCTTCTTGAGCAGGAACGCCTTCGTGCGGTCGCCGCGCGCCTCGAGGAAGAGCCGCTCGATGTGCTCGGTCTCCGACGGCGTCGGCGTTTTTTGAGGCGCCGGCTCCGGCGGCGTCTCCGGCGGCGTCTCCGCCGCCGGCTCGTCGCCGGAGGCCTGCCGCAGCGCTTGGTTCATGCGGTCGTAGAACTCGGAGACCTGGGCCTGCATCGTGCGTCCATAGTCCTCGAGCTCCTCGAGGTCCAGCGTCAGCCCGGCCAGCTCGCGGAAGACGCGCAGCACGGCCACCGCGGCGTTCGGGCACGGCAGCTGCGGGGCGATCGCGGGCATCTCGCCGAGCAGGCCGATCGCGGGCAGGCCGGCCTCGGCCGCGGCGGCGAGGGTCAGGCCGTTGAGGCCCGTGATCTCGCCTTCCGAGAGGACCGTGACGCCGTGGCGGCGCAGCTCGGCCAGCGTCGAGTTGTCCGAGGCGATGCCGTACGTCTGCGAGGGGCCGCTGGGCTCCATGTCCGTCGCCATCGCCGAGAAGGTGAAGACGCGCGTGACGCCCAGCGCCCGGCTCTCGGCGAGAAGGCGCTGGCTCAGAGCCAGCTTTCCCGTCGGCGGCTGGGCCTCGCCGAGGAAGACGACGATCTCGCGCTTTCCGTCCGGGTTCCGCCAGAGGAAAAGCCGGCTGCGCGGCAGGCGCGCGGCGTGCAGGAGGCCGCCGCTGACCTCCACGCTCTCGAGCTCGAAGAGATCCCGCGCCCGGAACTCCGCGACCTGGTGCATGCGGAGCTTGGACAGCAGATAGATCGCGGCGGTGGTCGCCACCTGGCCGAGCCCCGGCCAAGCCGCCACCAGCCACCGCTCGGGCGCCTCTTCCGTCACCGCGGCCGCCGGTAGGTCAGGTAGATGGGCCGGCCGCGCCGCGTGACGTCGAGGACCACGCCCTTCTCGAGGTCCGGCTCGGCGTGCTTCTTGGCGAAATCGGCGGCGTCGCGGGTCTGGCGGCCGTTCAACGACTGGATCAGGTCGCCGCGCTGAAGGCCGATCTCCTCCGCCCAGCTGCCGTCGTCGACGTCGAGGACGATGACGCCGGAGGCGCCGCGCGGCAGGCGGAAGCGCTCGTTGACCTCCCCGCCCGCGGTCTGGATGTGCGCGCCCATCCACATCGACGAACGGATCGCCTTCGGGCGCGGACCGGGCTCGGCCGCCTGCAGAGGACGCTCCGCGACGGTCAGCACGGCCTCGCGCTCCTTGCCCGCGCGGATGAGCTTGAGCGCGGCCTTCTTTCCCGGCAGGGTCTGCTCGACGGCCTTCACGAAGGCCCCGGGCGTCTTGATCTTGACGTCGTTGAACGCGACGATCACGTCGCCGCGGCGCAGGCCGGCCTCCGCCGCGGGGGAATCCTCGACGACGGAGTTGACCAGCGCGCCCTCCTGCCCGGGGACGCGGAACTGGCTCGCGAGGACGTCGTCCAGCGGCACGATCTCGACGCCGGCCCACCCGCGGATGATCCGGCCGCGCGCGATGAGCTCCTTCATGATCCGCGACGCTTGGTTCGACGGGATCGCGAAGCCGATGCCGCCCGAGACGCCCGAGGGGCTGAAGATCGCCGTGTTCACGCCGATCACGCGGCCGTCGATGTCGAGCAGCGGACCGCCGGAGTTGCCTTGGTTGATCGCCGCGTCCGTCTGGAAGAAGTCGCTGTAGTCGCGATCCTCGACGCGCACCGACTGGCGCAGGGCGGAGATGACGCCGACCGTGACCGTCTGCTCGAGCCCGAAGGGGCTGCCGACCGCGATGGCCCAATCGCCGATCTGGACCTTGTCGGAGTCCCCGAGCGAGGCGTACGGGAAAGGCCCGTCGCGCGCCTCGATCTTGAGCACGGCGAGGTCGCTGAAGGGGTCGGTCCCGACGATTTTTCCCCTGTACGTGCGTTCGTCGGGGTCCCGGACCACGACCCGGATCTCCTCCGCTCCGCCCACGACGTGCTCGTTGGTGAGCACGTAGCCGCTCGGATCCGTGATCACGCCGGAGCCGACGCCGGTGATGCGCCGCGTCTGCGGGCCGCGCTTGGCGCCCTGATCGCGCTGAGGGTCCCCGAACAAGCGCCGCAGCAGGTCCTCGGGATCCGACGCGTCCGCCTCGGGCTTGCGGAAGACGCTGTCGATGCTGACGACCGCCGGCCGGACGCCCGCGACGACCTTGCGGAACGACTCCTGGATGGCGACGGCCTGAGGCGCCGCCGCCGTGGTCGCCGCCGCGGCCGCTCCTCCCAGGAGCAGGAAGCACGCCGCCGCCGGCGCGGTCCTGGAGATCACCGAAGCGCCGCGCGGATGGGGGCGCCGAGCCGAAGGATGAAGAGATGCCTCATGCCGGCGATTGTGGCTCATCGCCCCCGTCCCGCGACACCGTGAGGCGGTCAAGAGTTTATGAAGGAGTCTTGACGCCGGTCCGCTTCCCGCCGGCGCGCGCCGCGCGGGCGCGGCGGACCGGCGGTTTTCGGACCTCGAAGGTCCGCAGGGTCCGGTCATGCCCCGAGAGAAAGCTCCGCGGATGCTGGCGACGCTTCGCCTGAAGCCATAGGCTCATAAGCGCCTCCCTCCCCCTATCCGCAGTATAGGCCCGGGGCCGCGCGCGCTCCAGCGCGGCGCGGTGAGGAAAATATGTCCCGCGTTTTTCGCTTGACGCGCGCCGGGCGTTATGTATAATTATTCATCGATATGAATAAATATGCAGGACGGGACGAGCGCAAGACCGCGCGGCAGTCCGCCATCCTCGAGGCGGTGTCCTCCGAGGAGATCGCGACGCAGAACGACCTCGTGAAGGCGCTGAAGAAGCGGGGCATCGAGGCCACGCAGGTCTCCGTCTCGCGCGACGTCGCCGAGCTCGGCCTGATCAAGGCCGGCGGCGCCTACCGCTCGGCGCCGGCCGAGGCCGGCGCGTCCGATCCCGAGCTCCCCCTGAGGACCTTCGTGCGCCGCGTCGCGGCCGCGGGGCCGAACCTGACCGTCGTGCGCTGCGACGCGGGCACCGCGCCGCGCGTCGGCCTCGTCCTCGACGAGCTCAGCCAGCCCGGACTCGCCGGCACGCTCGCCGGCGACGACACCGTCTTCGTCGCTTCGGACTCCGCCGCCGCCCAGAAGCGGCTGATCGACTTTCTTCGCTCGAGGATGACCAACCCATCATGAAAAAACCACTGATCGTGCTCGCCTTCAGCGGCGGCCTGGACACGACGTTCTGCGCGCTCTGGCTGCAGAAGGAGGCCGGCGCCGACGTCGTGACCGTGACCGTGGACACCGGCGGATTCTCGCCCGAGGAGCTGGCCGCGATCGCGGAGCGCTCCCGATCGCTCGGCGCGCTCGAGCACCGGACCATCGACGGCCGCGCCGAGGTGTTCTCGCGCTTCGCCGTGCCGCTGATCCAGGGCAACGTCCTCCGCGGCCGCGCCTATCCCCTCTCGGTCGCGGCCGAGAGGGTGCTGCAGGCCGAGGTCGTCGCGCGCGTCGCGAAGGAGCTCGGCGCCGACGGCGTGGCGCACGGCTCGACCGGGGCCGGCAACGACCAGGTGCGGTTCGACGCGGTCTTCCAGGTTCTTTTGCCGAAGGTGAAGGTGCATACGCCGATTCGGGATCTGGGACTTTCGCGGCAGCAGGAAACGGAGTATCTCGCCAAGTTCGGGGTGCCGGTGCCGGCGAAGACGGTCTCGTACTCGGTCAATGCCGGGCTTTGGGGAACGACGGTCGGCGGCGGGGCGACTCACGACCCGTGGTCGGAAGTTCCGGATTCGGCCTTCCCGTCCGCCTCGGAGAAGGCTCCCGCCGAAGGCCAAAACGTCGTGATCGGGTTCGAGAAAGGAGTCCCCGTCTCTCTCGACGGGAAGAGGCTCGACGGAGTGGCGCTGGTCCAGGCCCTGCATTCGCTCGGACGGGCCTATGCGGTCGGACGAGGCATCCATATGGGAGACACGATCCTCGGCATCAAGGGACGCATCGCCTTCGAGGCGCCGGCTCCGCTCATGCTCATCGCGGCCCACAACGAGCTCGAGAAGCTCGTCCTCACGCGCTGGCAGGCGTTCTGGAAGAACTCCATCGCGGAGTTCTACGGCCAGATGCTCCACGAGGGTCTCTACTTCGACCCGGTCATGCGCGACATCGAGGCGATGATCTCCTCCAGCCAAGAGACGGTCGCCGGCGAGGCCCGCCTGCGCCTGCGCGCGGGCCATTTCGACGTGACGGGCGTGAAGAGCCCGTTCAGCATGGTCGCCGGCGCCGCCACGTACGGCGAGACGACGAAGATGTGGACGGGGCCCGAGGCCGCGGGCTTCGCCAAGCTGCACGCCCTGCCGATGACGCTGGCCGCGCGGGCGCGCGGCGAGAAGGTGCCGTCATGAAAGTCACCCTCGACAAGATCGCGTCCGTCACGCGCAACGCGCGGATCCCGCGCGAGGTCCTGCTCTCCGACGAGATCTGCGCGCGGGAGGGCATGGTGCTCGCGGTGCGCATCCACGGGACCAAGACCGTCTACAACCACCTCGAGGACGTGCACGGCCGCATGATCGGACTCAACGACGGCGACGTGATCGCGGCCGTGCTCGGCTCACGCCGGGCCCTGCGCGGCTACGCGGGCGTGGTGCCCGAGTCGATCTCGGTCGGGGACCGGCTCGACGTGCTGAACCTGGGCGGGGTCATCGGGCGCTGCACGTCGGTGAACCTGGAGCTGGGCAAGCCCCTCCAGGCCGAGGTGCTCGGCCAAATCCTCGCTTTCCCGCACCTCGGCGAGAGATTGGGCGTACCCGCGTCGATCAAGACGGGCGCCGTGCCGTGGGCGGATCATCTGGAGAAATCGGCGCCGATCGTCTACGTCGCGGGCACCTGCATGAACGCGGGCAAGACCTTCGCCTGCGGCGAGGTCATCCGCTACCTCGCGCGCAAAGGCCTCAAGGTGGCCGGCGCGAAGCTGACCGGCGTCTCGCTCCTGCGCGACACGATGAGCATGGTGGACCGCGGCGCGTTCCGCAGCATCTCCTTCAACGACGCGGGCGTCGTCTCCACGACCGGCAAGGTCTCGGTGCCCGTCGCCAAGGGGCTCATCAACGAACTCAACAAGGACGAGCCCGACGTCCTCGTGATCGAGCTCGGCGACGGCATCCTCGGCGAGTACGGAGTCCAGGAAATATTGCACGACGACGAGCTCATGAACGCGGGCTCGGCGCACATCATGTGCGCCAACGACCCGGTCGCGGCCTGGGGCGCGGTCGAGCTCTTCAAGAACACGTTCAAGCGCCGCGTCGACCTGATCTCCGGGCCCGCCACCGACAACGCGGTCGGCAAGGAGTTCATCGAGAACAAGATCGGGGTCAAGGCGATGAACGCGCGCATCGAGTACGACGCGCTGGGCGCGTTCGTCGAGAAGGCCGTTTTCGGAGGGGTGCCGGCATGAAGAAGATCCGGGTCGGAATCGAGGGCGGGGCGGGCTTCGCGGGCGGAGAGCTGATCCGCCTGCTGCTCGGCCATCCCCACGTCGAGATCGCGGCCGCGACGTCGTCCACGTTCCCGGGGCAGCCGGTGTTCCTGGCCCACCCGAACCTGCGCGGGCGCACGGCGCTCTCCTTCACGCGCAAGCTCGACTACGCGAACCTCGACTGCCTGTTCCTCGCGGGCGGGCACGGCGACGCGATGAGCAACGTGCCGGCCATCCTCGACCAGACCGGCCCGCGCCTGCGCGTGATCGACCTGTCGGGCGACTTCCGCTTGAAGGACGCGGCTCTCTACCCGAAGTGGTACACGCGCACGCATAAGGCCCCGGTCCTGCTCAAGAAGTTCGCGTACGGCCTCGTCGAGCTCAACCGCGCTGAGATCAAGAAGGCGCGCCTCGTCGCCAACCCGGGCTGCTTCGCGACCGCGACGGCTCTGGCGCTCGGGCCTTTGGCCAAGGGCGGCGTCACGGGCGTCGTCTCGGTCACGGCCGTGACGGGCTCCTCCGGCTCCGGCGCGAGCCCGTCGGTGATCACGCATCACCCGACTCGGCACGCCAACCTCAAGGCCTACAAGCCTTTCGTCCATCAGCACGTGCCCGAGGTGGAGCAGATCCTCGACCAGCTGGCGGGCAAGAAGTCCATGAAGCTGTCGCTGATCCCGATCTCCGGGCCCTTCGCGCGCGGCATCTACGCCGTGTGCCAGGTCGACCTGCCCAAGGGCTGGAAGGCCGCCGACGTGAAGGAGCTCTACAAGAGCGCCTACGCCGGCGGCTCGTTCGTCCGTCTTGTCGAAGAGCCTCCGTCTTTAAACGCGGTCAACGGCAGCAACCACTGCGACGTGTTCGTCGCGGTGCAGGACGGCCGCATCGGCGTGATCTCGGCCATCGACAACCTGGTCAAGGGAGCCTCGGGCCAGGCCGTGCAGAACCTCAACGTCATGATGGGCTGGGACGAGGGCGCGGGCCTGGCGTTCGCCGGACACTACCCCTGAGGACCGCATGAACGACCTCAAAGCGCTGGAAGACGCCTACGTCCTGCCGACGTACGAGAAGTTCCCGTTCGCGCTCGAGCGCGGCGAGGGCTGCTGGGTGTGGGACTCCGCCGGGACCAAGTACCTCGACCTGTACGGAGGCCACGCCGTGGCCGCGATCGGCCACGCGCCGAAGGAGGTCGCCGCGGCGATCTCCGCGCAGGCGGGCAAGCTCCTCTTCTACTCGAACCTCGTCTACGTCCCGGCGCGCGCCGAGGCCGCCAAGGCCCTCGTCGAGTTCTGCGGCGAGAAGGGCTCGCAGGTTTTCTTCTGCAACTCGGGCGCCGAAGCCAACGAGAACGCGATGCGCATCGCGCGCTCCGTGACGGGCCGCCGGACCGTCGTCGCGGCCGAGGGCGGCTTCCACGGCCGCACCGCGGGCGCGATCTCGGTGACGGGCTCTAAATACCGGAAGGGCCTGGCGGGGCTCGGCGGCGACGTCGTGCACGTCCCGTTCGGCGACCTGGCGGCGGCGGAGAAAGCCATCGGGCCGGACACGGCGGCCTTCCTTCTCGAGCCCATCCAGAGCGTCCAAGGAGCGACGACCGCGACGCGGGACTATCTGGACGGACTTCGGGCGCTCTGCGAGAAAAACGGGGCGCTCCTCATCTTCGACGAGGTGCAGACCGGCGTCGGCCGCGTCGGCGCGCGCTCCGCGCGGCACGCGTGGGACGTGCGGCCTCATCTTCAAACTTTCGCGAAGGCGCTGGCTTCCGGCGTCCCGGCGGGCGCGGTTCTCGCGGTTCCGGAGGTCGCGAAGAAGGTGAAGCCCGGTGAGCTGGGCTCGACCTTCGGAGGAGGCCCGCTCGCCTGCGCGGCGATCACCGCGACGTTGAAGGCGGTCTCGGAGCAGAAGCTCTGGGAGAACGCGGCGGCGATGGAGAAGCTGATCCGCGGCACGTTCACGTTCCCGCAGATCAAGGAGATCCGCGGGAAGGGGCTTCTGCTCGGCATCGTTTTGGACCGCAACTCGAAAGAGACCCGGACGGCTCTGTTGAATAGGAAGATCATTGTCGGCGGAGCCGACGATCCGAACGTGATCCGCCTGCTTCCCCCTCTGACCGTGGGACCGAGCGAGATCTCCATCCTTCGCGACGCGTTGGCCGACATCTTTTCGGCCGAGACAGCGGACGCGGCGACTCTTCGCGCGAAGAGTTCTACAACCCTGGCACTCAACCCATGAAAATCCGCCACTTCACTCATCTAAAGGATTTCACTCCCGACGAGTTGAATGAGCTCGTGTCTCTCGCCCTCGAGCTCAAGAAGAAGGCCCCGGCGTCTGCTCCGCTCGCGGGCAAGAGCCTGGCGTTCTGCTTCATGAACCCGTCCCTGCGCACGCAGGTCTCCTTCTCCGTCGCGACGCACCAGCTCGGCGGGCATCCCGTCACGCTGAGCCTCGGCGGCGGCGGGACGTGGGGCATGGAGTCCGTCGAGGGCGTCGTGATGGACGGCGCCGCCGCGGAGCATCTGAAAGAAGCGGTGCCGGTGCTCGGGCGCTTCTGCGCGGGGCTCGGCCTGCGCTCCTTCCCCGGCGGCGTGTCGTGGGAGGAGGACAAGAAGGAGCTCCCTCTCACGGCCTTCCGGAAGTACTCGACCGTCCCCGTCGTCAACATGGAGTCGGCGACCGGCCATCCGTGCCAGGCGCTCGCGGACCTGATGACGGTGAAGGAGCGGTTCGATCCTAAAAACAAGAATTTCCTGCTGACGTGGGCCCCGCACGTGAAGGCTCTCCCGATGGCGGTGCCGAACTCGGCGGCGGAGATCATGTCCATGGCGGGCATGAACGTCACCATCGCTCGGCCGCAAGGCTTCGACCTCGATCCCGAGATCATGGCGCGCGTGAAGGCCAGCTGCGCCGCCAACGGCACGAAACTCAAGGTCACCGACGACGTCCCCTCCGCGTACGAAGGCCAGCACGTCGTCTACGCCAAGTCCTGGGGCTCGATTTCGAACTACGGCAAAGCTCCCCCCGCCGAGCCGTCGTTCCGCGCGAAGTGGATGGTCACGGCCGCGAAGATGAAAAAGACCGATCGCGCGATCTTTATGCACTGCCTGCCGGTCCGCCGCAACGTCGTCGTCGAGGACGCCGTCCTCGACGGCCCGTGGTCCGTCGCGATCGACGAGGCCGAGAATCGCCTGCACACCGCCAAAGCCGTCCTGCTGCACCTGCTCGCCGCGAATAAAAATACAGCCGCCTCACGGAGACACGCCCGATGACCGACTCGCCCATCATGCTCAAGCAGGCCATCCCCTACATCCGGATGTACAAGGGAAAGGTCTTCGTCGTGAAGGTCGGAGGCCGCGTCGTCGCCAAGCGCGAGACGCTCGACGCCCTCGTCGAGGACGTGTCCCTGCTCCAGCAGGTCGGCATCCGCGTCGTGCTCGTGCACGGCGGCGGCAATCAGGCCACCGAGCTCGCCAAGAAGCTCGGCCTGGAGCCCGAGTTCGTGGCGGGCCGGCGCATCACCGACGCGCAGATGCTCGAGGTCGCCAAGATGACCTACGCGGGCACGCTGAACATCGACATCCTGTCCTCCTTCCGCGCCCACCACACGCCGGCCGTCGGCGTGTCCGGCGTGGACGGCGGCCTGATCACGGCCGTCAAGCGGCCCAAGCGCTCCATGGAAAAAAATCCGGGCGAGGCGCCCGTCGAGGTGGACTTCGGCTTCGTCGGCGACATCCAGGACGTGGATCCGAAAATGCTGATCAACCTGCTCGACGCGGGCATGACCCCCGTCATCTCCTGCCTCGGCTGCGATCCCGAGGGGGTGATCCTCAACATCAACGCCGACTCCATCGCGGAGGCCGTCGCCCGCGCGCTGAAGGCGGAGAAGCTCGTCATCGTCACCGACACCGAGGGCCTGCTCGAAGACGTCGGCAAT
>Ga0134128_10000346_pt1 | contig 64967 bp, 58 predicted proteins | sample KB31754_FD_96462 | JGI IMG/M metagenome (GOLD analysis project Ga0134128, IMG submission 96462) | Terrestrial soil microbial communities with excess Nitrogen fertilizer from Kellogg Biological Station, Michigan, USA - KB3-175-4 | ecosystem: Environmental > Terrestrial > Soil > Unclassified ... | reverse complement strand
ACGCGGGCCGCCCGGCATGGCCTGCTATTCACCTCCCAAGGCAAGCTCTCCATCAAGCAGGCGCGCTACGCATCCGACCAAGGGCCGCTCGATCCCGACTGCCATTGTCGCGTTTGTACCAGGTATTCCCGAGCCTACTTGCGGCACCTGTACGCGGCCAATGAAGTACTTGCTCAAGTCCTAAATACCATTCACAACCTGAGTTTCTACCTTGACACTATGCAGCGCGTCCGGCATTCTATTTGACTTGGGAATGCGCGCGATTTCTTCTCTGGGCGATCTACAGTGGCCCAGCTTGCCATTCCGGTTAAGGACGCCCGGTTCTGAATAATTAAAAAGCTCCGCAAATTCGCTACACGAGGAATTCCCTCGCCGCCAGGCGCGATGGCGTGTGCGCGGCAGTGGAGACTGGATTTCGGCATCAAATGCATATCTACGGATTCATCGCATTGCAAGTTCCTACCGGTGGCGGAGGCGCAGGCCTGATCCTGTTCCTTCCGATCGTTCTGCTATTTGTTTACATGTTCTACTCGCAGAACCGGAAGCAAAAGAAATGGCAGGCGATGCTGAGCGAGCTGAAGACCGGCGATAAAGTTGTGACAAGCGGCGGTATTCGGGGAACTATCGTGGCCCTGAAAGACGACGCGCTTCACCTGCGAGTGCCACCTGACAATCTGCGCATTGAAGTCACGCGGGGATCGATTGTGTCGGTGATTACGCCGGATGAGCCGGCAGCTAAGTAGCTAATTTCGGGAGTAGTTTTATCTTTATGACGAAGGGTCTTGGCTGGAAAGTAGTCCTAATTGTTGCGGTAGTCTTGATTTTCGCCTACGGGATATTCGGGGTTCCGGCGGGCTTTTCTGGCGGGGCGCTGGCTGATGCGCTTCTGAGTTCCAGCACATTCCGCAATGGCATTCACCTCGGCCTGGACCTGAAAGGCGGAACGCACCTTATTCTGCAGGTTCAAGTCAACGATGCCATTAACGCCGACTCCGACACCGCCATCGAGTCCCTCAAAGACGGTCTGCGAAAGGCCAAAGTTAACTACACGGACATCACCAAGCCGGATCCCGTGAACCGTCCCGAGCAAATCGTGATCAAGGGCGTACCGCCGGAAGCGACTTCCCCGCTCCGCGATCTGGTTGCGTCCCGGTTGCCGCAATATGACGCCACCTCGGGCGCAAACGACACCTGGACGATCACCATGAAGCCGACCGCCCTGGCCTCCTTGAAAGATCAGGCGGTCACGCAGGCGATCGAAACGATTCGGAATCGAGTCGACCAACTCGGCGTCGCTGAACCCATGATTGAAGAGCATGGGCTTGGGCAATACCAGATCCTGGTAGAGCTCCCGGGAGTCGATGATCCGGCCCGCGTCAAGGAGATTATTAAGTCGACCGCTGTGCTCGACATTAGACTCTTGGTGGACGGTCCCTTCAATAGCGAGCAAGCCGCGCTGCAGGGAAAAGGAGGACGTCTCAACGCGGATGAGATGATCATGCAGGGCCGGAATGAAGCTGACGGCGGTGAGACTTGGTATGTGGTCTCCCGCATCCCTGCAGTTCGCGGCACGGACTTGCGTTCCGCTCAGCCCACCCAGGATGAAAGCGGGCGGCCAGCGGTCGGATTCAACCTCACCGGCGATGGTGGCCGTAAGTTCTATGCCTTTACGTCCGCACATGTTGGCGACAAGCTGGCCGTGGTTCTCGATGGCCGGGTTCAGAGTTGGGCTACCATTAAATCGGCAATACGCGATTCCGGAATCATTGAAGGCCGCTTCACAGATCAGGAAGTTAAGGATCAGTCGATGGTGCTCCGTTCAGGAGCACTCCCCGCCGGCATCAAGTACCTGGAAGAGCGTACCGTAGGACCGTCTCTTGGCACCGAGTCTATCCGTGCAGGCATCAAAGCCGCCGTGTACGGGATGATTGCCGTGCTCGTGTTCATGTTGATTTACTACCGCGCCGCCGGGATTAATGCCGACATTGCTCTCATTTTGAACTTAATCATCCTGCTTGGATTTCTGGGATTCAGCGGAGCAACGCTGACCCTGCCGGGAATCGCAGGTGTGATTCTTACGGTTGGTATGGGCGTCGATTCGAACGTTCTTATCTTCGAGCGCATTCGAGAAGAGTTGCGGAACGGCAAAACACCGCCTTCTGCTGTGGAGCAGGGCTTCTCGCATGCCTGGGTCACGATTGTGGATACGCACGTCACCACCATCGTCTCGGCCGTCATTCTTTTCCTGTTCGGCACCGGACCGGTGAAGGGGTTTGCCGTGACCCTGAGTTTTGGTTTGTTTGCGAACCTGTTTACGGCCGTGTTTGTGTCGCGCGTAATTTTCGATTGGGTGTTGAGCCGCAAGCGGGTAGGCGAAGCACTGAGTATCTAAGTGGTTGGTGGTTAGCGGGTCGTCGTTCGCAGAAAGGGTTTTTGCAGCGTGGAATTATTTAGAAATCCGAACATAGATTTTCTTGGCAAGAAGTGGTATTTCATCGCGTTTTCGCTGGTCTTCAGTGTGGCGGGTGTTTGTTCGATGCTGTTTTGGCACGGCATCCCGCTGGACATTGACTTCCGTGGCGGCACGCAGGTGAGCGTGAAGTTTTCTCATCCTCCCGACATCGATGCCGTCGCCAAGATCATGGATCGGATCGGCTATCACAATGCTCGAATTCGTAATTTTGGAGGCCCTGGCAGCAACGAACTGCTGATCGATCTCCCCCAGGAACTTACCAACGAGCAGGCGCTCGACAAAGGCAAAGAGCAAATCATTGCAGCGCTACACACCAGCGCGCCGGGCGACAAGTCGGACCTCAACAATTCCAGCTCTCTCGCCATCGCGGAGTTTTTGTTACGCAACGATCCTCTGCACCTCGGTACCGATGCCCGCCAGCGATATACAACCATCGCTCAGCAAGTCGCCAACTATCGCGACAAGACGAAGGGCGGCGTGCTGGCCAGCTTCGATGATCTAAAGGCGGTAGTTGATCCCGCGGTGCTCGGTTCCCTCCAGCAAGGGTTCTATCTGTCTGACTTCGGTGTCTATGATGTACAGATCGTCGGTCCCCAGGTAGGGGCTCAGTTAAGGCGGCAAGCGGTTCTCGCCACCCTGTACTCTCTGGTCGGTATGTTGGTGTACCTGGCAGTTCGGTTTGAATGGATTTACGGAGTGGCTGCTGTGATTACCGTGTTCCACGACACCCTGATCACCATCGGAGTCTTCTCCCTAACCAATAAACCCATATCACTCACGGTCATCGCCGCCATCCTGACCCTGATCGGGTATTCCAATAACGACACCATCGTGGTTTTCGACCGTATTCGTGAGAATCTCAAATTGATGCGACGGGAGAAGCTGGCCGATATCGTCAACCGCAGCATCAACCAGACCCTAAGTCGAACCATCTTGACAGCAGGTTTAACATTCCTGACTGTGCTAGCTTTGTACCTTTTTGGGGGCGAAGTGTTGCATGGGTTTTCCTTTGCCCTGGTTATCGGCATCTTAATCGGGACTTATTCATCGATCGCCATTGCCGCCCCCATTTTGGTGGCATACCAGGACTGGCGATCGACTCGCAGCAACTCTGGGCTTGCGGCACAAGGAGCTACAGGTCGCAACCAGACTGGGTCCGGGCGTAGAGAGAAAGCTAAAGCAAGGGCTTAGAGTGGTTTTTCCTGATTGGCGATAGGTTTGCTGTGCTTCATCCGGTTTTTCAATATCAGATTGGAACAACGGTATTGTGGCCGGTGTCTAAAGCATCGTAGGTCTGTGCAGGGAGAAAACATATGTTCGAGGACAGCCTGATCGAATCGGGCGGTAAGCTCAAAACCAAACGCGGCCGGATGACGTTCTTCTCGTTCATCCTGGAGGCCGTCATTGTCATCGTTCTGATCCTGATTCCTCTGATGTTTACCGAGGCATTGCCAAAAGGGCAGCTGATGACCTTTCTGGTAGCACCGCCGCCGCCGCCACCACCACCGCCGCCGCCAGCAGCGGCTGTGAAGGTCGTCAAGGTCGAGACCGATATTGTGAACAACCAGCTCCGCACTCCCACCAAGATCCCGCAAAAAGTCCAGATTCTTAAGGAAGACGAGGCCCCGCCGCCGTCGACCGGTGTCGTGGGTGGCGTCCCGGGAGGAGTTCCCGGCGGACAGATGGGCGGAGTAATTGGGGGCATTATCAGTTCTACCCCGGTGGCGGTTCCGAAGATGGCCACCCCCACCCGCATCCGCGTTTCGCAGGGCGTAACGGCGGGCATGAAGATCCACGACGTGACTCCGCAGTATCCGCAGATGGCGAAAATTGCCCGCGTGCAGGGACCAGTGGTCCTGGCTGCGGTCATCGGCAAGGATGGCGCCATCCAGAACCTGCGGGTGGTTAGCACGGCTTCGCCTTTGCTGAACCAATCAGCTCTGGACGCGGTGAAGCAGTGGAAGTATCGGCCCTATATCTTGAACGGTGAGCCGGTGGAGGTCGATACCACGATCACCGTGAACTTCACGCTGTCGGGCGGATAGTCTTTAGCATCACAGTTGAGGTACCCTGGCGGGGATTTTGTCGCTCGAGGTATCTCGGCTGATCAGAGTTCCCGGGTTTTATTCAAAATCGCAATTAGTTATCGAGGAGGGTAGCAACTCATGTTTGTAGATCACGTAGCAACATCGCACCTGGTAGGACACTTGCACACGACCGCGACCTGGCTTCTGCAAGAAGCCGCGGGCCCGCAGTGGGACCCAATTTCCCTCTGGAAGCAGATGGGGTGGGTGGCCCGCACGGTCGTAATCATTCTCTTCATCATGTCAGGCTGGTCGTTTGGCGTGATGATCGACCGCTGGATGGCCTTCAATGCGGCTCGCAAGCAGTCGCGGGCTTTTGCTCCTGCCGTGGCAGGCGCTCTGCGGGACGGAAAAATTGACGAAGCCATCAAAGTGGCGGAGCGCAATAAGCGCAGCCATTTGGCCAAGGTTGTTACCGCTGGCTTGATGGAATTTCGAGCACACCAGGATTCCAGCGACATTCCGGGTGAGACCATTGAGGCCTCTAAGCGCGCGCTGGAACGCACCGAAGCCATCGTTCATGCCGAGCTGAAGCGCGGACTGGGCGGACTGGCCACCATTGGCTCGACGGCCCCCTTCGTGGGACTGTTCGGCACGGTGATGGGCATTCTGAACGCCTTCAAAGGTATTTCGACTGAGAAGGCAACCGGTTTGGCCGCAGTCGCCGGCGGTATCGCGGAAGCCCTGGTAACGACCGCATTCGGGTTGCTGGTCGCTATTCCGGCCGTGATGATGTTTAACTATCTGACTGGTCGCGTGGAAGCGTTCGACGTCGAGATGGACAACTCGTCGAGCGAACTGATCGATTACTTCCTGAAGCGCCGCGGAGCAGTGCGCCGCTAAAACCAAGCCCTGGCTCGCAATTGAGTTGCTCAGGTCCGGCGCACAGCCGCCGGACCTGCCTCCACGAGATTGGTGAGGATTGATTCCAGGGCGGGAGAAGCAATTATGGGAATAGCAGTTAGAAATGAAGGTGCCAAGGTTAACTCCAACATCAACGTCACGCCCATGGTGGACGTGATGCTGGTGCTGCTGATCATTTTTATGGTCATCACGCCGATGTTGCAGAAAGGCGTTCAGGTCGACCTGGCTAAGGTCAACGCCCCCACCCAGATGCCCGACGCAGATAAGGAAGACGCGTTAGTGGTTGCGGTAAAGCGCAATGGGGACATTTTCTTTGGCAACGATCTGATTCAGCTGGACGCGCTCAGCAACAAGATCAAAGACCGAATCGCGAACCGCACCAGCAAGATCGTGTACGTGCGGGCCGATGCGCGTGCCAAGTACAAATTCGTGGTCGACGTGGTCGACAATGTTCGCTCCGCGGGCGTCGACGACTTGGGTTTGTTAACCGAACAGAAGAAGTCGGGCACTCCGCCGCCAACAGCGCCGGCGAGTGGGATCCAATAGAGTTTCAGGGAGAGCCTTATGGGAATGGCAGTTGGCCCGAGCGGGGGCCAGAGTTGTGAGATTAACGTAACGCCGCTCATTGATGTGTTGCTCGTGCTATTGATCATCTTTATGGTGATCACGCCGCTGACTCCGAAAGGGCTGGACGCGCTGGTACCTCAGCCGCCGCCGCCGAACGCTCCCAAGAACCAGAACAATGACCGCACCATTGTCGTGCAGGTGATTGATCATGGACCCGGCCAGACTCCTGGCTTGAAAATCAACCAGGACGATGTGACCTGGGACAGTCTGCAGGGGCGTTTGACGGACATCTTCAAGACCCGCGCCGAAAAGGTCATGTTTGTGAAGGGCGACGACAATATACCTTTTGCCGACGTCGCTAACGTGATCGACATTGGCCACGCTTCCGGTGTAGATAAAGTTGGCCTGATCACCGCGAAGATCGAAGCAGGCGGTTAGGATCCACGTTTGTCATAGCTGAGCTGCCAGTGGGAACCCCCACTGGCAACTGACAACCTGGCTCCATATGGTGCGGTATGCGGTTCCAGTGCCGCGCCCTTTCCCGGATACGTCCGTATTGTGTTATCGTATGCGGCTGGATCGGGAACACGATTCCAGCTGAGGGGGCAAACAACTCACATGAAAAGAAGTCTTAAGACACTGGCGATTGCTGCAGCTGCGCTTAGCGTGTTCGCAACCGCCGGTTGCGACAAGCTCCGTGCTCGCGACCAACTAAATAAAGGCGTCAATGCTTTCAAAAACGCGAAGTACGAGCAAGCCATTAATAACTTCAAGCAAGCCGTTGCGTATGACCCTTCGCTTTTGAACGCGAAGCTCTATCTCGCGACCGCCTACGCACAGCAATACATACCCGGAGTTGATTCTCCGGAAAATCTTCAGAACGCGAACTCGGCTATTGACCAGTACAAAATAGTGCTCGAGCAGGATCCCAAAAATGTCAACAGCATCAAAGGGATTGCTTATCTGTATCTGCAAATGAAGAAGTTCGATGATGCCAAGACCTATTACCACAAAGCTATCGATCTCGATCCGAATGATCCCGAGGCGTACTATTCCATCGGTGTCATTGACTGGACCGAGGCCTACCAGCCGCGGATGCAGGCGCGTTCCAACCTGGGGCTGCGCCCGGATGAGCCCTTGAAAGACAAGAAAGTTTGTGCTCAGCTGCGCGACCAGCACGGTGCCGTTATTCAAGACGGTTTGGATGCTTTGAATAAGGCTATTTCGCTTCGCCAGGACTACGATGATGCGATGGCTTACATGAACCTGCTCTATCGTGAGAAAGCGGACCGCGAGTGCGATGAGCCCGACGCTCGTGCGGCTGACCTGAAGACCGCCGACGAGTGGGTCGACAAGACCATGGCAGCTAAGAAGGCGAAAGCCGAGAAGCAGACCGGCGCCAATGGCATCACCATGGACCAGTCGAAGTAACGCAGTGTCTGAAAAGTTAGAAAAGCCTCTCGCATTGAGAGGCTTTTTCTTTGCACGTCTCGAGCGATGTTCAAGAAGATTCTAATCGCAAATCGCGGAGAGATCGCAGTGCGGGTAATCCGCGCCTGCCATGAGCTTGGAATCTCGACCGTGGCAGTGTTCTCTGAGGTGGACAGGGGCGCCCTGCACGTTTTACGCGCGGATGAAGCCTATCCCATTGGGCCTGCGTCCGCGCCGGAATCATATCTCAACATAGAAAGGATCCTGGAGGTCGCCCGCAGAGCGGGGGCGGATGCTATTCACCCGGGATATGGCTTCCTGTCAGAAAATCCGAAGTTTGCGCGAGGCTGCGAAGAGATCGGAATCAAGTTTATTGGCCCCTCTGCTTCCGCCATGGAGGCCATGGGATCGAAGACCCGCGCTCGGCAAAACATGGAGCGCGCAGGTGTTCCTTTCGTCCCGGGAAGTTCAAAAGGGCTGGGGTCTCTGGTCGAAGCCCGAGAGATTGCTTCGCGGCTGGCATACCCAGTCATGCTCAAGGCGGCGGCTGGCGGCGGTGGCAAAGGGATGCGACTGGTCGAAAAGGAAGCGGATCTAAGCTCGGCGTTCGATGCAGCCCGCAGTGAGGCGCTGCGGGCCTTTGGCGATGATGAGGTCTATCTCGAGAAGGCAATCATTGATCCCCGCCACATTGAGGTGCAAGTCCTGGCTGATGAGGATGGCCAAACCGTCTACCTCGGCGAACGTGACTGCTCGGTGCAACGGCGGCACCAGAAGGTCATCGAAGAAGCCCCATCTCCTGCCGTGTCGCCTGGGAAGCGGCGTGAAATGGGCGAGATTGCCGTTCGGGCAGCGCAGGCGGTTGGCTATACCAATGCGGGGACCATTGAATTTCTTGCCGACAACGAAGGGAACTTCTACTTTCTGGAGATGAATACGCGCCTACAGGTAGAGCATCCGGTCACCGAATTGGTGACTGGCCTAGACCTGGTTGAACTACAGATCCGAATTGCTTGCGGAGAACCCTTGCCTTTCCGGCAAGATGAAGTCCAGATTCGAGGACATGCCATTGAATGCCGCGTCTACGCGGAAGACCCCGAGAACAACTACTTTCCAAGTCCCGGCAAGATCACATCGTTAATGGAACCGTCGGGCCCGGGCGTGCGGCTCGACAGCGGTGTTTATCCGGAGTGGAACGTCCCCATGGAGTACGATCCGCTGCTGGCAAAGTTGATTTCTTACGGAACAACCCGAGAGCAGGCGATGGTCCGCCTTAAGCAAGCGCTTCAGGAGTATGCGATCGGGGGAATCAAAACCAATCTCTCTCTCCTGCGTCGTATCCTCGAAGATCGTGAGTTCTATTCTGGGCGGGCAAACACGGGATTCTTGCTGCGCTTACAGGAGGGCTCTTCCAAATCCCGTGAGGGCGCCGAAGAAACTGTTGCGTTGGTCGCAGCAGGAATCTTCCGCTTGCTGGCGGAGAGCGCCTCGCCTTCAACTACCTCAAGGGCAAACGGGGACTCCGTCTCAGAGTGGAAAAAGACAGCACGTTCAGAGGCATCGCGCTAAGCCATGCGGTTCTCCGCTTTCATTTCCGGGAAGGAACACCAACTAGAAATAATCCGGCGCGGCGTAGGCTTCGAATGCCGCATCGACGGCAACTACGTCGACATCGACTTGACCCGAATCAGTTCCGATATTCTGTCGATCCTTTATGAGGGGAAGTCGTATGAGGTGCGCCGCGGGGTCCATGAGGCGGTCACGGTGAGAGACAACAGCTATCAGATTCAGCTAACCGATCCGCGATCATGGCGCAGCAGAAATCTGGCTGGCGGAGGCGGCTCCGGTCCGCAAAAACTCACGGCTTCCATGCCAGGGAAAGTGGTGCGGGTTCTCGCGAACGCGGGAGTCAGCGTCCACGCCGGCCAGGGCGTCCTGGTCATCGAAGCTATGAAGATGCAGAACGAGCTCCGCGCGCCGCGGGATGGAACCATTGCCTCGATTCAGGTGAAAGAGGGACAGGCGGTCAATGCGGGCGAAGTAGTGGCGATCATCGATTGACAGCTACTTCGCATTGCCAGTGCTGGCCAGGACTCTCTCGGCGTAGTAGTTCTCGACCTTCGCTTGATCGCGCATGACCTCGTAGTACGCAGCTTTCAAAAGCTGTTCCCGGCGGTCCTGCAACTGAGTACGAATTTCCTGCTCAACTCGCGGATCGGAAAGATCCCGCTGCCCCGAAGGTTCCATGGCGATCAGTTTGACGATGTGGAACGCTCCCGTCTGCTTACTCGTCGGATTTGCAAGTGGAATGATGCCGGTATGTTGCCCGGGTTTCAGCTTCAGAATGGCTTCGCGCGTTGCCTGGTCGGTCTGCTTGAGCGCGGATTCCGGGATAATGCCCATATCCCCGCCGTTAGGGGCGGTCGAGCTATCCTCGGAATAAGCCATTGCCAGCGATCCAAAGTCATCGCCGGCATCAAGACGAGTAAGTACGGTCTGAATCTTTTTGCGCGCTTCCGCCTCGCTATGAGCTTTGTTGGCACTGTTGGCGGCCTGGGGATCCGGTGTGGTTGTCACCAGGATTCTGCCCAGGTGATAGCGCGGTTCAATCAGATTAAATTCGGAGCGATGGGAATTGTAATAGTCCTTAATGTCCTGCTCAGTCACGTTGAGTTTCGAAGTGACTTCTTTATGTAAGACTTTGTCGGCCGTGAGCGCACGGCGGATGTTCCGCTTGAGATCGTCCTCCGTCATCTTGCTTTCCTGCAGGCGCTGACCAAATTGCTCGGCCGTGTATGGCGACTTCATCTCGTTGAGCTTGCGCTGCACCTCGTCATCGGTGGCAAGAAGTCCAAGCTTTTCGGCGCGGTGCATCAAGATTTCGTTTTCGATGAGCTCGCGTAAGATGCTGAGCCTGAGGCTGGTCGCTTGTTCGTCACTCAACGGCTGGCTGGCACCAGCCGTCTGGCTCTGATAATACTTCTCGAGATCGGCACGATAGATTTTCTGACCATCGACGGTGGCCGCCACATTATCGCCGGAAGGTTTCGAGCAACTTATAGTCAGAATGGCCAGGCACATGGGGACGGCAGAAAGAAATCTGCAGAGCTTGATATTCAATTTCTCCCCCTTTTTCCCTTCTACTTCGCACTCGAGTTGCTGGCGGAAGGCGAAGCGGCCGGCCGTGCCGGTTGCTGAGAAGGCGGCGCGACGCCGGCCCGCTTCAAAGCGCCGTCGAGGGCGTCTCGAATGTCCGAAGCTGGTCTTGCCCCGTCGAGCATTTCACCGTTGATGAACATGGTGGGCGTTCCGCTCACGTCCAAGGCCTCTCCCTGCTTAACCGATGCCTGAACCGCCTGCTCCCCCTTCGGATCCTTGAGGCAGGCCTGAAGCTTTGGCGTGTCCAGATGAAATTTTGCCGCCTGGGTGACGGCCGTACGGTCCAATGCGGCGAACTGATTGTCGCGGCCATTCTCGGCATTGATTTGCTTCTGGTTCGAGTGAACGTAGTCGGCAAACTCCCAATACGCGTCTCCGCTCTGTGCCGCCAGGCAGTTGGCGGCAACGGCCGCGTGAATTGCCCAAGGATGAATTTCTGAGAGTGGAAAGTCCTTGTAGATGAACGCAACCCGGTCGCCGTATTCTTTTAGCAGCTCGGGAAAAAGAATCCGGTGGGTTTGCGAGCAGTAAGGGCATTGCAGGTCATCGAAGTTGACCAGCTTGACCTTCGCATTCGGATTTCCGCGGACCGGCCGCCCAGCAACATCGATCTTGTCCATTATGTCCTGGTAGGGATCCCGACTCAGATCCATCTTGGTCATGCGAATCAACGTCTTTTGATCTTTGGAAAGAAGAAAGTCGTATTCCTGGTCGCGTCCTTTCCCGGAAAAAGTGACTTTGATCGTGTCGTAATTCGGGAATTCGCTCGGACGGGGAGCCGAGATCAACACTTTGACGTCGGCCGGGACGCTGTATTTCACACGCAATTGCCGTTCGATCCTTTGGGAAACATCCGCCGGTGCCTGTGCGGAGCAACCAAGGCCTAAGAGCAGGAAAAACAGGGTCGTGCGTTGGCACGAAATCGATAGAAACCGCTTAAACATGGGATGTTTGATTATCTCACAGGGTTTGCGGGTACTAATCGCCTCGAGTACCGGTGCGGAGCAGTTGTTCTGCGGGAAGTAATGAGTTCATGGATCCGGAACGGAAGCCTTCAAGGTCCAGGGTGACGAACTTGAATCCGAGCGCCTTGAAGACGCGAGTGAATTCCGCAGCCATCTCGGGGGTGAGCGCGCGGGGCATCTCCTCGCGTGCAACTTCGATGCGAGCGATGTCTCCGTGATGGCGCACGCGGCATTGGTGAAAACCAAGTTGGCGCAAAGCATCTTCTCCGCGCTCAACCGCGTTGAGGGCCTCGCGAGTGACGGGGCGGCCATATTCGATACGCGAGGAGAGGCATGCCGAGGCCGGTTTGTCCCAGATGCGAAGTCCGGCTTCTCGCGCAAGCTCGCGAACTTCGGCCTTGCTCAGGGCCGCGTCGAGGAGAGGCGCCGCCACCCTATGTTCGACTGCCGCGGTCTGGCCCGGGCGAAAATCGCCCTTGTCGTCCACATTAACGCCATAGGCGATCTTCCCAAATCCATGCTGCTTGGCAAAGCCTTCCATGACCGTGAACAGTTCGTCTTTGCAGTGGAAGCAACGCCGGCCGTCATTGCGAACATAATCGGGACGGTCAAATTCGTTGGTTCGCAGAACTTCGAGAGGGATGGTGTTTTCCTTGGCAAACGCGACCGCATCTTCCAGCTGGAAGCGAGCCAAGCTGGGTGAATCGGCGATTACCGCCAACATATTTTCGCCGAGGGCCCGATGTGCCGCCCAAGCGAGGAATGCCGAATCCGTCCCTCCGGAGTAGGCGATGAGAGTGCGACCGAGCGCACGCAGATTCCGCTCCAAGGCGGAGCGCTTCTGTTCGAGACTTGCGGCATCCATCACTGACATATCTTATGCTCAAAAACGAGTTGAAGCACAGGTCGATGGGCATGCTTAAAACAGGCGTTCGCTTCGCCGGAGGTTTCCAAAGCTGCCGACGTTCGAGAGCGAAAACGAGAAGCGGAACTGGTTCTCGTTGCGCACTTGAGCGAGCGCGAACCGACGATACTCGACGTTAATGCCGCAGCAGTCCCAGTTGTACGTGATTTGCGCTGACCCGTACTGTAGTTGCGTAAGGCGCGCGTCCAGACCCATGGTTACGGCGCTGCTGAATGCTCGTTTATTCTGGTGCCCATAGCCGAGAACCGCCCGATATTGATCGAACTCAACATCGCTAGGCGTCTGCCCCGATCCAAGGATGGCACCGGGGGCGTGAAGAAAGGCATTGCCAACTCCCATCGTGAACATGCCAAAGTGGCGGTTAAACAGCAAGGTGCTGGTGCTGACGCGGCGCGCCTGGAAGTCGTAGTCCATGTCCCATTCGACGTCGTCGCGAGGGGAGGTGGAAACTCGCAGGCGGGAGATTAACGGCGAAAGATGGCGTGGCTTGGTCAGGAAGGCGATCCCCGTCAGATCAACCGTGCTGGTGAAGACGTTGCGGCGACCTGACACCAGCGCACCACCGAAGGTTGGATCAAGAAAGTACTTTTGCATCAGCTCCCAGGTTACGATTTCGCGGGTGGACGGCTGCTTTTGACACGGCCGCTCGTCGGTCGTGTCGGTGCGTTCCCAAGGGATTCGCCGGGGCGGGGGAGCGCCACCAACCATGAGTGCCGACATTCCCTGGGTACCACAGTCCTCGGCTTCACCGGAGGTTTTCTTGGCGTAAAGGCGATTCACGAGCGCGTATTCAACTTCGTTCGTGTCGCTCAAGATGTCGCGCTCGTCGAAGCGCAGGATGTGGGGAAAGTTTTCCACTCCGGTCACGTAGTTGTAGATGATTCTCGGCTCGACCACATGCTTCCACCTGCGGCCAAGATGTTCGCCGTCAAAGATTCGCGAAAGCGCGGGGGGGCGCAGTTCTACCGACCCCTGCAGCGACTTCCGGTTCAGCGTCTTCGAGATCGCGGTGCCTACGTCGGTCAGCGCAATTCCCGCGGACGGGACCAGTTGTTGGGTGTAAACCGTGTCGCGGAGAGAAAGCTCGGGTCGAAAGCTCCAGCCCTTGAAGTACGTTGGCAAGGACAGCACTGGGTTCAGATCAAACCGGCCGACCAGGGGCGCGGTGCTGAACCCCGGTTCGCTGCGCGATAGGCCTTCCATAGAGGCGTCTACCATGGCATGAATCGGAGTATTCCAAATCTGACGATCAAGAGTCGCAAGCTCGAGACCCGGGGCATGGAGAATGGTGATGACGTCACCCGGTGCAGTGCTTTGAAAGTCTTGATAACGCCGGGTGGTGCCGTTGATGAATACGCTGCCCGTCGTGTTCGATACGAAGGCTTCGGACTTGACTTCGGAGTTGACTGCTTGCGTGAACACGTCGCTAAAGGCTAATCGGAAGACGTAAGAGGTGAGATAGTCGATGTCTGCCACGGCCCGGAAGTTGTGAGCGAAGGCGCCTTCGGAGGTCAGGTGCGCCTCTGTGCCGCCCTGGTTCACGCCATTGATGCCGCGGTCGAACACCGAGAAGTAGGTCAGATCTACAAAGGAATTTTCCGTGGGCCGAGCGCGAAATTCTGCGTCGGGAGCCCAGCCGCGCTTGGAATAGTATTCCACCCCACCGTGCAGATCCATGCTGCGATTGATCGCCCAGAACACTGACTCGCCAAATGTGAACCCGCGAACCGAAGAGCGTCCAATATTGGGAATGAGAAACCCGGATTGGCGCGGGAGTTTCTGGGCGGGATGGGTAGCGTAAGGAAGGTAGAGGACCGGAACCCCCATTAGACGAAAATCTGTGGAGTAGATGGTGGCGTTTCCCCCCACCTCGACAACCACCTTGCGAGCGTAAAACTTCCACTTGGGATGCGGCAGTTCGCAGGTTGTCACCATTCCATCGATCACTCGGTAGCGGTCGGAGGCGGTCTTTTCGACCACCCGCCCGGTGAAGAAGAAGGCATTCGATGTAGCGGGCAGTGTGTGACGGCTGCGCGATTCGAGTCCGATGCTTCCCCGGACGTGTTCAAAGCGTCCGGTCTCTTGCTGCAGGTTATAAGTGCCCCGGGCGGCTTCGATGTGCTCGCTGTTCGGTCCGCCCTCCAGAACCAGGTTCCCGTCCGCCGTAATGTCGCCAGAATCCGAGTTATAGATGACGTTATCACCTGAAAATGTGTAGCTGCCGTATTCGATCCGGACGTTGCCGCTCAGCTTGTAGACTGCGCCGTCTTTTTCCTGATGGAGGGCGCTAATGGTCGCCGGTTCCGCGGTGCGATTGGAGGACGAGATGTTGGCCCTCTGCGGGAACGCGGCGGGCAGCAACTGGCTGGTTACTAAGCGCGAAGTGAGTATCAGATGACAAAGCACCGCTGTCGTGATAAGGAATCGAGTGCGGGTAGCCATCGGGGGCGCATAGTCCAGTGGAGCGAAGGACTTGGCGTGAAGGTAGCATGTTCTCCTCCCCCTAGGCAAAACCCGATCTTCGCGGCTGCCGGAATGAACCCTTCTGACGTCCAATCCGAAGCTGAACCAAGATATTTTGATCCTGAAGAACTCGATATGAGTGAGCAGCAGTTTGCTTCGAGCCTGGACGATAGCCCTGAGAGGCCGCAGTTCGAGATTGATGAAGCTGAGCAGGAGAGCCTGCTTGAGGAAACCTGTGCCTCAGAATTCTCCGCTGGGGGGGAGGAACTGCCCCTCCCGAGAGTTGAGGGCATGGCCCCCGCTTCGCCGGTTTTCGACCCGGTCACTGATGAAGAAGAGCCGGAAACTGCTCGAGACCTGGGAACGGGTCCATCTTCGGGCACAGCGGCCGAGCCCGATTGGCGGCGCATGGTCAGTGCCAAGGTGAACAGTTACAAAGCTCGCAATCCGCATCAAGAGCGCTATCCCTCGCTAAGTTTGCAGTTTGACCCTCCCGCTTCGAAGACCTCGCGGCCACTTCAGGCATTTGCTCCCGTCGAGGAAATGGGCGGCACCGTGGAGCAAGCCTCGGAAGTCGAAACCGACACCGCTCTTGCTTCTCCACCTCCGCTTCCGGGGATACCGGCACGAATTGTGATGGAAGCCACGGCGAGAGTCATCGAATTCCCCCGGCCGGCAGTTCGCTCTGACGAACTTGCGGAACCGGTAATTGACCGGCCACGGATCGTCGAAGCGCCAGAGTTGCTGCCTCCACCGCCCGCCATGGGAGGGATTCTGATCGAGGAGCAGCGCGAAAGCGAGCCGGAGCGGCGTCCGGGATTCGATTTCCCTTTGCAGTCCGCCACCCTGAATCGGCGAGTTGCAGCCGGCCTATTCGACGCCTCGCTGGTGGTGGCTTCCCTCGTATTGTTCGGCTATGTCTTCGTCCGGATCAATGGCGCGATGCCGCCGGTGCGCTTAGGAGCGGTGCTCGCGAGTTGCCTGTTGGTGGTTCTATGGCCCGCATATCAGTATGCGTTTCTGGTTTATTGCGGCAAAACCCCGGGGCTCTGGGCGGCAAAGCTTCATCTGGCTAGCTTCAATGGACAGCCAGCCGGGCGCGGCCAGCGGCGGTGGCGCGTGCTCGCTTCGGTGCTCTCGCTGGTTTCTTTGGGACTCGGATATGCGTGGTGTTTACTCGACGAAGACCAGCTATCCTGGCACGACCGGATTACCCGAACACACCTAGCCCCGCGCTGATCTGTCAGCGCGGAAATCTCCCCCGCAAAGCTCGAAATAAGCAAAGCTCCCCGATGCCAAATCTGGGGTTGCGTCTGAGTCGACTTCGGATCAGTCGCTCACCTCTGCTAACATTTTTCTGTGACCCCAGACTCCAGCGTTCGGGTGCGCTTTGCGCCCTCGCCTACCGGGCAGTTGCATGTCGGTAATGCCCGCACCGCCTTGTTCAACTGGCTGTTTGCTCGCCAGAATGGCGGCCCGATGGTCTTGCGCATTGAGGACACGGACCTCGATCGCAGTGAGGCGCGTTATGAGGACCAACTCGTCGCTGATCTGAAGTGGCTGGGCCTTGATTGGGACGAAGGTCCTGATCTGGGAGGCGCCTACGGACCTTACCGCCAGTCGGATCGTCTGCAAATTTATCGCGAACATGCCGAACGCCTGCTGAAGGAGAGAAAGGCCTATTTGTGCTTCTGCACGGAACGGGATCTCCAGCACGAGCGCGAGAAAGCCGCCGCAGAAAATCGCCAACTGATTTACTCCGGCAAGTGCCGGAATCTCGATTTTGCGGCCGCGGACGAAAGGCGTAATGCGGGCGAGGCATGCGCCATTCGGTTGCGGATTCCCGAACACCCCATTCGTTTTCATGACATCGTGCACGGTCCAGTAGAGTTCTCGAACGAAGTTGTAAGCGACCCGATTATCCTGCGATCGTCGGGGATGCCGGTTTACAACTATGTGGTCGTCATCGACGACGGGTTGATGAAGATCACGCACGTGATCCGAGGAGACGACCATCTGTCGAACACTCCAAAGCAGGTGGTGCTTTACGAAGCGCTTGGCTGGCCGGTGCCCGAGTTTGCGCACTTGTCAACCATCCTTGGGGCAGACCGCGAGCGGCTTTCCAAGCGTCATGGTGCTACGTCGATCGCGAATTTTCGCGATATGGGAGTTCTCCCCGAGGCGTTGGTTAACTATCTGGCACTGCTCGGATGGGCGCCGTCTGGCGGAACCCGAGAGATCTTTTCAAAAGACGAGCTGATCAAGGAGTTCTCTCTTGAACGTGTCACGCCGTCTCCCGCCGTTTTCGATATCGAGAAGCTGTACTGGCTGAATCGGCACTACATCAAAGAGAGCTCAGTCGAAAGGATTGCGGCATTGGCTGAGCCTTACTATGCTCCTCTGGTGGGTCCGAAGCCTGCCTCAGACGTGCGAGCGTGGCTGGGCAAGATCACCTGGATGCTGGCCGCCTACGTGGACCGGCTCGAACAACTTCCGGATAAGGCCGGGCTCATCTTCAACTACGACGCAAAAGCCGCCCTTGCTTCGCCGGACAATGTTGAGGTCCTCGCAGCTCCGCAGACCGACGCGGTCCTCGCCCGCTTCGTCGTCAAGGTCCTCGAAGATGAATCCGCTGGCGAAAAGCGACTCACGCCCGAGCAGTTCAAGAAACTTGTGGCTGAGGTGAAGGCAGAAACCGGAGCGCGGGGTAAAGAGTTGTTCCACCCAATCCGAATCGCCATAACCGGCTCTCACTCCGGCCCCGATTTCGACAAACTCATACCGATTCTCGAAGAGGGCAGCCGCCTGCCCATGCCGACCCACGTGCTTAGCGTTCGGGAGAGAGTCGAGGAGTTTGGGAAAGCAAGAGGAAAGTAAGAGCCGGTCTTCCGCTTTGAGCGATCTGGAGGAGCTATTCGCGTAAGAGCTGTGCAAGTGCGGCCTCTAATTGCGGATACTTGAACTTGAAGCCCGCCGAAGCAAGGGTTTTCGGAACTACTCTCGCACTCGAAAGTAGTCCTTCGTCCGCAAATTCCCCGAAAGCAAGCCGCAGCATAAAAGCCGGTACGGGAAAGGGTGCGGGGCGATTCAGGAGGTGTGCCAGCGTGCGTGTGAGCTCGGCATTCATAACTGGACTTGGCGAGACCAAATTGACCGGGCCGCGGATCTCCCCGGGCGAGGATGGCAGGCCCTCCACAATCGCCTTTGCTGGGTCCAGGATGTGCACGACGGCAGCGGCCAGATCTTCCACGTGAATCCAGGCGAACCACTGTTGGCCATCGCCAATCCTCCCGCCTAGGCCAAATCGGAAGGGGAGCAGCATTTGTCTCAAGGCACCCCCGGCCTGGCTGAGTACGATGCCAATCCGAAGATTCACAACCCGAATTCCGGCTTGCAGGGCGGGGTGGGTCGCTTGCTCCCACTCCAGGCTGACTCCTGCGAGAAAACCCCTTCCCGGCGGACTCTCTTCGGTGAGGATCTCGTCTCCGCGATTTCCGTAGTAGCCGATGGCGGAGGCACAGAGAAAGGCTTGCGGCGGTTTCTCGGCCTGCGCGAGCGCGGTGGCGAGGTTGCGGCTGGTCATCACCCTGCTGTCACGAATCGATTTCTTCTTGTTTCTCGTCCAGCGCCCGGCCACCGACTCGCCGGAAAGGTGGATCACGGTATCAAAGCCCGAAACTAGCGGGGGCGGGACCGCCTCGATTGGGTTCCAGCCGATTTCCCGCTGATGGCGAGGCTCGCGGCGAACCAGGCGGTAGATCTGGTCCCCTCGTTTCTCGAGCGCAGGAATCAGGGCTCGTCCGATCAGTCCCGAAGCCCCACTGATGAGGATGCGTGACATGCGCAGATATTCTACCGATCCGGAACTGGCCGAGTTCCAGAGTTTGCGACCTCCTGCACCTTGAACGCTGCACCCCGCTATAATCAGACACAAGGAAGCAGTCCACCGGGCCCGTTCTGGGTCGCTCGCCGACATTCGCGGGCGGAAGCCTGATCCACTAACCTCCGGCAGGCTGTGCCGCATTCATGGCTACTTTGCGCGAACAAATCGCGACCAACATGCTCACCGTGACAAAGTTCCGCGAGCTGTTGCGGCGAATGCGCGAGAACCGCCCCAACGACGATCTGGAGCTGGTGCGCAAGGCCTACGAGTTTTCGCAAAAACATCATTCCGGTCAGCAGCGAGCTTCCGGCGAGCCGTATCTGGTCCACCCCCTCGAAGTAGCGCTCGTACTGGCCGAGATGAAGATGGATGCAGTGGCGGTAGCGGCCGGCCTTTTGCACGATTCGGTGGAAGACACCTCGGTCACCATCGTGGATTTGCGTAAAGAGTTTGGCGAGCAGGTGGCGCACATCGTTGAAGGCGTCACCAAGATCAGCAAGATTGATTTTTCGTCGCAGGAAGAGCAACAGGCCGAGAACCTGCGCAAGATGATGCTTGCCATGGTGGACGACATCCGCGTAGTGCTCATCAAGCTGGCTGACCGCTTACATAATATGCGTACGCTCGAGCATCTTCCCTCGGCCCGTCAGCAGAAGATCGCCCGTGAGACGCTCGATATTTACGGGCCCATCGCTCACCGGCTCGGTATGGGCAAGATTCGCGGGGAGCTCGAAGACCTTGGCTTTCGCTATCTCGACCCGATTGCCTACCAGCAGGTCCATGACGCGGTTGAGGCTCGCCGAAAAAAAGGCGAGCAGTTCCTCTCCGCCGTGGAGCACGTTCTCAGCGAGAAATTGAAGGAAGCGAGCATCAGTGCCAAGGTCGAGAGCCGTATCAAACGTCTATATAGCATCCACAAGAAACTCCTGAAGCAGCGCATCTCGGTCGATCAGGTCTATGACCTGTATGCCATGCGCGTAATCACGAATTCTGTGCAGGATTGCTACGGCGTGCTCGGCATTGTGCATAACCTTTGGCGACCGGTCCCGGGGCGCATCAAAGATTTCATCGCCATGCCCCGGCCGAATCTGTATCAATCGCTGCACACCTCAGTCATTACCGAAGAGGGCGTCAGCTTCGAGATCCAGATTCGCACGGAAGAGATGCACCGCATGGCTGAGGAAGGCATCGCCGCACACTGGAAATACAAGGATGGTCCGGTCTCCGCGCGCGACGAGCAGCGACTGGCGTGGCTGCGACAGGTCGTCGAATGGCAACGCGACGTTACCGACCCGAGCGAGTTCCTCTCCACGCTCAAGGTCGATCTGTACCCGGAAGAGGTTTACACATTTACCCCGAAGGGGAAAGTGGTCGTGCTTCCGCGCGAATCCACGCCGATCGATTTTGCCTATACCATCCACACCGAAGTCGGTCACAGCTGCGTGGGCGCAAAGGTGAATGGCAGAATGGTCCCGCTTCGCCACAAGCTGCATAGCGGCGACATAGTGGAGATCATCACCCAGCCTGGCCACAAGCCGAGTCGCGATTGGCTAGCCGTCGTGCGGTCATCGCGTGCACGAAACAAGATCAAACACTGGCTCAACGTCCATCAGCGCGAACGAGCCATCGAAATTGGCAGGAAGTTGATCGAGAAAGAAGCTCGCAAATATCGCATCTCCCTCAAGGACATCAAAGATGCCGAGATGCAGCGCATCGCATCCGACTACGGATTAGGCCAGCCTGACGATCTGCTTGCCGCGATCGGCTACGGAAAGTATTCCGCTCGCCAGATCCTCGGCAAGTTGGCGCCTGCTTCTGAGCCCGAATCCACCATGCCGCTCGAAGAGGAATCCGGCATCGGCAATGTTGTGCGACGCGTCTTCGGGGGAGACCACAGTAACGCGATTCGCGTGAAGGGCCAAGGCGACCTGCTGGTCTATCGCGCGAGATGCTGCAATCCGATTCGCGGTGAGACCGTCGTCGGCTACGTAACTCGTGGCAAGGGGGTTGCCGTCCATTCGGTCAATTGCCCGAATGTGACCAATTTGATGTACGAACCGGAACGGCGCATCGAGGTCGAGTGGGGCAAGGAGGAGGGATCTCCGACTGCCTTCCCGGTAAAGCTTACGGTATTCTGCGACGACCGCTTTGGCATGCTCAAGCAGATCACTGCGGTGATCAGCGATACGAGCACCAACATCCGCAATATTGGTGCGCGAACCGAAAATGGCCAAGCTAACGTGGACATCGTCATCGAAATCGCTGACCTGAAACACTTGGAAAGCATCATCCAGGGGGTGCGCAAGATCCCAGGCGTGCACGACGTGCAGCGACTTCAAAGAGTTTGATGGGCGGGCGACAGATTGAAGCTTTCAGATTGTTGCCTGCGCGCCAATCTGAAGTTCTCATTTTTACCATCTCCCATGCGTAATAAATAACGGAGGAACATGCGCCAAGTCATTTCAACCCCCGATGCACCCAAAGCGATCGGACCTTATTCGCAGGCCATTCGAGCGAACGGATTGGTTTTCGTCTCCGGGCAGGTGGCGATTGATCCGGGCACACAACTGGTGATCGAAGGCGATGTGGCCGTTCAAACCGAGAGAGTCATTCAGAACCTTTCCGCCATTCTCAATGCCGCAGGAAGCAGCCTCCAGATGGTTGTGCGCTCGACTGTGTTCTTAAAGAACATGAGCGACTTCGCCGCTATGAACGAAGTCTACGGCAGGCACTTCACCGGAGCACCACCATCGAGGTCAACAGTTGAGGCGGCTCGCTTGCCGAAAGATGTTCTAGTTGAAATCGACGTGATTGCATTGGTCCCCAAATGAGATCATCTTCAAAACATCACCGAATCGCGTCTTAGCAGTTTTCGGAGGAATCATGAAACGAGGACTATTTTCGTTCGCACTTGTCGGTCTGGGAGCGAGCCTGGCGATGGCACAGACCGCCACATCTCCCACCCAAGCTCCGACGCACAAGACAACGCCGACTCACAAATCGGCAACCGGTACTGCTGCAAAAAAACCGTCGGCGCGCCCAAACCCCAATGTGCCAACCAAGGTCACTGGGCCTGGAACCACCACACCCTCAGGCCTGCAATATTGGGACACTAAAGTGGGAACCGGTGCGACCGCAGCTGCCGGACAAACCGTTAAGGTTCACTACACCGGCTGGCTTACGAGCGGCAAGAAGTTCGATAGCTCGGTCGGTGGACAGCCCTACACCTTTGCCCTGGGCGCCGGGGATGTGATCAAGGGTTGGGATGAGGGGGTTGCCGGGATGAAGGTCGGGGGCAAGCGCCAGCTCAAGATTCCACCACAGCTTGCCTACGGGGAGGGAGGGCGCCCTCCTGTGATTCCGCCGAATTCAACGCTGATATTTGACGTGCAGCTTGTGGGAATTCAGTGAGCCATTGAATTCCTGACCAGAAATTAGATCATGAGCTGATCAATACATCTCTGGATCGAAATGATTCAAGGACGCTAGCCTAGGCTTTCGTGACTTTTCCGCTGCGCAGGCAGGAAGTGCAAACGCGGATGCGCTTGTTGCCACCCTTGACCTTGGCGTGAACGGCGCGCAGGTTCACGTTCCAGCGCCGCTTGGTCACGTTATGGGCGTGGCTGATGTTATTTCCAAACTGCGGCCCCTTGCCGCAAATTTCGCATACTTGTGCCATGACTGCTCCGAGGATCTGAGATCTACTGGAAACCTAGATTTTACTTGAATTTGGGCGTTTCCGCCACCGACTAGGGGGCCGCGACTTCCGGCTCCGGCGCTTCATTCACCAGTGCCTCCAGATGCTCGAGAGTCTGGGGAACGGTCAGGGAATACATTTCGCGACCCACACCTTCGCCCGACTGGAGTGCGGTCTTCAAGTAATGGCCGGCGATTGCAATGGCGAGGGGATCGGTGATGGTCTTGCCCGTCTGCTTCGTGTACTCCACCCACGCCGCCAGCGGCAAGGCCACCCAAACCGGTCGTCCATCGACCAGGAACTTGATATCGACCGCGTCGGCATGGCGGGTGGCGACCGCAACAACCAGCGCCTGGTACAGACAATGCACCTGTTTTTTGGTCCAGCGGTCTTGGGCATGGAAGTCGCGATACATGTTGCATTAGCATAGCAACGCGCGTGAGAGATCCGCAAACTCCATCCGAAACGGGCGGAGAGGTAGCCAGCTAAGCAGCGGCTGCCATCGTCTTCCAAGCGTCGAATCCGCCGGTCAGATTGGCGATGTCACGGTATCCGGCGCGGCGGAGAATGCTGGTTGCGATGGAGCTGCGATAACCGCCCTTGCAGTGAACCACGATGAGCTTGCTTGCATCAAGTTCAGCGGTTCGACTCGGCAATTGTCCCAAGGGGATGCGAACGGAGTTCTCTATCGCGCCTGCCTCCACTTCGCCAGGCTCTCGCACGTCGAGCACGGCAATATGCTCTTTTTCCGTTTCTAGGAGTTCTGAAAATTCCTGCACAGAAATCTGCGGGATGTAGTCGAGCTGGTAGCCTTCCGCAATCCAGCCGGCAATCCCGTTCTCCAAGTATGCCTTCACGTTTTCGATGCCGACGCGAGCCAGCCGCATCTGCGATTCGCGCAGATGGTCAGCGTCTTCGCCGACGAGAATAATCCGCTTGTCTAAACCGAGAATGCGGGCAGCCCAGGAGGCGTACTGTCCCGAGAGCGCGATGTGGACCGAGCCAGGTACGTGTGCCACAGCGAATTGCATGGCCGGTCGCGTATCCAGAACGATTGCGCCTTCCGCCTGAAGCCTGAAGACGTCTGGCGCGTGAACCGCTTGGGGTGGAGGAATTTCGGCGAGAGCCCCGGCACCTTGGCGATTGAGTTCCACGTCTCGTCCGAAGTACTCCGGCCGAGGAGGCAATCCGTCCGTTAACAGGTGAACAAATTCGTCGGAGGACCGGGCCTGAAGCGCGTAATTTGTGAGGCGCTCTTTGCCAATGGTCGACGACCGTTCTGAACTCATCTGCCGTCCGCACAGAGACCCAGCGCCGTGGGCGGGATAGACCTGGGTATCGTCAGGGAGCTTCAGCAATTTGTCGTGCAAACTCGAATACAACAACGCGGCAAGTTCCTGAGGTGTGTGGGTGGCCGATAGATCGGGGCGGCCCACATCCCCGACGAACAGGGTGTCTCCGGTGAAGATTGCCTTCGGACGGGCAGGCTCCGCCAAATCCGTCATGACGATCGAAATGCTCTCCATGGTGTGACCTGGAGTTTGAAGAAAGTCGAATCGGCAATTCCCGAACCGAACTGAATCACCGTCTTTCACAGCGGTATGGGGAAACGAGGCGCCCGCTCCCTCGCCAAGCCGGATCTGCGCTCCCGTCCGCTCCGCCAATTCGTGATGACCGGAAACAAAGTCCGCGTGCAGGTGGGTCTCGATGATGTGCTGGATCCTCCAGCCCTGCTGGCGTGCGGCGTCAAGGTAGATCTCCACATCTCGTTGGGGGTCGATCACAGCCGCGATGCCCTCCGACCCCACAAGATAAGAGGCGTGTGCAAGACAACCCAAAAAGAAATGCTCGATATGAACCGATGCCATAGGCAACCTAGTGTATGACACCTTCGGCCGGGAAGTAATCCTGTCAGGAATGGCAATCTCCCTGCCGATCCTATTTGCATCTAAGACTCTGCTAAAACCATGTGAAATACGCTCAGGAGAATCCTATGCTTAAGATCCGAACTCTCAATATGTTGCTGGTGCTGCTGCTGTTCCTGCCGGGCTTGGCCGTGGCCCAAAATGGCTATGGTGACTCAGGCGAATACACCATTTTGAGCGCCCAGTACGGAACCGGAGCTCGTCACGTAGACGTGACCAATCGGCTGCGGCAACTCGCGCAAAGCGATCGTAGCTTCCGAATGGGGAATAGCACTTTTGGTGTTGATCCCGCGCCGGGACAGGTCAAAGTGCTGCGTATCTATGCCCGAGGTCCAAACGGCCAGGAACGCATGTTCGAATACCGCGAAGGTAGCACAATTGATGGCTCTCAGTTCCGTGGCTGGGGACGGGGCGATTGGGGTCAGGGGGGATGGAGCGGCCGCTGGGAGGCGCAGAATCAAGGGTATGAACGTCAGCCCAATATGGAAGCCGCTATGCAAAACCTCCGCGAAGCCCAACGGAATCTGGAGAATGCTGCCACCGATAAAGGCGGCCATCGGGAAAGAGCTTTGGACTATATCAACCGTGCCATCGCAGAAACGCAAGCTGGCATGCAATACGCCAACCGGCACTGAGCTCGATTGCGAATCGTTTCGAACGGCTGGTTCGAAATCTGTCTTCGAGCCAGCCGGGAACTGCTGGTATCTTCCGGAAAGCCAGCAATGAGGACATCCCGGCGCGGTTCTAGGCAAACGAGGCGACCGCTGCCGGAACGTCTGAGAAGACCTCGAAAAGGTTCAAAAGTCCCACTAGCTTAAGCGTCTGGACGACAAATTTCGAGGGGTTGACCAGCTTGAGGGATCCGCCCTGTTGCTTGGTAGAAGTCAGGAATTTGCTGAATAAACCGATGCCACTGGAGTCCACCGTAGTCAGCTCGCCGAGGTCAAAGACCAGCCGATTGTCGCCACTGGCGAGCAGGTCCTCAATGGTAGCCCGCAAGCGGTCCACAGGTTCGCCAAGGCTGAGACGGCCGCGCAGCTTAACGATTTTCACCTGCCCCTGGCTGCGAACCTCAATATCCATCGCCTAACCCCCCGCTCTTGCGATTCAGCAATGCGTTGACAGTGCGGTGTCCCTTTGCTAGAGTCACTCAACTTAGAAGAAGCCCTTGAAATTTGCAAGTGGGCTTCACGCGCCCGTGTTCGTGGCTGATGTCACTTAGAGGCCGTTTTAATGGCGACCCAAGGGCCGATGGTGGCGATGGATATGGCCGCCTTTTCGGCTCGTCTTTTTGATTCTCGTGAGCTGGCACCTCGTGCAAGGCTGGCCGCGCAGGCGGTTAGGGACCTTCTACCCGGTACCGGCATAAACATTTACCTCCTCGGGGACCAAGCTGGAGAGCGGGTCTGGACACCGCAAGCCACCGTGGGCGATGTCTCGGTTCTTGAGGCATCTCTACCCCTTGAACACGGGGTGCTCGGAACATGGGCGGGTAATCCCGAGCCGCTCGTCCTCTCCGGCAAACAACTACTCCGAGAAGAATACTCGCACTTGCATGTTCGGAGGACGCTCCAATCGCTGGCCTATCTTCCACTGAATGCCAGAGGGAGCCTTGTCGGAACCATCGAGATCGTCAGTTTCGACGGCGAGCTGGGAACCGACGGCTTATCCGGGTTGCTACCGGTCGCTGAGGTCACGGCCAGCGCTCTCGCCAGTGCCACGGACTACGAGCAGGAACGTCACTCCACACTTTCTTCCATAACCCGGCTTACTCATCTCTATGACCTTGAGAAGGTTCTCAATTCCACCCTTGAACTTGATCAATTGTTGCCGCTGATGGGATCGAAGTTCAAAGAACTGCTGGAATGCCAGGCTGTCAATGTTTGGCTGCTTGAGGGGGATCAGTCGCTCACGCTCATGCAGCAGGCGGGAAACGATCCCACGACGCAAGAAGGGCAGACCCAAACGCCGGACCAGGGTGTCGCGGGCGAGGTGTCCGATAGCGGCGAGCCGTTGCTGATCGAGACTGCGGAAGACGAGCGGCTGGTCGGACGCAACGCCGGAGTGGCCGAGGGCACGATCTTTTCGCTCCTAGTCGTCCCCTTGATGGACCGCGGCGCCTTAGTTGGCGTAGTCGAGGCGGTGAACAAGCTAGACGGAACGCCCTTCGATGAAGACGACTTGTTTGCGCTCACCACCTTTGCCGAGACCGCTAGCAGCGCGCTGCACAACGCGAGCTTGTTGTCGGCGGAGCGCAAGGTAGAAATCCTTGAAGCCCTCGTCAAAACCAGCGGCGAAATCACATCGACGCTCGACCTGGATCGCGTTTTGCAGGCGGTCGTGAACGGGCCGGCTGCAGTGATCCCGTACGAGCGCGCAGCCATTGCATTGGATGAGCGCGGTGGGATTCGCTTGCGGGCGATGTCGGGCACCACGCAACTCAATGCTGACGATCCCCAATACCGCAGTTTGCGCGAAATCTTGCGGTGGGCATCCATTTTGAGCGAACCGATACTGATTACCCAACGTGGAGACCAGATCGATTCCGACCGGGAAGAGACCAGGGCCAAGTTCGAGCAGTACTTTGCCGAGACCGGCGCACGCGCCTGCCACCTGATTCCGCTGGTCGACGAAGAAGGTCGCGTGGGCGTGCTCCTGTTTGAAAGCACCGATCCGGACTTTCTTTCCGAAGCCCACCTGGAAATGATCAAGGTGCTGGCCAGCCAAGCGACGGTCGCGCTTCGAAATGCCTCGCTCTACAAGGAGGTTCCGTTCATCGGGGTTCTGCAGCCTCTGGTGGACAAAAAGAAAAAGTTCCTGTCGCTCGAGAAACATCGACGTGTGGCAATCATGGTAGCCGCGGCGGCCGCGGTGGTCGGTCTGCTCGTCGTCCGGTTACCGCTGCGGGTTGACGGCAATGCAGTGGTCGCCCCCGCACGCGTGGCCCACGTCGGTCCCGAGTTTGAGGGAGTGATCCATTCGGTCGAGGTGCGCGAGGGCGATGTGATCAAGAAAGATGCCCCAATTGCATCTTTGGAGGACTGGGAATACCGGGCGGCTCTCGCGGCTGCGAACGCGAAACATCAGATCGCGGTGGCGCAAATGGACCGGGCGCTCGCGAACAACGACGGGACAGAGGCAGGAATCCAGAAAGCCCAGGCGGATTTTTGGGCGTCCGAGGTGGCACGTGCCGGGCAGCGCCTGGCGAAGACCGTCATTCGCTCGCCGATTGACGGCGTTATTGCCACACCCCAAATCGAGAACCTGGTTGGTCACAAGTTCAAGGAAGGCGAAAGATTCGCCGATGTCGTGGACAACTCGGAAGAGTTGGTCGACGTTGCGGTCGGGGAAAGCGACGTGTCCCTTTTGAAGCCCGGTCAGGCAGCCAGCCTGAAGCTTGACGGTTTTCCGGAGCGTACCTTCCACGGAAAAGTAGCGGTCGTGAGTCCGCAAGGAGTTCTCGAGAATGCAGAGCCGGTTTTTTATGCGCGGGTAATGGTTCCAAATCCCGACGGCGCTCTTCGATTCGGCATGCAGGGCCGCGGAAAGATCTCGACGGGATGGCGTCCCGCCGGAGTTGTCATGTTTCGTCGGGTTGGTATTTGGGTTTGGACCAGGCTCTGGAGCTGGTTTGGATGGTAGAGATGGTAGGGGTTGATTGCATGAGGAAAGTCGTCGTTCCAGTGGCATTCTTGCTCTTCCTGGTGGGTTGTTCCAGTTCCCCCTCGAACGCTCCGGCAACCGTGGCTGCCGCTGAGCCTCGGCCTCAGCCAAGTCCTACTCCGACCGCGCACCCGACCCCAACTCTGCAAATGGATTTCGTCGCCTCCGGGCCCATCATCGTCGAAGACCAGGTCGATGTCGCGGCGCAACGCGATGGGGTTATGGCGGACGTTTTCGCCGAGCCCGGTACCTCGGTAAAAAAAGGACAACTGCTCGCCAAAATGGATGATCGCCAGGTTTCAGCGGAGCTCGAAGCGGCTCGCGCCAAAACGCGCAGCATGGAGGCAGACCTGAAGAACTGGCAGGCGGAGGCTAAGGTTCTCGAAGCCGACTATGCCCGCGCCGAAAAGATGTGGGAGGCTCAGATCATTCCCAAAGAGCAATTGGAGCATGCCAAATACAAGGCCGAATCCGATGAGTGGGACGTAAAGCGAGTCTCCGAGTTGCTAGCCAACTCGAAACAGGTCGAGCACTCCTTGGAGCTCGAGTTGGAGAAGACGCGTATCACCGCTCCCTTCCATGGAGTCGTGGCGCGACGCTACATTCGCAGCGGTCAGAGCGTCACGAAAAACGACAGACTCTTCTGGGTGACAGCCGTTGCGCCGTTACGCATCCGTGTAACCCTGCCGGAGCGGTTTCTGGGACACATCCGTCCGGGAACGATGGTCGGGATCACCCCGAGCGAAACTGGCGACGGCTCGCATCGTTATCGCGCGAGAGTGATTCAGGTCAGTCCAGTGGTCGATCCGGCGAGCGACACGATCGAGATCCTTGCCGAATTGTCGGGAGACACTTCGGGCCTGCGTCCTGGGATGCGCGCCGATCTCCGTTTGCCCGATGTCCGCTGATCGCGATAAGACCCGATGAATATTGTTCGCGCTCTCGACGTAGCCCTGCCGGAACTTCCGCCGCAGATCATCCGCAAGACCCCTCCCAAACTGGATCCACGGGTAATTGCGAAAGAGCACAATGAAAAGGGCCAGCCTGTCGTCCTGACGAAAATGCCGGGAAGTGAATTTGTTTTTCGGTTTACTCCAGCGCAATGGACCTTGATTCAGATGTTCGACGGTGTGCGCACCCATGAAGCGATTGGGGAACTCTTCACCGCCGAAACAGGCACTCCGGTTTCCACCGACGAAGTGAGGGAGCTCGCAAGCTTCCTGCAAAGCAATAGCAAATTGCTCTACAAAACCCCCATGGAGCAAAACATTACGCTGCAAGAGGAGTTGCGCGCCTCCCGCGGCAAGAAACGTAAACGGTTTGCGGTCAAAGATCTCTCTGATATCACGCTAAAGACCTGGGACGACGCCGACAAATACATCTCTTGGTTGTATCCCAAGGTGCGGTTTCTTTTTACTCCCTGGTTTGTCTGGACGAGCATTGGCATGTTCATCCTCATGGGATGGATGTGGGCCGATCGTTTTGCTGAGGTATGGGCTGACAGCTTCGCGTTCTACAACTTCACCGAGAAGTCGGGCTCTGACCTCATTGAGTTCTGGTTCTTGTTTGGGGGTATGGCCGCCATTCACGAAACGGCTCACGGCCTGGTGGGAAAGCACTTTGGAGCTCAAATTGAAAAAATGGGGTTTTGCCTCCTTTACTTCGCCCCCACTTTCTTCTGTGACGCAACGCAAGTGTGGGTCATGGCCGGAAAATGGGCACGGATTGCCACTGCCATCGCGGGGATCTGGCTGGACCTGGTTGTCTGCTTCTTTGCGACGGCGGTGTGGTGGGGTACCCCAACCGGAATGACGTTACACGACTTTGCATACAAAGTCATGATGGTGACCGGAGTCGGTGTATCGCTCTTGAACTTGAATCCTCTGATCAAGCTCGACGGCTATTTGATCTTCTCCGAGCTGGTCGCAGAGCCATCGCTCAAGGAAACCGCCACCGCCTATCTCTCGGCCTCGGTGCGCAAGCATGTATTCCGCTTGCCGGTCGAGGTTCCTTATGTTCCCCGACGCAAACGGCCGATGTATGCCGTGTACGGCGTACTGTCCGGAGTCTACAGTTACAGCCTTTTGTCATTCCTCATGATTGTGACGTATCACATTCTGAGATCCTTCACCCCCGAGTGGGCTTTCCTGCCTGCATTGGCAATAGGTTTCTGGGTCTTCAAGTCGCGAGTAAAACTTCTGGTGGCTTTCATGAAAACGCTGTATCTCGACAAGAAAGAACGCGTAATACGCTGGCTAACCCCTGCCCGCCTTGCTCTGATTTCTACCGCGGCATCGCTGGTCTTACTGATACCAATATGGCCGGATTTTGTACAAGGGCCCTTTCTTCTCCAAGCCAAGCAGAGTGCTGTGTTGCGGGCTGCGGTGCCTGGAACCGTGACCTCGGTATCGGTGGGAGAAGGATCGCAAGTCGCTGCAGGCACTTTGCTTTTGCAGTTGCGCAACGCCAGCATTGAAGGCGAAGCGGCATTGGCGGAGAGCGAACTAAGACAAGCGACGGCACGGGCCAACACGGCAGCCTTGCGCTATACCGACTTTGCAGGAGCCGAACAGGAACGGCAATATCGGTTGCGCAACCACGACCTTGCCGCGGAACGAACAGCCAGGCTCTCGGTAACTTCACCGCTGCCCGGTGTAGTGATGACTCCGCATGCTTTCGATCTCGTCGGACGCTCGGTTAGCGAAGGCGATATGCTCCTCGAAGTCGACGACCTCTCCCAACTAAAAGCCAATGTGTACATCCCGGAATTCCAGATGCATGACGTCCAAGTTCCTCAGCCGGTTCGTCTGCTGGTGCATGGGAGGGTGAAACCCATGGCCGGAGTGCTCTCGGCGGTTGCGCCGGCGTCTTCGCTGGCGGGGGGATTACTGACGAAGGATCAGTTGCAAGGGATCAACCCTCCCCGGTATTACGTGGGAACTGTCGTGCTTGCCAATGATGGTCAGTTGAATGCGGGGATGACGGGCTCCGCTAAGGTTCTGGTGGCCCGACGCAGCTTGCTAGGGTTCGCCTATCGGTTCAGTCGCGACCTTGTCTGGCGCAAGGTCTGGTAAAGATGTCTATCCAATACAAAAGGGCCGGTTCGCACACCGGCCCTTTTTTCAGCAGGCAGTGACGCTTTGTCTACTAATTGACGGTTACGTTCGTCATTTTCACGCCCACGCGCGTGTTGTTCAGGGTGACCTTAGGTAGAGTGATCTTCGTCGCACCGACCTTGGTAGCAGCTACCTTCGTCGCGGAGATCTTGTTTACCTCGGGCTTGGTCACGATGGCTTTCTTGCTGGCTCCACGGTTGCTGATCAGAGATTTCTTCGTAATCGACATTGCCTGCTCCTGGTTTTTTTGATTTTCAACTTGCATTTCCCTCTAGTGCACAACGGATGCCAAACTGGCATCAGAAAGCGTGTGCCGGCAGGGCCTCTATAATCAATGACTTGGACTCCCCTCCCCCGGTAGAAGGATGAATCGAAGGGTTAAAAATTAACCCAATGGGTTAATAATTAACCAGCTATGGGTTAAAAATTAACCCTGCGCGGCTGCGAGCTTCCTCTTCCGGCAAAGATATTTCATGCGTTGGGGATCGATGCGCAAAAGGGCGGCGGCGGCCGCTTTTCTTCCCCGGGTGCGGTTCAGTGCGGCGGTAAGATAGGCCAATTCGATCCGCTCCATCTCCCCGTCGAAATCTACCCCATCTTCGGGGATCAAGATTGCTTCTTGACTGGCGGCGCTCGAATAGAGCACGGGTTGCGGGAGGTGGGAGGCTCGGATCACCGGTGAATTGCTCATGATGATGAGCCGCTGAATGACGTTCTCCAACTCACGCACGTTCCCCGGCCAGGAGTAGTCTTCCATGATTTCCAGCGCCTCGGGTTCGAGCTGCTTGAGAGGCCGATTGTTCGCCGCACAATAGATTCTCAGGAAATGGTCCACGAGCAGGGGCAGGTCCCCCGGACGTTCTCGCAGGGGCGGAATAAAGATGGGAACAACGTTGATGCGGTAATAGAGGTCTTCGCGAAAGCGGCCTTGCCGGACCAGTTCCTCCAGATTGTCATTGGTGGCGGCGATCAGCCGGAAATTGATCTTCTTTGAAGAGCGCCCGCCGACGCGTTGCACCGTGCGCTCCTGTAGGACGCGAAGCAGCTTGCTCTGCAGACCGTGGTCGAGGGTCGTGATTTCATCCAGAAACAGGGTGCCCCCGTGGGCGGATTCGATCAGGCCTGGCTTGGGAGAATCGGCACCGGTGAAGGCGCCTTTCTCGTGGCCAAATAGTTCGGACTCCACCAGGTTTTCTGGAATCGCTGAACAGTTCAGACAAACGTATGGCTTGTCGCGGCGACTGCTGAGCTGTACGATCGCCCCGGCGATCAGCTCCTTCCCCGTGCCGCTTTCCCCTCGAAGAATAACCGTGGTGTTGCTGTCGGCAACCGCCTGAATGGCCTGATAGACGCGCTGCATCGTTTCGCTGACGCCGATGAGTCCGCAGAACGACGTTTTGCTTTCAGCCTGGTCGATAAGACGCTGCCCTTCGAGCTGCAGGCGCCGCTTTTCAATGGCACGCCAGAGCACGATCTGCAGCTCCTGGAAATCCAGGGGAGCGAGGAAGAATTCGTCAGCACCCGCCTGGCTAGCCTTTAAGGGAATGCTCCGGCTATTGGATCGGGTCACTGCGACCAGAACCAGATCCTCACGGACTTGGCGGAGATCTTGGAGCAACTGCGTCGCCTGAGATTGATTCGTCCCCACGCTGTCGAGGTCGATCAAGATTGCGCGAACACTGATATCGTCGACGGCAGCCTGAATCTGCTTTTCGGTCTGCGCGAGGGTCGCGGAGAACCGGGGGGACAAGCAATGCTGCATGTCCGGGAAAGCGCCGGTTTCCCCTGTAATGATCGCAATGCGACATTCAGGTCCTGAATTGCCGTTGTCATCGTTGCCCATATCGTTTCCGGCTCTCGATGAGAGCAGCCGGATTATAAGGATACCCGGCATCTGCTGAAAAGCAGATTCCTATGCCAGAGACGGTCGGGGACGCGAATGGATTCGCTAAAACGATATTGCTATAGAAAGAAAGCCTTGGCCGGGCGGCTACTAGGGCGAAACACCGCGTGCCGGTCAGTGAGCTGTAGCAGAGATCATCCCCAAGGCTGAACTTCCGAGTGCAGCCCCCTACTTTTCTAATGCCGCTGGAACTTTCTCTAAGATACCGCCTTGTCCAACTAGCGTTTCAAGGTCGTTGAGCTCGGTTGGCAGGAAGTCAGTAAAGTTCTCGTAGCCGTTCGATGTGATCACGATCACGTCTTCGTAACGAAGATAGCGGCTTTCCTCCGGCACGCGCAACTGTGGATCGATGGAGAAAACCTGCCCAGCCGCGAGCGGTCCGTTTACATACTCTCCGTCATCATGAACGGCCAGGCCTACCGGATGCGAGAAAATCCCCCCACCGGTATCCACTAAGCGATGGGCCGCTTGCTCATAGATGGGCTTGGAAAATTTCGTCCGCGCAAACACCGGCTGCATGGCAACTTTCGCCTCCTCTCGAATCTGAGCCGGCGTCACTCCGGGGCGGATGCGCTGCATCACGGCCTTGCGGTAGGCGAGCACAAATCCCAACAGCTCTCGATCGGTTGCCGAAAACTTACCGCTCGCTGGCCACATGCGCGTAATGTCACTCACGTAGTTATGGTAATCGGGAGCGTAATCCATCAGGATTAAGTCATCCTGCGTGATCTGCTTGCTGTTGCGGTAGTAGTGCATGTTCCAAATGTTTTCGACCCCGGCGGCAATGATCGAACGATAGCCCTCAAGCCTCGCGCCATTCACCAGATAGACGTAGCGCGCCGCCGCCTCCAACTGATACTCATAAATTCCGGGGCGGGTGCTGCGCATGGCTTCCAACAATCCCCGGCCAGCGATCTGCGCAGCGCGGCGAAGTATGGCAATTTCGCCCGGACTCTTCACGCTACGCATTTCATCGAGGATGGGGGTAAGGTCCTTGATCTGGCTGCGCCAGAAGCGTGTGCGCAACAGCTCTAAAAGCCGCGCTTCTCTCGGAATTCGCCCATCCCAATAGTCGCGAGCGATGGAGGCGTTCGAATCCATCAATTCGTACCGGCTTTGCTCGGCACCCTCGGCGGGAGAAAACAGCGCATAGATTTCATGCGGAGCTCCGCTGCCTGAAGACGATAACCAATCTTCCCGCATGGCTTCGGTGCTTAACACTTCGTCAGCGCCCGTCAAGCGCTTCACCAGGTCGGCGTCACCCGCCGATAGCACTTTGCCTTCGGCCGATTCCAAGCGCGCATCACGGGCAGGAAGATAGAGCGTGGCTTTGCGAGTGCGGCCATCGAGCAGCAGATACGAACCCGGTGTCTCGATTCCGCTCAAGTAATAAAATTCGTTCGACTGTCGGGGAAAGATAAAGCCGTTAGTTCGCGCTGCCCCTTGCACAACCGCCACGGCCTGGTTGCCAATTTTGTCGAAAATCACCTCCCAGCGCGCCTTGAATTCTTCAGGCGGAAAGTCTGTCTGATGGTAAGGAGCAGCTTCGCCGCAGACCGCAACGGCCGCGCCGATCAGAAAAGCAAGTCCACACCAGCATCGAACCATCAATCAGGGTCTCCTTAGGGAAAGGTCGCAAAGCTTGAATATTGTATACAATCAGCAGCCCTGCTGGATTTTGTTGTTCGCCCGTAGCAGACGATTTTCGAACTCTCTGTGGCGTGAGAACCGTTCAGCGGTGGGAGCAGAAAGGCTGCCCGTAAGCCGACCTGTTCCGGGTCGCCGCAGCCATGTGGTTGTTCGTTCAGAACAGCTCGATAAGTGGATTGAGGGCCGTGCTGCAAAAAGGGGTGGAGGCAATGGCTTTGACCTTCTAGACAGCCTTTTGACGACTCGAAAACTGCGTCACGAAGTCCGTCAGGCCAGAGAAGAGTTGCATCATAAAATCGCCGCCCTGAGAAAAGAGATGGCGACACTCAGAGCGAGACGGCGCATCTCTGACTAACCTACATGCCGCTCCGAGAGCTAGATTTGCTCATTATTCAAATTCGCACGGGATTAACCTGGACTCGCGTAGCTCGTGTTTCGAGATATGAAGCCAGGCGAGAGCGAGGTAAGGCGCATGCACGAAAGGCTTACGATGGGGCGGTCAAGCTTCTTGAGAAGACCTTTTTGAGGCAAAGCGAAGCAGCCAGCATCCGCTCGAACCTGATGAATCTCAGAACGGAACTCCGGCGTTTGGGCGAGGACGTTTAGCAACCCAGCTCCCAACATCGGGGCGGAGGGCTATCCGCCTGTTCCTCGGAGACGTTTTTCGCCCCTCCGCGTGTCGCATCCTGGCGCTTTCTTGCGCTTCGGCTTCGTGTAACTAAACGGCACGCACGTCTCCGCCGGTTATTGCCCGGTGTTTGGCGACGGTCCTTTGCGTACGCCCAGACAGGAACGTCATGCCCCAACACGAAACACCCAAACAACGCGAATGGCAAGACATCGCAAGAGATGCCTCCAGGGAAACGAACGCCGAGAAACTTAAAGACCTCACGGATGAATTAGCTGCGGTCATGGATAGTCGGCGCGAGTACTTCCAACACAGGGACGACAACGAGAAGAACTCCCTTCCGCGAAGCCGGGATGGTCTGGTGAAACGGTTGCGCCGGGTTCTGGAACGGGCCAGAAGACGCGCCGCTTAATTTGTCGCCGAATTTCAATGGTCGGCCTTAGCAGACGATTTTCGAACTTTTGTTTCAAATAGGGATTTTGAACAGGGCTTTTCAGCAGTTGGGAACGAATTGCGCCAGCGGGTAGACTCTCGCAGACGATTTTTGAACTCGGGCGAGCGCAATTTCCTGTTTGCCGAATCCTCAGGAGACACACCTGGGCCTCCCTGGATGAGGAAAACTGGCTAGTGATCAAGTGGGCGGGCGCAATTTCTCGTTGACGACTCAAGGTGTCCTATCATCAGATCACGGCTGGAGTTTCCCGCGCTCCTTCTGCCACAGAACGGTGGCCCTAACAAAAAAATCAGCCAAGACTGCTAGTTCTTTTTGCGAGTAGCCTGAAATCAGGACGCGCATAGCATTTCCGAGCGATTCAAAAAGCAACGGCAGCTTCTGCATTGCCTGCTTTGTCAGAAGCAGGACCGTGCCGCGCCGATCTTTGGGATGGGGATGGCGCTCGACAAGGCCTGCCTTTTGCAGACGATCGATCATGGCAGTAGTCGCACCGCTACTGAGGCCCGTGTGTTCCGCCAACTGGGAAGGGGTAGCCGAACCCTTCATGGTCATCACGTCGAGACATTTCATGTCCGTGACGTTCAGCCCCAAGATCCGTCCAACCGCTTGGTGAAAGCCGACCATGCCGATGCTGTATTCTCGGGCATCGCGAATCACCTGCGTCACCAACTCTTGCTTTCCCTTGGCTGCTCTTTTTGTGGTTAGCATATTGCTCTAAAATAGAGTATCTTAATATTAGACATAAATAGTTAGCGAGGAACCTCCCATGGCCACTGTACAAGTCCGCTATATCGTGAAGGACGTGGATGCCGCGATCGCATTCTATTGCCGGCACCTCGGGTTCAAGCAAGTAATGCATCCGGTCCCCATTTTTGCCATGCTGACGCGCGGCGACCTACGGCTAGTGCTGAGCGCACCAAATCCGTCGGCAGGAGGAGGACAACCAATGCCCGATGGGAAGCAGCAAGAACCGGGTGGCTGGAACAGATTCGCCCTCGAAGTATCGGATCTGGCGGGCACCGTCGAAACCCTGCGCAAGGCCGGAGTCCGGTTCCGCAACGAGCTCGTAACAGGGGTTGGCGGAAGGCAGATTCTTGTCGAGGACCCTTCAGGTAATCCTGTCGAACTCTTCGAACCTCTTGTCCCAGAGGCTCGTCTTGATCCTCCTCGCCCCCAATGAGACATACAGATTTTTGACACGCTTGGCCGATCGCAGACATCCGCTCGCAGGCCGGCTTGGCGATCTTTACTCTTGTCAGTGATGGTCATGGCGGACCACGTTGAACTGTTCATCGTCGGATGGGGCCTGAAAATACGCAGTTATGGCTTCAAAGTCCGCTTCGCTCGTCCAGGGAGTACCAGCAGGCAATCCCGCGCTCCGCTCACGAAGCTGACGTTTGCACAAGGCGTCGGATGCGTCGATGAAGTGCAATTCATGCACGACCTGCGCACGCTCGATCAGACCGCGAAACCAAGCACGCTGCGATTTAGTAGCAGCAGCGAAATCGAGCACCACAGAGATCCCTTGCGACAAGAGGGCGCAAATGTGGGGCGTGAGCGCGTTCTGCAATCGGGAATAGCGTTGCACAAATTCCGGAATGCCGGTGATCTCGCCGGGATACAACGTAGCCAACCAATCGTCCTGCACGAGAAGAAGGGCGCGTTCCCGCTCGGCCAACTCTCTGGCGAGAGTGGATTTTCCTGCCGCCATTTTCCCGCAGATGAAAATCAACTTCGGTGAAGACATCTTGGTCAACGACGATTATCGCGCAACGGCTGAAGGCGAGAATAGGTTAGGACGTGTCCTGCGAAGAGTTCGATAGTGCTGAATGAATGGTCGGCTGTAGCAGACGATTTTAGAACGCTCGTGGCAAATGGAGACGTTTTTGAACAGCGAGTACAGTGTGTCCTTGCCACGCGCGCTCAAGACAGCCATCCTTATGGTTTACAAGTAGCGGACTTAGGGGGCATTGGTCGCCTGAAGCCGACAAATCGTCGTTCTTGTTGCAAAAGCCTCCCAAGGTTATTACAATAGTAATAACTTCCGCAGGAGGTGTTGCAGTGGTCGAACTCAAAGTCCGAAAATTCGGCAACTCGCTCGGGGTGGTTTTGCCGAAAGAGGTCATCAGCCGTCTGCACACTGGAGACGGCGAACCGCTGTTCCTCATTGAGGCCGCAGAGGGCGGTTATCGCCTCACTCCCTATGATCCGAGTTTCGAAAAAAAAATGCAGAAGGCCGAGGACATCATTGACCGCTACCGCAATACACTGCACGTTCTCGCCAAGTGAAGCAACCGCTTTGGATTGAAGAACGTGATGTTCTGGCGCTTCACGATCGGCTCCTCGCGCTGCACGGCGGAGCGACGGGATTACGCGACCGAAACTTGCTTGAATCAGCGTTGGCTAGACCGCAACAGCACTTAGCCTATGCCGAATCTCCCAGTATGATTGAGATGGCTGCTGCTTATACAGTCGGCATCGTACGCAATCATCCCTTTGTAGATGGCAACAAGCGCACAGGATTTGTTGTGGGAATTCTGTTTCTCGAAGTGAATGGATATCGCTTTGCTGCTAGTGAGGAGGACGCGGCGCAGGCGGTCCTGAATCTGGCTAGCGGCGAACTCGACGAACCTGGCTATATCGCCTTTCTTCGCGATAATTCGTCGTCTTTGAAAAGGTAATTGCGGATTTCTTCCATCGCTGCAGGCACCCGGGAAGTTAATGGTCGGCCTTAGCAGACGATTTTCGAACTCTGCTTGCGGAGCCAAAGATTTTGGAACCGTATTGTCAGTGAGATAGCGGCGAATTTCAAGAATGGTCGGGACGGGCAGATTTGAACTGCCGACCCCTCGCACCCCAAGCGAGTGCTCTACCAGGCTGAGCCACGTCCCGACACAGATTCGAACCGAGCGGTCCGATGGGGTCCTTAGAAGATTTTATCATTGGAAAAGGACCCCGTAGCCTAATCCATCTTCTTTCCAATCAGATCGACGCCGGAAGCAGTCAAGTTGATCACGATCGCTTTCCTCGAGACTTTTGCCTGGGGCGGTCGTCCAACAAGGCGAACTGAATCTTCTTCTCCACTGGGTCAATTCGATCGACCAGCACCCGGACTCTGTCGCCTAGACGGAAGGCGCGCCGTGACCGCTGGCCAATAATCTCACGCGTGTTTTCGTGAAACGTGTATCGGTCATCGGGGAGACTCGCGAGTGGTACAAGACCTTCGACAAACAGATCCGCGAGCTCGACGAAGAAACCGAACTTGGTCACGCTGATGATCAGGCCATCGAAATCTTCGCCCACTCGGTCCTGCATGAATTTCGCTTTTTTCCACTCCATCAACTCTCGCTCGGCTTCGTCAGCTCGGCGCTCGGATTGGCTGGATTCTTCGGCGATGGCATGAAGTTCTTCTACCGGGATCGGGCCTGCTTGAAGTTGGACCGGTTCGCGTTCGCGGCGTTTTGACCATGGTGAGGCGGTTTCTTTGTGGCTCTGGCGCGCACCCTCAGGAGCCAGTGCTCCGGTCTGTTTGTGGCCTTTCTCGGCCCGACCGACGTCGCGTCTTCCCCGTTCTTGCTCGTCGCCGGCGTGAGGATCCCCTGCGACAGAGTTAGCCTGCATTCCAATTGGAACTGCTCCATCCCACTGCTCAGGGCGGTCGAGCAGTAGGTCTTTGAGAATACGGTGGACGATGAGGTCGGGATAGCGCCGGATGGGAGAAGTAAAGTGAGTGTACGTAGTTGCCGCCAGTGCAAAGTGGCCGAGGTTCTCTTCGGAGTAGCGGGCTTGCTTCAATGAGCGCAGCATCAGGTAGGACAGAATCCTCTCCTCCGGCTTGCCGGCGATTTTTTCCGTCAACTTCTGATACATGCGCGGGGTGATGTGGACCTCTTGTGGAACTTCCATCTCTCGCGCGCGCTTACCGGTGCCGTAACTCGCCCGGCGATCGGTCTTGAACTGCATGCGTCGAATGGGCAGGGGGCCAACGCCAAGCGAGTATCCGAAAGTCGCGGCGATTACCTCGAAGTCATAGACACGCTTGGCATCGGGTTTTTCATGGATGCGATAAAGAGACGGGATGCCCTTGCTTTCGAGATATCCAGAGACGCACTCATTGGCCGAGAGCATGAATTCTTCAATGATGCGGTGGGCGATATTGCGCTCGGAGCGCGTCACACTCTTCATCAATCCGAACTCGTCGAATTCGATGACAGGTTCGGGCAAATCAAAGTCGATCGAACCGCGCCGTTCGCGTTTGCGGTTGAGAATCATCGCCAGCTCGCGCATACGCTCGAAGTTCGCCACAAGATCCCGATACCGAGCTTGAAAGGAATCGTCGCCTTCGAGGATGGCGTTCACCGCGGTATAGGTCATGCGTTCTGACGATCGAATGACCCCAGGGCAGATTCGGTAGCCAACCACCGTGCCGCGGCTGTCGATTTCCATCACGCAGGACATGACCAGGCGATCGACCTGCGGACGCAAACTGCAAATGTCCGTTGAAAGCTCGAGCGGGAGCATCGGCACAGCGCGATCTGGGAAGTAGACGCTGGTACCGCGCAGGCGTGCTTCCTGGTCGAGGGCGGAGTCCCGAGTAACATACTGTGCGACGTCGGCAATGTGAACCTGCAGTTCAAAGTTGCCGTTCTCTAGTCGGGTCACAAGCACCGCATCATCGAAGTCACGGGCGGTTTCGCCGTCAATTGTGACGATCGGCAGGTTGCGGAAGTCGCGCCGCTTGCGGAGTTCCCCGGAAGCAATCCTTGGCTCAATTGCGGCGGCTTCTTCCAGCACTTCGGCAGGGAACCGATGAGGAAGATGGAACTTGCGAATGATGATTTCGACGTCAACGCCAAAATCGTCTTCGTATCCTAAGATTTCGACCACGCGTCCGCGCGGGGTCTGGGTGGCAGACGGCCAGTCAGTGATTTCGACATCAACGACGACATTCTCGAGATCCGTCCAGTCAGCGTGGGACGCGGCTTCGCGGCCAAGGACGCGATGGCGAGAAGCTCTTTTCCCTCGTCCATCGTGCGCCGCAGGGGACACCCCGGCTTCCTCCGGTAGCTCTAAGCCCCTCGGGATCACAATTTCCTTATCGATTTTGGAGTCGATGGGTACGACATAGTTGTGCCTGCCGCTGTAGTGAAAGATTCCGACGATGGTGGGATGGGCACGCTGAATAGCGCGCACGATTCGGCCTTCCGCTCTCCCGTCAGGCCGAACGCTCATGACTTCCACCAGCGTGCGGTCGCCGTGCATGGCGGAGCCGACCGCGTGCGGGGGAATGAAAATATCGCCCGAGAGGCGGGCTTTGAGAGCGGGAGAGGCCGATGTCAGATCCGGGATCACGAAGCCGAAACCGTCGCGATGCAGACTGAGCTTGCCTGCAATTAGGTTCTTGCCGGAAGGTGCTTGGGGGATTTGATAGCGGTCGGAGTCAAACGCGACGAGCTGTCCTGACGCGACCAGCTTCTTCAGGCGCTCGCTGAGTTCCTTGCGTGCGTCACCGTGAAGCCCAAGTTCGCGGACCAGTTGCTTGTAGCCCGCGACCTCCTTGGGCTGGCTCTGGATCTTTCTCAGGATGGAGGAGTCAGAAATCATTCAGCACTTAGCATTCAGCATTCTGTCCCGCAGGTTCGGCGTAAGTAGCTAGACACTGGCTTTCGCGTTGTTGCATGCCGACTGCTGAGTACTGGGATCATGTTACCAACTCGGTACCCAAGATGCTGGTACCGAAGGGTTTGGCATGTACACTCTCGAGCTAGGGCCAGGCCTAAGGCATTGCCCCGAGTTTCTGCGCGAAGTTGCGAGAAAATGCCCGAAAATGCACAAACTATTGCGAATTTCCACAGGACTTGGGGTAAGCGTGGAGAGTAGAATTTTATTGGCCTCCGACCCACGGATACGGCCCAACAACATTTCCCCAAAGGAAGGATTTCTTCTCACATGTGGAAGCCTACAAATCAGCCCACGGCGCCAGGTCGTCCGACCGAGCCGGAGCGTACCCCTACTTCAGCGCCGAGCGCTCCTGCGGTAACGGAAACGGCCGCCAGTGCTCCGCGTCCCGTGTCGGCCAGCACAGCAGATCAGGCTACCATCGGGAAGTCTCTCGTCATTAAGGGCGAAGTCACCGGATCCGAGTCCCTTTACATCGATGGACGGGTCGAGGGTTCGATCAACCTCGCCGGAAACCGCGTTACCGTTGGTCGCAACGGCGTAGTGGCCGCTAACATCAACGCCCGCGAGATCGTCGTGCTCGGCAAAGTGCGCGGAAATCTGACCGCCAGCGATCGCGTCGATATTCGCAGTGACGGTTCACTCACTGGTGACGTTGTTGCGGCGCGCATCTCCATTGAAGACGGCGCCTTCTTTAAGGGTGGCATCGACATCCGCAAGGCGGGCCAGGCCGGCCAGAAGCCGAACGGTGAAGAAAAGTCAGCAACTGCTCCCAGCAATGAAGCCGTGGCAGCTCGCGCCTAAACCGGCTAGCGGAATTCGAGAGATCAGCGTCCTAAGGGACGCTGATCTTTTTTGCGTCAAAATGGATCTTCTTCTGGGCTAAATTCCGTATTTCCTTACAGGGTTTTTGAGAAGTTGGCCTTTCTTGCGCCTGCATCCTACCAATCCGGAACCTTGTGAAGGAGATAGCGAATGGCGCTTTCAGATATCACTCCTGTTACCAGCACTGGGATTTCGGCTATACCTGCGCCCTTGCCGTCGCGCACTGATCGAGATGGCAAAGCCATTGGCAGCGTAATGTTGTTGTCGGTTCCTGACGAAGAGTTTCTTGCGCTCCGGCCTGTGCTCGAGCCGGTTCCCCTGCCCCGGTACAAGGTGCTTTACGAGCAAGGACAAACCATTGAACATGCCTACTTCCTGAATGCCGGCATGATTTCTCTGGTGGTGATCGCGAGCGATGGACGCAGTGTGGAAGTAGGTATATCGGGACGCGAGGGAGTTGTGGGCTTGGGCGTCGTTTTTGGCTTTGACGAGGCGCCCACTCGCGCCATCGTGCAATTACCTGGAACCGGGCTACGAATCGCTTCCGCAACCCTTCATGACAACTTCGCAAAGCTTCCTGCGTTGCGCCGGGCGACTGAGCGATACGTTCTTAGCCAACAGATGCAGCTCGCACAAACAGCCGCGTGCAACCGCCTGCACGACATGGAACAGCGGCTGGCGCGGTGGTTACTGATGTGTCAGGACACGACCGACACCGGTTCGCTGCCACTTACCCACGAGTTTCTGGCTCAAATGTTGGGCACCGGCCGACCGACTGTGACTCTCGCAGCCGGAGTGCTAGAGCGCGCCGGTCTGATTGAAAACACGCGCGGCAGCGTGAAGATCCTCAACCGCAAGCGCCTCGAGGACGTTGCCTGCGAGTGCTACGCCGCCATCCAAAGCTACCGTAGCGGTCTCGCCTTGCAGTATTGAACGGCTTCTCAGTTCGCTGCCGAACTGACACTTCTGCACCGCACGAATAGCCTACGCGCACTGGCTCTGTCTCCAGAATCCCGTGGCGCGGGCTCGCAGAGGAGCAGGTTTGGATCATACGAATGTTCGCGGTGACAAAATAACATCGGGACCGCGTCCTTCCGGCCGTCGGGTAGACGTGAGTGGAAGACCGAGTGGGAACGAAATTCTGAATTCAATCCCTGAAGGTGAGTACAACCGCCTTCGGCCTGAACTTGAGTTCGTACAACTGCCCCATCGCCACATACTCCACGAAGCCGGCCAGCGAATGGAGTTTGCGTATTTCCTGAATGAAGGGCTGGCCTCGTTGGTCGTGCTCACTAGCGATGGGCGTAGCGTGGAAGTTGCCATCGTCGGCCACGAGGGAATTGTTGGAACCCCTCTGGCCGTAGGCCTCCAGCGCGGACCTTACCGCAGTATCATGCAAATTTCCGGGACGGCGTTCCGCATCAAGTCGGACTCTCTCGAGGAGAGGTTGGAGGAATCCCCAGAATTGCGTCTGGTCTTGAACCGCTTCGTCCTGATTCAGGGTTTGCAGATCGCCCAGATTGCCGCCTGCAATCGTCTGCACGAAATCGAGCAGCGTCTCGCGCGTTGGCTGCTCATGTGCCAGGATCGGGTGAAATCCGAATACCTCCCCGTCACTCATGAGTTTCTCGCGCAGATGTTGGGAACAGGGCGTCCGAGCGTAAGTTTGGCGGCGGGGATTCTGCAGAAGGCGAGGACCATCGAAAATGCTCGGGGCAGTGTCAAGATTCTGAATCGCCCTCAGTTGGAAGCCGCTGCCTGTGAATGCTACCGTGCGATTCAACATTTCAATCGCACGTTGGCTACCAGGATGGCGGCAGACTAACTGGACCGCCCGAGGAGCTTGCAGGACTCGAGATTCCTGGCAATGGCCCCCCAGCAGCGCCTGACGCAAACTGGGAGCAAGTCCGAATAAGGCGAGCGATCCTGCCTGGCGATAGCTTAGACGGGCATGCCGGGCGATGGCCTTGTCCGCTGCCGTAGATCGTGCGGAAGTTTTGCCTTGAGGAGCCAGAGCCCGAGACCGACTACCCCTGCCCAAACCGCGGTGATAAGGGCGAGCGACTCGAGATCGGCGGTGCGGCTGCCGTGCAGCGGGACAAGACCGGCCACGAGTCGTGATGCGGCAACGGCGATCACGGAAATTAGAAGTGCCTTTCCAATCTCGTCCCACTGCAACGCCCTCAGCGAGACCAGTCCACGTCTGTGAAGCAGCACTGCCAGAGCGATGCAGTTTCCAGCAATGCCGAGGTCCGAGGCGATCACCAAGCCAACCGTAGAAAAGCGTTGGAACAACAGCCAGTACACCGGCAGTGAAGCAAGCGTGATGATGGTGCTCGCAACCATCGGGGTGAAGGTGTTTCCGGCAGCGTAGAACGCGCGTGCGTAAAGCCCCTGAGCCGACCAGAAGGTCAGCGAGATCGAGAAGATCAAGAAATAAGTCGCAATCACGGTTGAGTCTGAAAAGTGCAGATGCCCCCAACGGTACGCCAGATCCACCAGGGGAAGGGACGCCGCGACCATGAAACTACACGCGATGAGGGCGGCGGCAATGATGCGGTAAATCGAGGCATTTACGATGGTGCTGAATTCAGCAAACTTCTTTTCACCAAACAGGCGAGCAAAAAACGGCAAGGAAGCCTGGCTGGCAGCTTGTCCGAGCACGGCAATCGGCACCTGGAACAGGCGTTTGGCGTAGTTGAGACGCGTAATATCACCGACCGACGACGCTGCGAAATAGCGCAGAATCCAGTCGTCCACTGTCACCAGCGAAACGCCCAACATCAGCGGAATGGTAAGACGTATCCACTCGCGGAACGCTGGATTGCGAAAGTCAAAGGACGGCTTGTAATGCACGCCCGCTCGCGCCGCCCCGATCACATTGATCAGGAAAATCCCGAGGAAACACCCGATCACTCCACCGTAAGCTAGAGCGGATATTCCTACGCTTCGGGAGAACAGCAGCCCGCCCAAAATGATTCCGCCGCTATAGAACAACGGCCCGATCGCCGGAAGAAGGAACATGCGGTGCGCCAAAAGCACCGCGGACGCGACGCCTCCAACGTAGAAGAACAACTGGGCGGGAAGCAGAATACGTGTGATGTGCACGCATAGGGCGAGTTGGTCAGGCTCGAACTTTCCAAACATCAGCCGAATCAGCTGCGGCGCAAAAATCTCGGCGGCAAGAATCCCGATGCTGAGCACCGCCGTCATGATCGTCACGATCACCGAGAAGGTCTTCTGTGCGTCTTCTTCTCGCTTCTCCGCGAGAAAACGCGTGTAGATCGAAACGAACGTGATTGAGGCTGTACCCCCGGCGGCTAGGTAATTCACCCAATCCGGGATCGTGAACCCAGCGTTGTAGGCGTCGGTAACCGTGGTTGCGCCAAATGCCCAAGCGATATACCACTCGCGCAGGAAACCCACAATCCGCGAGAGCATGATGGTAGTAACCAGAAGCAGCGTTGCCGAAAAGGCGGTGTGCTGGTGCGATGGTCGAAACAGGCGAAGAAATCGCTGTAGCACCGATCGTTGGGCGGTGCCAGGGAGGCTGGCTTTGCCGGCTTGCGTGGATTGTGACGAAGAGAGGTCGGAGGAAGCCTGCATTAAGGGGGATTCTACACGGCTGAGACCGACCTCGAACCTCTAACGGGGTGGCGTGACAGATTCGTTTCTGGATTGCGAGGTTGGCCGTGGGTCTTGCTCTGCGGTCTCTAGGCTCGTCGGAAAGATGCATCGTACAAACCTACGAACCTAAGGCCCAAACCTGCCAACGTAAGGTCGAATGCCGCAGCCCGAGGGGCAACCACCAACAACTGTGGATTCCTCAGCAACTCTTTTCTGTCGGGGCGAATCAGAAGTGCGAACACTCCCGAATACGGTGATTGAGCAGGCCACAATACAGGGTTCTCCGGGCTCAGCGCTCCTTCGGAGGTCTTTCCGGAAGACGTTCCCGCCGGCAGTGCGCGGGGAGGGAGCTTACCTCTGGGATGCCCGCGGCAAGCAATACCTCGACTTTGCGGGGTCAGCGGGGGTAAATTTCATCGGTCATGGCGTCTCTGAGATCGTCTCCGCCATGGCGGAACAAGCCCGGTCGCTTGAGTTCGTCCATTCCAGCCAGTTCACGACGCCCATCGCCGAACAGTACGGCAGTGAGCTGCTTGAATTTGCTGGTCCGGCGTACAAGGGCGGAGCCGTTTACTTCACTGCTAGTGGTTCAGACGCAGTGGAGTTTGCCTTGAAGCTGGCACGCGAATATCAAGTCGAAATCGGCAATTTCGGGCGCTCGCAGATTATTAGCCGCGATCAAAGCCAACATGGTTCAACCTTGGGCGCCATTGCAGTTTCACACAATGGCCGGCGCTCTGAAATCTATCGGCCCATGGTACGGGAGTTCACCACCGTAAGCACGCCCTACTGCTATCGCTGCGCTTACGACTGCCACGATGGCTGCGCCAATTGCGCGGCCGCCTATGCCCTGGAACTTGATGCAGCCTTAGCATCCGCCAACAACCGAGCGGCAGCGATGATCCTGGAACCGGTCAGCGGTACTTGTCTAGGGGCGGTGCTGCCTCCGCCGGGTTATCTGCACAAGGTCGCGAACATCTGCGAGGCCAATGAGGTTCTGCTTATCGCCGACGAAGTCACCAGCGGAATCGGGCGCACCGGTCGGAACTTTGCCGTCCAGCATTGGGGTGTCACGCCCGACATTGTCGTCACCTCGAAAGGTCTTTCGAGCGGATACGCTCCCCTGGCAGCTGTGATCGTGTCGCCAAAAGTCGTCGAGGTTGTAGCCTATGGCTCCGGCGCACACATGCATGGGTTCACATACAGCTCCCATCCCATTTCACTAGCGGGAGGGAGGGCTGTGCTGAATCACATCAAACAGCATGACTTGATCCACGCAGCAGATTCCGACCATCCTGGAACCATCGCAGCCAAGCTCAAGGAAGGTTTGGGAACGATGAAAGAGCTTTCCCCGGTCGGCGATGTGCGCGGAATCGGCCTGCTGTGGGCGATCGAATTTGTGGTGGACAAGGCTTCGAAGGTACCTTATCCCGCCAGCCAGAACTTCAGTGGATTGGTGGCCCAAGCGGCTACGGATCGTGGACTGCTGGTCTATCCCGGTCAGGGCTGCGCGGGTGCAGATTCGGGCGACCACATCGTCCTAGCGCCACCAGCAGTGATGTCTCCCGAGCAGGTGGATTGGGCATGTGAGCAGTTGAGCCATGCCATCCTGGAGGCGGGGGCACGGAGCCGACACTAACGGCCCGGGAAAAGTGCTGAGAACTCTCTCTGGTGTGCTCCTCCGGACCATTTGAGCCACCCCTGGGTTCCCGCTAAAGCACACAGGACAAAGCAGATATTTGATTACCTGCAGTTGACTTCTGATTTACCTCCGGAGCATTGCTCGGTGTTCGACGCTTTGGGCATGATGGCCCGAGGGAGGCCGATGATGCCCACCGCAGTCCTTGATCGTCCTATGATTTCAGGTTTCCGGACAGCCATGCGCCTCCACAAGAGCGTCCTGGCAGCACAGGAAAAGCGCGTCCTCATATGGCTGGCGGAACGGACGCCAGAGTGGGTTAACTCAGACCATCTCACGATCCTCGGTTTTGCCGGACAGATTGGTACCGGCGTCTGCTATGGCATGTCCCGCTTCAACAGATTCTGGCTTCTCGGGGCCATCGGCTGTCTCGCACTGAACTGGTTTGGCGACAGCCTCGACGGCACCCTGGCCCGGGTCCGCCAAAAGCAGAGGCCAAGGTATGGGTTCTACGTTGATCATATCCTCGACAGCATTGGCTCCGTGGGGTTGATGGCAGGCCTGGCCGTTTCCGGATATATGAGCCCATTCGTAGCCCTCGGGCTACTCGTCGCGTTTTTGTTGCTCTCGATCCAGTCTTACCTTGCGACCTATACGTTGGGAGAGTTTCAAATGTCGTTCTGGAGCTTCGGGCCAACTGAGTTAAGGATTTTGCTCGCCATCGGTAACCTGGTGGTGTTGCGCTGGCCCTATGTCCTGCACGGACATCGCCTATTCGATGTCGGCGGGATAGTCGGGATTGTTGGTATGTCGGGAATGCTGGTGTTCTTCACGGCCAGGAACATCCGGCGGCTCTACTGCGAGGAGCAGGTCCGATGAGCGCCGCCACAGAAAACTGGACTCGCTGGTGGAAGTTCAATGCTGTGGGAGCGATGGGCATCGTGGTGCAGTTAGTTACCTTGATGTTGCTCAAGACTGGGCTGAGGTTGAACTATCTTTTTGCAACCGCCCTCGCCGTTGAGGTGACGGTCATCCACAACTTCTCCTGGCATGAGCACTACACCTGGGCGGACCGCGGATCTGCTACCAAGGTTGCCAGGTTCCTGAAATTCAATTTGAGTACCGGTGCCTTCTCGATTGCAGGGAATGTACTCGCGATGAAGGCCTTCGTGGAAGAACTTCGCGTAAATTACTTCTTGGCGAACCTACTAAGCGTGGCAGCTTGCTCGCTCTTGAATTTCGTGGTCGCCGATCGATTTGTGTTTGTGAAACAGGCACCCGAGCCGGTTCGAACCGACTAGCTCGGAGCCACATCGGCCAATATCTTATTGGCGGCATCGACTCCCGTGCGCACACAGTCTGGTACGCCAATGCCACCGAAAGCATTTCCGGCCAGAGCGAAGCCTGGCATTCGGGCGGCCAGCGTCATGATCCGCTCAACTCGCGCCGAATGCCCAAGCGTGTACTGGGCCATTGCCTTGCGCCATTTGTACACCCGAGCGAATACCGGACGCGCGTTGATCGCCAGAATCGATTGCAATTCCTTTTCGACGATGTTCGCGATGTCGGCCTCGGTCTGATCGAGCATTTCGTCCGCGACGGTGCCGCCGACAAAGCAGCGGATCAGGGCGCGCTCTTCTGGGGCGCGATAGGGAAACTTGTTATGAACAAACGTCGCGGCGAGAATCTTTCGGTTCTCGGTGCGCGGGACGAGCAGACCAAACCCAGGCGGCAGCGTGCAACGAACGCTCTGCTCGTAGCCGAAGACGACCGTCATCGAGGAATTGTAGGAAATGGCATTTAGTTCCCGGGTGAGTTCCGGCACGGTAGTCAAGAGCCCGGCTGCGATGGGTGCCGGAGTAGCGAGGACGACGGCATCGTATTCTTCGGTGCGCCCGTTGCCGATCACGAGCCATTTTCCCGATTCAGGCTGAACTTGTTCAATGGGGACGCCAGCTCTCAGCGCTTCTTTCGGCAGTCGCGAAATCAGTGCGCTCGTCATTTGCTGCATGCCCGACTTGAGCGAGGTGAACAGTGAACGCGAAGCGGATGCAGGTGCATTCTTTGCTGCCGCGGCCATGGCGCGGCCCAAGCTCCCGTACTTGGTTTCCATCTGGACGAAACGGGGCAGAACCGCATCTACGCTGAGCTGATCGGCACTGCCGCCGTAAACACCGGCGAGCAGAGGATCGGCGACCCGGTCCACCATCTCGCGGCCGTAGTGGCGTTCGACGAACTCACCCACCGTCATTTCCTTGCGCTTTGGCTTCGGCGGTAAGAGCCATTCGCGAACGATTCGCGCCTTCGTTCTTACCGAGAACATGGGGGAGAGAAAGGTCGGCCCGAGTTTGGTGGGCACCATGAACATTAGCCCGTCTGGAATCTGTAGCAGGCGACCGTTGATCAGCATGTACGTCCTGCGCTCGGCATCATTCGATGAGATCAATTCATCGCCGAGACCTAGTTCGCGGCAGAGATCTGCCGCCCAAGGCTTCTCGGTAAGAAAGGAATCCGGGCCAGCCTCGATCACGCAACCATCAACCCGCTCGGTGCGGATTACTCCTCCGAATTGTTGGCCCGCTTCGTACACGACAAACTCGAGCGGGAATCCGGCGGACTTCCTCTTTTGCAGGGAGTAGGCGGCAGACAGGCCAGAGGTTCCGCCTCCGACAACTGCGATTCTCCTGGTCATGTCAGTTACCGACTGGAACAGAAGTCCTGGAATGAACGATTTCCGCCAGGGCCTCGGTGAGCAAAGGCGAGGTGTTTAGCGATTCCGCCCGCCACAGGCGCATCCCTTGCGCCTGGGCGAATGCTTGAAACCCTATATCGATGTCGTAAAGGATTTCAATGTTGTCGCAGAGAAATCCCACGGGTTGTATGAAGACGCCATCCTTGCCAGCCGCTTTCAACTGCAGGATCGTCTGCTCAACCGTCGGCCCCAGCCATGTCCCTCCCGACATGCCCTGACTTTGGAAGGCGAATTTCCACGCCAAACGATCAAGACCCACGGCAGCTGCTACCAGGTAAGCTGTGTCCTTGGCTTGGTCTTCGTACGGGTCACCCTCGAGTATCGTGCGTTCCGGGACACTGTGGGCGGTGAAAATCACCGGTGGCACCTTCCCGTATTCCTTTTCCGCTCCCTCAAGACCAGTCCTGAGTTTCTCAGCAAAGGACTGAATGAGCCTCGGTTGATCGTGCCAGGATTCCACAAAATCAAACTTCAAATGGCAATCCGCCCCGCGAAGGGAATTTCGATACAGCCCTACGCTGGTTCTTGAATTCTGGGGAGCCATGCAGATGACACTCACGTTGGTGACCCCATCCGCATTCATGCGCGCAAGCGTGTCAGCGACCAGAGGATGCCAATTGCGCATACCTACGTAGACCGGAATGCGAAGGCGCCTGGACAAGAGCTCGCCTTGCTTCACAGTCAAGTCGGTCAACGGGGAACAACCGACCTTGGCATAGCGATGCTTCACCTCCTCCACAACCGCCACGGGCAGGGGGCGGCCACCGGTCACTTTCGAAAGGAACTCGGGAATCTGATCGACGGAGTCCGGACTGCCATGGGCGAGTAGCAGTACAGCCTGACGGATTTTGTCCGAACTGCTCATAGTTTCTGAGCTGCGACTGCAATCTGCGAGTTCTCGTGAACAAATGAGACAAGCGCTTTTACATGGTCGACCGGCGTCTCCGGCAAAATGCCATGGCCCAAGTTGAAGATGTGTCCCGGACGTCCCTGGGCGCGATTTACCACATCTCGTGCGGCTGCCTCAACCTGCTTCCAAGGAGAGAAAAGGACCACCGGGTCGAGGTTCCCTTGCACCGCCATGTCGTATCCGAGTTGCCGCCACCCTTCATCGAGCGGGATCCGCCAATCCAGGCCAATCACATCAGCGCCGGTTTCCGAAATTGCGGAAAGCAGGGTGGCGGTATCGGTTCCGAAGTAGATGACCGGAGCGCCTGATGTCTTGAGCTTCCCGATGAGTTCGCGCGTGCGTGGCAAAACGTAGCGGCGATAGTCTTGCGGCGAGAGGCACCCGACCCAGCTGTCGAATACCTGAAGCACATCGGCTCCTGCGGTGACCTGCTCGCAGGCATATTCCGCGGTTACGGTCACCAGTTTCGCCAATAGTTGATCGAAAAGCTGGGGCGCGCTATACATTAGGCGCTTGGTCTGTATGTAGTGCCGCGACGCGCCGCCTTCAATCATGTAACTCGCCAAAGTGAAAGGCGCTCCACAGAATCCGATTACCGGAACCTTGTCGCCAAAATGATCCGATACCAGCCGTACTGCCTCGCTGACATAGCCGAGGTCCGCCGCGGCATCGGTTCGTAATCGCGCAATGTCTTGCGCCGTGCGAAGCGGTTTCTCGACGATGGGGCCCTCACCGGCCACGAACCGGAAAGGCAGGCCCATGACTTCCAAGGGAAGCAGCAGGTCGGCAAAGATGATTGCTCCATCGACTTCGAGGATCTCAGCCGCGGTGATCGTTACCTCGGCAGCGAGGCTTGGCTTCTTGCAGATTTCGATGAGCGAATGGTCTTTGCGAACGGCACGATATTCGCTCATGTAGCGGCCGGCTTGTCGCATTAACCACACCGGAGTGCGGTCGACGGGCAGACGTTTACAGGCGCGAACCAGCAGTGAGTTGGCTGCGGACATCCACGATTACTGTAGCATTTGCGCTCGAGAAGGACGGGAAGGCGGCGATCTGCGGGTTAGTGGTTCCTGACTTGGAGTGGCTCGATTTCGGGGAGCTCAACCTCAAGGCGGTTCCTGCCGTTGCGCTTCGCGTTATACATGGCGGTGTCGGCCTGTGCGACCAGAAATTCGGGGTCGCTTTCGGCGGTGCCAAGGGTCACGCCCATGCTCAGAGTCACGTTGGCCGACGCATGACCGAGGTCCATGGCTTCATCCGCGATGATGCTGCGCACACGCTCAGCTAGTCTTTGCGCCATGGCGAGATCGCAGTTCGGCGCAATGATGAGGAATTCTTCGCCACCGTAGCGTCCAAGGGCGTCGTAGGAGCGCAGCACCGATTGCATCCTCTGCACGACCCCTACGAGCACTGCGTCCCCGGCGGCATGGCCGTAACGGTCGTTGATCTTCTTGAAGTGATCGACATCGCCAAGAATCACGCCCAGCGTGTTCTTTTCGCGGCGGCACCGGGCCAGCTCCTTTCGCAGGACGTCGCGAATGGCGCGGCGGTTCAGCACGCCCGTGAGTGCGTCATGCTCGGCGTGAAAACGAAGCGATTCCTGAGCCTGCATCAATTCGGACTTGGTCTTTTGAATGGAAGACAACATCGTATTCAGTGTGCGGGCCAAGGTGCTGAGTTCGTCCTTGCCTTCGCCATTCAGGCGCAACGAAAGATCTCCGCTCACGGTAACCTTGCTGACGTCGCTTCCCAGAGAAGCGACGCGGCGCACCAGAACTTCCTCGACGAAGAAAAACAGGGTTGCACAATACACCACGCCTGCCAGCATCAGCAGCCCCAGCAGATAGTCGATTTCCTTCTTGCCTTCGAGAAAGAAAGAGCGCTGGGTTCGTGCGGCCAACAGTCTGCAAGTCTTGCCGGACAAGTCCCGGACGGCGACATAGTTCAGCATGGTCGAGTCGCTCTCAATACGAGCAGAATCGATGCCGTTGCTCCATGCCACACCCTGGCCATCGCCAACGACGATGTTGGCGGGTTCCAACCACACTGGAAATCCGAGCGAGTTAGACAGCAAGTCGACTTCGGCACCATCCAGTTCACTCGCCATGACGACCGTTCCGCGCGATGGTCCAGCGCCATTTCCGGGTAGCACCGGCTGATAGCAGAGCAGCAGAACGTGGCCGCCGACTTCGAGAATCCCGCGCGTAGGAAATCCACCCTTAATGCCGGCATATCGAGAACCGGCCGTGGTAATTGTTTGCAGCTGGGCGGAATCGGGCAACCAACTGGCGCCGATGCGGTAAAAAACCAGATTGTTGGCGCTGTCTAGAATGGCCACCAGGTCAACATGGAGTGCTTTGAGGGCGTCGGGGGTAAGGAGATTTCGCGTGTCCTCGATATTCTTGCTCTGCAGGAATTCGTAGGCCGCATCCGATTGGGCATACTCATGGGCTACGGTTTCCAGATTGTTGTGCCTGTGTTTAAGAGCGCTGTGAATCTGGTGGATGGTGCCCTGCGCAGCGTCGCCTTCGAGTCGCGTGAATGCCTTGATCAGCGCGAAACGCGAGATCAGAAACACGATGGCCAAGAAGGCTCCCAAAGCCACCGCTGAAAACACAATGATCTTTTTGCGAATCGTCATAGTTCAGGCGCAACGCGCTTTCCCAGCTGCGCTGAGCCTGCGCACCTGGCTGCCTGAGAGATTCGAGAATGTTGCCACTCCCAAACCTCGGAGGAACCCGCAGCACAAAACACATTTTGCTAGGTTATGGGCCAAGCCTCTAAAAAAGCTAGCATGAGGAAACAGCCGGATCATTCCTCTTGGACGTTTTCGGGAAAACTTTAGTAACCGTACCTCTCCAAGCGTCGTCATTTCGGCCAAGCTTCGGGCGATGCCACGGCACCCGATTGCGATGCTTTAGCGTTTACCTTTGTTTGTCGGTTTGCCTAGGCCAGCGTGGCTCTCTACAATAAAGGTTTCACTCGGCATCCTATGATTCACTTCCCCGTACCTGAAGCGCTTACCTTCGACGACGTGTTGCTGCTGCCGGCCCGCTCTGACGTGGTCCCCGCGAATGCCAGCACGCAGACACAGCTCACGCGCAATATCCGGTTGAATATTCCGATTGTCAGCGCGGCGATGGACACCGTGACCGAGTCCCACATGGCCATAGCCCTGGCGCAACAGGGGGGACTGGGTATCGTCCATCGCAATTTGACGATTGAGCAGCAAGCCGAAGAGGTCGACAAGGTGAAGCGCTCGGAAAGCGGAATGATTGTTGACCCGGTGACGATGAGCCCGGACGATAAGGTTTCCGACGCGCTCGAAATGATGCGGAAGTACAAAATTTCCGGCGTGCCAATCACCAAGAACAAGAAACTGGTCGGCATCCTTACAAATCGCGATCTCCGGTTCGAAACCCGCTTCGACATTCCGATCAGCCAGGTCATGACCAAGGAGAACCTGATCACGGTTCCGGTGGGAACCACCCTGCAGGATGCGGAGAGAATTCTGCATAAGCATCGAGTCGAGAAACTCCTGGTGGTCGATGACAACTACAACCTCAAGGGCCTGATCACGGTCAAAGACATCCAGAAGAGATTGAAGTATCCCAACGCTGCCAAGGACGATCACGGCCGGCTGAGAGTGGGGGCGGCGATCGGGGCTACGGGAGATTTCCTCGAGCGGGCAGAAGAACTGGTGAGGGAGCATGTCGATGTCCTGGCGATCGACAGTGCGCATGGGCACTCAAGTCGCGTCCTCGATGCGGTGAAAAAGGTCAAAGCGAAATTCCCCGAAGTTGACCTGATCGCGGGGAACGTCGGTACTTTCGATGGGGCATGCGAACTCGCCAAGGCGGGTGCGGACGCGATCAAAGTGGGCATTGGTCCGGGCTCAATCTGCACGACTCGCATCGTGACCGGCGCCGGAGTGCCGCAGATTACGGCAATTGCAGAAGGCTATCGGGCAACCAAAGAGGCGGGAGTTCCGATCATTGCTGATGGCGGGATCAAGTATTCCGGCGATATTACGAAGGCCTTGGCGGCGGGTGCGAGCGCCGTCATGATCGGTTCGATGTTCGCTGGTACCGACGAAAGTCCTGGTGAACTGATCCTCTACCAAGGTCGCACATTTAAATCCTATCGAGGTATGGGATCGATCGGCGCCATGGCTGCCGGATCGAGCGAGCGCTATTTCCAGAGCGCCTCACAAGAGGCTTCCCCGGCGATTCCCCACATGGGTGCCGATCCAAACCGGCTGGCGAAACTCGTGCCGGAAGGAATTGAAGGTCGCGTACCATACCGCGGCTCAGTGTCGATGATCCTTTACCAGATGGTTGGCGGATTGAAATCGGGCATGGGTTATTGCGGGTGCTCGACCCTGCCGGAGTTGCTGCAGAAAACCCGATTCGTTCGGATCAGCGGAGCCGGCCTGCGCGAGAGTCACGTTCACGATGTGATGATTACGCGCGAGGCGCCGAATTACGCGGCCGAGTAGGCTCAATACACGGCGTCATAGCTGGAGACAACCCACTCTCCGCTGCGGCTGTCGAGGGTGACCGAAATCAAGTCCTGATATCCCGGCCCTTCATTGCGACGCTTTCCCGTGTAGGACAGAATCCGCAGGGGCGCCCGGTCTTCCCAATCGGCAATCTTCCAGGAAACCAGCGGGTGCTTTTTTTCCGAATCGCAAATGAACGCAGCCCGCTTCGCGCGATAGTCGTCTTCCCATTGCGAGAGCTCGTCGTGGCATTTTCCCTCGCGCATGGAGCGGAGAAATTCATTGGCGGCATGTTCGGAGGTGCGATCCCGCATTGGATTTAGATCCAACTTGAGGGGAAGCTTTGTTAGCGGATCCACATCGGAAGACTTAGCCAATACGGCCGGCTGGCCATTCAGCCACATCAGGTATCCGAAGAAGCTGAGCAGCAGCAAGAGCCCTGCTCCGCCGGCGATCGCAATGTGCAGCTTGGAGAATTTCATCCCCGAACAAGACCTCACTAGGGGGAGGGTGCTGGGTTAAAGTGTAGCCCTGAAAATAGGCGAGAGAAGGTTACTTCGGGGATAGCCACGGTTGTCCTTCAGGACGGTCTTTGTGCGGACAGCACGCGGGGAATGCCTTGCAGGTCAGGCATAACCTGTAAATTGGGCCAGCCATCGAGTAGGGTCTGTGCCTTTTCCGCGATGGTTCCGCTCATCTCCAGGACGAACCAACCATTGGGCTTAAGCACTGCATAGGCCTGGGGTATCAGGCGCGCGATCGTTTCCAGTCCCGTTTGCCCGGCAAAAACCGCGATCCTAGGCTCAAATTTACGAACTTCAAGCTGTACCTGGTCTTCTTCCGCGAGACCTACATAGGGAGGATTGGAGACTACGACATCGAAGGGCGGCTCGATTCCGGCGAGAAGGTCGGATTGGTGAAAAGCAACCCGCGCCTCCAGGTTCAGGCGAGCAGCGTTTGCGCGCGCAAGCTCGAGTGCCTCTGCCGAAATATCCGTTGCGTGAATCTCGACTTGCGGCAGTTCCTTCGCCAGGGCCAGTGCGATGCAGCCCGAACCTGTGCCCACATCGACTAATCGCGGTCTGGCGAAAATATTCTTAGGAGGTTTCTGTTCCCCACGCCAGTCGCCCAGAACTTCCAGTACGCGTTCAACGACGTGTTCTGTTTCGGGCCGAGGAATCAGCACCGAGGGCGAGACGAGGAAGTCCATTCCCCAAAACTCCTGATGCCCGGTGATGTACTGGGCTGGAACACCCTGGGCACGTTGGGCGAGTGCCTCGTCATAGCGAGCCTGTTCTTCGTCGCTCAGCTCCCGCTCGCGATGCCCGTAGAGGTAGGCACGATCGCATTGAAGAGTGAACATCAGCAGGAGCTCCGCGTTCATTCGAGGGGAGGGAACTTGGTCCCTGCTAAGTCTTTGAATTGCAGCTCTTAGGGCCTCGCTCAATGGCACGCAATGGATTTAATCACACTTGACAGTCCCGCAGCGCCGGTCGAGGGGAGGGCAAAGCCGCCTTACGAAGGTAACAGCGATCGTAGACTTTCAGTCACGAATCAGGGTAGTTCCACCTACCATGGAGAGTGGCATCCAGGGGCAAGGTGTATTCGCAGGGGGGATGAGATGTCGCAAGTCATGCAAGAGCAGCAACCGTCCATGCTGGCACGGGCGGAGGAAATACAACGCCAAATCCACCAGCTTTCCAGCCGGGACCTGCAGCTATGGTCGATTGCGAGTCTGATGGTGCTGGTCTTGACCGGCGGATTCGTGGCGCTGGTTGTTCCTAGCTTGAACGGTGGGGAGCGTGTGCTTCGAATGGGGCAGGCTTATTTGCCACAGCTGTTTTTCGGACTTATTTGCTTGGTGGTGCTCGGCAACATCTATCTACTTTCGCAGCGCGCGAACCTGAACTCAACCCGTAAGACGCTGATTGGAGAACTGGTCCTCAACGAACGGCTGGAGAACCTTTCCCTCATTGATCCACTTACACAACTGTTGAATCGCCGGGCGCTAAACGAATTGATCTCGCATCAGCTGGCACGCGCCAACCGCAGTGGTGAACCCTTGACGTTCCTAAGCGTAGACATCAACGAGTTTCGCGAACTGAATGCGAAGCTCGGGAACATGGAAGGGAACCGCGTTCTGACCGAATTCGCGAAGATCTTGAAAAACGTCTTCCGCGGCGGCGACCTGATTTTCCGCCAGGGTGGTGACGAGTTCCTGATCGTGATGTCCGACACTTCGGAATCCCAAGCCGGCTTTCCCCTGCAGAGGCTGTTGCGCGCAGTGGAGGAATGGAACACCACGAACGGCAAGGCGTATCAACTCTCGTTCGCATGGGGAGTTGCGGCATACATAACCGGAACAAGTCTGGAAGAAATACTGCGCACCGTGGACCGCAAGCTATACCAGAAGATGCACAATCTCGCCCCGGTGTTTTGAGCGGTCAACAAACCGGTCAGCCGAGAACTTTTGCTTTTTGTCGGGAATGTCGAGCTGTGGGCGGCGCTTATAGCTTCGCGCCGGCTGCCTTATCCAGGTACCACATCAGCTTTCCGTGGATGGGTCTCACTCGCTGACATGGAAGGTTGGCAGATGGATCTCGCAGCGCAGTCCGCACGATCTCCGCTTTTCCGGCTCCTTCTACCAGGAACATGACATTTTCGGCATTGTTGAGGACCGGGTAGGTACAGGTGATCCGCCAGGTGCTGTGCAAAGCGACGTAGTTTCCAACCACGAAGCGCTGCTTCTCCTCGAGGGCGGTTGTCTCCGGGAATAGGGATGCCGTATGTCCTTCCGGCCCAATTCCAAGAAGAATGAAGTTGAGACGTGGAAACTGCCCCGGGGCAGGGCCAAAGAACTCGCTCAAACACTGCTCGTACACGCCTGATCCTTGATTGGCATCCGGAATTTCGCCGGGCATTCGGAAGACGTGTTCCGCCGATATCGGCAGCTTCGAAAGCAATGTCTCCTTCGCCATGCGGAAATTGCTCTCCGGAAAATCGGGGGGGACATGGCGCTCGTCTCCCCAAAAGAAGAAAACTCTCTCCCATGACAGCTCAGTGGAGAAGGTGGTCGCGAGCTGTTGGTGCAACCCGATTGGCGTTGACCCACCCGACAGGGCAACCGTATATCGCCCGTGTTCCTGGATTGCCTGTCTGCCGACCTCGCAAAACTTTTCTGCCGAGGCACGAAATAACTCCTGACTGGAAGAGAAAACGGCAATTTCTGGATCTGAAGGCATGAAACTTAAGCGGCGGCTTCCAGGGATGCACACCGTGCAGCGCCCAAAAGACCCAGTTTGTCGTTGGTGATGACCTGGATGGGTATGATTTCCATCAGATGACGTAAACGGCCCTTTGCCAGGAAGGCCTCAAGAAATAATGGAGTGGCCAGCTTGGGGAGGATCTTCGGAGCAATTCCCCCCGCCAAGAAAACACCGCCGGTCGACTTGAGCTTCAAGGCTAGGTTGCCGGCCTCCGCGCCGAAAACCGAAACGAAGATGTTCAGAGCCTGCTCGCACATCGCACACTGGCCTCTTAACGCCGCATTCGAGATGGTTGCCGCAGCGTCCTTTTCCACCATCTCCGCTACCAGCCAGTCTGGTGGTTTCCCCCGGCCGGTGTCGCGGAGAAACTCAAAAATGTTGATCAGGCCGGGTCCGGACAGGACTCGCTCATAGCTGACATGGCCATAGCGGCTGCGCAAGTACCGATAAAGCTCAAGCTGCAGATCGTCCTCGGGCGCGAAATCGCAATGGCCGCCTTCGGAGGCGAAAACATGATGGCGCGCGCCGTCCCAGTACAGTCCGCCCTCGCCAAGCCCAGTGCCCGCAGCAATGACAGCCTGGTTGCCGTTGGCCGAACCTGTAATGGAAATCACGTTATTCAGCGGCACAAGGTCGCTCGAAGAGAGGGCACCGATCCCCCATCCGGTGGCCTCGAGATCGTTGATGAGCACGGTCTTGTTGAGCCTCAATTCGTCTGCCAACCGCTTGGATTCGATGATCCAGGGGAGATTCGAAGCCTCCACCCGACCGTTATTGACCGGCCCGGCGATTCCGAAGCATGCTTGTGTGGGATGAACTTTCGTGCTGCCTACAAATTCCGCGACAATTTGGTCCAGTCCCGAGTAATGACGGCTAGGGAAAATGGAGAGTTGTTGAAGCTTGAACTCTTGGTTCTGGACGTCAAAAAGTGCGAGGCGTGCGTTTGTGCCCCCGATGTCGCCCGCCAGGATCATTTCTCGAAATTCCTCCAATGACGACCGTCGCGTTCCAGCAGCTCATCGGCTTCTCGCGGCCCCCAGCTTCCCGAAGGATAGTTGGGGAAATTGCGCGGAGGCAGAGCCTTCCAGACGTCGAGCGCCGGACTGACCACGCACCAACCCGCCTCGACCATGTCGGCGCGCTGGAACAGCGTAGCATCGCCAATCATGCAATCGTGCAACAGGCGCTCATAGCCGGTGCTCGGCTGCGTACCGAAATAATCAGCATACTCGAAATTCATGTCCACGGCGCCTAAGCGCATGATGGGACCGGGAACTTTGGCGGCAAATTGGAGGGAGATGCCCTCTTCCGGCTGAATGTGAAGTACCAGTTGGTTGGGCATCAGGGTGTCAACCGGAGTGTCGCGGAATAGTACGAGCGGTGCCCGTCGAAATTGGATGGTGATGTGGGTATTCTGCGCTGCTAATCGTTTGCCGGTACGTAGATAGAACGGAACATCGGCCCAACGCCAGTTATCGATCGCTAATTTCATGGCGACGAAGGTTTCCGTGCGCGAATCGCTCGGGACATCCTCCTCTTGCCGGTAACCCGGAACTCGCTGGGCACCCTCGATACCGGGGCCGTATTGCCCGCGAACGGTTCTTGTTAGAACTTCCTCGGAACTCAAGGGCTGGATTGCATGAAGCACTTTGGCCTGTTCGTCTCGGACGGCGTTCGCCTCGAAGGAGACGGGTGGCTCCATGGCAGTGAGGCTGATGAGTTGCATAATGTGGTTCGGGACCATGTCGCGCAAAGCGCCGGCGGAATCGTAATAGCTGCCGCGCTGCTCCACCCCCACGGTTTCGGCCACGGAGATTTGAATGTGATCGATGTAGCGGCGGTTCCAGATTGGCTCAAAAATTCCGTTTGCGAAACGGAATGCCAAAATGTTCTGCACGGTCTCTTTCCCGAGATAGTGATCGATACGATAAATTTGCTTTTCGTCGGCCACCCCGAGCAGACGCTTGTTGAGAGAGCGGGCAGAATCAATGTCGTGACCAAATGGCTTCTCGATGATCACCCGCCGCCAGTAATGGTCCCGTTCACTCATAAGGCCAGCGGCTGCTAGCTGCTCGACCACCGGCCCGAAGAAGTTGGGTGCAGTGGCGAGATAGAAGAAAAAGTTGCCGTGAGTGTTGTGCTGTTTATCGAGCGCCTCAAGCTTGGACTTCAGCTGCCCGTAGGTGTTCTTGTCGTCAAACTCTGCGGTCAAGTAGTAGAGCCGCTGTTTGAACCAATCCCAGACCTCCGGATCTACCTCCCTGCCGGCGTAATGCGCGATGTCCGCGGTGAGCTTTTCGCGAAATTGATCGTCCGACATCCGATTGTGGGCCACCCCCAGAATGGCGAACTCACTCGGCAGCAAGTCGACTTTCGCGAGGTTGTAGAGAGCGGGAATGAGCTTGCGTTGCGTGAGGTCGCCGGCAGCGCCGAAGATCACCATAATGCAGGGGTCGCCGGGGCGCCCGGAGGTGCGCTGCTGGGTGCGAGGCATCACGTCTGCTTGTGCCATGAAGCGTTTCTCCGTCAGGCAGGTTTCTTGCCGGCCAGTACTGGTTCGACATGCCCGCCAAACTTCTGGCGCATTGCGGACAACATTTTCTCCGCAAAGGTATGTTCTTGGCGCGAACGAAAACGCACGAACAGCGCCGCCGAGAGCACGTCAACCGGCACGGCTTCGTCGATCGCTGCTTCAATGGTCCAGCGTCCTTCGCCGGAATCCTGCACGAATCCGGAATATTCCGCAAGCGTAGGATTCTCTGCCAGTGCCATGGCGGTGAGATCAAGCAGCCACGAACTCACCACGCTGCCGCGTCGCCACACCTCCGCAATGTCAGCCAGATTCAGAGCATACTGCTGGTCCCTTGGGAGATCGGGCTTGCTCGCGTTGCGGAAAATGTCAAAGCCCTCCGCGTACGCCTGCATGATGCCGTACTCGATGCCGTTATGCACCATCTTTACGAAATGTCCCGAACCAGAAGGTCCGCAGTAAATGTAGCCCTCCTCGGCCGTGCCCGCCATCTTTTCGCGGCCCGGGGTACGTGGAATGTTGCCCCGTCCGGGAGCGAGCGTCTTGAAAATCGGATCAAGTTGCTGAACGGCCTCTTTGGGGCCGCCGATCATCATGCAATAGCCCCGCTCGAGACCCCAAACTCCACCGCTGGTGCCGACATCAACGTAGTGAATGCCTTTATCCTTGAGCAGTTTCGAGCGGCGAATGTCGTCTTTGAAGTACGAGTTCCCCCCGTCAATCAGAATGTCGCCGGACTCGAACTTCGCGGCCAACGCCTGCACGGAAGACTCGGTCGCGCCTCCGGCCGGAACCATCAACCAGGCGATGCGGGGCGACCCAAGTTTGCTCACGAAATCGCCCAGCGCGGAAGAGGGGAGTGCACCTTCGCTGGCCATGCCTTTGACTGCGTCGGCGCTCAGATCACTGACGACAACTTCGTGACCGCCGCGCATCAAGCGTCGCGCCATGTTGGCGCCCATCCGACCAAGGCCTACCATTCCCAGACGCATACGGCTCCTTCCCAAATTCAAGTGTCGGTTACATCAACGCTTCGGCGACGATGTCCAGCATTTCCGAGAGTCCAACTTCCACGTCTTTGCCCAGGTGCACGCGCAATGCCCTTCGCTTGCGGTCGGCAAGAACCTGGAAATCGCCGCGGGCCTGCGCTGCTTTCACAATACCGAACGTGTACTTTGCCCCCGGTACGGGCAAATCGTGGGCGTCGTCACAGGTAATCTGCAAGAAGACTCCCTTATTCGGGCCGCCCTTATACGCCTGTCCTGTCGAATGCAGAAAGCGAGGGCCGAAACCAAGACAAGTGGCTACCTGCTTGGCATCCCGGACAGCATGACGAATCTCCTGCAGTCGAGCTTCGTGTTCCCGGTTCATCTGAATGTAGCCCAGCACCGCGAAGTAGTCGCCGGGCTGAATGCGGTCGAGGTGGGCCTTTACATGTCCGGCAAGGTTCCCGCGGTTCACGGCGCTTGCATTGTCTGGATCGGCAAACAACTTGATGCCGGCCTGCTCGAAGATTGGTCTCTCTGGAGGCAGAGATCCCGACTGCTCGTACTCATTCGTGAGCTTGCGGGTCTCAATTTTGCTGGCTTCCACGTCAGGCTGGTTGAAGGCATTGATGGCGATAACCGAACCCGCCACCGCGGTGGCGATCTCCCAACGGAAGAATTCTTGTGAAAGATCGTAGGTGTCCTTCAGCGAGATTCGAATCACCGGGTGGCCGGCCTTTTCAAGCGCCGCTAAATGCTCGTCCTGGTTCGAATCCGGGGCCGGGTCGAAGCGGAGGTAGGCGAATATGCGGTCCTTGCCGTAGCCCTCGGGTCCGGTAAGTTCCTCGCGGTCGACGGGAATAATTCCCTTGCCCTGCTTTCCCGTGGACTCAGCGATCAACTGCTCGAGCCATGCCCCGAGGTCATAAATCGCAGGCGACGCCACGATCGTCAGCTTGTCGTGCCCCAGTTTCGCAGCCGAGCCGAGAATGAGACCGAGCATGACGCCGGGGTTACTGGCTACATCGGCCGTGCACGCCTGCACCATCGTTTGGGCGTGGGCGAGGAATTTTGAAACACTTACTCCCATCGCAGCCGCCGGCACAATGCCGAAATTCGAGAGCGCCGAATAGCGGCCGCCAATGCTCGGCACTCCATGGAAGATGTAGCGGAAATTGTCCGCCTGGGCTTCTTCCTGCAGTTTGGATCCGGGATCGGTGATTGCGATCCAACGGCTGCCGGCCTTGCTAGGTCCGACAATCTCTTTGGTGCGCTCGAAGAAATACTTCTTGAAGATATTCGGCTCGAGCGTGCTACCCGACTTGCTGGAAACGATAAACAGGGTTCGCTCTAAATTGACGGCATCTTCAAAGGCTTTTACCTGTTGGGGATCGGTGGAATCGAGGACGTGAAGGCGAGGAAAGCCGTCGATCTGTCCGTAGGTCTTTGCCAGCACTTCCGGGCAGAGACTTGAGCCGCCCATGCCGAGGAGAAGAACATCGGAGAACTTGTCTTTTTGCACCTCCTCGGAAAATTGCTGAAACTTCGACAGGTCGGCCATCTGTTTCTCGACAATGTCCAGCCAGCCAAGCCACTGCCCTTCGTCGGAGTTCGTCCACAGAGAGGCATCGCGCTGCCACAGACGGCGTACCTTGTTGTGATTCCCCCAGTCGGCAACGGCGTCTGTGAGCTGCTTGTTCAGAGCAGCGGGCAGGATGTAGCTTTCGTTCCCAATCATGCTTGCGTGCTCTTCTCCACTGCGACTAGCAGTTTGTCAAATGCCTCTTCGAACAAGCGCACGCCATCATCGGTCAGCTTGTCGGTGACCTGGTCGATGGACACGCCAAGATCGGCCAACGTCTTCATGGTTTCTCTCGCGCCCGCGATATCCTCGGTCAGGGTCTCGCGGGGTTGCCCGTGATCACGGAAGGCGTCCAAGGTAGCGGGTGGAATCGTGTTCACCGTGTCCGGTCCAATCAATTCCTGCACGTACAGGATGTCGGGATAAGAAGGATTCTTCGTGCTGGTACTGGCCCACAGCACACGCTGCGTCTGCGCACCTTGAGATTTCAGTTTGTCCCAACGTGGACCGGAAAAGATTCCCAAGTAACGCTCATAGGCAAGCTTCGCATTGGCGATGGCAACCTTGCCGACAACGCTCTTGAGCTTCTCGGTTTTCGCGGGGTCTTTTTCGGACTTGAGGCGGTTGGCCATTTCAGCATCGATCGAATTGTCGATGCGGCTGACGAAGAAGCTGGCGACGCTGGCAATCCGCTTCGGATCGCCACCATTAGAGGCGAACTTCTCCAGCCCGCGAACATAGGCTTCTGCCACTTGTTGATAGACATCCTGCGAAAAGAGCAGGGTGACGTTGATGTTGATGCCTTCACTGATCAGTT
>Ga0134128_10000345_pt1 | contig 65029 bp, 56 predicted proteins | sample KB31754_FD_96462 | JGI IMG/M metagenome (GOLD analysis project Ga0134128, IMG submission 96462) | Terrestrial soil microbial communities with excess Nitrogen fertilizer from Kellogg Biological Station, Michigan, USA - KB3-175-4 | ecosystem: Environmental > Terrestrial > Soil > Unclassified ... | reverse complement strand
TCGGAATGACTTATGCCAAGTTTTTTATGATCGGCTAACCCATGGGCAGCGACCGCGCACGCGATGCCTTCGTCGGAAGGTTCGTCGGATTCCAAAAAAAGCGATGAAGACTTTGAGGTGCGATCGACCTTCGTCCTTCTCGCTACTCTGTGGTCGCGGCGGAAGAACCGAATTTCCGGCGTGCGTCGCTGCAGCTAAGAATTTGGCATCCTTTCCCGATTGGGACAGGGTGCCCGACGGCGCCTTACCTCATCGCGGCCGATATCGTTCTGTTGGCGTCTTCCAACCCAAGAAAAACTGCAGCGGATCTACGCTACCCAGAAACTCGCGGGCCAGTTCGAGCCGTTGCAGAACCAGCTCTCGGTCTGCAGGCGGCAACTCAAGGGAGCGCGCTTCGATACCCTGCAGAAACCGCTCCTCTTCGATGATTGCGGACCATTGCTGGATGATCTGGCCTAGATGAACCTTGCTGTCCGCAATCGATTTATCTACCTGCCGCCGATCTTCTTCTCTCCGCCACCTTTCTTGCTGCTCATGCCATTGCTGGCGCTCCAGCTCAGCACGGCGCTCGGCTTCTTGAAGCTTAATGACAATTTCCGCAGCGGAATTTTCAAGCGTTCGAATGAACTCTGGGATCTGGCCGTCGAGCGCCGATTTCTTGGTCTCTTGCAATACAGTTGACCATGTCACGCCGCGATAGGGGCAGTATGCGACCAGGCGGAGCCTGCCCGATGGCAGTTCCCGGGCTGTGGTCCAACTGTGGTCAACGGTGTAGCGCTTTGGCGGGCTGTAATCGGATTCGCGTATGTACTTTCCGTTGACATAGCGGAGGAGCACCTCTTCCGACATCTCGACAATCGTGAGGCCGAAAGCGAGCGTACCGACGTAGACCACGGTGGGCCGATAGGGCGACCAAAGGCTCGGATATCGACCATGGAGTCGTTCTTTCGAGCCTGTCTCCCGCTCTTCAATATCGGGTCGGCCGAGGTGTCCGTTGGCAGGCGCCAAAACCACGCGATGCCCTCGAACCTCGAACGCATTGAAAACATCGTTCGCGAACCCAAGAGCTTTATCCAAGCATTCTCGCGAACAGGTTAAGTCCACGAGCAATTTTTTTGTTGGCTTGAGGTAAAGGTCATCTTCGCGAGCGCGGGCAGCATCGAAATGTTCTCGGCCATCACGAATCAGACCATGAACGCTGCCTTTGGGCAGCCGCAGCCGTACCCTCGACGACTGAGAGATTTGCGCCGGCGCCTGGGGCTTAGGTGGCGGGACAATATCTCCATCCTGAGACCACGACAGAGGGTCGCCCGGCCGCGTATCAGGCAGCGGAATGGGTTTAGGCGCTTTGCCGACTGCTAGCATTGCCCAGTAACCCCTGGGAGGCCGTGGCACGTTCAAAAGAGAGCAAATCCGCGCCAAGTAACTGCCCGAAACCTCAAAATCCTCGGCAACCTTGATCATCGGTTTTGACCAAACGAGCGAGTGAAGTTCTTCTCTTGTGACCAACACAGGGCTCCGCAAAAGCAAGGGGATGAGAAAGTCACAGACGGCAATCGCAATGAGTTGGAACTGCCTCCGCAGCTCCTTCCACTTGTCAGTCGTACATACGTGATCAGCAGCGAGAGAAAAAATTGGCCGCCCGACGGCAAGTCAGGCGGCCAGTTGAAGCGCGATCGCCGGGGAGTCCGCGATACGCTTATTGCCGGCAGACGCGGTGGGAAAAAGCGTCACAATACCTGCCGGAAAATTCGTCAATCAGGTCACTGCAGCCGCTGAAAAGTGGTCGCGATCTGCAAACATCCGCTGACTGCTCCAGGTAGTTTCGCTTGGGTAAGTTTCATCCATGATGAGCTTACGAGTCGTCATTATGCGCACCTTTTGTCTTTCCACAGGCGGGCCGCAGGCGCGCTCTCCCAGCCGAACGCGAATTCGCTTGGGCCGTTGGCGGTCAAAGCATCCAGCCGCTCCTTGGCCTCTTCTAGGGTCGGGATATGACCGGCTTCGATCCACCACATCACGAAATGCGGCGTCTGCATCTTCTCAAAGAACTCACCCTTACGGGCATAGATCTTGGTGTGCACGGTCTGCCAGACGAATTTCTCTATCGCCTCGATGCTTTCCCAAACGGAGAGATTCACCGCGATGTTGGGATCGCCCATCCAGGGAATAGTGGCGTTGCCGTTGCCGTCCTTCAGCCGCCAGACAAAACCGGGCATGCGATCAGCAGCAGCGTTGACCCGGTCGAGATTGTCGAAAAACCCCGCCATGGCGGGATCGCTGCTAGGCCCGCGAAGTTTGCCAATATTGAGCTCAGCGAGATGTCGCGTCATTCCGTGGCCTCCCGCATGCCCGCACGTTGCGCGCAGTTCATAGGTTCTTCTCCCAACAAAAATCTGGTCGCCGCGGGCGCACACGTAGATTTCATGTCTCCAACGCCACGGCGGGCGCTCCGCTCTTCAGTCGAATCGCTGGAAAAAGGATCAAGGGGACGCCCACCAGCAACAGAACCGCAGATCCATAGCCGACGGCCGGGTAACCACCTCTCGCTGAAGCGAATGCGGCCAATACGGGACCCAGTGTTGCGCCGAGATTGATCAGGGCCCCGCCTAGAGCGGCAAGTCGTCCGAAACCATCAAGTTTCGCCAGCAAAGCAAGGATGTAGGGTGTAACAAACACGCTACTGAACGTAACTAGAAGTACACCGCTGATGAAGGACGCTTTACTGCTACCTGTATACAAGACTACGCCGAACGTCGCTTGAGTGAGGAAGCCAAGCGAAAGTGGGATTAGAAGCCCCGCCCTCAGCGAAAGAAATACAGCTGTCAAAGCACCGCCAATTCCCAAGATCGCACTGTATGCCAAATATCGATCTATGAATGCACTTGGCAACCCAATGTTGGATCCTACTCGCTCAGCAAAAGCCCAGATCGCCGTCTGGACCGTATAGAATATAAGCGTAGCTGATAGTGCAAAAACGACATCTATGCTGAAGGGAATACGCGTCCGCGCCTGTTGCGAGTGTTGCATCACACCGCTCGGAAGCCATATTGCACACGCAAATCCAATTAACGCGACACACCCTTCGATACCGAATACGCCATGAGCGCCGTAGATGCTAAGAATTGGTGGCGCCGCATAAATCAAAATGCTCCCCAGCAAGCCGATGCCCACCTGGCTCAACGAATAGAGCAACTCAGCTCGCTGCGAGAGCGCCGGCAACGCATTGGTAGCCGCCACGATCAACCCCAATCCAGCCCCGGTCCACACTCTGGCAAACGTCATAGAAATTATGTCTCCAACGAGCCAGGACGCGACGCTACCAATCACAACCATCAATGCCCCGCTCTGGCACACGAGCCGTTTGTTCATTCGGTGGACACTCCCACCCACGAAAAAGGCGACTAGTGCGAGAGAGCCGACTTCGACTGCAGTTAAAATGCCAGCAGATGTTTCGCTGAATTTGAATCCAGTGACATACCCATCGATCAGGATTGGCATGAAAATGAGGGTCAACCAGCCCACCGCAGTTAGGATTACCAGGGAAAAATAGGATCCCGGCCTACCGCTAAATGGATCGTCGCAAATATCCATAAAGTCCTTCATCGACCGCGACTTTTGTTCCAAAGCAATATCCAACGAGCACGGCTCGCGCCAGAGGTCGTCATTTCATTGCCCTTTCTAATTCGATGGCCAACAAATCCACTTCTTTCACGGTATTATAGTGCACCATTGAGGCGCGAAGAATTCCTCCGTTCGAGGCAAATTTGAACCGATCAAAAAAGCGGCGCGCGTAAAGGTCACCACAACGAATGCCGATGTTCGCGCAGTCGATATGTTCGACTATGTCGCGAGAGTCGCGCCCTTCAACCACGAAGCTTATCAAGGACACTCTGGTGTCCCTATCCGCCGTTCGATCGCCAATTATGCGTACGTCATTTCGCGCGTTCAGAAAATCTAGAAGCCGTGCCGCTAGGATTTCCTCGTGGTCTGCGATCTTGTTGAACGCCGATGCCCGGCGGGCGTCCAACTGTGGCCCAGCAGCTTCTCCCAACCATTCCAAATAATCCACGATACCGGCTGAACCATACGAGAGTTCGAAATTTGCATTGCCGGGCTGAAACTTATAGGGAACGTCGCACTCCGCAATAAAGCCATGGTTGATCCCTGGGAGTTCGTTGAGGATGCCCAGTTTTCCATAAAGGACGGCTTGATGCGGCCCAAATGTCTTGTAAAAGCTGAGTGCGTAGAAATCTGCGTCGAGCTCTTGCACATCGATGCGCCGATGCGGGGCGAATGCCACTCCGTCCACACATATCTTCGCACCGACGGAATGCGCCATCGCCGCAACTGTTTTCACAGGATTGATGCGGCCCAAAACGTTCGAACAATGGGTGAGACAAACCAATCTTGTTCTGTCGTTGAGTAGCGGCTCCAGATCTTCCAGATGCAATTGATAATCGTCGGCGCGGACCTGCCACATGCGAATTACGGCTCCCCGCTCGCGAAGTCGCTCCCAAGGGCCGATATTCGCCTCATGATCACAGTCCGTGACGATGATTTCGTCGCCGGACCGCCAAGTCTTTGCGATCGAAGTGGAAATCAAATGTAACAGTAGAGTAGTCGATGCGCCCAAGATGATCTCATTGTGGTGAGCGGCATTGATCAATTCTGCAAGCCTCGCTCTTGATAACCGAAGCCGCTCTGCTGCTTGTAAGGAGAGCGGGTAGGAATTCTGAACGGGCTGAACATTAGTATTTTTCAAATAGTCAGCTATTCGCTCGACAACACTCCCAAGAATTTGGGTTCCACCGGCATTGTCCAAAAAGACGTTGTCTGAGGCCAATGCGGGGAATTTTGCCCGCACAGCGGGTAAGTCGAATATTGCTTGCATCGATTCCAGCTTCTAATTGCCAACTTCGGCGCCTTCTCACCCTCGGACCCTGGCGATCAAACGTTCGCGATGGCGAGCCGGCAGCTATTAGAAGCTATGCGAATGTCGATTGGCATGTCCCTGCGAAATGTTTCGACATAACGGGGCTTTTTGGCATAATATGCCAATACTGCGCCCAGTTTGCGCGACGCGTACCGGAAATATGGAGAAACAAGCAATGGGGAAAAATAAGCGTCAAGTTATCGTGGCACGCGAGAATGACGATGAAATAGCCGCGATAGCTGTTGGTGAAACAGGTCGCCTCGATCGCATCGACATCAACATTCTTGACCGTCTTCAGGAAGACGGGCGCCTAACAAATGTCCGATTGGCAGAGCTTGTTGGGCTATCGCCATCCCCGTGCTTGCGACGTGTGAAGTTGCTGGAAGACCAGGGATACATAGAAGGCTATCATGCTACGTTAAATGCTCGACGAGCCGGATTTGGCGTCACGGTCTTTGTCCATATATCTATTCGCCAACATATCGGAAAAGAAGCCAATCAATTTCGGGAAGCAATCAAACGTGTTCCCGAAATAATAGAATGCCACGCGATCTCAGGTGGTACCGACTTCTTGTTGATGGTTATCTCTAGCAGCCTGGATGCATATTCAGAGCTCAACAAGAGCGTTCTGTTGCGGCTCCCAAACGTCAGCAAGATCGAGAGTGCATTTTCCCTGGATGTTGTCAAAAAAACCCATAGGTTGCCCCTCGAGCGTTTGTCCGTGTCGGAAGCGAATTCACAGCCCTAGATTTAGTCAAGTCAGAAGCGCGAGAGGATTCTCGAGAGCTGTTGTCAACTCGCGGAGAAATGCGGCTCCCGTCGCCCCATCCACAGCGCGATGATCGGCGGACAGGACACACGTCAACGCTTTTGTCATTTCGATCCGGCCAGATTGCACTACAACGCGATCTTCTACTGCTCCAATCGCGAGCATCGCGCATTGCGGTGGGTTAATAATTCCCGCCCATTCTCTAATACCGTACGCACCAAGGTCGAAAATCGTGATGCTGCCGCCTCGGCACTCCTCGGCATCTAGCTCGCCACGGATTGCTCGAGAAACTAGATCTGAAATTATTTCAGAATTCATGCTCTGGGACTTCAGGTCGACATTTCGAATAACAGGTAACTTGATGCCGCTAGGCGTTGGGACCGCAATGCTAATATCGACGGCTTTATGAAGAAGGAGAGATACGTCGGTGTATGACACATTCACCGCCGGCACTGCACGCAGCGCAGCCGCGGTCGCAGCGACAACGAAACTGAAAACAGATAAGCGCTCAAGTTCAGATGTTTCGTTCGCTTTTTCACATAAAGAAAGGACTTGATCAATTCGGCAATCGGTTTTGATATAAAAATGTGGAATGGCGAGCTTGGGGTTAAAATGCTGCCCCGTCGGCTCCATTTGACGGCGAAGAAAGCTATTTGATGAGTTCGTCGCGTGGCGCGGCCTTGGCATGTCTGCGCTGGCGCGCCGAGCGATTGCGGCGACCACATCTCGATACTGTATCCGATTGTTTGGTCCAGACCCTTCTACGTTGCTCAACAGAAATCCGGCTTGCTCGGCAACTTTTCGGGCCAAGGGGGACGCGAAAGTCCGCCTGGTCGTGCCGGTAAACTCCTCTAAATTGGCCACGGCAACGAGAGCCATCGGTCGTCGAACTGAGATAATGCTGGAGCGGGATGACACATCAGCGCTCAGGTAGCGAAGGGTTCCAAAGACGACTGGTGGTCGAGCGCTCATAGCCTTTGCCGGCAGGATAACTCACCAACTCACATTGCATTCCCCACGGTGTGAGAAAGTATACCCAGGTTTGGCCCTCGCTTGGGCCGCGCGTTCGAGTAGTTGGGTTGCCCATAACTCGAACGTTGCTACTTTTCAAATACGTGAGAGCGGAGTCAAAATTTCTCACATAAAACGCGAGGTGATGCCCTCCTATGTCGCTGTTGCGCGGCTGTCGCCGACATTGTCCTGGGGCTTCATACTCGAAAATCTCAAAATTTGCGCCGTGCCCGCATCGCAAGAACGCCAATTTTCGCACAACTGCACGGGGGTGCACATTGAGGTTCGTCGTCATCCAATCTTTATCGTCCGAGAACGGACCTAGGTCATAAAAATGCTCGCAGCCGAGCACGTCGACGAAAAATTTCACGGCCTGTTGGAGGTCAGGAACCGTGAACCCAATATGGTCGACGCCACAAAGGCCCGGGAGTCCTTGCTGCGAACGCTCCTCTATCCCCGTCGGTGCTTCGGTCACGGCATTGCCCCGATTTCTCGCATGGCCTCGTACAATCCGCTTGAAATCTCCTCCAAACCCACATAAGCGGCCCGCTCGAGAACCTTCGAGACCGCCGGTGAAGACTCACCACCGTGTACGCGCTTCACTGGTTGGTCCAACCAATCGAAATAACGCCGCTGCACTTCGTCGGAGAGAAATGCTCCATATGAAACGGTTAGCGGACCTTGTTCCAAAATAATTACGTTGTTTGTCTTTTGAATGCTCCTTCCGATCGTTTCCCAGTCGAGTCCGGCTCGATCTAGCGAACGCAGGTCTATTATTTCAGCATCAATGCTTGTTTGCGCAGCCGCCTCAACGGCTAGACCCACCATTGCAAGGTAAGTCAAGATTGTGACCGCGGTGCCCTCACGAACAACTTTCGCCTGCCCTAGCGGAATAAAATAGTCGAGGTTATGCGGGGGCACCAACCCCGTCGTTTCATAGAGTTTGACGTGCTCAATGACCAACACAGGATCTTCGCAGCGAAGTGCGCTGTTCATGAGCCCCACGTAGTCGTAGGGCGTTGACGGCGCTACGATCCGCCAACCGGGCCATTGAAAGAAAAGCCCGGCCGGATCCATTGAATGCTGAGACCCGTAACCGGTGCCGATGGCGATCTTTGTTCTTAGCACCAGTGGCATGGCGGTTTCCCCGCCGAACATGTGCCTCGCTTTGCCGATCTGATTGAACAACTGATCCGCGGCGACCAGCGCGAAGTCCGGGTACATAAGCTCAACGACCGGTCGATACGTGCCTTCCATCGCTACTCCACCCGCCAACCCCGAAAACCCAGCCTCTGCAATTGGTGTAGGAACAATTCTATCTGGAAACCGCTCAGCCAGTCCCCTCGTTGCACCATTAGTGCCGCCGCGCATACGGTGAATGTCCTCTCCAATGCAGAATATCCGTTCGTCCATTTCCATTCTGCGATTCATCACATCTGCGACGACTTGGATGAATTTCTTCTCTTGTAGCTCACCCGCTGACAAGCCGAGTCCGTCCTCGAACTGCACATCATCAAACTCTGAAAGGTCGCCCCGCAAACCGTGGTCGCGCAGCCTAATGTCCGGCCAAAATCGATTTGGGATCTTACGATGGTTACCGTCGGACTCGGTGAGAGAATTGGCAATTTCCCTCATCGAGTCGCGCGAAATAGATTGAATAAGATCGCTGTCCCCGGCGGCCAACCAACCGCGCTCTTCCAACTCTTTACCCATGCGAATTAAGGGGTCACGTCCTCGCCATTCGGCTTCTTGATCCTTGGTCCTGTAGCCGAAGGCACTTCCGGGCAAGTTACCACCGTGGTGAGTGAACCTATAGACCATGGCCTCTATGATCACAGGGCCTTTGCCGCTACGCATAATTTCCGTCGCTCGCATGGCGGCCAGCCTGACCGCGACTGGATCCATGCCGTCGACTCGAAACGCAGGGATTCCATATGCGAGCCCACGCGACGACATGCGAGTTTCGCGCGTTTCTTCCTCTAGCGTCGTGGATACCGCAAATCCGTTATTCTCGATAAAAAAGCAGATCGGCAAATTCCATAGAGCTGCGAGATTTAGGGATTCGGGAACCGACCCGATATTGACTCCTCCATCGCCAAAAAAGGTGAAGACCACATCTCCATCTCCCTTCCGTTTCAGCGCCCAAGCGACGCCATTGGCGAATGGCACTCCCCCTCCCACGATGGCGTTCGTTCCAAGTGCTCCGGCATCTCGCCAACGCAAATGCATCGACCCACCGCGGCCCTTACAGAATCCCTCCCCCAGCCCCATTATCTCTGCCATGGTTTTCCTGAGCGCGAGGCGAATTGCGTCATGCATCGGCTCGTCCAGGGGCTTATATCCCTGTCCATCAACATAGTTCAGTATCTTAGCCAGAAATTGGTGGTGCCCACGGTGTGCGCCACTAATTTGATCGGAATTTCGCAAGCAGGATATCGCGCCAACCGCACCGCCATCTTGACCTATGCTCGAATGTGCGGGGCCATGTATCAGTCCCTCCGAGTTCACCTGCAGGACTTCCTCTTCGAATGCGCGAACGAGATTCAGGTGTGAATACATTCGAAGCAATTCATCACGTCCGACCTGATCCCAGTCATCAGGGATCGACGAGATTTCTTCCCACTCGGACATAGGCAGAAGCTTTACTGTCTTAGACATTATCGGCGCCAAGCTGTTGGGAGCCATTTCCCAATTGAACGCTTCTCGTTCGTGAGACGACTCGCTCTATCAGGGAAAAGCTCTCTTCTATTTCGTCTAACTGGATCCCCCTGCCTATGAAGACAATGCGGGTCCGCCTGTCTGTCGTCGGCCAAGACGGCAGCCACTCAAGGGCATGAACAAGCTTTTGAGCTCCTTGTATTACGGCCGGTGTTTCTGGATGCTCGAGCGTGCAAACAAACCCTTTGACTCGCAGAAGGTTATCCGAGAAGGCCCGACTCAGCCCTTCTAAAAAATGTTCCAACAATATTTGCGGTATGGGTTTTTCGCGGACAAAGCAGACGCTTTGAATGTCTCCGTGATGATGAGCATGCGTGTCCCCTCCCGCATGCGATTGCATCTGGTAAATTTTCGATACTTCGCCAAACGATTTGCGTGTACCGATCGATTTCTGCGACGCCCGACTCTTCGTCAAGTCGTACTGCTCGGGGATTATCCACTGTGAATCATTTCGATCTACCTCCTGTTTGACGTTCAGTAGACCGAGCCCGAACAACTGGTCCGGCTCCGACGTTGCGACGTTCCCCAGTATGATTTTGGCAGACGGATTGAATGCTCTTATTTCGTTTTCGAGTGTGGCAATTCCTTCACTCGGTGACCCGAGCAAATCCGACTTCGTAATTACGACGCAATCTGCGGATGCTATCTGATGCACACTCTCGGGGAAATTCATCAAGGCGTCTGGCCCATTGATGGCATCAAATGTCGCGATGACGCCGTCGAGAACATATCTGTCCCGAATCATGGGATTTGAAAGTATCAAATCGAGGACCGGCCGCGGGTCGGCCACGCCAGTCGTCTCAATAAGAACTCGATTGAATTTCGGAATGATGTGACCTAGCCGCTTGATCGTTAAATCTCGAAAGGTGTCGATCAATTCACCTTTTACCGAGCAACAGAGGCACCCATTTGAAAGCTGGACAATATTATCGCTGCTTTCAACCATCAAATCGGAATCGATCGAGATTTCGCCAAATTCATTGACGATTATGATGGCCTCTGGCATCGCATCGAGCTTTAGAAGCTTATTTACGAGGGTCGTTTTTCCCGACCCGAGAAACCCTGTGACAAGTGTGACGGGAATTCTCATGACTGACTGTCGTATTTAGCCTCGGCATGTGGAAGACCGACCAGAGATTCCACCAAAGAGAGGCACCCCACGAGGTCGGTCTCCCCCAACCCCGCTACGCTCATATCGCGCCAATAGCTCATAGTGGTGTTTGCAATTCTCAAAGCCGACGCTCGATCTCCCGCGCATGCAAGAGCTAATCCAAAGTCTTTGGCGATTTGGTTGGCGCGGAATTCTGGACGGAAATTCCTGGCTCTCAGCTTAGAAAGCTTGTAGGTCACGAACGGTGACGCAACCGCACTGCTTCCGATTACGTCAATCGTCGTATTCCAATCGATGCCGCCCAACTCAGCGAGAACGAGAGTTTCTGCCAAAGTTGCAGCCGTGGATCCGATCAACAAATTGATCGCGAGTTTCAATACTCTGGCTTCTTCGGCAGTTCCGACCACAATTACGCGGTTACCGAGGGCGTCGAGTTGGGGCCGACAGCGGTCGATGTCTCCGCTGCTCCCTGATGCAAGGATTGTTAATCTCGCAGTCCGAGCAAATTCGGTACTGCCAGACACCGGTGCGCGAACGTATCCCATTTCTCGCTCGAAGGCGGCTGCGGCGATATTGGCGGACCCCGAGACGGAGATCGTACTCATGTCAACCAAGAGGCGCCCGGCTATTTCTGCCGAGAGTAATCCGCGGTTTCCTTTCAGGACGCTTGTTAGAGCGGCGTCGTCCGCCAGCATTGTAAAAATGATGTCACTACTTTCGGCTACTTCTCGAGGGTCTTGTGCGATTGCCACACCTTCGACAGCCAACTCGATTGTTCGATTGGCGGATCGATTGAAGACAGTAAGATTGAATCCAGATTGGTGAAGGTTTTTCGCCATAGGCAGACCCATCTGCCCGAGTCCGATCCAACCTATCCGGGGCCGCGATCCCGTCTCTGGAGGTCTCGCAATCGCGAGTTCGTCTCGCATCAGTAAATCTCACAACCGGGAAGTCCGCAGGAAATGAGGTGATCGCTCGGAAAATTCGTGATGATCTCGCAGCCATCCTTTGTGACTACAACTTCCTCCTCGATTCGGGCCGCTCCCGACCCGTCCGATGCTCCTTTCCAGCACTCGACCGCAAACACCATGCCCTCTTTCAGGACGATCGGATTTCCGCTGTAGCGGCGCGAAATAATCGGGCGTTCCCACAAGCTCAGGCCAATTCCGTGACCGAATTGAAGCAGGAATGCTTCTTCTTCGTTGTCATATCCGAACTCTTTTGCCCGTGGCCAAACCGCCGAAATTTCGTCCGTCGTTACGCCGGGGCGGATAGCGTCTATCGCGGCGCTTACCCATTCAGAACATTGATCATAGGCCGCGAGTTGGGCGTCGTTGGGCTTTCCGCAGATAAATGTGCGGTAGTAGCAAGTGCGATAGCCATTGTAGGAATGCATGATATCGAGAAAAATCATGTCCCCTGGCTGGATGATCCGGTCCGAGAACGTGTGGGAGTGTGGTGCCCCCCTGGGGCCAGCGACAGAGTTTACACATTCGACATACTCCGAGCCCATCTCATGCAAGCGCTTATGCGCGATCGCGACAAGATCATTCTCGCGCACTCCCGGTTGGATGGCTCGAGCAATATCCATATACGTTGCGTCGACCATAGCTGCGGCAATTTTGAGAAGCTCGATTTCATCCGGCGTCTTCACCTCACGAGCGTTTAGTAGCGCCTGTTGGCCATCGACGACATATATCCCCTCATGCTCCAGAGCGCGAAGCATCGAAAGCTCCATCAAATCGATGCCTAGGGGCTTTTTCTCAATCCCCAACTCCACAAGCTTGCTTTTGATCTGAGCCGCGAAAGCCGCCTCGACACCGTGCCCGGGTGGTATCGCTCCCTGAAGCGTAGATATCGGCGCTGCGACTCGGTCACCTATCCAAGGTGCACAAAGGCGTTTGGATGGTGGAGCGGGGTCCCAAAGATATGGCGAACCTTGAGAAGGGCAAATTGCGTACCGATCAAACTTGTCCCGCCCCCATTCGCCGATATGCGTACTTGTCACATATCGAATGTTATCGAACGAGAAGCACAAAACGGCGCCGAGACCGGCGTCCTTTACGGCAGCTTGAGCGCGGGCGAGGCGCTCGGATCTAAGTCTGGAAAAGTCCACTCCGACTTCCCAGTCTTTGGCCATCGTCCCCCAACGAGCCGTAACATGGCGACGATTGTAACGCATGTCTTGATCCTCAATTCGATGGCAATCAGCAAGCCAATGCGGTGTCCAGTTCAACCCAGTCCATTTCTAGACTTTGGCCAACGGCTCGATTTGTTAATCGCCCACGATGCACGTTGAGGCCTGCGCGCAAGCCTTCGTCGCTTCTGAGCGCTTCCAGCCCCCTATCGGCAAGCACCAGGCCGTACGGCAGAGTGGCTGCGCATAACGCGGCGCTCGACGTACGTGGCACTGCGCCAGGCATATTCGCTACGCAATAATGTGTAACGCCATCCACCAGGTAAGTGGGGTTGGAATGAGTTGTCGGTCGAGACGTCTCGAAACAACCGCCTTGATCAATCGCGACATCGACAAGCGCCACACCACTTTTCAATTCCCCGAGATATCCCCTAGAGATCAATTTGGGAGCTTTTGCGCCGGTAACCAGCACGGCACCGATGACGGCATCCGCCTTCGACGCCTCTCGTTCGACGGCGTCCTGTGACGCATACAACGTAACAACGCGCCCTGCGAACATCTCGTCGAGTTGGCGCAACCGCGGTAAGGAACGATCCAGGATCACGACCTCCGCTCCCAACCCTGTAGCCATCCGTGCTGCCTGAAGGCCAACTACACCGCCGCCCAGAACTACAATCCGAGCCGGAGCGACACCTGGAACGCCGCCCATAAGTAAGCCGGGTCCCCCGGACGTTTTGCGCAAGCAGGCGGCTGCGGCCTCTATCGAGAGGCGCCCGGCAACTTCACTCATCGGCGCCAGCAACGGGAGTTGGCCAGTATTTGTTTTGACTGTCTCATAGGCCACGGCAGTGCAACCTGAGTTCAGCAAACTCTTCGTCTGTTCAAAGTCTGCGGCGAGGTGCAGGTATGTAAATAGGATTTGGCCCTCTCGTAGGCGCGAACATTCGATTGGCTGTGGTTCTTTGACTTTTATGATCATCTCAGCGCGCTCGAATATTTCGGCGGCAGGCATGATATGAGCGCCGACTGCTACGTAAGAGTCGTCACTCTCACCAATTCCCGCTCCGGCACCTGTCTCGACTAAGACTTCATGATCGTTGGCGATAAACTCCCGTACCGCCGCCGGCGTCAATCCAACCCGGAATTCATCCGACTTAATTTCTTTCGGAACACCAACCAGCATTACATACCTTCCATAGTGTGATCTGCATGCGCTTAGCGCACATTCCTAATTCAGACGTACCAAGCTATCTGTGGACGATGCCGAGCGGAGAACGCCTTCAAGCGCTGCTGTAGTTGCCAGAATATCGGCGTGTGAGATCGGATATTTGGTCTTCCCGGCCGCCGCCGCCCCGAACGCGTCCAAATTCGCCAACGTGGCATTCATTACGGGATATTCTAATTGCTCCATTGCTTTTCCACTGGTCTGCCGTTGAACGATCCAACCCTGAGGGCTTTCCACGTGCGCCTTGTCTCTGATTTCCACCCATCCTTTGGAGCCGAAAAAGGCAAAGCGCGAGATAAACGGCGTAGCCAATGTAGCTGCGATATAACTATTTCCTCCCGATCTATGGCGCAGCAATGCCCCAAGCGTATCGCCGCCAGCGAACTTCGTAGCGCGAGTGGCACAGTGCGCAACGACACTTTCGACGTCGCCCAGGAAAGAAATCGCCAAGTCGATGAGATGAATTCCAGGACCCGTCAACCCAGCGGCAGGCGCCTCATGCGGATCGAGCCGCCAATTGTCGGTTGGTAATGAACAAAATTTGTCGTGACTAAAGTTCGCTTCTATTTGAAGCGGAATGCCGAGCACGCCATCCGCGATGATCTTTCTTAGCTCTTCGATGGGAGATTCGAAACGACGCTCGTGGCCAATCCCAAGAACTACTTTGTTTTTCTGACAGATTTCGATGGACCGCCGGGCGCTTGCCAAGGTCAAGCCCAATGGCTTTTCGCAGAAGATGTGCTTCCTTGCCACTGCCGCCTTGAAAACTTGCTGTTCGTGAAGACTGTGTGGCGTGGATAAGATCACGGCATCGCAATTGGCGTCCCCAATGACATCATCAAAATTTGTAGATGCCGGCACTCCGAATTCCATGCCGCATTTTGCGGCAACCTTGGAGCTCAAGTCGCAAAATCGACACAGCTTCAACTCGTTGGAACCATTCGAGATATGAGTGGCCAAGATTCGACCCCACCACCCCAAGCCAACTATAGCGACGCGTATCATTTCTACTTTCCTACTTTTGGAGAGTCGCCATTCGACGCGACCCAACCAACAATTCATCCCGCTCGGCGTTTTTGAGCGTCGCGGATCAATGCGTGAATCTTCACGGGGCGCATTGGAAGCTCGTCAATCTTCACATCCAAGGATTGCAAGGCATTTTCGACAGCACTTGCCAGGACACCCGGTGCAGCCATTCGGCCGCCTTCACCTCCGCCTTTTATTCCGTATTCTGTGTAGGGCGAGGGCGTTTCGATGTGATCGACAGCTATTCGGGAAGGCACCTCGTGAATCGTGGGAATATGGTAATCGGCAAAGGACGCATTGAGCATTTGCCCTTCAGAATCGTAGATAAACTCCTCGTAAAGGGCCGTGCCGATGCCCATTACGGTACCCCCGCGAATTTGCCCATCAAGTCCTGCCGGATTCACCACCGTGCCGGCGTCATGAACCGCGGCATAATTCAGGATCTCGACCTTTCCGGTTTCGGGGTCGACTTCCACAACCGCTATATGAGCCATATGGCCCATGATCGGATAGAAAATGCCGAGGTGCTTACGATCCGGATGTGGTGGCGTCGAGAGGGGATGGTCGTAGACCGCGGTAGCCTCGAGGCCGCTGTCGAATTCCTCTCCCTCGGGAAATGACATCCTGAAAAAGTTCGCTTGAAGCGCGACTTCTGCAATTGATACTTTTCGCGCTTCATCTCCAAGAACACAGATACTCGCATCCTTGAATTCAAGGTCGTCGATTGAGGCTTTCAACATATGGGCAGCCAACCGCTTCAACTTTTTCTTTAATTTCAATGAGCATGAAACTGCGGCTCCGGTAATCATCACCGTGAAGCGGCTACCTCCGGGGCCGAAGCCATTAAAAGCAGCATCCGAGTCGGCATAACCCACCGATATATCTTCGGGCGAAAGCGTGAACTGTTCTGCGAGTACCTGCGTTACAACCGTCTCTGGGCTATTGCCCCAGAACGGTGAATTTATGAGAGCAAACAGTTTTCCAGTGGGATCGATGCGAAGGGACATACCTTCGGGAGCGCTAGTTAGAGGAAATCCTGCAGAGTTGCCTGTCGGATTGAGCGACCACCATTCGGTTGGGCTATAGACGGATCTTTCCTGACAGGTAGCGATACCTATCCCGATATAGCGCCCTTGCAGCCTTGCCGCGGCTTGTTCGTTTTTCCAATGCTCGTAGCAGCCAAGAACAAGCGCTTTTTCCAGCACCGCTGGGTAATTGCCGCTGTCGTAGATGTTTCCGGTAGGTATTACATATGGAAATTGCTCCGGCTGGATGAAGTTTTTTCGGCGCAGCTCGACTCTATCGATCGCTAGTTCGTCCGCTGCAGCATCAACCATCCGCTCAATTACGAAATTCGTGACCTCGGACCCGAAACCTCGATAAGCTCCCTGTTGGCATTTGTTCGTCATGGCGGCAACCAACGTCATTTCGAAACTACCTATGCGATAGGGTCCTGTGACTTGGGCCATCGCATTGCCGTGCGTTCCATAGCCGTACTGGAGATATGCACCGTAGTCCTCGACCACTTTAAAGCGGTAGGACAGCATCGTGCCGTCGTTGAGCAGCGCAAGCTCGGCATCGTATATGCGATCACTACCGTGTGCATCCGCGTTCAATATGTTATCCAATCGATCTTCCACGAACTTGACCGGCCGTCCCGCGGCACGGGCCAACGTGCAAGTCAATATGATATTCTTGTGATTGAATAATTTTGATCCAAAGCTGCCACCAGCGATTGTCGGAATTATCTTTAAGTGAGTTGAAGGAACGTTGAGCGCTGCAGCCAGCAACCATCCAAGGTTTGAGTAAAAGTTCGAATTTGCGTGCACGGTGAATTTACCCGTGCCGTCGTCGAATTCGGCAACCGCTCCCACCGTCTCCAGTGGCTGAGGACCTGATCGACGCCAACGCACCCGCCGGCTAACGATCCGATCCGCTCGCTCGAAATCTTCTTTTACCGAACCAAACGTGAATGTGGCTTCGTGGGCCACATTGGTGGGTCCGCGCTCGGGATGTATGACGCTATCCCCGTGGGCACAGCCGGCTTGTTCGGGGTCCATGACAACCGGCAGAGACTCATAGTCGACCTCGATAAGCTCAAGTGCGTCCTCGGCTATATAGCGTGTTTCAGCGACAACTGCGGCGACCGCCTCCCCGACATGACGCACTTTACCGACAGCCAAGCAGCGCTGTTCGACTGGAGGTTGGGCGAAGGACGCAACCGGCCCCGTCACACGAGCGGCGTGCTCACCTGTAACAACTGTGACTACACCCGGAAGCCGTTCTGCTTTGCTGCAGTCTATCGATTTGATACGCGCATGCGCATAGGGGCTGCGCAGGATTGCTGCATGCGCCATATTCGGTAGTTCCACATCATCGATATATTTTCCCTTGCCGACGAGAATGCGGGGATCTTCGACCCTTTTGAGTGATTTGCCGATCCATTCAAGCTTCTCGGACGGAGGCTCCCGACGCGTAGATGCGGGAATGATGTGATCAGCGAGATGGTTGCTCATATGCTATCAACCTCCCGAGCATTCTTCTGCCGCAGCCAAAACAGCGTCGACAATGCTCTCGTACCCCGTGCAGCGGCATAAATTTCCCGAGAGAGCATCGCGCACTTCTTCTCGCGTCGGATTCGATTTCGCTTTCAGCAATTCGAAAGCGGTCAAAAGCATTCCAGAGGTGCAGAAACCACATTGGAGCGCTTGGTGATCTCGGAACGCGCTTTGCAGCGGATGGGGATTTGTAAGGGTTCCCAAGCCTTCGACGGTAGTCATCTCGCAGCCGTCCGCCTGGACAGCGAACATCAAGCAAGACCGCGTACCCTTGCCGTTCAGGAGAACCGTGCATGTTCCACACACACCGTGCTCGCAGCCAACATGTGTTCCCTTGAGGTGCAACGTATCGCGGAGAAAATCACTCAAAAGAAGCCGAACAGAAATTGTTCGGGTTATCTGCTTGTTATTTACGTTTAGGGTGATCTCCCGATCAGCCATTTGAACCTGCCGTCACAGCTGTAGCGCGGGACCGGGCATCTTTTAGCGCGCGAGTGACCAGGACTCCGACCAGGTCCTTGCGATACCTTGAAGTCGCATTGGGATCTGATTGTGGCTCCACGCTTTGCATTGCACAAAGCCCAGTTTCGGTAAGAGTCGCGTCAGTGGCTATTTTTCCGACCAGTTGCTCCTCCACCTTCGTTAGCCGAAGAGCCGTTGATCCGATCCCAGCGACTGCAATAGCGACGTGACTCACAAGGTCATTTCGCAAGGACAAGGTCGCCGCAACTGCAACAATGGCGAAGTCGCCTTGCCTGACGCTGACCTCATGAAATCCCCATCCTTGGCCGACATCAGCGATCGGGATGCGAACCTCGACCAGCATTTCGTCCGACTTCACGTCCGTTTCATAAAGCCCCAAGAAAAATTTGGCAGCCGGAACGGACCTCGATGTTTTCAAGTTGCGGATCACCATTGTCGCATTGAGAGCCGTTACGACAGACGGCATTTCCGAGGCTGGATCCGCATGGCACAAATTTCCGCACAGAGTTCCCCGATTCCGGATCGCGGGATGAGCGACATATTCGTATGCCCCGGCCACGAGGGGGCAGACCTTTTTTACAATAGATGAATCCCGCAAAACGGCATGGCGTTCCAGAGCGCCGATGCACAGATGTCCGTCGGCCACGTTATGATAAGCGAGCCCCTGCAAGTGATTGATGTCCACGAGCGTTTTCGGCGATGCCATCCGAAAATTCATCATAGGAACCAAGCTTTGCCCGCCAGCGAGAATCTTGGCTTCGCCACCGCCATTGCGCAGTATCGTTAGCGCCTCTTCGACACTTGATGGGCGATGATATTCAAAATCCGGGGGCTTCATGTCTTTCGAGCCTGCTAGAAACTCGTCCTTAGCGTGACGCCGAAGGTGCGCGGTGCGCCTCGGACGGGTTGCAGAATTGCGAAAGCCCGCGCAGGAGTGATCTCTTGATTGTAGTGCGTTTCTGTGAGGTTTTTTGCCCAAAGCAAGATTTCGTAATGCTCGTTGGGGGGTGTTAGATTCACACTGGCGTCCACTACCGCGAAGCCATTCTGCACTTGGTCGGGCGGATTGCTGACGTCGAAATACTGCTTGCTCGTGTAGTGGACTTCAGCGCGCGGCCTGACGCTCCAACCCATGATTGAATTAAGCGTGTATTCGATTGAGCCGGTATAGGTGATGCTTGGCGCATCGATCAGCGTATTGCCACTGTAGTTGGCCAGAGCGGTCACATATTTGTCGTAGTTCGCATGCAGCAAACCCAATGAGTTTGAGATCAAAAGGCCATCGATGGGCTTAGCCAGCAGTTCGATTTCGCCACCATATATGGTTGCTTCAGCTGCGTTGCTCGGCACACTGACTGGGGTACCTCCGACATTCGAGAACTGAAACGCCTGGAGGTCGTGATACCAGTTATAGAAACCGTCCACGTCCACGCGCAGGCGTCCGTCGAAACTGTCGGTTTTCGCACCAATTTCGAGCGCATCGACGCTTTCCGGACGATATGGGGTCGTTTCTAGCGTAAAGAAGAACGCACCGCCATTATATCCGCCGCTCTTGTAACCTCTGTTATAAGAGGCATAACCGAGTACGTCGTCGGTAAATTTATAATCTACGACGAAGCGACCGGTAATGGCGCTGTAAGTATTGCGTTCGCTGCAGGTGGTGCAAACAATTCCGTCATTTGGATCGACTTGCCCCTGCGCTAGCTGGCTCACGTTATTTGGCGCCGGCTCGTCGAAAAAGCTATTGAGATCGATATCTTTGTGATCGAGCGTACCGCGCACACCGACGGTGGTCTTGAGCTTGCTGGTCCATTGGTAGCTCACTTCGCCGAACAGCGCGTAGGACTGTGTATGCTGTAGGTACTTCTGTCTGATGAGCGACGGAAAAAGCGTGACCAAATCGGGGGCAACACCTTGGTTAGCGAGGTCTCGTCCGAAATCGTAAGCCTGATTGGACCACAACCTATCGGAGTAGGCGTAAACGCCACCGATCCATTGGAGAGGGTCGTCTCCCGTCGAGGCGAGCCGCAGCTCCTCGCTGTATTGGGTTTGTCCGTCGTCCAAGTAAACGTCAAAATTGTCTATCGGGCTGACGTCGGTATCCAAGAAACCGCTATAACGTGTATGATTTTCAGCGGAGATGGATGTCAGCGTGAAGCCTCCAAAATCATGATCGATTTTCAGCCTGATGCCGTCGGTAAGCGTCTTCTCGCGCTGAGCGTTGCTGTTGACTTCATAGAAGCCCAAATTGGATGGGTCGCTATACCCGAACACGTCGGTGCCGTCCGGATTGAGACCGATGTGGTGATAAACGACATTGTCTCCGTGATGGGCGGCGTCCTGTAGCGAGAGGAGAATTGTCGTGTTCGCGTCTGGCTCCCATTTGATTTGTCCGCGAATAGCGAAATTGTCGAAGCTGCCGACGTGGTGATGAAGATTGATGTTGTATTCGTCACCTCCGGATCGGTCATAGATTCCCGAAAGCCTGGCGGAGAAGGTATCCGACAGCGGTCCGCTTATTGCGCCTTCCGTGGTCGTCCTGCCGTAATTGCCGACGGTCAGAGAGGCATAGCCCTCTTCGTCAGACGTTGGCTCATTCGTGATGTATTTGATCGCGCCGGCGGTGGTGTTGCGGCCGTACAGCGTTCCCTGTGGGCCGCGCAGAGCCTCGATCCTATTGAGGTCAAAAAGTGTCATTAATAGACCGGACGTCGCACCCAGAAACACATCGTCTTCATAGAAACCGACGGCATTTTGCGCGGTCGAGTTGAAGTCGTCGGTGCCCATGCCACGCATAAATACGTTTGGCTTGGCGCCACCGCCCGCCTGAGTCTTGATGTAAAGGTTTGGAACGTTGCCAGATAAATCTAAAGCCGATGCAATTCCTTTATCTTGGATCAGAGCAGCAGTGATCGCCGTGACCGATATCGGAACGTCTTGGAGGTTTTCCGCGCGCTTCTCCGCAGTCACGACGACAGTTTCGATTTTACTCGATGAGTTCGCGTCCTGGGCGCGCGCTGTGCCGGCCAAGCACAACAGCGATGCTGCAGAGAGAAGGGTCTTGCGCAAGTTCCTCATGCGGACCGCGTTGGTTCTCGCAAAGGTTGCGTTGAGCGCGCCCTTTAATGTTGCTTGATCGTACATTTCGCCCCCTACGTTTCGTTCGGTAATTTAGGAAAAACCATCATGTGGCGTTGCTATGCATCGCACAGTGCGATGGCACGAACAGGAAAACCGGCGCCGCCCTTCGGTTTTGGCCAGCCCACGAATATGAGTGCGCCAGCAGGGGGTACCTTCGAGAGGTTGGCCAGCAGCTCCACCTGCCAGCGCCCTGTTCCCAGGAAATAGCGCTCTAGGGAATAATCGTGCTTCGCCGTTACGGCATATCCGGTATCGGTGTCCGATGTTTCGTGACCGATAGCGGCGATATTCCGTTCGTCGACAAGAAATTCCAGAACGTCACGAGCCCAACCCGGCCTATGGGAAAAGGAATCAGATCCGACGTTGTCCATCCGTGCTTGGTCAGGCCATCGGGTCGACCAATCGGTTCGTAGAGCAACGAAGCTCTGTTGCGGAATTCGCCCATGCGCCGCTTCCCAGGCAGCTACGTCTTCCAAGGTCGGTGTCGCATCGGCGTTTGCCGCGACCTTTGCGTGAATATCAAGAATGACCAGCGGCAGCAGCGCCTGCTGGACGGGCAACGAGTCCAGGCTCGCGCCATCTTGGTGATAGTGCAGCGGTGGATCGATATGTGTTCCCCACTGTCCGACAAAACGGAATTCTTGGACGAGTGAAGAATATTCGGAATCGAAATCGATGACATTACGCACTGCTTCGTCGGGTAGCGCTGGATGACGCGGCTGTCCCGGAAAGAATGTGTGCGTCAAATCAACGAAGCGAGCTTTCGTCAAATGACGATTGAACAACTCCCACAAGGACTGATCCGCCATTACAATCGAACCGTGCCGTTACCAATGCCTCTTGCGCGCCGCTACGCTTCGCGCTGTCAAAAAACTAGCTCAAAGGAGGCGAGCATGTCCTCCTAAATTCTAGCTCAAATCTCTCTCAGTTTGGCATGCTGTGCCATGTTTTCGCGTATTATTGGCATGTCGTGCGTATTTTCATCGGGCGGCCGCAACGCCGCATGCGCTGGCGAAGTTGGATCGATTTGCATCTCAAGCGCATACCGATGATTTGCGCGCTCGCATCATTTGTTCTTGCAATAGCTATTTTCGTACAGCAACGCTTCTGCGCCGCTTCACGTTCGGCGGTTTACTTCGATGTTAAGCGCATATTTCTTTGCACCTCTTCAGTTGGGACGAGAGAGATGACGGAGTTTTCAGGCCACTATGTAATCCCCGCGAAGGCGGAGAGTGTGTGGGCGGCGCTTAATGATCCAAATATTCTTCGCAATTGCATTCCTGGCTGCGAGCAGTTGGAATCGATGGACCAAGCACATTTCTCGGCGGTGGTTGCACTCAAGGTCGGTCCTGTGAAGGCTACTTTTAGAGCGAACATTGAGATCACAGAATCTGAGCCACCGTTTCGCTGCGTGTTAAATGGAGAAGGTCAGGGTGGTGTTGCAGGCTTTGCCCGGGGAAGTGCGGCTGTGTCATTAACGTCTGTAGGAGATGCCACGACGCTCGACTATCGAGCTCAAGCGGTTATCGGCGGCAAACTCGCACAGCTTGGCCAACGCCTGATAGAAGGCGCCGCCAAGCAAGTCGCAGATGACTTTTTTGGCAGATTCGCCGCCATACTAGCAACGCCGGGTTTAGATGAGACGGTCGGGAGCTGCCCGCAGCCGGTACCAAAGAACTCGGATGGTTTGTCGAATCTCGTGGGAAAATTCCCTCCCATTATCTGGGCATGTTGCGCGATCTTGGTCGCTGCGGTCTGTTTGATCGCGTATCGAATGTTGCTGGTTCATTGAATGCGATGTCGACCAGCTCATATTCGCATGCGTTCAGGTGATGGGCGATTGGTATTGAGACGATCGGACGCCGCTGCGCTTTAACCAATTGAAGTGGCGATCCGAGTTTTACGCCGGACAGTAGATGCAAAACCCCGATTCGGGCTTAATTGAACCGAACCGCGACTTGAGTTGCGATCATTTGGCCAGCAGGCGGAGCAGCTAGCCACCTCAGGTACCGGGTGCCGAATTGAGGATCGGTGGGCGATCCGGGCGGGTTGTTTTAATCGAGACTAAGCGTCCGCCGGCCGCGTCCGTTCCGGCGCGGAACGGTTCGCATATTGTGCCGACTCCCGGCGCAAATTCCGCGCTTAATGGCGCATTTTTTCCCTAAGCTGTTGATCCCAAACGAGTTGCAAATGCTGGTGCAATGATAGGTTACCTCTCCTTGACAGAGGCCTAGAAGCTTATGGTCGGCAGGCATGGTGTCTGCTGCTCATGAAGCGAAACAGCTATGAGCGATCCAGTTGGGCCTAAGAACAAGACTTCGAGCATTTCAATCACAAACTGCGGCAGAGCAGCGGTTTTCCGTTCAAACGGAATAGATCCGGCCTTACTCAAAACGTTAAGCTTAGATGAGCTGGCAGATCTGATCGAAGCTGAAGCGGCGGAGGGGGATGAACGTGCTCTCGCGGCTGCAATGGCTGTCGCGCCTCTGCCAGGTCGTCCACCACGTTGAAGGTCAGCACGTCCCGACTCATGGGGCCGACGCTACGGGCGGACTTCTACCATGGCTACTTTGTTCCGCCTGTTTCCCCCGAGCCGGCCGCAGCGAATCGGTCTGCCACGCAAAAAGGAATCTGCAGCTAAACAGGCCAATCAATCGCTTGAAACCGTTTTAGTAGCGCCGCCGCCGTCACCGGCTCGACCATGTGGGCGAAGTCGATCAGTCCTTTGAGGTGCGCTTTCATCCCCGAGATCGTCTCGAATTTTCGCACCTTGGCGTGTTCGACCGGGCCGAATTTTTCCACGTAGTAGATGTGCTGGCGCAGCCTGTCCTTGAATTCGCGCGTCAGCCGCGGAATGTCATCATCCACTTGCAGGCCAAGGACTAGCTTGCGGCTTCCCGGTGGGACGACTGTGGTTTTCCGGTGCTGGGGCTTGAACCCGGCGATGGTGAGCGCCTTGCCGACTTCGGTGATGAAGTCTTGCGCTTGTAACCGCGAGAAGTCTTTATATCGCTTCGAGAAGGTGAGGTCATCGCTATAGCGGGTGTAGATCAGACCCGCCTTGGCGGCGAGCTTCTGGATGATGCCGTCAAGCTCGCGCATCACGAGGTTCGATAGCATTGGGCTGGTAGGCGTACCTTGCGGCAGATAGCCCATGACCTTCTTCGTGTAGCTTGGAATGGCGTCGTAACGCTTCCTCACTTTCCAAATTGGATTGCTAAAACGCGGGCTGAGATCATGCACCGCCACCGTGGAAATCCGGGCCAGCTCAAGCGCCACCAGCTTTTGATACCCAAGTTCGCGGAACACGCGATAGACCTGAATCTCGGACACCGATTCGAAGAAGCCGGTGATGTCCATCTTTATCAGCCATTGCGCGCCGGTGTGGCGGCTCGCACAGCGATAGATTGAGCTATCCTTGCTGAATGCGAAGCTGCAAGCGTGTACGGGAACAGGTTTCAGGATGTATTCAGTGATCCATTTTTGTACCCGCTTGAGTTCCGGTGTGGGGACATGGATGAAGCGCTTCCCACCAGAACGTTTCGTGATGGCGAATTTGCGATAGGCGCGGTGTTCACCCCGGTCCACGATAGCTCGCAGAAATAGATACGGAACCTGGGTGCGCGTCGCTAGGTGGTTCAGCGATAGAATGCCCGGGAGGGCATACGGCCCCGCCTCGACATTATCTATTTGCGCGACAGCTTCGGCGAGAATAGCTGTGGGGACACGCTGCAGTGTGCCCTTGGTAATATACTGTTGGGGGGACCACACGCGGACTACTTCGACGTCGGCGGAACGGCGACTGCGCACGGTGTCGACCCGAGGCTCACGACGGCAGAAGACAGCGTGCGCAATCTCCGGTCATGCGTGAGCTTTCCCAAAGGGCAATGGCACTCCACGCCCCAACGGCTATGCTTGGCATAGTCGCAGCAGAACATCTGCTTGCTAACACTACGCGCCGTGATAGCGCGCCTGACAGCGCCAACTTCTTTTGCCCGACATCGAGCAGAGTAAGGACCGCATCGCGGCGGGCGATTTCCGGAGGAAAGACCGACTTTTCCGGCGACAACACCACGCGGTCGGGAAATAACGGCTTCCACGGCTTCTTAGGATGGTCTGGTGCCCACAGGATGGGAGGGCAATTGTCAGGACAACTATGCTCGAATACGAGCGCAGCCATCGCACTCCCATACCCGTCCCAGTGATAGCCGCAGGAAGTTTTGTTGCCGTATTTTTCGCAAAGGTCGAAAACCGCGTTTTGCTGCACCTTGCCCCACGGCATTGCAGAAAAGGTCGGGCACGGCCGCTCAATGATAACCTCGGCCATGCGCTTTAGGCGCCTGACACGCGCGATGCCTCTCTCCGTCCCGGAATAGGCGAGGGAAACGGGGCGCACATATTTAAGCGAACACCATGACTCGAAGGTTTTGTCCTTGCGAAGCGCCGACAGGAATTCCGAGGTGCGTTCCCCCGAACCAATGAAATCGTCCACCAGATAGACGATCCGGCATTTCGCCTGGCGCATCTCCTTAATCGTCGGGTGATTGAGGATGTGTTTGGGATCGGTTTTAGCAAGATTGCGGATGAGGGCTGCAACGCGCGCTTCGCTCCCATGGTCCCAACCTGACGAAAGGGCACTGATGGTGCCAGTGGTAGGATCGCCCGCTTGGAGGAAATAGGAGAGGTCGGGGACCACCTCCCGGACTGCGTAGAACGCCACGGGCTCGCTTTGCGCCGCTATCTCACGCTCCATCAACGCTTGGAGCGAGCGCTCGAATTCCGAATGGGAAACAAGAGTAAGGCTTTTAACGACACGCTCTGCCGTCTCACGGTCACTGGGATCGAACTGGTCAAGCCAAATCTTGCCTCGCTCCGTGAATAGAAGGCTTCGGGACTCCAGATGTTCGGATGCTGTGGTCATCCTTGCTCGCTCACTGAGCCATCACACTAGAGCCAGATTGGGCGGAGGCGAACCGAAAGAGAAAGGGCTGAGAAAGCCGCCCCCACCGCCCATTTCCGAGAGCGTTTTTTGGCTCTCGAGGCGGCAAACGGATGTGGCAGTGGGCGCTAACTACCGGAAATGTCGGACAAATCATGAGAGATAAAAATATCCCGCCAAAAAGGCGGGGTAGGTGGCGGAGGATGAGGGTCAGGCTTCGGAATATCTCTCGCGAAATTAAATTACTTAGAAAATTGAGGGTTTTAGGGGCTAACTCGCGGCCCGTAACCGGTCGGGGCCGGCTCCTGACTGTCGGCCGCTAGCCTCAAGGGCTTTTGGCTTCCGCGCCCCTCGCCCCTAAGCGGCCGAGTGGGCACCCTTGGACGGGCTGTCGCTTTACGATCCGCATAACAGGGGGTCGTCGCGGCGGCAACCGGTATCACCTTTTTCGCTGCAGGTGACCAATTACCTGCTGGGCTTGGCCTCCACGCCGTCACTTCACCATTCGAGGCAGCGAGCCCCCATGGCGTCTGAGGGCCGGCCATGAATGAAGAACTTGTTTTCGCATTTTCCCAACGTGTAACCTCGCAACTCTGAGGGGCCATGTTGCATCGCCGTCACGGTTGGTTTTGGCTTGCGTACGCAGTTTTTGCTGTGTTCGCTGTGTCTCCTTCATGGGCCGAGGATCAAAATCCGTTGCCCAGCGCTGCGAATGGATGCGGGCGCCTGGCGCCAGTGCTTATGAAACCAGTCCCATCCACCCATAGATTTGGCCTTTACCCAACTGAGGCGCAGCGCAAGGGTCAACAGGGCCGGACCTATCTTCGCGTGCTCGTAGATAAGTATGGGTTCGCGCGTCAGGTGGATGTCGTGTCGTCAAGCGGATATGCCGTTTTGGATCAGGCATCAATCGACTCGACCGTGGACCGTTGGCGTTGGGAACCCCCACCGCCGGAATGCTTGGAAAGCGGCGTTATCCTATCAATACTTTATGCATGGAGTTTAGGCGAGCCAGGGCCCGACCCGGTTTATCTGGACAACAAGGCCTATCCCGCTGAAGCAAGCGCGCGCAAACAGGGGGGGAAAGGCACAGTCGAATACACCGTCTCCGGCGACAATAAGGTGACGGACGCAAAGGTGAAGGCTAGCACGGGATCATCGGCTCTGGATGCCGCAATGCTTACCATCATCCGTAGCGCGGCCTTCGTCACATCGGGGATTTCATCGACCAGTTATACTGGAACAAGACGCTTTGAATTCATACCGCAAGACAACCCCCAAAGCATCAAAGCTTTGATGGGTCCAGCGATAAATCCGAACCCGGCCGACCTTCCGGCTAAACAACCCTCTTTCAGATTCGTTGATACTTATCCTGCACCCAGCCGCGCCAATGATTGCGGCCGGTCTGCGCCAGTGTTCTTGGAAGAAAGCCGGGCCAACATTAATCCGTCATTTCCGGTCGAAAGCGCCGCGACCGGCAAACAGGGGCGAACCGTGCTCGACGTACTGGTCGACAAGGGCGGCACGGCGAGCGAAGTCACAGTGGCGCAGACGAGCGGTTCGCCGAGTCTGGACCAAGCCGCGGTGAATGGTCTCAAGGGATTGTGGCACTGGCAGGCGCCGCCACCGGAGTGCGCGGATCAAGGCGTTCATCTACACAAGAATATTGATTGGTTTCAGGGAGTCGCTCCTCAAGTGCGCGTTATGGTAGGCGATCCCGGTTACCCACCTGAAGCAATCGCCAGTAAATTGAGTGGACGAGGCAAGGTGCAAATCACCCGCTCGGCAGACGGCGAGCTAATCTCCACCAAAGTGTTAGCCAGCACCAATTCGCCTGTGTTGGACGACGCTATGATCAAGATCATAACGAATGTTCGCTTCGCCCCCGGAACAAGGGAATTACACAAAACTTGGACCAGCTTCGCAGTGATCGATTTCGTTGGCGACCCGGAAGCCATGCGAGCTGCTGCCGCGGCTCCAACGAGCCGTGTAGCTCCTCTTGCTCCTCCGCCCAGCAGGGCCAATGATTGCGGGAGAAGCGCCCCGGTCTATCTCGCGGCAATGGACGAATCGCATGTGTTGGTGCCGATACCGATGGTAGCGACTGAGCCTGCAAGTCGGAATCAATCACCCTTGCTATTTAGGGCTCAGGGCGCGCTGAAAATGAATGTCCTTGTGGACAAGGATGGCAAGGCATCCAGCGTGGCAATAGCGGACTCCAGTGCGCCGGCAGAAATGGAGCGGGCAGTCACCAGCACTGTCAAAGAGAATTACCGCTGGGCCCCTCCGCCGCTAGAATGCGCAGACCGCGGCGTCATGCTCAGTGTGAATTACATCTACACCTGGGCATCGGAAAGATTACAGATTTACGCCAACGATCCTGAATATCCTGATGCAGCACGGGCCAAAGGCATGGGCGCGGCTGGCGTTGTTCAAGTGCAATTTCACCGCGACGTAATAGATGGCACCAAATTGTTGGTAGGTACGAACTCTCCGGATCTAGACGCGGCGATGATCAAGGTAGTGTCGGATCGATTGCTCGCCGAATTACGCGCAAAACCCGTGTCTCAAGTTTTTATCTTCACCACGAATTTTGCCATCATGTTTATGCCCTCTTTTGTGTCGCCGCCAAAACAGGGGGGGCAAGTATCTCCAATCCAATCCGCGGCATCATCGCCCGAGCAAGCCACAACGAATCCTTAGGGGCTCGATAACGCAGTTGCGCCTCCCATTCTGCTCCCCTGCGGACTCAATTTGGATTGAGCGATGGCGGCTGGGCGATTGACAAATCCCAGTGGACATCCACTCTCGTGGCCGTCGCCTGAGAAATTCCTCGGACCACGGGCGCCCTCCATTTCCAATGCGACCGGACGAATTCGCAAGCCATACGGTCAAGAACCGGTGACCCACTAGAAGAAGTGACGGCACAATTGTCGGCATCCCCGCTAGTTCGTATTTGGACTTGCAAAATTGAAATACCCTGCTCTCCAAGCCTTTGAGACAATATAGGATAAGGTGGAAGTGTGTGTGTCGCGACAATTGGCAGTAAAGGCGCATCTGATGCCGCGCTGTCTGCAGGCGCGCTTTGAACGGTGGTAGGTGGGGTTTGATTGATTGCTTGGCGAGACTGAAGATCGGCGATTTCGTCATTAGCAAACGCTGATCCATGCGCAGCAGCCTTCTTCAACCACTGCACAGCCTGGTCGAGGTCTGGACTGACCCCTGCGCCTTCTCCGTAATGCAGGCCTAGAAATTCTTCCGCTTCGGCATCGTTTTGAACAGCTGCCTTCTGATACCATTGCATAGCCTGGCCATAGTCCTTGGTTATACCAGGGGCACCGCGGTCAAAAACAAATCCGATACCGATCTTAGCCTTCGCAAATCCAAGGTCGTCAGCCCTCTGGTACCACTTGATGGCTTGGGTGCCGTCTTTTGCCATGCCCAGACCTTCCAGATACATATATGCAATATTGGCCGCGCATTCCGCGTCGCCATGCGCAACGGCCTTCATGAACCATTGCATTGCTTGGGCATAATCTCTGGTTACACCCTGACCCAAGCCATACATGTGACCGAGTTTATTCTCGGCAAGCGCAAAGCCTCGCGCGGCAGCTTTTTGGTACCACTGCATAGCCAGCGCGTCGTCTTGAGGTACGCCAAGACCCAGCTCATAAAGAATGCCGATATCGGTTTCGCCCTCCGGGCCGCCTAGCGCGGCAGCTTTTTGATACCACTGCATGGCTTCCGCATAATCCTGCGCCACACCATTGCCGTCTTTGTACAATTCGCCAATTAGGGCCGCGGCTCGCGAATAGCCTAGTGTGGCAGCCTTCCGAAACCATTCCATCGCCTCGCCGTAATTCTTCGGCACACCTGCACCCAATTCGTACATTATGCCGATATTGCTCTCAGCTTCCGGGTCGTATTGTGCAGCCGCCTTCTGGTACCATTGCATCGCCTCAGCGTAATCTTTGGTCACGCCGAGCCCCGCGGTATATAGAAACGCAATTCTGTCCTGTGCCTTCGCATTATTTTGGGCAGCAGCCATCTGGTAGAGTTTCATAGCCAGCGCATAGTCTTGCCGCGCTAAGGCAGCATCGCCTTGCTCCATCTCCTGGACTAGGAGACTTGGCGCACCAGGCGCATTCAAAGGCCCAGGCTCTGGCGCAGCTTGCGCACCCGTCGCGACACTTGCCGTGGCTACAATGCAAGTGCCAAGCAGCGCGGCGCGCAACGATTCAATCACCGGAAGCCCCCGCCCCTTTAACGTTCACGACCCAATGCGGTTGCCCTAGCCCACAACTTGGACGATAGCACTGTGTCTATAGGTCGTCACGGTGGTGCTGCTAAGCACTGGGGGGCGGCGGCCATAGAGTGACGGCCCCAATAATTAAGCCCCCGAAGCCAAGAACAGTTAGGACCAAAAACACCGATAGGCTCAAGGTTCGGCCAGATTCCCAAATGAGGAATTCTCATCGGTCTGCGTTTTACAGGTGTGAAGCAGATTAGGGATCAATGATGAAGCCCGATTTGGCGATCGCGCCGCGCATTCTGACTGTTGCCGCGGTCACGCTCGGCCTGCCATTGCTCATGCCCTTCAATGCAATGGCTCAACGCAGCTTTCCCGCGCCGAAGCAATTCACCCAACAAGGGGGAGAAGGCATCTACAACGGGCTTTGCAGAGATTGTCATATGACCGGCGGTAAGGGAGCAATCGGGGCGGGCGCATATCCCGCATTGGCAAACAACGCAAAGCTGGCTGAGGCCGGATACCCCATCGCAGTCGTGATCGGGGGCCAAAAGGCGATGCCTGAATTCGGCCCGATGTTAAGTGATGAGCAGGTTGCTGATGTAATCAATTACGTACGCACTCATTTTGGGAATAACTACAAAGACAAGATCACGCCGGCTGACGTTAAAGCGGCAAGATCCTAAGTTAAATCCGCTTCCAACCACTCACCACGGAAAGTTCACCTCCATTCAGAAGGATTTTGCCCATGATGCGAAACCGCAAGTTTCTCTTTGCCGGCTCAGTAATCGTGAGCCTGTCCTGCGCTCTTCTCGGTGGAGCGATGGCGGCCGACGTCATGCACAATCAGGAAAATGCAAAGGCACCGTACGCCAGCTCAGTCATGGTGCCACCCGGATATGCCACCTATTACATCAGTGGCTCTCCCGGCCGGGGCGCAGACACCGCAACGCAAACCGCTTTCATTTTGGCAAACCTCAAGGAGCAGCTGGCCAAATTGGGCCTCACCTTCGGGGATGTCGTTCAAGCGCATGTATTTCTGGCAGGTGATCCAGCAATTGGCGGCAAAATGGATTTCGCGGGAATGAATTCGGCTTGGTTTAAGGAGTTCGGGACAGCCGAGCAGCCCAATAAACCCGCCAGAGCCGCCTTTCAGGTCGCCGCGATTGCAGGAACAAATACTCTTGTTGAAATTGAGTTTGTCGCGGTGAAAAAAGCGAACTGAGCCTATCGAATCGAGCCTTGTTCGGTCGCGAACACGTCAAATCGCTCGCCGGCCGCAGAATGAAAATTCCGCAGTGCACTGTCTTGTTGGTTCGGTACCCAATTCGGCCGGCTTTCCAAGCAATTAAATATGTTGCGGTGCGTCAGGGTCCAAACAGACACTGCTCGCGCGATTGCTCCGATAAAACTTGAATGGGTCGAAACCCGCCATGGACAACAGGTTGAGCGTGGTGTGTTATTTGCCACGAGGGGACCAAATGGCGGACTTGTCGGGCCCAAGTGTACCGCTCTACTCAGATGAGATTGATCGCCGATGGCGCTCGACTCTGGTGTCATTTTTCCTGCGTCGCGTGCGCGACCGCTCTGATGCAGAAGATCTTACCCAAGAAACCTTTGCCCGCGCCATTCATCGGCTAAGCAGTTCTCAAAGAACGAACATTCGGTCCTATCTGTTTACTGTCGGCAGCAATTTACTTCGTGACCGGGCTCGCCGAGCTGCCACGCATCACTTGGACGAGCATGAAAGCCTTTCCAGCACGACCGCGAATATAAGCGCACTTACTGAGGATCGAAGCCCAGAGCGCGTTTTATTGGCTAGAGAGAGCCTCCAGGAGGCAATAAGCGCTCTGGCGGAACTCGATGAGCGAACACGTGACATCTTCATTCTGTTTCGTTTGGAAAACATGAGACATCGAGAAATTGCGGCGATCTTTGGGATTTCAGTCAGCGCGGTCGAGAAACAGGTGGTCAAAGCCACAGCGCACCTTGCTGCGCGGCTCAGGCAGCATGATTAGAGATTTATTTGTGACAATTAACTGGCGACGGAGATTTGAGCGGGCAGTTCGTTGGCGCATGCGCTCCGAGGAAAGCGTGCTCGTTGAAGATTCTAGCGAATTGCGCAAATGGTTGAGTTCTAAGGAAAATCGTCACGCCTACGATCAGGTCGCAAATGTCTGGAACGTGCTTGAGGAGCACAAGGAGACGCCTGCTTTACGTTCGATGCGTGAGAAAGCTCTGCGGAATGCGCAATCCAAACTACGCAAATTCGGAATGCCCAGTTTCAAGCTCGCGGCTGTGGCAGCGTGCTGCGCCATAGTGTTGGCCAGCTCCTTCTTCGTATGGAACTCCTTGCCCACACCTAAGCCGGTGACCTACGCGACTGGAATCGGCGAACACAGGATCGTCAGCTTGGAGGATGGCTCCCGAATTACAATGGACTCCTCAACCACTGTGCGAACGCTAAGTTTCTCAAAGCGTTCTCGTGCATTTTCGCTGCTAAAAGGCCGAGCAAGATTTGACGTCGCCCACGATTTGTTTCGGCCGTTTACGGTCGCGGCAGGAGGGCAGACTGTTATAGCCGTCGGTACTGCTTTTAGCGTTGAACGCCTGTCGGCAAAAACCTTGGTTACGCTGGATGAGGGTTTGGTCGTCGTTAGGTCGCCGGCCCTTTCAAACAAACAAGCCGAACGTTCCGTTTGGCTCTCGCCAGGCCAGGAACTTGTCGCAACTCAATCAGGTAGAGTCGCCGTTTCCAGCGTCGATTTAAAAGCGTCCGATGCGTGGCGGCATGGCCAAATCGTATTCGCTGATGAGCGACTTGATGAGACTGTTGAACAGGTTAATCGCTATTTGACCACCCCACTTGAGGTCGATCCCGCAGTTGCGAACATGAGAGTAAGCGGCGTTTTCAACGTGCGGGATTTGGACAATTTGGTCGATTCCCTCACGAGTTATTTTCCGCTGGAATCAAAAGTCCAAAATGGCCGGGTAGTGCTGGAAAGGCGCAACTAACTTCCAAATCGACACTTGCGCTGAGGGTTTCACGTTAGCCTGCGTTTTACTCTTTCACAGCCTGCTCACAGGCGTCGGGGGAGATAATGATGCCAAGCTATAAGAAAAATAGAGCCCTACTGCTGGCGTCTACGGCGGTCACGATCATGGGGGTTGCGACACGCGTCTACGCCGCGGATACGGGCAAGGTTTATGCGCTCGATATACCAAGCGAGCCATTATCTCGCGCACTTGAGCAGTTCGGCCTTGAAACCTCGCAAGAGATTATATTTTCGCCTGACGTGGTTCGGGGGCACGACGCTCCTGCATTGCAAGGCCGCTTCACCACCAATGCGGCTTTAGAGACTCTATTGCATAATACCGACCTGACCGTCGGCGCCAGCGACACTGGCGTGTTCATGATTCAGAGAAAAAAAAACATTAGTGCGGCGATCCCTGCCCCAATAGTAGTAGCGCAGGTACAAGCACCACCACCGGCACCATCGCGGCAGGCAACCGCCTTAGACAATGAAACCGTCATTGTGACCGGTACGCGCGTCGTTGGCATCACCGCGGCGGACAGCGCGGCTCCTATTACAGTGTTGGGGACTGACGCACTGACCCAAGGCATCGGGTCACCCAATTTGCTTCAAGCTCTCGGACAAACATTGCCCTCCCTCAATGTCCAAACGAATGGCGGCGACCTCGCAAACGCGACGTTGTCAGCAAATCTGCGAGGATTAAGTCCTAACGACACCCTAGTGCTCGTCAATGGCAAGCGCCGCCATGGCACGAGTGTGTTCAACGTCGGTGCTGGCGGCGCCGCGCCTGATTTCTCTTTGATTCCAGATGCAGCAATTGATCACATTGAGGTGCTGCTAGACGGTGCAGCCGCACAATATGGCACTGATGCCATTGCGGGCGTAGTGAACATCATCCTCAAGAAGAAATCGTCTGGTGGTCAAGTCTCAGCCTCAGCTGGTCAGTTCTACAATCGCGAGGGGCAGACCTACAGCGTGTCTTACAATATGGGTTTGCCATTATTCGACCACGGCTTTTTCAACATCACGGTCGACAAGAAATTTCATGAAAGGACCCAGCGTGGAGGCGCTGATAGTCGCCTGATTAATGCGCTAGGCCAGGAAGCCCAGGAGGGCACGGTTGGAGTGGCGCCCAACGCGGCTGGCATCATTCCCTGCAGCGGCGGGATTTGCATTCCGTTGGCACAGCGCCGCGCCATACCAGGAGCGTCGCCCATATTCTATGGCTACCCTCTGGCAAATCATGAAGGTGATGCCGAATATAATATTACAAGCGCGATGTATAACGCTGAATACGACTTCAGCGACGACGTTAGCCTTTACAGCTTTGCCAGCTATAGCCATCGTGACACGATTTCCGACCAGAACTTCCGCCTTCCGAGTCAGAACATCGCTGCACCCGGGTCTAATCAGCCCTGCAGCGCCGTCAATCGACAGGGATACAACACCGCAGTCGCCGCTAATGGCATCACTCCCGCTTGTGCAATCGGCGTTTCGACAACGGGATCACCAGCCGGTGCCGGCGTCGCGCCTTTAGGAAACAATGGGCTGAATTCGACTGGCGGAGTGATTTCATCGGGCCAGGCAGGAACGCTATACACGCCAGGCGAACTGGTCCAATACCCTGGCGGATTCGAGCCCTTAGAGACGCTTAACGAGGACGACTACCAATACAACATTGGTACCAGATTTAAGGTGCTCGGTTGGGATGTTGATGTTTCGGGGAGCTATGCGAAAGACATCGGCGTCATTCACAACATAAACACTGGGAACCGCTCGCTCTTTATCGACACCCACACGACGCCCGTGAATTTCTATGCGGGCAACTTTGTTGCCTCTGAATTCGTCGGAACCATCGACGTCACGCAACAATTCAACGTCGGTATGGCCTCGCCACTAAACGTTGCGGCCGGTCTGGAAGCACGCGAAGATACTTACGGGATCGGGGCGGGTGACCCCTTGTCTTATTACAAGGAAGGCAGTCAAGGTTTTCCAGGGTACACACCGTCTGACGCCGGGGTTCATAGTCGAAAAAATTATGCCGTCTATGTCGATTTTGCTGTAGCGCCGATAGAGGCCTTGCAAATCGATATCGCTGGACGTGCCGAGCACTATACAGATTTTGGTGACGCTCAAATCGGCAAGATCACCGCACGGTATGATTTCAATCCGCAAATCGCGGTGCGCGGAACGCTCTCGACCGGCTTTCGAGCGCCAACCCTCGCGGAAGAGTTTTATACGGCCACCAACGTTACGCCGACCTCTGCCACCGTTCAGCTGCAGGCTGACTCGCCGGCTGCCAAAGTACTCGGCTTACCGAACCTAGGGCCCGAAATTTCAACCAGTTACAGTCTCGGCATCGTTACTCACCCGTTGCAGGATCTCGATGTCTCAGTCGACGCCTACAGCATCGCCCTGGGGAGCAGGATCGTCCGCTCCGGAACGGTCAACAGTATTGGCGGCGCGATCAATACACCGCTGGTCAATGTCGCCATTCTAACGGCGGGCAACGCCCTCGATCCGACAGCCGTTCAGAATGGTGTCAGCTCGTTTGTGAATGCATTAAGCACCACGACGCAGGGCGTCGACCTAACGATGAATTACCCCACCGATTTTGATGAATACGGACTAGTCGATTGGACTCTGGCTGCAAATTATAACCAGACGTCTCTGCAATATGTGAACCCTCCTCCTACCCTTTTAACCGCGTCAAATCCCGCGGCAACATTCTTCCCATCGCAAACACTCTACAATTTCGTGCACAGCGCGCCGCAAGAGAAAATTGCGCTTACGGCGAGTTGGTCGCTGGACGAATGGGGTCTCACTTTGCGAGACACTTATTATGGTCCCGTTCACAATATTGGTACCCCAAATGGTGGACCGCCCCTATTTCAGCAGAATGAACCTGGTGTTGGGCTTTTCGATGCAGAGGCGCGATACAACATAACCGAAGGGCTGCAGCTCGCTTTTGGCGGAAACAATATCTTCAGCGTTCATCCCAAAGCGGGAGGTTTTGTCTCCACGACACCAAATGCGAGCGGTGCTGCTCAGCTGATCAATACGGGAACCGCGGTAGACTTTTATCCGGTTGGCTCAGTGTTCAATCCCAATGGCGGCTACTACTACGGCCGAGTCAGTTTCAAGTTCTAGACTTGACGGGCGCAACGCATGTTCCGAACAGGATTGCTCTAATGGCCCAGCCGCCCTCTGTCAGTCGGCGATCCCTTTTGAAGCTGGTCGGGACCATCGCGGGAAGCGCCGTGATGTACGACACCATGTTGGCAATGGGTTACGCCAACACGTCTGATTTTAATGGCCCCATCAAACTCTCTGGCGACGTCAAGGGCGCTTCGGTTCTGGTGTTGGGCGCCGGGATTGCCGGAATGACGGCTGCCTACGAGCTACGCAAGGCCGGCTACAAAGTCCAAGTGCTGGAATACAACGATCGCCCCGGTGGCCGAAACTGGTCCCTCTATGGCGGAGACTCCTATACCGAGCTCGGCGGTGACACGCAGCAGGTGCAATTCGATAAGGGGCTTTATTTCAATCCAGGCCCGTGGCGATTGCCATCTCACCACCAGGGTATCCTGCACTATTGCAAAGTTCTAAACGTTGCACTTGAGGCGTTCACACAGTCAAACGACAATGCCTTCGTTCATTCGACAAATGCGTTCGGGGGCAAACCGCAACGCATTGGCGCTATAGCGACCGACTTTGACGGTTATATCGCTGAGCTTCTGGCGAAAGCCAACAGCCAGAAGAAGCTTGATGGTGCACTCACCACCGATGAAAAAGACGGCTTGCTCCAGATTCTTCGATCTTGGGGCGCGCTCGACAAGAATTATGAGTACAAGAAGAGCAACACCGCCAGCGGTCGACGCGGCTTTGATGTTTACCCGGGAGGAGGTTTGAGTCCTCGCGCGGTTCCTTCGGACCCGTTACCCATGCAGGAGATTTTTAAGTCCGGACTATGGCGCGCAGCTCGTGGCGGCGGTGCTCCGCTGTTCCAGCCTGTCGGTGGGATGGGCATGATCGGCAAGGCGTTCGGCGCAGCTTTGCACGGAATGATCAAATACAACTGCAAAATAATTGACATTCGACAAGATGATAAGGGCGTTACCGCTACTTACGTAGACAGTAAAAAGGCCGCCGCTCCACAAAAAGCTCATGCGGATTGGTGTGTTTGCACAATTCCGGCGACGGTCTTGGGGCAAATTCCTCTCAATGTTAGCGCGCCAATGCGGAACGCCATCAATTCCCTGTCATATACCGCCTCAGTGAAGGTCGGGCTCCAATTTAAGCGCCGTTTCTGGGAAGAAGATGATCAGATTTATGGTGGCATCAGCCACACCGACTTACCGATTTCTACCATCGGTTATCCATCCACTGGATATCAAAAGGGCGGTTCGGCGGTAATTCTAGGAGCCTATGTAGTCGGCAAGGACGTCGAGACCTTCGACCTCGAAGCGCTACCGGCTCGCGAGATGGTCAAAGTCGCCGTGGAGCAAGGTTCAAATATCCATCCCCAATACAAAAAGGAATTCCAAAGTGGTGTTGCCGTTGCGTGGCATCGCGTTCCTTGGACGTTGGGATGTGCGGCCGAGTGGACTGAGGAGAATCGCGCAAAAAACTACGAGAATATCTGCGCAATCGATGGGCGAATCGTCCTGGCCGGCGAGCACTGCTCTTTTGTGACCGGTTGGCAGGAAGGTTCGGTGCTGTCGGCTTTGGATTCCATAACACGATTACACAAGCGAGTTCTTTCGGCGTGATCTGATAACGAAGGGTGAAGGCGATGCATGCAAAAAGGCTATTAATTTGCGGCGTGTTAGCTCTATTAGCTTGCAGCCTCTTCGACCTCAATTTCGCGCTACCTGCAAAGGCAGCGGATGCTCCGACAGAGCCGGTGCCCGTCTTTGCTGTGGATCCTGGTTGGCCTGAGATCCCGAACGGCTGGACGCTTGGCCTGGTGTCGAAAATTTCGATCGATCGTCACGGCAATATTTGGATCATTCATCGCCCAAGCACTGTTGCGGCAGGAAAGACTGCGGCCCCCCCGGTCATTGAATTGGATTCGACTGGAAAGCTCGTACGGTCGTGGGGCGGCCAAGCTGCTGGATACGACTGGCCGCTGTTTGAGCACAACATTTTCGTAGACACCAAAGATAACGTTTACATCAGCGGTAGCAGTCCTAACGGCGCGGACCCGAAGGCTGCTTCCGATGACATGATTCTGAAGTTCACGGCGGATGGAAAATTTCTCAAGCAATTTGGCGGTCGCAGCGTCAGCAAGGGGAGTACGGATACTAGTTCCGTCAACAAGCCGGGCGACCTCTATGTGTGGCCCAAAGCTAATGAGCTGTGGGTTGCCGATGGTTACGGCAACCGGCGGGTCATCGTGCTCGACGCCGATAACCTGACGTTCAAGCGCATGTGGGGCGCCTTCGGCAAACCACCGGTTGACGACGCGGAATCGGGGGGCCCGGGCATGTTGGGCGGCGCAGTTGGCCAGAAACGCCCCGAGGGCGGAGGGGCCAACCCGGAGCCAAATGCAACAGGTCCGGGCCCGGACAGTTTCACGGCTCCGGTCCACGGCGTGCTGATCTCGAACGATGATATTGTCTACGTGTCTGACCGAGCCAACCGTCGCGTTCAGCTGTTCACGCCTCAGGGAAAATACCTCGATGAATTTTTCGTGAATCGGTCGGGACCAAGGTCTGAAACGGCATCCGGACTGGCCTTTTCGACCGATCGAGCACAGAAATATCTGTATGTCGCGGATTACGGCAATTCGCACATTCTCGTGCTGGATCGAAAATCGCTCAAGCTTTTGTATCAGTTCGGGCAGCGCGGCACGGAGCCTGGCAATTTCCGCGGAATCCATCACATCGCGGTGGACGCCCAGGGAAATCTTTATACCGCAGAAGTGGCTCCGGGTGCCCGGGTCCAACGGTTTCTGTACAAGGGCCTCTCAGATACATTGCCCTCAAACGCAGTAAGCCAAGCGCCGCTGCCGCCACAGCAAAAAGGAAACTAGTGACGGTCATCCAACCAATCCTTCAGGGAGTACAAGTGATGACAAGAATTATCCAAGAAGAATTCAAAGACGACCTCTTAAGCCGCGGCTATTCACGTCGTCAGATGATGAATGCTGTAGCCATGCTCGGAGGCGCCTCGGTATTGGCGGGGCTGAGTCCAGAGCACGCATGGGCAGCAGACGCACCAATGCAGCCTGCCAAGGTGCGTATCGGCACCAATGAATGCTGGACCGGACCAATGCCGGCCGGCCTGGCGGCGCTGAACGAAGTCGCCTCTCAATGCAATCGCTATAATCCCCGTGGCGAACCTGCCGCTCTGGTTCGGATGATTTCTCAAACAGAGAATATCCCCGAAGATCATATCTCCGTATGGCCTGGCGCATATGCGGCCCTCGCGCGCTCGGTGATTGCATTCTGCTCGCCGACCAAAGGGTTGGTCACCTGCGATCCCGCTTATGAGACCCCGGGTGAGGCTGCGGAGTGGCTGGGGGCGCCAACCAAGGCTGTGCCACTGAGGGCCGACTATAGTCATGATGTTAAGGCGATGCTGGCTGCTAACCCCAATGCCGGCCTTTATTACATCTGCAATCCAAATAACCCGACTGCCACCATGACCCCCATGGCTGACATGGAATGGTTGGTAGACAATAGGCCCGCCGGTTCGATTGTGGTAATCGACGAAGCCTATATTCACTGGACGCGGGATTATCCCAACAATACCGCTACGCATCTCGCTGCGGCTGGCAAAGACGTCATGGTCTTCCGCACTTTTTCTAAGATCTTCGGAATGGCCGGCATGCGGGTTGGCTACTTTATGGCTCGCCCCGACATCATCAAGAAAATCTCTCTCTACGATAAGGGTGAGCCGTCAAGCCAACTTCCCATTCCATCCGTCGCTTGCGCAACCGCTAGCCTGACTGACCATGTATCATTCGCCGCGCGCCGAAAGGAATTGATGACAAATCGCGCTGCGACAATTGATTTCCTCACCAAACGCAATCTCAAGGTGATCGGCGTCAGCGATGCAAATTTTTTGATGGTCGACTGGAAGACAAAGACCGCTAAGGAAATGCAAGCTGCGTTCCGTGCGCAGGGTGTACAAATTGCCGGCGCACGCTGGCCTACCTGGCCGACAGTTTCGCGGGTCACGATCGGATCGAAAGAGGATATGGAAGGATTCTTCACCGCCCTCAACAAAGTGGTCTCGGCTTAGGATCCCCCCGAAATTCGAAATTTGCGAATAAGGTTTCCCTCCACCCCGGGCGAGAGCCCGGGGTCTTTTTGAGCGAATTTTTCGCGGCGTGATCAAGCCCACGTGGAGCTTCGAAACCTCGGCCCAAACTTAAGTCTCTGGCTTCGAAATTTCCTGCTTGTGGTCGGGCTGAATAGAATCCGATCTAAATCGTGGCTGGTATCTTGCGAATTATCGATGACTGAGGCGGGCTAGAAATCGGCCCCATAACTCGCGCGATTTCGCCCCATTTCTTGCCTTAAGCTGTTGATTCAATTTCAGAAATGCAAACGTTGGTGCAATAGAAGGTTACCTCCCGTTGACAAAAGCCTAGAAGCTTACAGTCGGCAGGTAAGGCACCTGCTGCTCTTTAGCGGAGGCAGCTGTGAGCGACTTAATTCAACCTAAGAGCAAGTCTTCCTGCGATTCAGTCACCAACTGGGGAAGAGTTGCACCTTTCCGTTCAAACGGAAAAGGGCAGATAGCGCGAACAACGAGAACTCTGGAAGAACTAGCAGAATTGATCGAAGCGGAAGGCGACGACGGAGATAAGCGCCTTCTCGCGAAGGCTCAACATGTCCGCGAGCTCAAGCTCCGCATAGAAGAAGGCGAAGCAGGGCTGGGCGTGAAGTGGGCTCAATGGGGCATGAGGAGATTCGGTCGCGGCAAGACTTGGCTCTACGAGATGAACACCATTGCAAGCGCAAAGAACCCTGAAGCCGCTCTAGCCGCTTATCACAATAAGAACAGTGAAAGGGGCAAGCGTTATAATGACCGGATAATTGAACGAAATCCGGAACGCGCTGCAGTGATCAGACTGATAAGAAAAATGAATATCGAGCAAGTACGGAAGATCCGTAAGACCATTGCTGTCTTGACTGGCGAGTAAATTTCGCCGCGCGGCGAAAATCAGAACCTAACTGTCGCATCAACACCATGCGTTGGCTTGCAAACCGGGCAAATCCTTGCCCGGTGATCAAGCGCGCGAGAAGGAGACTGACATGAGTGCAAAAAACATCGAACAGACCGCAATCACCGCCCTGAAGCCGTGGCGGAACAACCCGCGCACCCACTCCAAGAGGCAGATCCGGCAGATCGCCGATAGCATCAAGGCCTTCGGATTCGTCAACCCGGTCCTGGTCGATCGGGATAACCGCATCATCGCCGGTCACGGTCGGGTCGAGGCTGCCAAACTGGCGGGCATGAGCGAGGTGCCAACCCTGAGAATCGACCATCTCAGCGAGGCGCAGATCCGCACCTATGTGATAGCCGACAACAAGCTGGCGCTAAACGCGGGATGGGATCTCGAGTTGCTGAAAGTAGAGTTGAAGGAGCTTTCCGACAACGCGGGCTTCGAAGTCGCTCTGACCGGCTTCGAAACCGCCGAGATCGACGCGCTCCTGATCAATGGCGACGTCGATGAGGACGACATGCTCCCCGCCTCGGATATCACCAAGCCAGCGGTATCCCGGCTCGGCGATCTCTGGCACATCGGGCGCCACTTCGTACTCTGCGGCGATGCGACCAAGCCGCAATCTTACCAGCGGCTGCTCAACGGTGAGCGTGCGCAGCTGGTGTTCACGGACCCGCCCTACAATGTCCCCATCAAGGGCCATGTCAGCGGCCTAGGGAAGGTTCAACATCACGAATTCGCGATGGCCTCGGGTGAGATGAGCCCGGCCCAGTTCACCGAGTTCCTGCGCACAATCTTCCGCAACCTCGCCGATCACAGCGCGGGCGCCTCGATACATTATATATGTATGGACTGGCGCCACATGCGTGAGGTTCTCGATGCCGCAGACGGAACATACTCTGCGCAAGAGAACCTCTGCGTCTGGAACAAGACTAACGGCGGCATGGGAAGTTTCTACCGCTCGCAGCACGAACTGGTTTTCGTCTTTCAGAAGGGTTCGGGCTCCCACATCAACAACATCGAACTGGGTGTCTACGGCAATTACCGAACCAACGTCTGGACCTATGCAGGGGCCAACAGCTTCGGGGCCAACCGAAACTCCGAACTCGCGATGCACCCCACAGTCAAGCCGGTCGCCATGGTCGCGGATGCCATCAAGGATGCCTCCAAGCGCAACGGCCTGGTGCTGGATGCCTTCGGCGGCAGTGGCACGACCCTGGTGGCGGCGGAGCGCGTCGACCGGCGGGGGTACGCGCTGGAGATCTCGCCGCACTATGTCGACACCATCGTCAAACGGGTCTCGGAGGCTACGGGAGAGAAACCAATGCTGGTCGGCCCCAATGAGACCTTCGATTTCGTGCGGGAGTGGCGCTCGAGCGGCATCGACGAGGAAGTCGCAATGAGCTGATGAGCGAACCCGTCGGCCGGCCGTTATCGGTCAAACACAGATCCCGCAAGATTTAGATGAAGATTCAAAAGGGAAAGGAGAATCAGCCAACCAAGTTCGTGGCCCCGGAGGGCCGAGAAAATGTCTAATGACGGTATCGAGGACGGAGAGAACTACGAAGTCGGATATAAGAAACCACCCAAGAGCGGCCAGTTTCAGAAGGGCCGCTCCGGCAATCCCCACGGCAGTAGCAAGAGCGTCCGAGCGCGGAAAACAAAGAAGCCCAGCATCAGGAACCTCTTCGCCGCTAATCTGCAGCAGGCGGTCAAGGTCATGGAAAACGGCAAACCGGTGCTGATGACCAAGCTGCACAAAGCGGTCCGCAAGCGCGTAGAAGAGGCAGCCAAGGGCAATATGGCGGCCCTCAAGGAGCTTTTGAAGTTGCGCGAGATGAAGGATGCGGGCCCTATCAACCCCGGGCGTCAGCTGATCCTGAGCCTGGACGAAGCACGGGTGATGGGTCCGCTCGGATTCGGCCTTCACCGCCCCGACACGGTCATACTCAGAATGGAAAAACCGTCGGAGGCGGGCGCGCCAAGGAAGCACAAACCTAGCGAAGCCGGTCCGGCTCTCCCGCAGCGCTCAGTAGGCGAACTGATCGAGATCGAACTCGACCGCGAAGTGCAAGCCACCGACCAAGCAGCAGGTATCACAAAGCGGATGACCATGCGTGAAGTCATCGTCGAGCAGCTGATACGCCATTTTGTGGCGGGGAAAGCAGGGATCGTCGATCTGCTCCTGAAACTCAACAGTCAGAGCGACCTCGATCCTAAGGAGCCCCACAAGAACTATGTCGCGGTCCCATGGGACTATGTACTGCCGCCACCATGTGACGCGAGCGGCCGACCGCTCACAGATGGAAAGGCGGCCGAGGCAGCCTCACCCCTTTCATCCTCGACCTAACGTGCCTTTCGGGCTGGCGGATCGAGCAGGCTCCCAAACGGGACTCTAAGCGCATCCGCCAGCCTTTGCACGACCGTAAGGGTGGGGTTGCGAACACCTCGCTCCAGTCCGCTGACGTAGGTGCGGTGGATGCCGCTTTCGAAGGCCAAATCCTCCTGGGACCAGCCCTTTTCGCGTCGAAGACGCTGCAGGTTCGAGGCTAGCTGCTTGCGGACATCCATAGCCCAAAGGGGACGGGTATGCAGCCGATCGATCTACAGCCGATGAGTCACAATCCGCTTGACTTGGGACGCCTCGGCAAGCGTTGCTGGGCCCATGGAGGCTCCGTCAGCACCCCCGAATTTCCGCCTGACCAGCACCCAAAGAGGGGCGATCGGGGAGGCTGTGGTCGCGACCGGACTCATGCTGGCATCGGGAGGGCGCCTTTCCCCCTACAAGCCCGTCGCCGATGATGACGGGATCGACCTCCTCTTAGTGGACAAACTTAGCCGCTCGATTGTCCAGCTTCAGATCAAGGCCCGGACCAAGGTCGATAACCCTAAGACACAGACAGTCCAGTTCGATATTCAGATCGGCACCTTTGCGGAGGGTGCCCGCGGCTATGTGCTTGGGATTCTGCTTGACGGAGCGACTCTCCAAAAAGCTTGGCTCGTTCCCCTGGATAAACTTCGCTCCGTCGCGAACGCGACCACAGAAAAATTGATAATCGTAGCATCGGCCAAAGAAGGAAGCGCGGACCGTTTCCGGCCATTTCGCCATGACGGATTCGAGTCTGTGGCGGGCGCGATTATTGGCGCTGAGATGGCGCATTCCGCTTCCCGCGTCTGACTGGACTTTCCGGGCCGCGCAAGCCTTGCTGACCCGGTGAAGATGCCGGACCCAACCCGCGAACGATTGCGCCGATTATGCATCGACGCCGTCTGCGTGATCGAGGGTTGTCATGAACACTTGGTGCGCGGCCAAAGCGTTTCGAATTCCGCACAGCAATATCGGGCCATAGCGCGCCGCCTCCGCGATACTAACGCTGCGCTATCGCGAATAGCTGACGCCGTCGAGCGCGCCCTGAAAGGTCCAGCGCCTCGCGCCCGAAAGAGACCACGTTGAGGTGAGGAAGGTCGCTTTTGCCAGGAAACTCGCCGATTCCGCTCGACTTCCCGTTCAAAGGAAGCGTTGCTGCGCTTGGCCAGTAACGGCTCCTCATCGCTCGCAGAATTCCGAAGCGGGCTTTCGGCAGTGACGGCGGACACCGTCACTAACCGAAGGAGAACCATATGAAACCCACTGATTCACAACTCGTCATTCTATCTACTGCCGCCCGGCGCGAAACCGGACAGATCATGCCGTTGCCTAAGTCCCTCAAGTTGAATGCGGGCGCCGCCACGCTGGTGCTAAAGAGCCTTGTCAAACACAAGCTCGTGGCAGAGTTGGAAGCTACAAGGGACATGGTCGCCTGGCGCGAAGATAAGAGCGGTCGCCGCGTCGCGCTCGCGATCACGCCCAAGGGCCTTGGTGCAATCGGTGTCGATACACTGCCCAAAACAGCGGAAAAGGCACCCGCCTCCCCCAATCAACGCAGAGAGGCAAAACCAGGCAAAAATGGGAAGATTGCCTCACAAGGAAAGGCCGCAGCACGGGCTGACACAAAGCTCTCTCAATTGATTGACCTTTTGCGGCGCAAAACAGGCGCGACCATCGAAGAAGCCGTGAAAACCACCGGTTGGCAAAAGCATTCCGTGCGAGGCGCAATCAGTGGCGCGCTGAAGGCTAAGATGGGGCTTGACGTCATCTCAGCAGCCGTCGAGGGCCGCGGTAGGGTCTATAGGATCGGGTCATAAGGCGCTTGACCGTTCAGCCTGCCAGAGTTTCCTGCCCAAGTGACGGTCATGAAGATGACTCCGGATCAGCTCACGGCGCACGTTGAGAAGCTGTCAAAACTCGGCGCGCTCGATCTGCGCGCCGAGTGGGCAAGGGTCTATCGGGCAACGGCGCCCCGTCATATCAGTCGGGATTTGCTGTTGCGTGGGATCGCTTACCGCCTCCAAGAACGCATGTATGGCGGCCTCAAACCGTCGACATTCAAGCGCCTGAAACAGATCGCGGAAACATCGGAAAAAGAAAGCGAGAGAAGATCGCCTGCAGGCGCACTCAGACCTGGCGTTCGCCTCTTACGCGAGTGGAAAGGCCAGACACATATAGTCGAGGTGTTGCCCAAGGGATTTGCTTGGAATGGCGAGACCTATCGGTCGTTGTCTGCCATCGCCCGCACAATCACTGGAACACAGTGGTCTGGTCCAGATTTTTTCGGGCTGCATGGCCAAAAGACCAAAGCGAACAGTAAGGTGCAGAAATCGGATGATGCAGCGCGATGACCGAGCGTCACCGAAATAACCCGCGCTGTGCAATATACACACGCAAATCGTCTGAAGAGGGGCTGGAACAGGAGTTCAATTCGCTGGAAGCGCAGCGGGAAGCTTGTGCGGCGTACATAAAGAGCCAAACCCATGAAGGCTGGCGCACCATTCCGGAACGGTTCGACGATGGAGGTTTCTCGGGAGGGACACTAGAAAGGCCTGCGCTTCAGGCTTTACTGGAGTTGGTCCGCGACAAGCAGGTCGATGTCATCGTCATCTATAAGATTGACCGGCTCACGCGATCGTTGATGGATTTCGCCAACCTTGCCGAGCTTTTCGACAAGGAAAGTGTCTCCTTCGTCTCCGTTACCCAGCAGTTCAACACGACCACGTCCATGGGCCGGCTAATGTTGAATGTCCTCCTTTCCTTCGCTCAGTTCGAGCGGGAGATCACAGGCGAGCGCATTCGCGACAAGATCGCGGCATCCAAGAAGAAGGGCATCTGGATGGGTGGCGCCGTGCCAGTTGGCTACAGCGTGAAAGATAGGCAGCTAGTGATCAACAAGGAAGAGGCCAGGACCGTTAGGGCCCTATTCCAGCTTTATTTGAAACATGGAACTGTCAGGAAAGTTTGGGCGGAGGCCGGCCGCCTTGGTCTGAAAACCAAGGTCCGAACTAAGGCGGATGGCCGGGTCGTTGGGGGAATGCAGTTTTTTCCTGGCCACATTTATACGGTCCTAAAGTGCCCAATCTATGTGGGAGAGATTCCACACAAGGGCGAAAGCTACCCAGGTGCCCATCGGCCAATCATTGATCGGGCGACATGGGAAGGTGTTCAGAGCCTCATGGCCCAGAACCGCCGTGAGCGGCACGCCTATGCGCAGGCACGCTTACGGAGCCCGCTGGCAGGCTTGCTGTTCGATGCGAGCGGCACACGATTTACACCAACTCATACTGTAAAGAAGAACGGTCAACGTTATCGCTACTATGTCGACCAAGCGCTTACCAAAGGAATTGCGGCGGCGACTGCCGATTTGCCGAGAATTCCGGCGCTCGAGATCGAGCAAATTGTACGCACGGGATTCATCGCATTCCTCCGTGACACTCCAAGAGTGCTTGAGGCGCTGCCTGATGACCCCAGGGGAGCTGTCGCTGAGCGTGCACTGAAGCAAGCAAAAAACCTGTGCGATGAATTGGAAGCCGCTACTCCCTCCACTTGGATGCCCTTCGTTCGGCCGGCATTGGAGCGCGTCATTATCGAGACCAGCGCAGTTCGAATGCGCATCGCGCCAGCGGGTCTCAGAACCGCGTTGGGCATGGCGAACGAGCCTCAAGCCGCGGCAATGACTGACGTCAGGGGTCACGATCGGAAGCCAATCTATGAATATGTTATCCTAGGGCAAATCCGTTTGCGTGGCGGTATGAAGACCATTATGTGGAACGTAAATAGCGGCCTCAGAGAATCGCCCGACAAGATTCTCATAAAGTCCATCTCGCGCGCCCTTGCCTGGGCTGACATGCTTAAGTCCGGCAAAGCTAACTCCATACGAACAATCGCGAATGGAGAGGCTCTTACCGAATCGTATGTAATCCGAGTAATGCGATTAGCGTTCCTCGCGCCCCAAATCGTCGACGATATCCTTGATGGAAAATCTTCGCTAAGGCTCGCAGACTGGCTTCAGGTGGGCCAACTAATCTCTCCGATATGGGCAACTCAGATGCGTCGACTCCGAGCCCCCAAACCCTGGAAAGTGTGATCCCCTGATCGGCAGCAAGATTTCCAGATTTTGACTGGCGTGAAGTGAAACTGTGTACGCTCGGGGTCAGAAAGGGGCAACCACCCGCGGGTGTTACGGGGCAAACATCGCCCTATGCACCTTAGGCCAGGATGGCCTACTCGGATATCGGGGTAATCTTTTCCATAATGTATTTTGCCGCATATTCGACTTCAGGGAAGAGCGTGCTTTCGTTTATGTTTACGCGATCGAGATCGCGCAATAATGCTCTCTTATTTGTTGCTGAAATTTTTGTCCGAGTTATGGCAATATCAAATTCGTTCGCGTCTTCTAATTCCGTCGTCAATCCAAATAGCAGGAACAAACCCTGCTGCGCGATTATGCGCCGATTATTCAGCTTTGGCCTAACTACTTGAATGCTTTTGAGATCGCCTGGCCGCATCTCGGGAAGGAAATATGGCTTCTCCGCCCGAATAAATTGCAGAAGGCGTTTTCCTGCGTGAGAATTATTCAAATACTCGATATCATCAATACTCCGTATTTCGTCGCGCTCCTTACCTGTTAAGTTGGAGAGCCCAGCTATGCAACTGACCGTGTCGCTGTCGAAGTAACGAACAGAGCGCTTCGATACAGATAGCTGAACAAATTCCCCAGTTCGGGACGGACTGCCCTTGCAAGTAAAATACAACGCGACAAGCGGATTGAAAGTTAGATCGAGGAGCCGTGTCGGGAGAGCGTAGTGCTGCATTCTTACAAGTTGCTCGAATACGTTTTTGTCTTGTTGGAATTCGGCCGGGTGCAGCGAGATGAGTTCGCGGAATATGTTTTTCTCATCCTTCCTATTTTCTTTGCGCCGGAACAGGCTTGGCACCAGCCTGAACGCTTCATCGCTATGGCCGCGGTAGAGGTCAATTTGATCGCCGCGTCCCGGAAGGCCCCGGAGATGAGCAAAAAAGCGTTCCAGGTTAGAAATAGAGTCTGCTTTCTCAGCTTTTTGTTTAGGCATGCCCAACCTCCACTGGGATCTTTACAACATCGCTCCGTTAGGGTGGTAGCGAGTTGAACTGGCCGAGAGTCGCATCGGGTAGACTATAAAGTCCGGAAACCACCCTCTCGCCCGTGTGAAGATATGCGGGGTCATCGAGAGCATGTGATGCCGCATCGCACCCTAGCGCGACAGAAATCCATTTTTTATCAGGCGGTTGGCCTAGGGAACGCGTGCAGGATCTGGCGCCGATTGGCAGGGCGATTTCCCACTCCGGTGATGATCTAAGTGTATCGTTACACGCAAAGGAGCACGCGAAGTAACCCCAGACCCGGTGAATCAAGTCCTTTTGGGCTCAATACCTCGCTTCGGGTCAAGCCGCGGCGGGATCGACCTTGCGAAGTTCGCAATAGTCCTCGAGACTGTATAATTCCTGGTGGGCTACTCGAATCACTTTAACCATGCGATTTATTGACCTGTTTGCCGGTCTTGGGGGATTTCACCAAGCACTCACTTCATTAGGTCACGAGTGCGTCTTTGCCTCTGAGAATGATCCCTCTCTGGCCGAACTCTACGCATTGAACTTTGGCATCAAGCCGCACGGCGATATCCGCCTATCTTATACCAAAGTGCCCAAGCACGACATCCTCTGCGCGGGATTTCCCTGCCAGCCTTTTTCCAAAGCAGGCGATCAACTGGGCTTCGACTGTCCGCAATGGGGAGATTTGTTCGAATACGTCGTTCGGATTTTGCGGAAGCACAAACCTCGGTACCTAATAATTGAAAATGTGCCAAATCTAATTCGCCATGACAAAGGCAGAACATGGAAGAACGTCCATCGCCGACTTCGGCGGGCAGGATATGATATCAAAGTCAACCTTATATCGCCGCACCAGTTCGGGGTGCCCCAAGTGCGCGAGCGAGCGGTTATCATTGGAGATCGAAAAGGCCTTGCAGCATTCGATTGGCCATCTCCCACTCACGACGTTGACGATATCGATATCAGATCGATTTTAGATTCTCGCCCCGGCGGAGCACGCCGTCTAAGTAAGAGCGCGGTAAAATATGTCCAGGCATGGCAGGAGTTGTTGGCGCAGCTCCCGAAAAATGAACAACTTCCGTCCTTCCCGATATGGGCAATGGAGTTTGGAGCAACGTATCCATATGAAAATCTGACACCTTGGGCGTCGAGCGTTCAACATTTGGGTCGATGCCGCGGAGCTCTTGGTCAGCCCCTTAAAGGATTAGGCAAACCGGAGATGCTTAAAGCACTCCCATCCTACGCCGTATCGCGACGGAAAAAATTCCCAGATTGGAAAATTGAATTCATTCGCCAGAACCGAGAATTTTACTGCAAGCATAAAAAAGTCATCGATAGATGGCTTCCAACAGTGAAGGAGTTCGCTCCAAGCTTCCAAAAGCTCGAATGGAATTGGAAGGACGGCCCTCGAAATCTTTGGAAGACCATTATTCAATTTCGGGCCTCGGGCATTCGAGCGAAACGTCCTAATGCCGCCCCGTCGCTTGTTGCTCTTACTACCAGCCAAGTACCTGTTATTCCGTGGGAACGCCGGTACATGACGATGCGAGAGTGCGCCCGGCTGCAGAGCATGGGTAAATTGAAATTTCTGCCGGATACGCAAGGAGCTGCTTACAGAGCGCTTGGCAACGCCGTTAACGTGAAAGTGATTGCAACAGTGGTGAGGCGGCTAACTGCGGCTAACCTCCCTAGCGACGTTCGCCCACTTTCCGCCAAAAGACATGTCACATCCGGAATTCAAACGAAGTCAAACGGAGTGCTCCTAGAAGCAGCTGAGTAGCGAGTTCTATATGGCGGAAGCCCATGCGATAAAGACCGTCAGCATAAGGCCTGGCGTTAGTGTTCTTAGTGTGCTCCGCCACCTGAATTACAGGGCTTGGTTTGCGCTCGCGGAATTTGTCGATAATTCTCTTCAGAGCTACCTTTATCACCGCCCCGAGTTAGAGAAACTGCACGGCAAAGAATTCCGACTTACCGTTAACATAGACATAGAATCCGCATCACCAGGTCGAATTTCAATCCGCGACAACGCAGGCGGCATTGCACATAAAGACTTTCCCCGTGCGTTCCGCCCAGCTGCAGTGCCGGCTGATCGAACTGGGCTTTCTGAGTTCGGCATAGGAATGAAAAGCGCCGCATGCTGGTTCTCGCCGCGCTGGCATGTGAGAACCAAAGCTCTTCACGAAGAAGTGGAGCGGCTTATAGCTTTTGATATCGCGGCCATCGTCAATGATCAAATAGAGGAACTTGAGATACAAGAGAGCAACGCAAAAACTAGCGATCATTTCACTGAGGTTGTTCTCGAAGAAATCTATCATCTCCCGGTCAAACGGACCGTTGCCAAGATCAAAGAGCACTTAGCCGACATTTATCGAGTGTTTATTCGGGCGGGCCGGCTGGATTTGAAGGTGAACGGCGAACTGCTTCAGGTGGAGACGCCTACCACATTGGTGGCACCTTATGTCAAAGATCCAGAAGGTAGTCCCGCCAGGGAATGGAAGAAGAATATCGAATTTGACCTTGGCCAAGGGATGAAGGTTATTGGGTTCGCAGCGCTACGCGACCCTGGCAACTATTCCCGCTCTGGCTTTGCTTTGTTTCGGCGTAACCGTCTCATCCAAGGAAGTGGAGAGGACGGCTATCGCCCACCTTTGATTTTCGCCCAACCGGGTAGCTATCGATATCTGCGTTTGTTTGGCGAGCTTCACTTGGAAGGATTCGAAGTTTCCCACACGAAGGATGGGTTTCGCTGGGACGAGAATGAGCAACCATTTCTCGAGCTTCTAAAGGAACACATCGATAGTGATGACCTACCTCTATTACGGCAGGCAGATGGCTATAGAACGCTGGCAGCTAGGAACGAGAGAACCAAAGTTGCTCGTGAAGCAGTCGATAATACAGCCGCAGCGCTCCAATCCAATCTTGCCAATGTTCTCGAAACCGTCGCCGATCAAGTGCCCGTTGACACGTCGAATGTCGCGTTACCGGAGCAACCGACGCTCGCGCAGCGAGAGGTAAATCTTGAATTCCGGGATGAACGGTGGCGGATAAGGATCGAATTGGCAGAGGATCCAGCCGAAAGCCAGTGGTTGGCGATCAGCAATTTTAGTGCGGTTGGCGACATATCGAATTTCGTGGAAATCAGAGTATCCATGGTTCATCCCTTTATGGTCGCCTTTGCTCAAACCAGTCCCGGCGAAGTTGAATCTCTCCTTCGAGTAGGTGCTGCAATCGCACTGGCCGAAGTATTGGCTCGGCGGGGAGGCGTTAAACTCGCAGGTACGATACGCCGAAATATGAACGAGATACTGCGCGAAGCATTGTCAAAACCGAATTGAGGAACGCATGTCTGGCAACGATAGAGACCATCTTCTCTGGCGGCCGGCAGTCTTGGGAGAGACGAATTCCGTCCTTGCATCCAAATCGAATATCTCCCAGGCGGGTAGAGACTCGGTGGCTCGTGCGGCGGTGGACATTCTTGGACGTGGCCAGCCGCCTCAAGGGGCCGCCGGCTCGCGAACTGGTTTGGCCGTAGGTTATGTGCAGAGTGGCAAAACACTTTCTTTTACGACAGTGCTCGCTCTCGCAAGAGACAACAGTTTTCCGATCGTGATTGTGGTGGCAGGTACATCAAATGACTTATTCGCACAGACGAATTCCCGCCTGCTTGAAGATCTTCACGTCGCGAATAGCTATGGTCCGCCGCGTTGGATACATTTGCGTAATCCAGATGAAGGCGCCAGGCCCTTAGTCCAGAGCGTTTTGGACAATTGGCGCGACGAAGAAAATTTGCCCGAAGACCGCGCCACGCTGCTGATTACGGTAGCTAAGCAGCATGTCCGGCTCGGGAATCTAAATACACTTCTTGAGCACTTTGACCTGCACGATGTCCCAATTGTGGTGGTGGACGACGAGGCGGATCAAGCCAGTTTGAACGCACGCGTCAATCAAGGGTCGGAAACAACTACCTATCAGCGTCTTCTTGACTTGCGCGACCGGCTGCCAAGGCATACTTTTTTACAATACACAGCCACGCCCCAAGCGCCTCTACTCATCAACATAATTGATGTACTATCGCCAGAGTATGTAGAAGTTCTTGAGCCCGGCGAGGGATATGTCGGTGGTCGCGATTTCTTTGGTGGCAACCGGCAATACACACGCGTAATTCCACCAGAACAAGTTCCCTCGCGCGAAAACCCGATTGACGAACCACCAGAGACTTTGCTGCAGGCTCTAAGGGTATTTTTCGTCGGCATCACTGCCGCACTCATTCGCACACCTTGGGGTGAAGCTAACCAGAATCGGTCCATGCTGGTCCACCCAACGCGAACGACGCAAGAACATTTCCAATACTTTCAAGCGATCTTAGCTGTCAAAGAAGAATGGGTCAGGGTTCTGAATTTGCCGGTTGGCGATCATGATCGAACCGAACTGGAGGCAGATTTTCTTGCCGCATATCGGGACCTCCAGGGGACGATGGGCGCCGAACTCCCGGAACTGGCAAATATCATGCAACGACTTCGGCGGAACATCGCGAATGTTCAGGTGCGTGAAGTAAATAGAAGGGTGGGGAATCGAGCCCGAGATTTCGACTGGCGTCAGGCATACGCCTGGATTTTGGTCGGTGGACAGGCGATGGATCGTGGGTTCACCGTGAAAGAATTAACGGTAACTTATATGCCGCGAGGCATCGGCACTGGCAATGCCGACACTTTGCAACAACGCGCGCGCTTCTTTGGCTACAAACGCCAATATCTTGGATCGTGCCGCATTTACCTAGAAGCGCAAGCATTGGCCTCATTTGAAGGATATGTCGAGCACGAAGAGGCCATGCGAGAAGAATTGGCAAGGCTGCAACGCAATGGCCGCGCGCTACGAGATTGGAAGAGACGCTTCATTTTATCGCCCGACTTACAACCTTGCCGGTCGAGCGTGATTCAGCAAGACATCGTAAGAGGTAACTATTCGGATGATTGGTTCTACCCCAAGATGTTGCGGATGAGCCCAGGTGCGATAGCCGCCAACCGCGCCCTTTTTGAAGGGGTTCAAGCTCGCTTCCGGTTTCAAGCGGATCAGCGATTCACTCTGCCGGCTCAACGGCATTTGATTTGCGAAAATGCAGCGCTGATAGAAGTACTCGATGAGGTGCTTCTCAAATATCGAATAGAAGACCCGCTGGACACTCAGAATTCGATCGGGTTTCTTTTGCAAGTGTCGCAAGCACTTAAGCGCGCAGAACGGCGCAATGAAATCGAACTGGCAAACCTATACGTGATGCGCCCGGATTTTCAGGGAAGTCGCGGTGTAGAAAATGGAAAACTCGGTTCCGCGCGCAGATTGCTCCAAGGCAAAACAAAAACGGCACGGGGAGAAAATTACCCAGGTGACCATGTATTTATCGCGCCCGACCGAATCTCGGTTCAGTTGCACGTTTTCAATCTCACCGAGAATGGGCACCCTACAATTGAGCAGGTACCGGTTCTTGCTGTGTGGATACCTGCGCGCTTGGAGGTGGATTGGGTTGTGCAAGATCAGGGCTAACTGCGGCCCGTTATAGGCACTACCTGACTCTTGGGGCGATACAGATGGATAGAGCGATAAAGTTCTCTTTAAATGATTTTCCCGCGGTGCCAGACAGCTTACGTGCCGATCCCGCGGTAAATTTGGCTAGAACCCACGCTCAAGTGAATTTGGCCAGCTTATTTCACCATTATTATTTTGATTGCTATGGAGTTGCTCCTCCTGATCCCGACCCGGCGCACTTTGAACATCTCAAATTTTTGGCCAACACTAAAGATTTTCGATTTCGTGGACAGGGTCTAGGTGCCGCTCCGGGTATAATGGGCAATCGATCGCAGGAGCTTGGCCAAGCGTTTTGCCGATGGTTCCTGCATGACTATTTGAATATTGCGTATTTCGCACACATGCATGAGGTCTTGAATCGTCAAATCAGCGGTCCATTCAGGTATTGCACTCTAAAGCGAAAAGAAACCGGCAGCGCGCCTGACTATCTATGTTCCAGAGATGAGATGACGCCATATCTCGCCGAAGCAAAGGGCCGATATACGTCGGTAAGCTTCAAGAACAAAGAGTTCCAATCGTGGCGAGATCAATTTTCGCGGGTAGAATTCCAAAACGCGGCGGGTTCCCTTGAATCCCTTAAAGGCTATGTAGTCGCTACGAGATTTGCGACTGAAGAACATGCGAACATACAGAGCGGCATCTTCGCTGAAGACCCTGCTAGCCCAGGCGATAGGCCACTTGGAGAGGGGGCGGGCTCAGAGTTGGCAAGCGCAGTGGTCGGCATTCACTATGGGCGCATAGCGGAAATTTTGGATCAGCCAATTCTTTCGGCGGCCTTGCGAACAGGCTTCGTTGTCCCGGAGGAGATAATTTTCCCTGTGGTAATTTGGGAACTCCAGCTTCCCCCACTGAAGGGAATGCGATTTGTTGGCGGGTACTTCCCTAAAGGAAGCGGTGTTACGCCGGTTCAAACAGACAACGGGCAAGTAAGCTTCGCAAAACAGGACCCTTTTCGTCTCGGGGTGGGAGGGGGCACCTTTGTAGGACTAGAGCAGAAAATCTTTAGGCAGGTCGCTTCGCGTGCGCGTGGGCAGGCTATTGCTCGCCGCGAACGCTCGATTGACCGTTTGAAATACTCGGTCCCTGGCCAAAGCCTGTTGAACCAACTGCCCTTGCTACCGCCCATTTACAGCGCAATCAGCATTCATCGGGACGGCTCCATCCTGGCGCCAATCGAGTTTATGAGGCCTATCGAACAGGTCAATTATTGAACTAATGAATTCCTCAATCAGATTACAACAGGGCGCAGTTGGTTGTCCCACGGTAGCCCCGAACCCGATCTTGAATTCAGACGGAACCGCTAAGCCTCTGATTTTGCTGGCAGCACCGGACGGATTTGAACTGCCGACCAAGGGACTATGATTCACTGCTCCCACTAACCGATGAATTCCGCTTGGTTGGAAGTTGAGTACGGCGCCCAATCCCTTCTCGCCAAACTTTCGATCGAGTGTCGTACTGCGGAATACAGCAAACAGAGAATGCATCTGCAGCAACGGTGATTTTTGCCCTCTAAGGACGTCTTTCCGCGCCCACCCGATTCAGGCTGGGCGAATTGTCCCGAGATTTCCGCCGGTTGCACCGCACGATACATTCCAGCAAGCAATTGATACTGCCATGAAAAAAATTGGCGGACAGAGAGGCTTCAATACTTTTCGCATAAGAATTTGATTTTGTTGCGTCGAGCGGCGCGCTCGCCCTGCTGTTAGGCGGCCTGTTAGACGACCCGCCGCCCCGCGCGGCAATGCGACCGCGTACCGTGGGTGCTAGGGCGGGAGGGAACCCCGCCCCCTGGGGGAATTTTAGGTACCATTCCAGGGTACCTGTAACGGCGGGTGCCGGACCCGCACACCTGGCAACGCAAAAAAGGGGGACCCAAACGGCCCACCTCCCGCCCGCCGTCAATTTTCGCGAATTTTCAAAATTTGAAAATTTGTTGCTGGTTATCGCGCCAGAGGTCTGACGTGAGAGACGAGCAACTTTAGGAAGTCAAAACGGCGGCCAAGTAGGGCTAGGTGTCCGCCGCCGTTGATCATGAGCAATTCCTTATGCGGTGCGGTTATGCTGTCGAGCCAAACTTTGGCGCTGGGCGTCACTAGATCCTCCGAGCCCTCAATGATTACGACTGGCACATCAAGCCTGGGCGCAGCAATCGAAAGATTTTCTGCCAAGATCGGCTTCCAAAGCAGGGTTACAGAAAAATCCCAGCCCTTCGACGAAACAGGAGACGGGTTGACAAGCGTAGCCCACAAGTAACCCGGCAAGTTTAGCAGCGTTACTCCAGAAAATCTGATTGGGGGATCGAGTTCATTGGCCCAGAGTACAGGAGCAAGATACGTTCTATCATCCGAATATGGCGGTGGGCCAGCGGTTCGCAACTCTTCGACGGCCTTCCGATTGTGCTCGGCCTCGGCGCGTTCCAGCAGGCGTGGATGTGATAACGCTATGTCGGCGCGCATTTGCCGTGTTTGCCCTGTACCGACATAAACGTAGAACATGTCCGGCCGCTGGTGGACCATGTGGACGCCCAGGATCGTGCCCCAGGAATGACCCAGGACGATAATCTTGTCCTTGTGCAGTCGGTGCCGTAGATATTCTGTTAGCTCGATGCCGTCCTGCGCCATCCGGTTGATGGTCATAGTGGGCGCCACTGACGGACCTGATTTATCGAAGGTTTTGCCTTCACCGCGCTGGTCCCACATCACCACCGTGAAGCTCTTTTCCCAATCTCGCATCGCATAGGTAAGGCCAATAGTTGAGGCACCAGGGCCGCCATTCAACCAAAGAAGTACGGGATTGGATTTGTCTCGCCCGCGAATTTGCACCCATTGGTCGATGCCCCCAATACGAACGTAACCGGCTTCGTCAATGCCATTTTGAGTATTGATCGCCATGCCCTGGTGATATTGCCATGCGCCAACCGCCAACAAGCCTGCGACGAGTGCAAACATGACGCCAAGCACGATCAAGGCGATGCGCAAATATTTCATAGTCCCCTCGAATTATCTGCGCCTAACGGCCAGCATTGGCCTTGCTAACAGCTAAAGTTTATTCGCCTTTATTCTGGCGAACTCGGCATCATCTTTCACGGCCGCCGTCAAATGATCCACCCATTTGTCCGAGTAGGTGTAGTCGTTGTGGGCAGCGTGATAGATGCAAAACTCTTTGTTTGTGTTCTCTGGCTGTGCCGCTCCCGATTTCGGCCGCACCTTATAATGACGCCACGCCTGGGTGTGATTTGCACTTGTGAACTTCTTTCCAGAATTCTTTTTCACAAGGCGCGTGACTTTGAGGGCCTTATGGGGATAAGCATCGTCGGCAATTTTGTATTTAGTTAGGACGTTGTGAATGTCCTTACCTTCCGCGCTGCCGGGTTGGAAAAATTGGAAATGAGCGGCGCCTTTTGAGGCGTTGTCTAGCGTATAAATAACTCGAAATTTAAATTCCAAGTCCTGCGTTTCCTCTTCGGTCATTCCCTCAACTAAGGATGCGTCGAGAGCGGCAATATCAACTGGGATATTTCCTTTTTGGATTTCGCCTGCTTGTTCCAAGTCCATTTTTGCAAACTGAAGCGCGAAAGCCAACTCATGCTGGAGCGACAGTTGTTCCCCGAAGTGCTTTTTCATGGTGTTTTCGAAATTCAGGCAGCCCGCTTGAAAAAGTGTAGACCAGCGTTTGTCGTTTCGCTTGAGCAGAAGGTGTTCGACCTCGTCCCTTATTTTCTTTAAAGCGGTGAGGTTGTTTTTTGTGCCTTTCGAGAGAGGGCAATCGGGTCGCTCAAGCATTTTGCTTAACAAGAGTGCTCGGCCATCGGCGTCAACGATGGCTACCTTTTTGCGCGAATAATACTCGTGCAGAAGATATGTCCACGCGATGTTGGCAAGAACGGCGAACAGTTCCGTTTTAAACCGGAAGCCTGGGCCATTAAAAACTTGGACTGCTAGGATCATCGCCTCTCGGGCACGAACAAGGCGCTCGTCGTCAATGGCATTAAGGCCGGTGACTGGGTCGAAAAGGCGCTTTCGTGCAATGAAATCCTGAACTTCAATATCGGACGCAGGTTCAATTGTCTTTGACTGCTTTACAGCCGTCACGCGCGCGCTATTTACGGTGGCTTTGCGGCCTCCTGAATTCAATAAGTGCTGAATGTCTTGATTGCGCCACTTCTTATTGAGCAGCGCTTTCACGATTTTCTTTTCCTCAGTCGTGAGGCCACCGCCCGCATTGTGCGCGACCATGGAGATGCCGCCGTTCTAATGCTCCGCCCAGATTGTATCTCCGGGCCAATTCACCGGACATAGGTTGCATCTAGACAGCGCTGGGTTTTGTTCCTATTTGGTTCTCTTGATAAGAATGGCAACTGGCATGGACGAACAATACGAGCGTCACGAGGTCCCTGGGCCAATAGAAGAGCCGGTGGGACGGCGTTGGCTGCATTGGGAGCCACCGCCGATAGGTGAGTGGTATTACACCGGCAGCGTGAGTGGCCCGCCAAGTTGGACGCTCCATTGCCCGCCGATGTTCCTGGCTCACATAACCCGTGAGGGAAAGGGTTTTGAGGCGCGCTTCCGCTCCAGTCTCAATAGAAAAGATGTTGGAGACTTTTGGGACTTGGACGCAGCCAGATATTTCCAGCCGGGCGTTTTGTGCGCTTGTGGCGAACAGGCCACTTATTTGCGCGAAGGCAAGCCGATTTGTGATAAGTGTTACGATCTAAGAGGCAACGCTACGGAAATTGGTTCTGCACGGAGTTGGCGTTAAATGGCGGGAATTATTGAAGCGATCCCGGCCAGCTTAGACGAAATCGTCTACTCAACCTTGCTTAAGGGCGAGGCTGTCATCTTCTGTCTGAAGGGGCAGCACAAAGAAGCGCTAGTCTGCACCGACAATCGCATCATCATCGCCAAGACAGGCTTCTGGACGAGCCGCACCTTTAGTTCGGACATCTTTCAGCTTTCGTACACGAGCATCTCGTCGGCGCACGTCAAATTTGGCTTGCTCAGGGGATATTTTGAGGCGCTGGCGGCTGGAGTACGAGATAGGAACACCAACAGGGCCAATTTATTCAATACCAACAGAGACCCGAGACGAGCTCCGAATTGCGTATCGCTCAATAGCAGTACGCAGGCTCACAGATTTCGGCAGGCTGCATCGTTCATTATGGATCAGAAAGGTGACGCCAAACCTGACAAACCAGACAATGACGCAGCCGCACACTCGGGCGCAGATGTTGCCGCGTCGCTGGAAAAGGTCTGGACCCTGAAAGGCCAGGGAGCACTCACTGAGGATGAATATCAAGCTGCGAAGGCGAGCTTGCTAGCTGGCCGCTGAGTGCGGGCGCGAAGCGGAATAGTCATGTGCGGCAAATTTACAGCGATGTTTTCATGGCGCGAGGTAGTGGCCTTCTCACAGCCGCTCACGCGCGAGGATGTCAGGGAGAGTGACAACGACCGGGTAATCACCTTCCGGCCAATGACGGCGCTGCCCGTTATCATCTGGGACAAGGAGGTTGGCGCGCGGCGCGTGGTGCCGATGCGGTGGGGATGGCCCGACCCGAAGAATTGGAAAATCCCGAAGAATATCCATGCGCGAGGCGAGACAATCGACACGACCAAGCTATTCGCGCCTGCGTTCCTCGGCGGCCAGAGAGGGATTCGAACCTTCGATATGGGATTCGATCTGGCGCCGCTAAGTCCCGGAAACGTCGTCAGAAGTTCGCTCGCCAGTTGGAATGTCGTACCGCCGAATTCGGGAACAGAGAATGCGTCGCCTAATGAGACCACACGGTGCGTGCGCCAGTTGGAATGTCGTACGTGAGAAAAGTGAAGGTCATTGATCTGTACACAGACAATCTCTGTCTTGCGGGAGTTATTGCTGAAGTTGCTATCTAGGAATGTCGTACCGCCGAATTCGGGAACGGAGAACGCATCGCCTGGTGAGCCCACACGGTCCGGTTGAGACACTCTCTGTCGCACTCAACCCACACACTATAGTGGAAATTTAGACAAGAATTCCGGGGCTTGCGGACTTCGTGTTAATCATATAAGTTATTGATATACAATGATAAAACTGGTTGGCGGAGCCGGAGGGATTCGAACCCTCGATACGGCTTTTCAACCGTATAACGGTTTAGCAAACCGCCGCCTTCAGCCTCTCGGCCACAGCTCCATTCCAAACTTCAGCCCGAAGGCTGAAGGCTTCTTTCAATTGCCCGCATCCGCGGGCGGAGCAGCCTCTCGGCCACAGCTCCGTTCCCACGATTTTGGCGCGGAAGGCGGCTCTTTTGCACCAGAACCGGGGCCGGCTCAAGCAGCGGCGGCAGACCCGCTGCTAACGCCCGTAATAATAGGCGTAAGGCGGAGGAGGCGCCCAGCGAGGCGGCGGCGGGGCCCAGCCCGGTGGCCATCCCGCCGAGCCATAGGGAACACGCTGGGCCTGGATCACGGCCGGGCGCGGCGGGTGCCGATAGGCCGGCGGAATGGGCGTCCCATCGGGCCCATCGTCATCGGCGTCGTCATAATCTTGGTCGTCGTCCTGATCCTGATGGCCTTGCGCCGGCGGATAGGTCGCAGGTGCCGGTGGCGGCAGAACCCTGGACTGCGGCACCGCCGGCGCGACGCCATAAGGCGCAGCCGGCAGAGCATGTTGCGGCACGCCGGAAACCGCGATTGGATCTGTCGCCGCGAGCTTGACCGGCGCCGCCGCAGCGATCATCGGCCTGGCGGGGTCGGCGGTGCAAAGCTGCTGTGCCGGCAGAGCGATCATCAAGCGCTGATCGGCCACGAAGCTTGCGAGGCTCTGGCGCCTTTCCAACGCCATCGCGAACACGGCCCGCGTCTTGGCGCAATAGCCGGCATCGGTGGCGTCGCTCAAGGACGACAGATTGGCGAGCTTGGTCTTGAAAGTATCGTACGCGGCTTCGCCTCGCCCACCTTCCCGGCGCAGGAAATAGGCCTTGAGATCGGCATCGGATCTCTGCAACTCGGGCCGGTAAGCCAGCACAAAACGGTTATAAGCATCGCTCGCCTTGCAGGCGAGGCCCGCCACCATCAACTCCTGTTGCACGGCTGCGGTTCGAAGCGCCGCCATCTCATCCGACGTGGTGCAGAGTGAGGACGCCTCCGCGCCTGCGCTAAACAGGCTTGCCGACAACAGAGCTGTCGAAATCATTTTCCAGCAACGCATATCTGCCCCCTAATGCCGGTTGGCCGCCACGGCGGCCCGTTCGCAACGTCCGCTGGGCGGATCGGCGCGATCCAGATGCGCAACCACTTCGCCCGCGCCGCCGTCGCACGCGACCCAGCGGAAATTATGTTCACCGTCTTTCTCGCTGAAGCTGGTGTCGGTGGTGAGCGTCGCCAGGCCGTTGGCGGCGACGCTGCCCGAGATCGCATGCAGATCCGCGCCGTCGCCGGCACAGGCAGCCAAAGGCTCGCTGCCATGCCACAGGCAGTAAGAGAATTGCACGCTATAGCCGCAGGCGTTGCGGAAGCTCCAATGGCTGCCGTCGCTTTCCACTTTCAAGCAAGCCGCCGCGTCGCGCTGGCCCGAGGGAAGCGCGACTTGCGGCTCCGGCAGACGCGCCATCACCACCGGCGGCGTGGCGGTATCGATGGTGTGGACCTCCGAATGTCTCACCGTCACCGGCGAAAGCACATCGATCTTCGTCGGTGCGGAGAGGCGCGCCGGTGCGGTCAAGCTGACCGGCTTGACCTTGACTGCATGATCCTTGGTCTTGCTGTCGGACGGGCGCAGCATTGCAACCGGGCCTGGCGCTCCCTCGCAGCCGGCGACAGGCGCAGGTCCAAGACCCAGGCGGCTGGCATATTCGGCAAGTGCCTGCTTCTTGTCGGCCTCGCTGAACACATGGCCGTCGGGATACCAGCTGCGGCAGCTATTCTCGCCGCTCACGCCCATGCGTTGCATCAAGACGCCGCCATCTTGTGTCGCCGTCAGCATCTCGCCGCGGCCATCGGCATAACGCACCTCCACGCCCGTGTCGGTAAGGCGGAAAAAGCCGGTGACATTGGCGCCGGCCGCGTCGCCGCCATCCTCCACCACCGTGCCCAGCCGGTCGTTCATGAAGGTGAAAGTGGTCTTCTTCGGCTGGGCGCCGGTATCGGTGATCTGACGCTCGATGCCGCCATCGATCAGGGTGAGGGCGATGCGCGAACCATCGACCCCTGTCAGCGTCTTGCCGGAAACGCCGGCAAAGGCATGGATTTCGGGCGCCTTCTTCAATTCGTCTTTCTTGACGACCTGCGACGTCTCCAGCGAAATGCCGTCCAGCTTGCCGTCGTGGAACACGCCTTTGACGATGTTGCCGTCGGTGTCCGTCAACGTGCCTTCGCCATTGGGCAGATCGTCTTTCCACAGACCCTCATAGCGCTCGCCATTGGAGCGGACGACCGTGCCTTGGCCATTCATCTTCCCGCCGATCCAGTTGCCGCTGAAACGGTCTTTGAGGGGATTGATCAGCACACCCACCCCGGAGAATTGACCGCCCGCTTGGCTGCCTTCGTAACGCCAGCCCTCGCCCCAGCTGACAGTCACCGGACCGTCCAGCGCGATGCCCTTGGCGAAGCTGCCAGTGAAACTCTCAAACTGCTTATCGCCATTCATGAAAATGGCGGTGCCGTCGCCGTTGGCGAGGCCGCCCTGGCAATCGCCCAGCCAGCCCACATGGTCCCCGGGTTTGGCGTTGGCGTCGAACATCCGACAATGTGTGTAAGGATCTGCCAGCCAATGATTGGCGTCATCGGCCCATGCTTGCGGCAAGGCGCAATTGAGCAATGCCGCGGCCCAAGCGGCCCGCGCGATCAATCTCATGACCGTCACTCATGTGCGATGGGCCCAGCCCCATTACTGCGCCCTAAGCAAGCATTCGTCCGAGGCCTGGGAAGGGTCAAAGCAAATCCAAAGAAGAGGAAAGGAACCCTTTCCAGCATCGGCGCAACTGCTGTTCATTTCCAAGGCGCGGAAAGATAGCGCCAAGATTTCCGCGAAAAATCGCGGACAGAATATTGCGTGACGTGTTTTGGTCCGAAAAAGTACGCTTCAGTGCGTGCGGCGGTTGGTGAGCATGCGGCTATGCAGCACTTCGATCCGTTTGCTGGCAGTGCGCTCGCAAAGACCGGGAATGAAAGCATGCAGGAGGCAGGCGCAGCCCGCAAAAAGCAGGCTGCCAGCGAAAGAGAAAGCCACGCGCTGATGCTCCAGATAGCTTTCGCCGACCGATTGCGGATGGGCGATAAACAGGCGAGCAAGCATGGCCAAAATCCCCGATCGAAGCCTGGGTAATATATTGCACTTTTCTTCGAATTTGTTCCCAACTATTATTGCTATCACCTTAATTCGTGGGATTTTATACCATGATTGGCAAAATTGATGGGACAGGCCTGCGTATTCTTGCTCTTTTGCAGGAAAATTCGGAGCGTTCCATCGGCGAGATCGCCGAGGCGATTCACCTTTCCCAGAATGCCTGCTGGCGGCGCATCCGCCAACTGGAGGAGGCCGGGTATATCAAGAAGCGGGTGGCGCTGCTGGATGCGGCCAAGCTGGGCTCAGGTATGACTGTATTTGTGATGGTCAGGGCTGGGGAGCATAGCCAGGAATGGCTCGACCGTTTCGCCGACGCCGTGCGCAAGATTCCCGAGATCGTGGAATTCTACCGCATGACGGGCGAAGTGGATTATCTCATCAAGATCAGAGTGGCCGACATTGCCGGCTATGACCGCGTCTATAAGCAATTGATCCGGGCGGCACCGCTGACCGATGTCTCCGGCGCCTTTGCGATGGAAGAGTTGAAGCACACCACTGCCATTCCGCTACCCAACTATTGATATGCTGCGTATCACCGATATCCGTCTGCCGATCGACCATTCTGCTGATGCGTTGCGCGACGCGATCGCGCACAAATTGAAGATCACACCTGCGGCGTTTGAAAATTTCCAGGTGGTCAAGCGCGGCCAGGATGCCCGCAAGAAGCCGAAAATCTACTATGTCTACACTGTCGATGTGAACGTGCGGGACGAAGGCAAGATTCTGGCGCGCCTGAAAGACCCGCGGAGCGACAGCCAGGCGAAGCCGTCTGGCCGCGCGACCATTCAAAATGTCAGGCCCGCCCCCGACACCGAATATAAATTGGTTGCCCGCGCACCCGACAGATTCACCCGTCCGCTGGTGATCGGCGCAGGGCCCTGCGGCCTCTTCGCCGCGCTCGTGTTGGCACAGATGGGATTTCGCCCCATCATTCTGGAACGGGGCAAGCTCGTGCGCCAGCGCACGAAGGACACTTGGGCGCTCTGGCGCAAGAACATCCTAACACCCGAATCCAATGTCCAGTTCGGCGAAGGCGGCGCCGGCACCTTCTCGGACGGCAAGCTTTACAGCCAGATCAAGGATCCGCGGCATCTGGGCCGCAAGGTGCTGACCGAATTCGTCAAGGCGGGTGCGCCGGAAAATATC
>Ga0134128_10000344_pt1 | contig 65102 bp, 61 predicted proteins | sample KB31754_FD_96462 | JGI IMG/M metagenome (GOLD analysis project Ga0134128, IMG submission 96462) | Terrestrial soil microbial communities with excess Nitrogen fertilizer from Kellogg Biological Station, Michigan, USA - KB3-175-4 | ecosystem: Environmental > Terrestrial > Soil > Unclassified ... | reverse complement strand
TAATTAAACATTTTCTTTGATTCCAGAAAAAATGCGGAGCAGTTAAAATCTAATTTTTTAAAAAACTAACTTTCTAAAGGATTAGTAAAATTAAAAAAGCCGTCTCAGTTTTTATTTTGAGACGGCCTCTTCTTTTTGAGTTAATTCTTACTAAATCACGAATAAAAAATTCCATACTTATCTTTACAAAATGCATAGTAAACTATCTGGTTGGGATGATACCATTGCTGCAATTGCAACTCCGCCAGGAATTGGTGCCATTGGGGTTCTGCGCTTAAGCGGTGATCAATCGTATGATATTGTTCAAAAGCTTTTTTCCTCAAAAAACCTCAAAGAACAGCCGGCAAATACGCTGCATGTTGGCTATTTAAAAGAAGGAAAAAATATTTTGGATGAAGTGGTAATAAGTTTATTTAAAAAACCGGCTTCCTATACCGGCGAAGATGTAATTGAAATTAGCTGTCATGGTTCGCCATTTGTTCAGCAACAGGTTTTGGATGCCTTGATCCGGAATGGAGCCAGGATGGCAAAACCCGGCGAATTTACCCAAAGAGCTTTTCTGAATAAAAAATTAGATCTGACACAAGCGGAAGCAGTAGGTGATTTAATAGTGAGCAACACAAAAGCTTCTCAGAATGCTGCTTTGAAAAATATGCGCGGTGGTTTTTCAACTATTTTGATACAATTGCGTGAAGAACTGATCAAATTTTCTGCATTAATCGAACTTGAATTGGATTTTAGTGAAGAAGATGTAGAATTTGCCGACCGGCATCAATTTTCTTTGTTGATACAAAATATTGAATCGACAGTTAATCAATTGCTCGAATCTTTCAGGTTGGGTAATGTGATCAAAAATGGAGTAAGCGTAGCAATTGTTGGAAAACCAAACGCAGGCAAATCAACGTTGCTCAATACTTTGCTCAATGAAAATCGTGCCATCGTCAGTGATATTGCAGGAACAACGCGGGATACGATCGAGGAAACGATCAATATTAATGGAATAATTTTCAGGTTGATAGATACAGCCGGCATTCGGGAACATTCTCAGGATATCATCGAAAATATGGGCGTCGTAAAAAGTAAAGAAAAAATTAAGCAGGCCGATATTGTCTTGTATCTGTATGATCCGAATGAATTAAAACAGGAAGAACTTATAAAAATTACAGAAGAAATAAATGAGCAAAATCCAAACGTGATTTGTGTGGCTAACAAAGCAGATGTTTATAGCAAAGAAACTTTTTTGAAGAATAATATTGTAATTTCTGCAAGAGAAAATATTGGAATTGATCAATTGAAAGAAGCATTGTTTACGATCGCTACCGGCTCAGGTTTGAATACAGAAAATGTGATCATAACCAACGCAAGGCATTATGCTGCTCTTACAGAAGTTAACAAAAGCTTGCAGGAAATCAAAACCGGTTTAGAAAATCACATCTCCGGCGATTTGCTTGCACCTGATATCAGAAGATGCCTTTATTACCTGGGTGAAATTACCGGTGAAGTTACGAATGAAGACCGGCTTGATTATATTTTTAGTAAGTTTTGCATTGGCAAATAAATGAGATAAAAAACCATCACAAATCACTAAAACAAGCTAAAACCCGTCATAATAGATCGCTTTTTGCCCAGTTCTCTTAAATAATCTAAAGTTCCTCCAGTATTATCATCAAAGCTATAAGCCTGGTATAAGACACGTGTACCATTAAGACAATTCCTTCGATACATCTTCGATATACCTTCGATACATCTTCGATCCTGGCATCGAAGATGAAATGTAATTTATTCGAAGAAAAATCTTAGAAAAATATAATTTGACAACGAGATTATCGTGTAAACATCCGAGAAGTTTACCAGATCTACTTTAAAAAAAATACAAGAAGTATATAGAGAGTGCATGAGTGGCCTTCTGTATTGATAGTGTAAACACGTGTATTGCTGTTTTATACTAACCGGCATAACGTTTCAAATGTTTTTGAAAGCACTATAAAATGGAAATTCCATTAATCAATGAAATAAAGTATCGTAATACGTTTCGGTAAAAGTCTAAATTCATCTATGGCTTCAAAAGACCAGAGGCCTCCGCTGCACCTTAAGTGTTGGCGAAGAGTGATCTTCAAAAAAAAGAAAATAATGATGTAAAAGCACTAATTCTCAACAGGCTATGGATTTATAAACTGAAGTTATTAAAACGATTAAAAGAGTATTTTAAGTAATCAATATTGCATGAATATTCATTAGGTTGATGAAGAATAAGAGTCTGCTTTTTCTTTAAGTTTGCACAATTATTGTCATATGTCTTTAATTTATTGCTTATTATTTGTACTCATTCAGTAGAAATGCCGATAAATACTAGATAATACTTTTTGAATTAAAAAAAAATTAGGATTAAGTAAACGGGATAAAAAGCGGTATTTAAGTTTATAATTTTTATGTCTTCGCTTAATAGGAATAAAAGTTTATTATGAAAAATGCAACAACGGTTTTTCGCATTCTGCTCGGATTTATTTACCTGGTTTTTGGACTGGATTACTTTCTGCATTTTATTCCTTATCAACCACATCATACCGGAAATGCTGCTGCTTTTAAAGCAGGCCTTAAAGCTGCAGGATACTTTTATCCCATGCAAAAAGTTATACAAATAGCAGGTGGAATATCTCTCTTAATTAATCGCTATGCTCCGTTTTCTGCAGTTGTACTTTTTCCGATCAGTTTGAATGTATTGCTTTTTCATACTATTTTAGTTCCATCAGGCTGGCTGATGGGTGTTTTTTTAGTTGTGCCAAATCTATTTTTGGGCTTTGCTTATTGGAAATATTATAAAAGCATGTTTATTAAAAAACCGGTTTTTAATAAATCCAATGGATATTTTTTGTAATTTTTAAATCCCGACAAGAACATTTGCAATGGATTTGCAGCTAGCAGCAGCGATTCCGCTGACAAAAACAATCTCTTCATGAAGAAATTGTTGATCACATAATTAGAGAGCCTTGTGGAAATAATTTTTATTTTATCACCACTTCCTTGATCACTTTTTCACCAAGCGCTTCATTTACTCTTTCGATAATTTTTGCTTTCTGGTAAATCAGTTCATTTTTTAGTGGAGCAACATTAGTAGAAATAAATAAAGTGGAATTAATGATCTCAATTTTATCAGTATAGTTGGCGATCGTTTTTCCCATAATGTTTGCCCATGCTTCCTGCACCTGCATTGCCTGAACACCACTTTTCAGTTTGCTTTTTTTCAGGAAATCTTTTAATGCATCGCCGATAGATAATTCTGCCATAAAGCGAAGGTAAAATTTTAAAATCCAATTATTTTAATTCAATTATCTGGACTGTGTTACCAAATTGAGACAAAGAATTTTCCAGGCGATCTGCGTGAGTGTCGGTTATAAAAACCTGTCCATTATTTTCGTGGCAAACATATTTTAATAAATTTTTTATCCGGCTTTCGTCTAATTTTTCAAACACATCATCGAGCAATAATACCGGAGCAGAACCTTTTACTTTTTTCAAGATGTCAAATTCAGCCAGTTTGCATGCAAACAGTAAACTTTTTCTTTGCCCTTGTGAAGCGATGTTTTTAAAAATATTTTCATACAACAAAAAAATCAAATCGTCTTTATGAATCCCAGCATTCGTACGTTGTGTAACACGGTCTTTTTGCCTTGAAGCAATTAATAATTCTGAGAAATTGTTTTCATTCAAGAGGCTGTTATATTCTGGTGAAACAACTTCATTATTTCCCGAAATACTTATATAAAATTCCTGCACCAATGGAAATAATTTTTCAGAAAATTCTTTTCTTGTTTTATGAATATAATTGCCAGGTGTAATTAATTGTTCATCCAACGTTTCTAGCAAAGCAAAATCAAATCTTGCTCTCAATGCTTCATTTTTTAAAAAGCTATTTCTTTGCGCAAGTACTTTATTGTAAATAATGAGTTGCTGCAAATATTCAGGATCAATCTGGCTGATCAATGTGTCAATAAATTTTCTTCTTTCTTCACTTCCGCCCGTGATCATTTCAATATCATCAGGAGCAATTATTACGCAGGGAAATTTACCAATATGATGAGAAAATTTTTCGTAAGCGACATCATCCAAATAAAATTCTTTCTTTTGCGAAGCGCGGTAAATACAAATTATTTTTTGTGATTTATTTTCATCGTTTTCATTTTGCAAATCACCTTCCAGCCGAAACCCTTCTTCACCAAAATGAATATTTAAAATATCTGATTTTGAAAAGTAACTTTTGGTAAAACACAAGTAATTGATGGCATCTAAAAGATTCGTTTTCCCTTTTCCATTTAGTCCGCAAATGCCAATGATCCGGTCATTAAAATAAAAAGTTTTTGCCTGATAATTTTTATATCCTGTTAATGAGATTTTTTTGAAAAGCATGAAGGGGTTTTTGCCACGAATAACACGAATTTATACGAATCAGAATCTTTTCATTATAACAACCTTCTGAGATAATTAATTTGTCCCAAATGATAATTCAAATGAGCCAGTAAAAAAATGAGCATATTTCCCGTGGTGAAAGTTTGCTCCTGGATTTTTAAGGGAAAAGCTTTTTCCAAATCTTCAGGCGATAATTCAGATAATGCTTTTCTGACTATTTCTTTCAGGTCATTGATGTCAGAAATTAATTTTTCACGAGGAATATTTTTTATTGAAAATTCTTCATCACGTTTTCTTACATAAGCTGTGTTGCCTAAAGTTTTTCCAATAAAATGATTCAGGTTTCCTAAAAGATGCATTGTTAAATTTCCTGCTGAATTTTTAATTCCATCTTTTATTTGCCAAATGTCATTTTCATTTTTGAATAGATTAATTTCTTCTTTTAATTTATCCAGATCTCTTTCAAAGAAAACAGTAATGCTCATTTTGTTATTTTTTTAGGAGTAATATTTTTGCAGTAAAAGAACTTTTACTGTTAATTTTTCATTTTGAATTCGACAAATTCTTTTACTTTTTTTGTACAAAAAAAATTTCATGTAAAAGTACGGCAATCATCGTTATTTAAATCTTGTTAAGATATTTCATCATTACTTTATCATTATTATATTTGCTGCTATGACTATAGAATTATTAAAAGATTTGAGAGACCGTTTGGTGGTCTTGAGGAGGTTTCTTTGACGTTGAGAATCGCGAACAAAAAGTAAATAATGACAAGCAGCTTTCGCTTTCACCTGGCTTTTGGGATGATAGCAAACGGGCTACATCCATCTTAAAATCAATCAAGCTGGATGAATATTGGCTGAACTTGTATAATGATGTAAAAACAAAAGTGGAAGATTTCGCTGTGCTTTTTGATTTTTGGAAAGAAGGAGAAGCTACTGAAGAAGAAGTGAAAGAAGCTTATGATGCCGCGGTGAAAGCTACCGAAGAAGCGGAGTTTAAAAGCACGTTGAATAAGCCGGAAGATGAAATGACGGCAATCCTTCAAATCAACAGTGGTGCCGGAGGAACAGAAAGCCAGGACTGGGCTGAAATGCTTTTGCGCATGTACAGAATGTATGGTGAAAAGCAAGGCTGGAGCGTAACAGAGCTGGATTTTCAGGAAGGAGACGGAGCAGGGATCAAGAGCGCAACTTTGCAGTTTGATGGTCCTTTTGCTTATGGATTTTTGAAAGCTGAAAGTGGCGTTCATCGCCTCGTTCGTATTTCTCCATTTGATAGCAATGCTCGCCGACATACAAGTTTTGCAAGTGTTTATGTTTATCCTTTAATTGATGATACGGTTGAAATAAAAATAAGTCCCGCAGATGTTGAATGGGCTTTTTTCAGAAGTGGTGGTGCCGGAGGACAAAATGTAAACAAGGTAGAAACAGCAGTGAGACTTACTCACAAGCCTTCCGGAATTATTGTTGAATGTCAGCAGGCAAGAACGCAGGGTGAAAACCGGGAGAAAGCAATGGCAATGCTGAAGAGCTGTTTGTATGAAGAAGAAATGCGCAAGCGTCAGGAACAGCTTGACATTAATAATTCATCAAAGAAAAAAATAGAGTGGGGGAGCCAGATTCGCAGCTATGTTTTTCATCCTTATAAAATGATCAAAGATCATCGAACTGATTATGAAGTAGGAAATGTTGGCCCGGTGATGGACGGAGAATTAGATGGATTTATAAAAGCTTATTTGATGATGGAATAATTTTTTAATGTGCTAATTAGCTAATATGCTGATGTGCTAATGTGAAAATGCAGAAAGCAGAATGCTGAATGATCAAACTTAATGCTTAAAGTACAAAACTGATAACTGGCAATAATAAAATAATTAAATACTAAAATAATTAAAACATGCCTTCTATACTTATCATTGATGATGAAAAAGCAATCAGAAAAACCCTGACGGAAATTTTAGGTTTTGAAGGATATAAAATTGATGAAGCCGCTGACGGGGAAGAAGGATTGAGTAAATTCAGAACAAAAAATTATGATCTTGTTCTTTGCGATATTAAGATGCCAAAATTGGATGGCATAGAATTTTTAGAAAAAGCAAAAGAAATTAATCCTGAAGTTCCTATCATAATTATCAGTGGACATGGAAATATTGAAACTGCGGTAGAAGCTGTAAAGAAAGGCGCTTACGATTACATTTCAAAACCACCGGATCTGAACCGCATGCTGATTACGCTTCGCAACGCAATGGATAAAACTACTTTAGTTGCAGAAGCGAAAGTTCTGAAACGCAAGGTGGCAAAGGTTCAGGAAATTGTCGGAGAATCTTCGCCGATACGAAAAATCAAAGATACGATTGAGAAAATTGCTCCTACCGAAGCCCGCGTTTTAATAACAGGCGAAAATGGCGCAGGAAAAGAATTAGTTGCAAGATGGATTCATCAAAAAAGCGCCCGTTGTAACGGAGCAATGGTAGAAGTAAATTGCGCAGCAATTCCTGGTGAATTAATTGAAAGCGAATTATTCGGTCATGAAAAAGGAAGTTTTACTTCAGCAGTCAAACAAAGAATCGGAAAATTTGAACAGGCGAGTGGTGGTACTTTATTTCTTGATGAAATCGGTGATATGAGTTTGAATGCACAGGCGAAAGTGTTGCGGGCTTTGCAGGAAGGAAAGATCACAAGAGTGGGTGCTGATAAAGATATTAATGTTGATGTAAGAGTGATTGCTGCTACCAACAAAGACCTTTTAAAAGAAGTCGAAAATAAAAATTTCCGTCTCGATTTATATCATCGTCTTGGTGTAATCATTTTGCACGTTCCTACTTTGAATGAACGTGCATCTGACATCCCTTTACTGATTGATCGTTTTCTTGGTGATATTGCCGCAGAATATGGACAGCCAAAAAAGTCTATTGATAAAAAAGCTGTCGACCTGTTGCAAAAATATAAATGGACAGGTAATGTTCGCGAGTTGAGAAATGTGGTTGAAAGATTGATCATTCTTTCAGGTAAAACAATTTCTGCCGAAGATGTAGAAAATTATGTTTTGCCGAAGAAAGAAAAATGATGTATCATTTTTATTAACCGGAATCAATTTTTTTTATGAAACACATTTATTGCATCAGTGGTTTTGGTGCGGATGAAAGGGTTTTTTCAAAACTTGATTTTGGTGATAATGATGTTCATTTTCTTCAATGGAAAATTCCTGAAAAAAATGAAACGATTGCATCTTATGCTAAAAGAATGCAGCAGGAAATTCAGTATGAAAACCCAATTTTAATTGGATTGTCTTTTGGCGGAATGATGGCGATTGAAATTGCCAAATTAATTCCTGTCGAAAAGATAATTTTAATTTCCAGTATCCGTGACCGTTATGAACTTCCTTTTTTTATGAGACTAACGGCCGCTCTACGTTTAAATAAATTAATTCCTTTAAAGCCCTATAGAATTCTTGAACCGATAGAAAACTATGATCTTGGTGTTGAAACAGAAGAAGAGAAACAATTATTAAGAGAATACAGAAAAAACATTAACCAGGACTATACCGATTTTGCCATTAATGAAATTGTCAACTGGAAGAATGAATGGAGCCCGAAAAATGTGATTCATATTCACGGAGATAATGACCATATTTTTCCAATAAAATACATTAAGAATCCTCAGTACATTATTCACGGTGGTGGCCATTTATTGTTAATGAACAATGCTGACGAAGTAAATGAGATTTTGAAAAATGAATTGTCCGAACAATAAAAGAAGAAATAATTATTGATTCTTATTTTCGAAAAATTCAAAGAGGAGAAATTGAAGGTGTTAAACTAATGATAACTATTTTCTTTTACTTTTTTAATAAGAAATTTTATATGCTACTTTTGTTTCCTTTATAAAAAACCCGCCCATGAGTATAGGTTTACTTCTGTTTATTATTGCATCGATTGCAGTTCTTATTGGTTTGTATGGAATGTTTAAAAAAGCGGGCATCGCTCCGTGGAAAGGCTTGATTCCTTTGTATAACACATGGTGCATGATTGAAAAAATGGGATTAAAAAAAATCTGGTTTTTTCTTCAACTCATTCCAATTGCAGGACAATTTATTACCATCTGGATCAATATCAAATTTGTTGAACACTTCGGCCGCTTTGGGCTTTTTCATCATTTCCTTACAGTTTTTGTTCCTTTTATTTATTTCCCTTATTTAGGATTTTCTGACCAGGAAAGATATGCCGGAACTGCAGTTGTAAAGAATTACAAAAAAGGGGTTATCCGGGAATGGGTCGATGCAGCTGTTTTTGCGATCGTAGCTGCAACCCTGATCCGCACTTTTGTTTTTGAAGCTTACACGATTCCAACTCCATCAATGGAGAAAACTTTGCTGGTGAATGATTTTCTTTTTGTAAGTAAGTTCGCTTATGGGCCCCGGCTTCCAAACACGCCACTGGCACTGCCTTTTATGCACCATACTATTATCGGAACGAATACAAAATCTTATGTTGAATGGATTCATATTCCTTATACAAGATGGTTTCCTCATCCGGTAAAAAGAGAAGATGTTGTAGTATTTAATTTTCCTGTAAATGATACTTTGATCAATGATTATCAACATGGATCGGAAATCACATATTACCAGGAAATTCAGGCGCGGATGATTGCTGATCATATTTCTGAACAAGAGGCAAGGCAAAGAGTTTTGGATCAATATGGCGATCTGATCATTACAAGACCTGTTGATAAAAGAGAAAACTTCATTAAAAGATGTGTAGGCATTTCTGGCGATACTCTTCAAATAAAAAACCGAGTTATTTATATAGATGGTGTTGCTCAAAAATTACCCGAGTATCATGAATTTAATTATTTAGTGACAACTTCAGGGCCTCTTAATCCTGATCAGTTGAACAGTGTTGGCATTCAGGATAATGACGATCCGAACAAAAACCAGGTAAAAATGCTTGGTACCAATTCCTATGAAATAGGTTTAAGCGATGCAGAAAAATTGCAACTGAAAATGTTTCCGGCAGTAAAAAACATTGAGCCTGAACCATTGGCTGATTATGATAAAAGCCCATTTTTATTTCCTTATGAAGCCGGAAATGGCTGGACTGTTGATGATTATGGTCCGATATGGATCCCTAAAAAAGGAGCTTCCATTTCATTAAATCCTGAAAATATTAAAAGATACAGACGTTGTATCGAAACATATGAAGCTAATAAATTCGAAGAAAAAAATGGCCAGTATTTTATTAATGGAAAGCCTGCAACAACTTATACTTTTAAAATGAATTATTACTGGATGATGGGAGATAACCGCCATAATTCTCTTGACAGCCGCTACTGGGGCTTTGTTCCGGAAGATCACATTGTCGGAAAAGCTTCGCTGATCTGGTTTAGCTATGGAAATAACGGCATCAGATGGAACAGGATTTTTCAGAAAATTAAATAGTTTTAATTCCAACTAATTTTTTTATGACTGCAAGGGAACTTATTCTCAAACTACAGCAATTGGATCCGGAAGCAAGAGTGGTTGTGAGGGGGTATGAAGATGGCTATAATGATATTGAAACTTTAAAACCGGTAAAAATTAAGGTAAACAAAAATGGCGCATGGTATTATGGCGAATTTGAAGAGTCAAATGATACTGATGCGATTGATGCCATTGATATTTATGGTGAAAATAAAAAATATCTCCGGGAAGATTTTTAATAATTCTTCTTCGAATGTTTGTTGTAAGGGAACAAATGTTGATAAATTTATTACGTTGCTTTTCCTAAATCAAAGTTATAGTAAACAATAAAAAACTTCGTTTTATCTTTTTGAAAAAATGATATTTGTTTAGGCATTCATCAATTCTTTATTGTATTTATTTCGGTAATCAATAGGAGACAGGCCGGTGATTTTTTTGAATACCTGCCGAAAAGATTTACTATCCGAATATCCTGCATCATACATTACTTCATTTATATTTTTTTTGTTGATCTCCAGATTTTTCTTCGCTGCTTCAATTTTTACCCTTTGAATATATTCGACCACTGTATTTGACGTAGCCTTCTTGAACCTGCGCTCCAGATTTCTTCTGCTAAGTGAAATAATTGCAGCCAGCTGATCCACTGCAATCTTTTCCTGAACGTTTTTTTCAATATATTCCTGTGCTTTTTTTATTGGCTCATCTTCATGATCTTTTTGAGCATTAAAAATCATGAATGCCGACTGACTGTTTCTGTCAATTTCAATTTGAAAAATTTTGGAACAATAAATTGCTGCTTCTCTTCCTGCAAATTTTTCAATAAGATATAAAATAAGATTCAGGGAAGAATATGCACCGCCACTGGAATAAATGCCTTGTTCATCAGTTATGATTTTATCTGTAACAACATTTACGTCAGGAAACATATTTTTAAAGCCCTCCGCAGCAACCCAATGAGTTGCACAATTTCTTCCTTTTAATAAACCTGTTGATGCAAGCAAGAAAGATCCGATGCACAAGCTTGCAATTTGCGCCCCTTTTTTATGTTGTTTTATCAGCCAGGGAATAAAATCTTTATTCAATTCCAATTGCTTTTTTATTTCTCCCTGCAATGCGGGGATGATAATAAGGTCAGAATATTTTACCTCGCTGATTAGCACTTCAGGATGAATGCTGAACAAGCCTTTTTTTATACGGCTTTGTTTGTTCAAACCCACCAGTTGGATTTTAAATAAGGGAGGCTTTCCTGTCCGTTTCAAAAAAGTATTTACTTCTGTAAAAATCTGGTGTGTGCCCTCAATATTTGTTACGCTGCAATCGCCTTCCGGAACCAGTATTGATAAGTGTTTCATTGAGATAAAGTGTTAAGAATGAATAAAAAAGGATACATTTTGTATAACAAATGTAAAAATATTTTTGTCGGAATCAACCCTTTAAAATGCCGTATTTACACCCTTTATATTTTCTAAAATCGATTTAGGTTTGCACTGTCAATGTAAATGTAAATTGGAATGAAATTCAAATCAATAAAATTAAATTTATGAGAAATGAAATTTTTAATGAATTAAAAGAAACTTTCGATGAACTAATTCAAATAGTTTCATGTGTTAGTGAAAAAGAATTGAATAAAGTTCCTTTTGAAGAAAGTTGGACAGCAGCCCAGGTTGCGGAGCATTTACTAAAATCTTATGGAATTGTTGAATTGTTAAATACTCCTCAATTCAGGACTGAAAGACCTGCTGATGAAAAAAAAGGACAACTGAAAGACTTTTTTTTAAATTTTAGTTTGAAAGCAAAAGCAGCGCCGGCGATCCTTCCATCAGAAAACCTGATTGATAAAGAGAAATTATTAAACTCATTAAAAAAAAGAATTGCAGAAATAAAAGAAGTTGCTCAAACAAAAGATCTGACTGAAGTCTGTGAAAGCATTGTACTTCCGGTATTTGGCGCCTTAACAAAATTAGAATGGCTTTATTTGGTTCTTTATCATACACGAAGACACATTCATCAAATCAAAATTATTTTTCAAACTTTAAAAACAAATAAAAATGAAAGCAGTAAATCCCTATCTGAATTTTAATGGCAATTCAGAAGAAGCATTTAATTTTTACAAATCAGTTTTTGGTGGAGAATTTATTACGATAATGCGGTTTAAAGATACTACGGAGGGAACAAAATTATCTCCGGAAGAGGCAGAAAAAATTATGCATATCGCTTTGCCTCTTGGAAAAAATAATGTGTTGATGGCAACGGATGTTCTTGGTTCCTTAGGACAAAAATTGATAATGGGAAACAATTTTTACATTTCACTTGAAGCAGAAAGTGAAGAAGAAGGCAGGCAACTTTTTGAAAAATTGTCTGAAAATGGAAAAGCACATCATCCTTTTGAAAAGCAATTCTGGGGCGCATGGCATGGTAATTTATCCGATAAGTTTGGTGTAAAATGGATGGTAAATTATAATCCTCAACAACCTTAAATTTAAAACTATGAAAGCAACAAACATCAAAAGAGATAAGATTATTTTTTGGATACCAACTGCCCTGTTGGCTCTGTTTGAGCTTTCAGGCGCATTTTTTATGAACAGCCAGATGGCTGCTGAAGGAATGCATCATTTAGGTTTACCAAACTGGTTTAGATGGGAAGTAAGTATTGGTCATTTAATCGGTGGCATTTTATTGATCGTTCCAGTTAATAAACGGATCAAAGAATGGATGTATGTTGCATTTGGTATTGATTTTATTTCAGCATTTATTGCATATGCAACGATCGATGGATTTGTGTTCAATACTTTTTCTCCTTTAATTACTTTGGCTTTGCTGGTAGTTTCTTATGTGTATTATCACAAACTGCAAAATGCAGAAACTGAATATTACAATTTAAAACTGTCCACTGTTTGAGAAGAAATGCTGAGTTAAAAAAAATAAAACAAAAATTTTATAAAAAAGAATTATGACTACAGAAACTGTTTCTCAAAAAATCGTTCCTTTTCTTTGGTTTGCCAACGAAGCCGAAGAAGCTGTCAACTTTTATATCTCTTGTTTTAAAAATTCTAAAATGGGAAGTGTGAGTCGCTATGATGAAGCATCAGCAAAGGCTTCAGGGCAACCAAAAGATTCCATTCTCACCGCTTCATTTCAATTAAATGGCCAGGAATTTATTGCACTAAATGGTGGTCCGGTTTTCAAATTCACTCCGGCAATTTCTTTTTTTGTGAATTGTGAAACAGAAAATGAAACGAACGAATTGTGGCGAAAACTTTCTGAAAATGGCAAAGTGATGATGGAACTATCAGAATATCCTTTTAGTAAAAGATTTGGATGGATACAGGATAAATACGGGCTTTCTTGGCAATTGAATTTTACAGGTTTACCACAAAAAATAATTCCTTCTCTTATGTTTACAGGCGAGCTTAGCGGAAAAGCTGAAGAGGCTATGAATTATTATATTTCATTGTTCAAAAATTCTGAAATAAAAACTTTATCACTTTATCCGCCGGGAGGGCAGGGCAAAGAGGGAACAGTCCAATTTGCATTATTTTCTTTGGACAATGAAGATTTTATTGCTATGGACAGTGGCGCTGATCATGGGTTTTCATTTACGCCTGCTGTATCATTTTTTGTTTATTGTGAAACCCAAAAGGAAATTGATTTTTTTTGGGATCATCTTACTCAGGGAGGAAAAGAAGTTGAATGTGGTTGGCTGGAAGATAAGTATGGAGTGTCGTGGCAAATCGTTCCAACAGTTTTATTTGGATTATTAAATAATCCTGACCCTCAAAAAGCAAAGAGGTCAATGCAAGCGATGTTAAAAATGAAGAAGCTTGATATTAAAACTTTGGAAGAAGCCTAAAAGCAATTATAAAAATCAAAAGCTAAAAAATGGAATCAACAAATAAATCGATTACAGTTTCAACAATTGTAAAAACGTCGATAGAAAAAGTTTGGAAATATTGGACAACTCCTGAAGATATTATGCAATGGAACAGCGCTTCTGAAGACTGGCATACGCCACGTTGTGAAAATGATTTGCGTGTTGGCGGGAAATTTTTTTCCAGGATGGAAGCAAAAGATGGAAGTTTCGGATTTGATTTTGGAGGGGTTTATCATGATGTTATTGAACACAAACTGATCTCTTACACAATGGGTGACGGAAGAAAAGTTGAAATAAATTTTTGGGATGAAGGAGATGCTACAAAGATCATTGAAACGTTTGAAGCTGAATCTACAAATTCTTTTGAACAGCAAAAGGCTGGTTGGCAGTCCATCCTGGACAATTTTAAAAAATATGCCGAATCACGTTAATGGAAAATTGCTCTGATTTTTATAAAAAACTTTTTTAAAAAATTTTTATGAGAAGCGAAAAAGTAAAACCCAAAAATGTTGATGAATATATTTCCTGCTTTCCGAGTGAGATTCAAAAAAAGTTGCAAGAATTACGTTCAACTATAAAACACTCGGCGCCCAATGCTACTGAAATTATCAGCTATCAAATGCCTGCATATTCATTCAATGGCATTCTCGTTTATTTTGCGGCCTTTAAAAATCATATTGGATTTTATCCGACCGCTTCAGGAATTGAAAATTTTAAAAATCAATTGTTGAAATATGAAAGTTCGAAAGGCGCAGTAAAATTTTCTGTTGATCTGCCTCTGCCTCTGAATTTAATAAGCAAAATCGTAAAGTTCAGAGTGAAAGAAAACCTGGAAAAACAAAAGGCTGCGAAACTAAAAACTAAAAAAGCTTAAAAAGTCAGAACATAAAAAATAGTTTTAAATCAATAATACAGGTTTTATTCTTCCCTTATAAGAAAGATCGCTCTAAAATCAAAAAATAAAAATCTTTAAAAAAAATATTCACAAAGGCAATTTATTTAAAATTCTGTCGTTGATAACAGGCTAACCTTTTCCTCAATTTAACGTTAGATCATTTGAATTATTAATGCCAATAAATGAAGCGGAAAAAAGAGAAAACCACTATCCTGTTTGTAAACAAAAATTCGCAGACATTAAAACCAATACAGGTAACCACTCGTGTAATTCTTCATTGGAAAAAATTTGTTGGACTTTTTGTGATCATTTTTCTTTCTCTACTGGCTGCAGTTGCTTACCTCATCTTTGCAAATGCTGAGCAAAAACTAATGTCAGCGGCCCTTTTACAAAAAATACATTCAATTCATTATTCGGTTGCTTCACAAAATGACACATCTGCTCTTCGTGAAAAATTCACTAAAATCGATACAGAATTATCTGCTATAAACGGATATTTAAAAGCAAGAGGAATTCGTACAAATATTCCGCAGGCAGAAGGCGGCGAAGCTGATCATGATATTGTATCTGCGGATGAGATCAGTGATTTTTACATCAAGTATTTAGACAGAATAAGTTATAATATTTCTTACACTCCACTCGGATTGCCTTATGCCGGGAAAATCACTTCCACCTTTGGTCATCGTGAAAATCCTTTTGATGGAAACGGTATTGAAACCCACAAAGGGCTTGATATTAGTGGACCTGTCGGATCTCCGGTAAAAGCAATGGCAAAAGGAGAAGTAGAATTTGCGGGTGAAAAAGGCGGCTTTGGCAATTGTATTATTTTAAAACATGGCAATGGATTTGAAACACTTTATGGCCATTTGTCCAAAATATTGGTGAAGCCTGGACAAAAAATTAACATCGGGGAGGAAATAGGGAGAATTGGTTCTACCGGCAGATCTACCGGTCCTCATCTGCATTATGAAGTACACAAAAATGGAAAAAAAATAAATCCACAATCATTTCTAACACTGAAATAATATGTTTAAAAAAAATAAAGATCAGCAGCCATTAGAAATTAATCCGCAGGAAATTTCTACCATTATTGGTGACGGATATACATTTACCGGTGAAATTCGTGGCACTTCTGTGATAAGAATTGAAGGAAAAGTAATTGGAAATATTAATGTAGAAGGTGGAGTAGTTCTGGGAGAAAATGGAAATATTGAAGGAGATATTTTTACAAAATCTGCAATTATTCATGGAACACTAAATGGAAATATAAAGGCAGTTCAACTGGAAATAAAAAAAACAGGTTGCATCAACGGAGACATAACTACTGATACACTGGAAATAGAATTAGGCGCAGAATACAACGGAAAGTTAAACATGAAAAGACAAGAAAAGATTGAAGTAGATCTATCAAAGAAAGCTTCATAAGAATATGATATTTTATAATAGATTAAAATAATTTGTCTTTGAATTTCTTTGGCACAAATATTTATTGAAGGATTTGAAATATTAGGCCATGGATCCTCAAACCAATAAATTAAAAGTATCAAGTCCTGCATTTCAAAACGAAGGAGAAATTCCTTCAAAATATACCTGTGATGGTGAAGGCATTAATCCGCCTCTTCGTATTGAAAATATTCCGGAAGACACGAAAACTTTAGCATTGATTGTAGAAGATCCAGATGCTCCAAACGGAGTCTTTGATCATTGGCTTGTTTGGAATATTAATCCGGTTTCAATAATAAATGAAAAAAGTCTTCCAGGCACAAGTGGGGATAATAGTGCAGGAAAATCAGGGTATCATCCACCTTGTCCGCCAAATGGTTCACATAGATATTATTTTTATGTTTTTGCCTTAGACAAAGCTTTAGACATTCTTGCCGGTGCGAACAAACAACTTTTATTGGAAGCAATGGATGGCCATGTGATTGCAAAAGGAAGTTTAATGGGCCGATATGAAAGAAAGAAATGAGCTTAATTCACCTGCTTTATTTTATACGCCAAGTTTATCGCACAACTTTTTAAAATTGTCTTTTATTTCTGGCAATGTTGGCAATCCTAAGTGTTTAATTGTTTTATCAAGCTTATGAGCAGGCTCTGAATTTACATCCTGGTTAAAATTTTCTTTTACATCTTTGGCGGTTTTATAATCATCGTGAAATTTCTTCTTTTCATTTTTAGTTTTTTTTAAAACATCTTCAAAATCATCACGATCTTTTCCTTTGTATTTATCTGGTGAAGTATTGATGATAACATCAAATGCGTTTTTATCAATAAAATCAAGTAATTTTTTTCGCGCATCTTTTTCAGCTGACATATAATCTTTTTCTAAAAAAAAGCACAAAAATTTTGCCTGTTTTATTTGAAGAATTTGCTAATCCATAAGATTTCTTTACAGTTAATTGTTCTTGTATTTTAGCATTATAATACTATTTTCTGAGGTATTTCCAATTTCGTATTTTACCTTCTGACATCCATTCAATTGCAGTTGAAATTCTTTTATTTTTTGTCTCTTCTGTCTTTGCATCGCTGATCCAATCAGTATATTCTCTTTTTTGTGAAGGGCTGAAATTATTAAAAGTAAGTGCTGCTTTTTTATTTTTTACTAATTCCTTTTGAAGCGAATCAGGTACCACAACTTCTTTTTTTTCTGGTTTATTTCTTTCAGGTACTTTGATTCCTTCATCATTTAATTTCATCGCTTCTTTAATTCTTGAAATAATTATTTTATCAGAAGGAAGATCTTCAAGGCTTGCTATTTTGCCATAATGCCCCATTGAATTTTTATTATTTTCCTCAAATGAATCAGCGTCTTTCATTAATGCAGCTTTCCAAAAATTAAAAGCACAATGATGTTTAAATGCAGCCATACTGCACATCATTCCTTTATAATCAAAATGTGGAAAGCCCCATTTTATCGTTTCTTCAACGTGGGGACAAGCAGTATGAATTAATTTTCTTAAATGATTTAAAATGGGTTTTGCAAAATCTGCAGATTTTGTAATGTAATTGTCAATTCTTTTATCCATAATTTAATGTGATAATTTGCTGATTAGCTGATGTGCTAATTAGCAAAATATTTCTCTAAATTATGAATAAAATCTTTTTTTGAAAATCATTTAATTAGCAAATTAGCTAATTAGCCAATTAACGTTGGCTCCAGCTTCTTGATCTTCTGAAACCACTATGCGAAGCGGGTTTTCGGTTCATCAGATTATTTGTTGTAACAGGAGTTTGAATAAATTTCATTGTGCTTGCATACGGATGATCTTCTACAACAGGAATTGTTTTGTCAATGAGTTTGTGAATATCGCGGAGATAAGCACGCTCTTCCATATCACAAAAGGAAAGTGCAGAACCATAATTTCCAGCCCGTCCTGTCCTACCAATTCTATGAACGTAGGTTTCAGGAATATTTGGCAATTCGAAATTGATTACATGACTTAATTCATCCACATCAATTCCACGGGCAGCAATATCAGTTGCTACCAATACACGAATTTTACCTTCTTTAAAATTGTTCAAAGCCTTTTGCCGTGCGGCTTGCGTCTTATTGCCATGAATTGCGTCAGATTTAATATTTGCACGATGAAGTTCTTTTGCAATTTTATCAGCCCCATATTTTGTTCTTGTAAAAACCAATGCATTTTGAATCTTTTCATTTTTCAAAAGATGGATCAGTAATTGGCGTTTATCATTTTTTTCAACCAGATAAATATGCTGATCAACATTTTCAGCAGTAGATGAAACTGCTGCAACTTCAACTCTTACCGGATTTGACAGGATTGAAGCAGAAAGTCTTGTTATTTCAGGAGGCATTGTTGCAGAAAAAAATAAGGTTTGTCTTTTTTCAGGAAGTAAGGCGATTATCTTTCTGACATCATGAATGAAACCCATATCGAGCATCCGATCCGCCTCATCAAGTACAAACATCTTTATGCTTTTCAGGCTGATTAATTTTTGTGCGATCAGATCCAATAATCTTCCTGGAGTTGCAATTAATATATCAACACCAGCCCGTAATTCATTTGTTTGATGATATTGTGAAACACCTCCAAAAATCACAGCATGCTTTAATCCTGTATGCTTTCCGTAAGCGCCAAAACTTTCATCAATCTGAATAGCAAGCTCACGCGTGGGTGTTAATATCAAAGCTTTTATACCATAATTATGAGTATCTTCTTTTTGTTGCAGCATCAGATTCTGAAGAATCGGAATGGCAAATGCCGCGGTTTTTCCGGTTCCGGTTTGAGCGCATCCCAAAAGATCTTTGCCTCTGAGAATGTGAGGAATAGATTGTTCCTGGATGGGTGTTGGTTCTGTATAACCTTCTGTTTCGAGCGCCTTCAAAATCGGCGCTATTAAATGTAATTCTTTAAATAACAATTTTATTGTTTTAATGTAAATGATAACTTTTCTGGAAAAATGGATTTCTGAAAGTTGATTTATTTTGTATGCTCAACGACCTATGACTTGATGAGCTTTGCTAAGAGGATCCAGTCTGCTAAGTAGGAGAATATTTTTGCAAATATATTATTTTTAATTGGTTAATTGATATAACGCCAAATTGTTGTTTTAATTTTAACCATAATGAGAAATTATTTGAGAGAAGTAGTAAAGCAATAAATTAATTAATTCTTTTAATAACGAATATGAAAAGAAGTAAGTCAACAAAAAAAATAATTATTGATGTAAGAAGGCCTGATGAATTTGAAAATGGCCATGCAAAAGAAAGTATCAATATTCCTTTGAATGAAATTCCGGAAAGACTTTCTGAGATTAAAAAAATAAAAGCTCCATTGGTCATGGTTTGTGGAGGTGGAAGCCGCCATGTGAAAGCATTTGAGCTTTTGAGAGAAAACGGTATCAAAAGCGAAAAAGGTGGCAGTTGGAAAGATGTGGATTGATCTAAAATAATTTTAAAACCGAGTATCTTTTGATAACATCGGAACTTTTTCAAAAACAAGGTATCCCCACGACGGTAAAAAAACATTTTTTACTAAATCAAAATTTACATCTTCACCACCAAAGACATTTCTGAAAACTCCGCAAACATTCTTTACTTCAAAATTGTCATTATCGTCTGAGCAATTTAAAATAACGAATACTTGTGAAGACTTGTATTCGCGTAAATAAGCAAAAATGCGGGGGTCATCCGGATGAGAAATAATTTTTGTGAGTACATCAGGATCACCGGCTCTTAAAGATTTATTATTGGATTTGAGTGTTAGCAGTGTTTTATAAAAAACGTGTAATTCCACATTTGCTGCCCATTCAATCTGATCTTTTTCAAAAAATCTAAGCCGTTTAAAATTAGGTAATTCTTCACCGGAATAAATTAAAGGAATTCCATTCCACGTACAAGAAAAGACTGCAAATAATTTCATGGCTTTACCATATTTCTCTGCACTGGTTCCATTCCAGCTATTTTCATCATGATTTGATGTAAAGTAAACTCTTTGCGCATCGCAAGGAAATTCAATATTGCTTCTATATAGGATGGTCAGCATGGATTGAAGATTCATTCTTTTATGATAAAATTCTTCAGACGCATGCATCCATTTCCATGTATATGTTGCATCAAAAACTTTGTGATATTCTGGAACCTGGCATTCGCCTAACCAAAAAAGATCTTCTTTCAATTTTGAAGTCTTCTTTTTTGCATGAAGCCAAAAATCCAGAGGAACCAAATGGGCCATATCACAACGAAAGCCATCTACATCATATTCTTTGATCCAATATTTTAAAACATCCGTCATCTCTTTCCACACTTTTGGTTCATCATAATTTAATTGTGAAACATCGGACCATCCATGAGGATGAATGATTTCATTATTTTCATTATGAACAAAATATTCCGGATGTTCAGTGATCCATGGATGATTATTTCCGGTATGATCTGCTACAAAATCGAGAATGATTTTGAAACCCATTTCATGTGCTTCATTTATCAAAGATTTAAAATCATCTACTGTTCCAAATTCAGGATTAACTTTCTCATAATCTTTGGCCGCGTAATAACTTCCGAGAGAACCGAGCCGGTCTTTCTCACTGATCGGTGTAACAGGCATGAACCATAAAACCTGCACCCCCATATCTTTTAATCTCGGAAGATGTTTTGCAAAAGCCTTAAAAGTACCTTCAGGTGTGTATTGACGGACATTTACTTCATAAATATTGGTAGAATAACTCCACTTTGGATGTTGATGATTGATCTTTTTTCCAGGCATAATTTCCATTTGATAAAAAAATAAAAGTAATCATAATTCTTTTTACGGCTTATTTGCTTGAAATGTACTTTGTAACTTTGACACTGAAATGAGCCGAATATGAAAAAATTTAATGTCCCTGTAATTTACCGAAGTTCATTGATCACTTCGATAAAAAACAGGCGAAGATCTGATGATAAATTAAAGAAAGATTTTAGTCCCAGCGTACTGGATTTTGGTGAAGTACAGATATTTCTTGCAAGACATTTTGGGTTTTGTTATGGGGTTGAAAATGCGATAGAAATTTCTTTTAAAACAGTTGAGGAAAATCCCGGTAAAAAAATTTATTTACTTAGTGAAATGATCCACAATCCTCACGTAAATGATGATTTGAAAAGCCGCGGCGTTCAATTTTTGATGGATACAAAAGGCAATACTTTAATTCCTTTTGACAAACTTTCTCCCGGTGACATTGTTGTTGTTCCGGCATTTGGTACCACTTTACAAATTGAACAAAAACTCCTTGAGGCGGGTGTTGAAATCGAACAATATAATACCACTTGCCCATTCGTAGAAAAAGTTTGGAACCGTGCACAAGCGATTGCAAAAAATAATTATACAGTTGTGGTACATGGAAAACCACAGCATGAAGAAACACGTGCAACCTTTAGTCACAGCGCAGTTCATTCGCCAACAGTTGTTGTAAAAGATATGAAGGAAGCAATAGAATTATCTTCTTATATTCTTGGGACAACTGACCCGGAAAAATTCTATAATCAATTTGCAGGACAATATTCTGAAGGTTTTAAAGTGGAAACGGATCTGCAACGAATTGGTGTTGTGAATCAAACAACAATGCTTGCAAGTGATACGCAACAAATTGCAGAATTTTTGAAACAAACTGTGATGAAGAAATTTGACTTAAATGAATCAAATGTTTTTGAAAGGTTTGCCGATACAAGGGATACACTTTGCTATGCAACAAATGACAACCAGGGAGCAGTATATGCTTTGCTTGATGCCCCTGCTGATCTTGCAATTGTTTTAGGAGGGTATAACAGTTCCAATACTTCTCATCTGGTAGAATTATGTGAAGTAAAATTGCCAACTTATTTTATTCGTTCTGAAGATGAAATCATTTCTTCGAAGGAAATAAGGCATTATAAAATGCATCGGAAAGAAGAAGTGACAACACTATCCTATTTGCCCGATAAAAAACCTGTAAAAATTTTAATCACCAGTGGCGCAAGCTGCCCTGATGCATTGGTAGAAGGTGTTATCAGAAAAATTACCAGTTTTTTTAATTGCAGTAAAACGATTGAAGATATGATTACAGAGTTTAGTGATATTAAAAAAAGTGAAGGGGTTTTACAGAATTAAGAGAATCAAAAGTAAAAGAACAAATAGCCCAATTTTTATTTGGCCTCACATTACTATCCATAGTTAAAAGATTATTACATACTACGGTTGCGGAAATTCCAATTCCATCTTCAGTTTTTCCTTCTATAAAAACCGTTTTTGTTCCATTGGATTCGGTGAGTGTCGCTTTCCCACTGCCAGATTTTTTTGAGGAAATCGATGTAGAGCCACTGTCAATTACATAAGATTTTCCCTGTAAAAGTTTTCCAAAAGTGACAGTCAGAAAAAAGTTTTTAGTTCCGTTTTTTGCAGAATCTTTATCATTAATGATCAATTGAAGACTGGACAATTGGTTGTCTGCTTTTCCATTTTCAGAATATTGATTTCCAAAAGAATTTTTGCCGGTAAGTCCTTCACTGCATGTTGGATCTTTTGTGTTTACATGATATGTTCCTGCATTTGGGCAACCCGTTAATGTGACCGAAATGTCTGAAGCAAATTGATTGGTTGTGTTTGAATTTTCTGTTGAAACAGGAGCAATGTTTTTCTTATTAGATGAATTATTACAGGCAATTAAGATTAGTGTTGTTGCAAAAAATATAACTGCTCTCATAATTTTTTATTTTATTATTTCTTCAATAAATATTCTTTTAATTCATTAAAATTGGCATTCATCCTCATGCTTAATTTTTCTTTTTTCAAAATTGATTTTACATTTTCAGGAATCTCGATTTCTTTTTTAATAACAGGCTCAACCACATCGAAGAACTTTACGGGATGAGCAGTTTCCAAAAAATATCCTTGTTGAGTTGGATAGTTTCTCAAATAATTGTCCAAAGCAAAATAAGCAACAGCCCCATGTGGATCTAATAAATAATTTTCTTTCTGATAAATCTCTTTTATCGTGTTTCTTGTTTCATCATCTGAAATGCTAAAGCCGCTTAAAGTCTTTTTTAAATCCAAAAATTGATGATTGAATAATTCAAGGATTCTTACAAAATTGCTTGGATTGCCAACGTCCATTGCATTTGAGATAGTTGCTATTGCTTTTTGTGGAACATATTTCTCAGTCTTTAAAAATTCAGGAATCACTTTATTTGCATTGCAAGCGGCTATAAAATGTACGACGGGCAAACCTGAAATATGTGCCAGAAGTCCCGCACAGATATTTCCAAAATTTCCGCTGGGAACAGAAATTACAGGAGGATTTTTTTTATCTCTCCATTGTTTCCAGGCAAACAAATAATAAAATTGCTGGGGCAACCATCTTGCTACATTAATAGAATTGGCAGAAGTGAGAAACAATTTTTCATTCAGATCAGAATCAGAGAAAGCGCTTTTCACCATTTGCTGACAATCATCGAAAGTTCCATTTATCTCAAGAGCATGAATATTTTTTCCTAAAGTTACCAGTTGTTTTTCCTGCACACTGCTGACTTTTCCCGAAGGATATAAAATCACAACATCTACGCCATCAACGTTAAAAAAGCCATTTGCAACTGCACCACCAGTATCACCCGATGTTGCTACCAAAACTGTAACTTTTTTATCATTATTTTTTACAAAATATGCAAGACAACGACTCATGAATCTTGCTCCTATATCTTTAAAAGCAAGAGTAGGACCATGGAATAATTCTAATGAAGATATTTTTTCGCTTACTGGTTTTAAAGGAATTGGAAAGTTTATAGTTTCTGCGACAATCTTTCTTAATTCTTCCTCAGGAATTTCATCATCAATAAATGGTTGTATGAATTTAAATGCAATTTCTTCATCAGTATAATCATCGATTTTTTTAAAGAAATCCTCGCCATGTTTGGGAATGCGCCCCGGAAAATACAATCCTTTGTCTGGCGCTAAACCACGAATGGTGGCTTCTTTAAAGTTAACAACAGGAGAAGTTTTATTTAAACTATAGTAATTCATTTAATATTTTTTTGTTTTAAATGCTTAATAGCATTTACAGATTTGATTCTATTATTTTTACTCCATGAGGATTAATTTGTGTGACGTAGGTTTTATAATCAACACCTATTTTTTGATAAATTTCTTTCATGATCTCTTCAACTTTTATTGCTGTTGATTCTTCTTTACTTATCATAAAAACAGATGGCCCTGATCCTGAAATTCCTCCACCTAATGCACCAGCTTCCTTACAATTTTTTTTCACTTCATCAAATCCTGGAATCAAAATACTTCTTACAGGTTCGATAATAACATCTTCCATGGAACGACCAATTAGTTCGGGATCCTTTTTCATAAAGCCAACAATTAAACCTCCTATATTTCCCCACTGTTTTATCGCATCTTTTAGTAAAACTTCTTTTCTTAAAATCTGGCGGGAGTCAGAAGTTCTTACTTCTATTTGCGGATGAACAATTGTGATAAATAAATCAGGAGAATTTAAAGGAACAATATCTAAAGGGAATATAGAACGTATGAGTGTAACACCTCCATAAATACATGGAGAAACATTATCAGCATGTTTCACTCCTCCTGCAATTTTTTCACCATTCATAGCGAATCTTACCAGATCTTCTTTTGAAAAAATATTTCCCAATAAATGGTTCGCGGCAACAACTGCTCCTGCAGAGCTTGCTGCGCTTGAGCCCAGGCCACTACCTGGTTTTATATTTTTATGAATGATTAAATTAAATCCAATTGGTTTCTGATACTCCTCTATCAAAGCCTGTAATGCAGCGCCGGAAACGTTTTTATCAGCAGCCTCAGGCAAATTATACTCATCTGTATGTTGAATAGTGATTCCCGGGGTTTCTGATAATGATAAAGTCATTTCATCGAAAGGAGCTTTTAAGGCCATTCCCAGAATATCGAAACCACAAACCAGATTTGCAATTGTTGCGGGAGCAATAATTTTTATTTCTTTCATGCTAATTCTTTTAAATTCTTACTGCTCTTATTATATCTGCGAAAACACCTGAAGCAGTTACTTCAGCGCCGGCCCCGGCCCCTTTTACAACCAATGGCTGTCCAATGTAGCGATTAGTATAAAACAATACCACGTTGTCTTTACCATAAAGATGATAAAAATCATGACTGGAATCTATCTGTTGCAAACCTACCTTCGCTTTTCCGCTTTCATACGATGCTACAAATTTTAATTTTTTTCCTGCACTGTTCGCTTCATCATAAAGCTTTCTAAAATGCACTTCATGTTTTTTCATGCAATTATAAAAATCATCAACAGAACCTTTCATACATTCTGGTGGCATGAAAGCATTATTTTCTATGTCTTCCATTTCGATCTTTTCGCCTGACTCCCTCGCCAGGATCATTATTTTTCTTACGACATCTACACCGCCCAAATCCAATCTTGGATCTGGTTCTGTATAACCTTCGTCCTGTGCTTGTTTTACCACTTCTGCAAAACTTTTTGTTCCATTGTAATGATTAAAAACAAAGTTTAGAGTGCCGCTTAATACTGCTTCTATTTTATTTATTTTGTCACCACTTAATAAGAGATCATTCAATGTGCCAATAACAGGTAAACCTGCGCCAACATTCGTTTCAAAGAGAAAATGAACGTTGAATTCACGTGCAAGATTTTTTAATTTTTCATATCGGCTCAATGTAGAAGAGGCAGCAATTTTATTACAGGCAACAACAGAAACACTTCTTTGTAAAATATCTTCATATTGATTAGCAACATTTTCATTTGCTGTTACATCAACAAAAACAGAATTACGCAAGTTTTTTGTTTGGATTGTTTTCACAAATTCTAACAGATTCATCTCCTCGCTGTTTTGCAAAAGTTCTTTCCAATTTTTTAAATCGATTCCTTTTTCATCGAACAGCATTTTTTTACTGTTGACTATTCCTACTACTCTTATTAATAAACGTAGGTTTTTCTGAAGATAATTTTGTTGTTGCAGCAATTGTGAAAGCAGCCGTGATCCCACATTTCCTGTACCTGCAATAAATAGATTCACTTGTTTATAACTGGTTTCAAAAAATTCTTCATGCAAAACATTCACTGCTTTTTTTACATCTTTTGTAGCTATGACCGCAGAAATATTTCTTTCAGATGAGCCTTGCGAAATAGCTCTGACATTCACACCGTTTTTCCCTAAAGAGCTGAACATTTTTCCACTAATTCCAGGATGGCTTTTCATTTTATCACCAACTAATGCAATAATCGCCAGATCTTTTTCTACGATTAAAGGTTCCACTTTCATCCGTTCGATCTCAATAGCAAAAGCCTCGTCAACTGCTCTTTTTGCTGCTTCCGCTGCTGTTTCTTCGATGCCAACACAGATGGAATGTTCTGAGGAACTTTGTGTAATTAAAATCACGTTTATTTGTTCGTTTGCCAATGTTTCAAATAATCTTTTTGAAAAGCCGGGAATTCCGGCCATGCCGCTTCCCTCAAGGCTTAACAATGCAATTTTATTGATACTTGATATTCCACGAACGCTGCTATCGTTTTTAATAGATGAATTTTCAATTAAGGTCCCATTATCCAGTGGAGAAAATGTGCTTTTCACCCAAACCGGAATATTTTTTCTCATGACCGGCTGAATGGTTGGAGGATAAATAACTTTAGCACCAAAATGAGAAAGCTCCATTGCTTCGCGATAAAGAACATGAGGAATTATTTTCGCATTAGAAACAATGCGTGGATCAGCAGTCATCATTCCACTTACATCTGTCCAGATTTCCAATGCACTCGCCTCCAATGCAGCTGCAATAATAGCTGCGGTGTAATCAGAACCACCTCTTCCTAATGTAGTGGTAATGCCATTTTTATCTGAAGCAATAAATCCGGGAACGATATAAAAAGATTCATCTGATGAAGAAAAATACTCCAGAACTTTTTTATTCGTTTCTTCAAAATCTACTACTGCATTTTCATAATTGGAATTTGTTGTGATTATTTTTCTCGCATCAACCCATTTGTTTTCAAATCCTGCTGATTGCAATTTTGCAGAAATAATTTGTGACGATAATAATTCTCCAAAGCTCATTACCCTGTCTTTTGTTCTCGGTGTCAATTCCTGCAATAAGAACACTCCGTTGCAAATATCTTCAATTTGATTACAAAGTTGTTTAACCAAACTTAAAACACGACTTTGCTGCGGCACAGGCAGCAATTTTTTTACGGTTTCCAAATGCCGGTTTTCAATTTTTTGTAATTCCTCTTTGTATAAATCGTTTCCTTTAGAAGCCAACACAATACTAGTTATTAAAGCATCTGTTGTACCTCCCAAAGCAGAAACAACGACTACTAATTTTTCTTGTTGTAACCGATCGTTGAGGATTGAAATAATTTTTTCTATATTTTCAGCATTGGCTACAGAAGAACCACCAAATTTTAATACACGCATATTTTTTGAATTGTAAATTGAATTTATTTTACCCGAAGGTCGGAGAAGCTAAATGCCCATTGATTAATATGAAAATGTACAACCCTTAACGGGTTGTAATAATAGAAATAATGGAAATTGCAGAGATAGAAGTCAGTGCAAGAGGAAAGAAAAAATTAGAAATAAAAGAGTGTTTCATTTTATAAATAGAGAATAAAGGTATATAAAAATAAAAAAGGAAAAAATAAATTTTTTTGGCAAAAGATTTTGATCATTAACCTGGCTTCACTTCCCGGAGATTGGAAAGATATTCCTGCTTCTTCTACAAAAGATTTTGGGACTCATTTATTAAAGACTGCTAAAAAAGCAGTTTTTAAAATTCCTTCTTGTGTGATAGGATGAATATAATTACATTATCAATCCAATTCATCAAAATGCAAAGATTAAAATTGTTACAATCAAAGATTTGATTTATGATATAAGAACTAAATTACTTTGAAAAGTTCATCTTAAAAATTAGCACCAGGTTGCTCTGTCCTTGAATCAAAAGTTGCCACACCAATTAATTCGTCTGCCCTTCCAATGAATGGTTTGTAATAAACTAAAACTGTATAAAGGTTTTCAGTTTCATAATAATTCCCATCTAATTCAGAATGTATCAAGGGATTATTTTTATCAACTGAAATATAGGTATAGTCATAATATCCCTGTTTCAAAAAAAGATGCGTTTCATATTTTCCTTTTTCCGCATTAAAAGTCATTTTAAGACTATCGGTAAAATCATAATCCGTTAATTGACCAAAAAGATAGATATCATTTTTCGTGTATTGCTGACCGCCAGGTGGAATAAATGAAAAATAAACGGTAGCATAATCTCCTTCATAAAATGGATTGATCCCCCGGATAGCTTCTATGGAAGACATGCCATTTAAATCTCTGTAATACACATATTTTTGAGAAGCGAGAGGTATGTCAGGGCGTAAAAAAATATCTGTAGAATTGTTTTTATAATTGGCAGTTAATACACGGTCACTTTGTAAATGAAAGTCTCTGAGATCCAGCCAGCGCCATTCTTTGCCGGCAGGAAAAATAGCAGTATTGTCAGAATTATATTCCAGTGTTGTGCCACGAATAATAGTAGGTTTCACATCCATCAAAGCATTATCCCATCTGTAATTTTGTAGTACTACCACTTTTATTTGTTGTCCTGCATTGAAAGATTGCAAAGCTTTTACATTAACGGTGAATTGAAGTTTCTGATATGTTTGAAAATATTGCGGAGCAAATGGTTGAGTAACTCTTGCCACGATTGCTGCTTTATTATCAACTACCATAAATCTTTTTGTAAAAACCATCTGGGAAGTGTCGCCATTCAAAAAAATCTTTAAAATATAATTCCCTGATCGTGTCGGATACATGCTTCTGTCTGGCAACAGAGCCTGATAGTGGGTATATCTCTGGTGAGCAATGGAGGAAAAACGATAATTGGTGATTCTGTTTTGCGTAAAACCTTTTAGATAATCAAACTGGCCAAGATTGGCAGGAATCCAGTCACTATTACAAAGCTCAAAAGTGTAGTAGTAATATTTTACATCTGCATCAAGATCGTCGAAATCCAGTTCCAGCAAATCGTTGCTGTTAAGAGTAACAACCGGTATTGTCAATTGATTTCCTGCAACAAAAAGCCTGACTGTTTTAATATTTTTTGCATAAATGCTATCAGTAACCTGTGCCGATATATTTTTAGATGCAAAAAAAATCAGGAAAATAAAAACAACTTTTAGTGATTTCATTTTAGTGTTTTAAAAAAAATTAGTTTTACAAAAATCAAAATTAGGCCTTTTGAATGTTTCATCGTTTATAGCCGGGCGAATCGCATTTAATAAACAAAAAACTTTTTCGCGTTTCATTATCGGGCTTGCCATAACAGCCACTACGATAAGCGTTGCTGTGATGATCGTTGCTTTAAGTTTTGTAAATGGATTTCAAAATGTGATCAGTAATAAAGTATTCAGTTTTTGGGGGCATATTCGCGTTCAGCAAAATGTAATTCCACAGGCAAATATTGCTGAAGAATCCCCAATAGAAAGAAATGATTCCCTTGAACTTTTTTTAAAACAAATGCCACAAATAAAAAACGTGGCGCGCTATGCGACGAAATCAGCCATAATTCGCTTCAAAGATGATATTGAAAGTGTTTTGATGAAAGGCGTTGACAGCAGTTTTGATTTTCAGCGTCTCAATTCATTTTTGCAAAAAGGAAAATGGATTTCATTTTCCGACAGTGGCTATAGTAAAGACATTGATATTTCAGCATACACTGCCAATCAATTGGAGGCAAATGTAAATGACAGCGTCATCATTTTATTTATTCAGCCGGATGGTACTCAGCGTGCAAGAAAATTAAAAATTGCCGGAATCTTTAAAACTGGAATTGATGAATATGATCATAATTTTTGTATCGGTGATATTAAATTAATACAAAGACTGAATGACTGGAAACCCAATGAGATCGGTGGGTACGAGATCTTTTTGAAAGATTACAGGTTAACAGATTCGGTCAATAATTATTTATACAATTCAGAAATATTACCGGGAAGATGGTTTAGTAAAACGATACAAGAAATTTATCCTAACATTTTTGATTGGCTTAATTTGCAAGGAAGAATTAAAAGCATTTTATTGGTTATAATGATGGTAGTTGCTGTTGTAAATCTTATTACCTGTCTCATCATTCTAGTTTTGGAAAGAACAACGATGATTGGAATTTTAAAAGCGATCGGAGCAAAAAATTTTACTATTCAAAAGATATTTCTTTATAACACAACGATCATCGCATTTACAGGTGTTATTCTTGGGACTTTATTTGGTCTGGGTATCTGTTATTTGCAGGAAATGACAGGATTTATTAAACTGGATGAAGAAGCTTATTTTATGAAAGTTGCACATGCGGACGTGATCTGGTGGCAGGTTTTGGCAATAGATATTTCCACATTAATCGTTTGTTTTTTGATGCTGATTATTCCTTCTCTACTTGTAAAAAGAATCCAACCAGTGAAGGCAATTGAGTTCAGGTAATTTCACGAGCTCTTATTTAAAATTTCGCATTATTTATTCGCCCACTTTCAACTAATATTTTTTATTTCTTTGGCAGGATTTATGCATTATCAGAAAAAAAAGTTGCATGAATTCAAAAACAAAGATTTTATTTTTTCTATTTTGCATTTTCTTTTTCATCAGTTGTACTTCTTCAAAAAATGCAACTAATTTAAAACCAACTGCTGCAAATCTTTCCGGCAACTGGACAATTACCAATATAGCTGTAGATGTGCCTGCAGGTTTTCAGATCAGCAATGTTTTTGATGAAGCGCTGTACTCAGACTTCCAGGGAAGTAAATGGAATCTCATCAGAAATGGGAATGGTTCTTTTACACTTACAAACGGAACGAAAGAGGATATTTACTGGAGTATTTATGGTAAAGGAAATGATGCACAATTTCAATTTAAAAAACTAAACGGGATGAAAGCAAAAAAAGTTGAAAATGGATACAGGCTTCAATTAGGTACAATAAGTAGTAATAGTTTTACAGCCAAAACAATTGTAGATATTGGGAATGGGAAAACCGGTTCTATCACTTACACTTTTAATAAAAATTCCAAATAAATTAGCTTCTGACTTTCGCGCTCAATAAAATATTTTTAAAATTCGGCTTTAAAGAAATCAAACATTTTTTATTTTGATTTCTTTAAAGATTTAATAAAAATTATAGCTTCTTTTCAATCTTTCCATTTTTCATTTAAACATTTCAACCTTATATTTGCGCCCCGGCAAGTCTTATACGGCCAGCTCCTGCAGAACTCCCCCAGGATCGGAAGATAGCAAGGGTAAGTGGTTGAGCGGTGCGATATAAGCAACTTGCCGGTTTTTTACCTTTTTTTCTAACTGGTTTCCTGCAATACTAACTTCTATTTCTTCCTTTAGATTTTGTTTTTGGCTCATCCAAAATTTCATCGAGTGTTTTTAGTTTTTCAGGATTCGGAATCTTCTTTATGTAAACATCAAACTGTTTATACATAGAAGGATTAGAGCGTAACACCGCTTTTATCGTTACTTTTTCTTTTGAAAATTTTGGATCAAGATATAACGAGTTTCCATAAAATTTTCCATCGCTGGAAGTGAAAATTATATCTGTTGAATCTAATGGAAGATAGCTGCCATCAGAGAGCTTGCCGTCAATATTAATATAATTATAGGTTCCTTTTTTCAAACTATCTGTATAAAGATGCACATAAATGCTGTCAATTTTTTGTGCATTTGCAATTCCGGAAAATGCGACAAAGAATAAGATGAAAAATTGTTTCAATGGAATGATTTTCTGTGAAGATTGAAAATAATATGCCATAGTTGCATTATAAAGTTTTTTAGGAAAATATTTTAAAACTTTAAAAAAAATTTGCTGATTAAAATATTTCATTTCATCTTTGCGTACACAAATGAAAATAAAAAACACATACAATAGCTGGTGGCACACGATCTGATGATTGTGCCTTGCTATTATTTGTGTATTAAAATAAATATTACGCCCCGGCACTAAAGCCGGGGTTTTTTTATGTTATGAAAAAGATAGAGTTATTAACTACTTCAAAAAAATTGCTTGCAGATGTGTATACGCCGGTCGGGATTTATCTGCGTCTTCGTGACCGTTTTCGGGATACTATTCTTTTGGAAAGCGCCGATTTTCATGCAGGTGAAAACAGTTTTTCCTTCATTGGAATCAATGCAATCGGTGGAATTGAAATAAGAAATTTGAATGAGATCGAATATAAATTTCCATTGCATGAAGCTAAAAAAATGTCCATTATTTCATCTGTAAAAGTGACTGAAGAAATTTGGAATTTTATGCAACACTTTCATATTGCAGAGCCAGCAGAAATGCCTGTAAGCATGGCGCAGGGCTTATTTGGGTACACAACGTTTGATGCGGTTCAATTTTTTGAAGATATCAAATTTCATACTTCAACTGAAATTCCTCTTGTTCGATATCGCTTGTATCAATATGTAATTGCAATCAATCATTTTAGAAATGAATTATTCATTTGTGAGAATCATATTAATGGAATTGAAAGTGAAATTGGCTTGATTGAAAGTATTATTAAAAGCAAAGATGTACCTGCATTTCCGTTTGCTGCAATAAAAAATGAAACATCTGCATTAACTGACGATGAATATGTAAGCATGGTAAAAAAAGGAATTGCAAGTTGTGAACGTGGGGATGTTTTCCAGGTGGTTTTGAGCAGGAAATTTCAGCAACAATTTTCCGGCGATGAATTCAATGTATATCGCTCTTTAAGAAATATTAATCCAAGTCCATATCTTTTTTATTTTGATTACGGAGAATATCGTTTGTTTGGCAGCAGTCCGGAAGCACAATTAAAGGTGAAAAGTAATGTTGCTGTTGTGCATCCGATTGCAGGCACATTCAGGAGAACAGGCAATGATACAAAGGATGAAGAACTTGCTGAAAAATTATTGAAAGACAAAAAGGAAAATGCTGAACATGTGATGCTTGTTGATCTTGCGAGAAATGACCTCAGCCGTTTATGCAATAATGTGAAGGTGAATCGCTTTTGTGAAGTACAATATTTCTCTCATGTCATACATTTAGTGAGCGAGGTAAAAGGGGAAGTTGAAAAAAATACTAACCCTTTTGATTTGCTTGCAACTACTTTTCCTGCCGGAACTTTAAGCGGAGCCCCAAAATATAAGGCGATGCAATTGATCAATGAATTTGAAAAAACAGCCCGCGGATATTATGGTGGTTGCATTGGTTTTGTTGGTTTTAACGGAAATATCAATCATGCAATTATGATCCGCACTTTTTTAAGTAAAGACAATCATTTGACTTACCAGGCTGGTGCCGGAATTGTTGCAGCCTCAGATCCTCAAAGTGAGTTGCAGGAAGTAAATAATAAATTAAATGCTTTAACGGCAGCAATAAAATCTGCAGAAAAAATATAGAAATGAGCAGAACATGATGGCCGCGATGACACAGGTAATGAAAAAATTAGTCTGCCATCATGGAGCTCCATTTCTCCACTAAAAAACAATAAAAAATTCCCAGATGAAAATTTTGATTTTTGATAATTACGATTCTTTTACTTACAACCTTGTACATGTTGTCGAAAAAATTATTCATGCAAAAGTTGATGTCTTTCGCAATGATAAAGTTCCTCTTGAAAAAATTAACGAGTATGACAAAATTATTTTATCACCCGGACCAGGTCTTCCTTCAGAATCCGGATTGTTATTATCTCTGATAAAAGAATTTGCTTCTTCAAAATCTATATTGGGAGTGTGTTTAGGCCAACAAGCGATTGGTGAAGTGTTTGGAGGAAAACTGATCAACTTAAAGGAGGTATATCATGGAGTAGCAACAAAAATTAAAGTGAATGAGAAGAGAACCATTTTTGAAAATGATATTTTTAAATCATTACCGGATGAGTTGGAAGTTGGAAGATATCATTCATGGATTGTTGACAAAAATAATTTTCCTCAGGAACTTGAAGTTACTTCCACCGATGAAAATGGATACGTTATGAGTTTGCGACATAAAAAGTTTGATGTTCAGGGAGTGCAATTTCACCCCGAAAGTGTGTTGACTCCTGATGGAGAAAGGATAATGAGAAATTGGTTGAATTTGTAAAAGTTAATAAACAATACAATCGATATCAGTAAATGAAGTTTTAATAATGATTTTTATTTATGAAAAAGATCTTACAATATTTATTCGAACATAAGACCCTGACAAGGGAGTCTGCAAAAGAAACTTTGGTAAATATTTCAAAAGGAATGTATTCTGATGCTGAAATTGCCTCTTTTACTACAGTCTTTTTAATGCGAAGTATTACGATTCCTGAGTTACTTGGATTCAGAGATGCCTTGATGGAATTATGTGTTCCTGTTTCTTTAAATGAACAAAATGTAATTGACATTGTTGGAACCGGCGGCGATGGAAAAAACACTTTTAATATTTCTACTTTAAGTTGTTTTATTGTTGCAGGAGCAGGTCAGAAAGTGGCTAAACACGGGAATTATGGTGCAACTTCCATAAGTGGGTCCAGCAACGTAATGGAAAGTTTGGGATATCATTTTTCAAATGAAAATAGAAAATTAGTTAATGAAATTGAACAAACAAATATTTGTTTCATGCATGCGCCTTTGTTTCATCCGGCCTTAAAAGTAGTTGCTCCGATCAGGAAAAATTTAGGAGTTCGAACATTCTTCAATATGCTGGGACCAATGGTAAATCCTGCTTCGCCAAACGTTCAAATGATTGGTGTATATAATTTAGAAATGGCAAGAATTTATTCTTATTTATTGCAACAGTCTGGTGCAAGATTTATGATCATTCACAGCCTTGAAGGCTATGATGAAATTTCTTTAACCGGCGATACAAAAGTGATTACTAATGAAGGAGAAAAAATTTTAACCGCGGAATATTTAGGAAAAAGAACAGTTCTGCCCCAGGATATTTACGGAGGAAATTCAACAGATGAAGCAGCAAAAATATTTTTGAAGATTATTAAAGGAGAAGGAAGCTGGGCACAAAATGCGGTAGTTATGGCGAATGCAGCGATGGCGCTCTTTGCTACAGGAAAATTTAATTCTTATGATGAATGCTATGCAATGAGCGTGGAAAGTCTTGAAAGCGGAAAAGCATATCAAAATTTTAAAAAACTTATCAATCTGCAATCATGAATATCCTTGAAAAAATCATTGCAAGAAAGAAGATCGAAGTTGAAGAAAGAAAGGCAAAAAAAACTATTACAGAACTGGAAAGAATGCCTTTTTTTAAAAACAAAACATATTCGTTCATAGATTTTTTATTGCGAAAAGATAAGACAGGAATTATTGCGGAATTTAAAAGAAGATCACCCTCAAAAGGAATCATTAATAATTCTTCGTTTGCTGCTGATGTAACAAAATCTTACGTAAAATATGGCGCCAGCGCCGTTTCTGTTCTTACAGATGAAGAATTTTTTGGTGGCTCTTTAAAAGACTTGATAGATGCAAGAATTAACCAGGTTCCATTACTGCGAAAAGATTTTATTATTGATAAATACCAGTTGATCGAATCGAAGGCTTATGGCGCAGATATTATTTTATTGATTGCCGCATGTCTTGGCAAGGAAGAAGTAAAAACTTTGTCGAACTTTGCAAAAGGAATTGGATTAAATGTTTTACTGGAAATTCATAATAAAGAAGAGTTGGATCATATCTGTGATGAGGTTGATGTAGTTGGAATAAATAATCGCGATTTGAAAAGTTTTAAAGTTGATATCAATCATTCAATTGAATTATGCAAAAAGATTCCTTCTCAAAAAAATAAAATTTCTGAAAGCGGTATTGATGATGTAAAAACGATTCAATATTTACAACAAAACGGTTTCAGCGGATTTTTGATGGGTGAAAAATTTATGAAAGAAAAAGATCCTGGAAAAGCATTTGAGAATTTTGTAAAAGAATTGAAAGAAATTTAGGATGAATTGAATATTCAGCTAATTGGATGGATTGAAAAACAATTTTCTGAGTGGTACAAAATAAGAACTCATTGAAATGAAAATAAAAGTTTGTGGCAATAGGGATTTGATTCAATTAAAAGAATTGGACGATTTACAAATCGATTATGCTGGAATGATTTTTTATCCACAGTCACCGCGTTATGTTTTGAAAAAATTAACCGGGAAGGATGTAAAAGGTTTGCAATTATCATTGAACAAAGTCGGCGTTTTTGTGAATGCTTCTGAAGATGAAATCATGAGGCAAATAGAAGATTTCGATTTAGACCTGGTGCAGCTTCATGGCGATGAAACTGCTTCATTTTGCAACCGTATCAGCGATCATATAAAGGTTATCAAAGCCTTTCGTATCAAGGATTTCGAGACAAGTATTGATTGGCTGATAAATGAATATGATGAAGTTTGTGACTACTACTTGTTTGACAAAGCTTCGGCTGGTTTATATGGAGGTACCGGTCAAAAATTTAACTGGAATCTTCTTGAAAAATCGGCTATTGGCAAACCATTTTTTTTAAGTGGCGGAATTGGAATTGAAGATGCAGCAGCATTGAAAAATTTTCATCATCCTTTTTTTTACGCAGTTGATGTGAACAGCGGGTTTGAAACAAAACCAGGAATTAAGGATATAAAATTGGTGGAAGAATTTGTTAGTGTGTTGGAAAAATAAAAGTACCATTATCAAGAATTGTTAAAAAAATAGAAGGGAATGTTTATTAGCAATCCATAATTATAAATAGTTTCAATTAAAATGTTTTTACAAAATATATTTGATCAACCCGATGAAAATGGCTTCTATGGCAACTTTGGCGGGGCATACATCCCTGAAATGCTTTACCGGAATGTTCAAAATTTGCAGAAGAATTATTTGACAATAATTTATGAAGAAAATTTTCAGAATGAATTTAATTCTCTTTTAAAAGATTATGTTGGCAGGCCAACACCATTATATCCTGCTGAAAGGCTGAGCGAAAAATACAAGACGAAAATATTTTTGAAGCGGGAAGATCTTTGTCACACTGGTGCCCACAAAGTGAATAATACCGTAGGGCAAATTCTATTAGCTGAAAGATTGGGAAAGAAGAGAATTATTGCAGAAACCGGCGCTGGCCAGCATGGAGTTGCAACAGCTACAGTTTGTGCTTTAAAAGGATTGGAATGTATCGTTTATATGGGTGAAAAAGATATTGAAAGGCAGGCGCCAAATGTTGCAAGAATGAAAATGCTTGGAGCTAAAGTGGTGCCTGCGATAAGTGGAAGTAAAACGTTGAAAGACGCTACCAACGAAGCTATCAGGGATTGGATCAATAACCCAAATGATACTTATTATTTGATTGGGAGTGTTGTCGGACCACATCCTTACCCGGATATTGTCGCTCGTTTTCAAAGTGTGATCAGCAAAGAAATTAAGATTCAGCTGAAAGAAAAAACAGGAAGTTAATCGCCGGATTATGTAATTGCATGTGTAGGAGGAGGTAGTAATGCAGCAGGTGCATTTTATCATTTTTTAAATGATGATTCAGTAAAATTAATTGCGGTGGAAGCAGCAGGATTAGGGATTGATACTGGTATGAGCGCTGCCACAACTCAATTAGGAACAGTTGGTGTATTGCATGGCAGCAAAAGTTTTGTAATGCAAACAACAGATGGACAGGTAATAGAACCACATAGCATTTCAGCAGGCCTTGATTATCCGGGAATCGGACCTTTACATGCAAATTTGTTTCAACATCAAAGAGCTAAGTTTATGAATGCAACAGACGATGAAGCGCTAAAGGCAGCTTTTGAATTGGCAAAACTGGAAGGAATAATTCCTGCTCTTGAATCCGCTCATGCTCTTGCTGCATTAAATAAGATTCAATTTGAAAGGGAAGAAATTGTTGTTGTGAATTTAAGTGGGAGAGGAGATAAGGATATGGATGCTTATATGAAGTATATGAATGGTTATTTGGTTTACTAGTTAATTGGTTTATTAAGTTTATCAGGTAAATGTGTTCAAAAAGCTTCAGACCATCAAATACGATTCATTATTATTTGGTTGTTTACTATAAATGTTTTTGGTTATTCGATTAATAGTTAGTTCATGAATTCAATACAAAAATTATTCTCACAAAAAGAAAAAGAGATTCTTAGTATTTATTTTACAGCGGGGTTCCCAAAATTAAATGATACTGGAAAAATTTTAGACTCACTGAAAAAAAATGGTGCTGATATGATCGAAATTGGAATGCCTTACAGCGATCCATTAGCTGATGGGCCCGTGATTCAGAATAGCAGCATGAAAGCTTTACAAAATGGAATGACGATAAAAGTTTTATTCGAGCAATTAAGTTGTTTACAGAAAAATATTTCATCTGATGCTTCTGCTCCTTTAATTTTAATGGGGTATCTAAATCCGGTGTTACAATATGGATTTGCAAAGTTTTGTATTGAAGCCAGGAATTGTGGAATCAGTGGAATCATCCTGCCTGATCTTCCCATTAATGAATTTGAGAGGGAATATAAAATGTTCCTTGAAGAAAATAACCTGAGTTTTATTTTCCTTATTACTCCTGAAACTTCCGAGGAAAGGATTCGTAAAATCGATTCTATCAGTAATGGTTTTATTTATGCAGTTTCGTCTTCTTCTATCACTGGAAAAGATACTAATATCAACGCACAGAAAAATTATTTTGAAAGAATAAAAAACATGAACTTAAAAAATAAAGTGTTAATCGGTTTTGGGATCAGAAATCACCAAAACTTTACAGAAGCGTGTGAATATGCTGCCGGAGCGATTATTGGAACCGCATATATAAACGCAATTACTGAAGCAGAGGATATAGATTTAGCAACTCAAAAATTTCTTAACTCAATTTTACATTGTTGACGAAATTCTGACAGTTTCTTTTTATTTTTAAAAAATTAAATTTGCTAATAATATCGACAATATGAAAAAACTATTCTTTCTAATTATACTGGTTCCATTTTTCGGATTTTCTCAATCAGCAGAAAAAACTATTTCTTCGGCAAAGGATTTTGAGATCACAGGAATTGTTACAGGTTATGAAAATGGAACAGCTGTTTCTTTTTTGAACCAACAAACACAGGTCCCGGAAAAACAGGCAAGCATTGAAAACGGAAAATTCACTATCAAAGGGCACCTTTCTGAGCCATCATTTATTGTTTTGGTTTTTGGAGATCAACCGCCGGCCATTCCTTTGTTTATTGATAATAGCAATATTAAAATAACAGGTGATAAAAATAATTTAGACAATCTTTCAATTACAGGATCAAAATCCCAGAATGAATTTGAAGAGTATTCAAAAGAAATGAAACCTTATGAGAATTTGTTTACTCCTGATGCAAAAAAAGATGCTGAATCAGTAGCTGCAGTTGAAAAGATCAGTGAAAGTTTTGTAAGAAAACATCCTTCATCCTTTGTAGCTCCAATTGCAATTATCAGGATTATGCAGTCTTCGGAAAATGAAGCACTCGCTGAAAAATTATTTCAATTATTGTCTAAAGATGTCAAATCTTCGCAGCTATCTCAATATTTAAATCAACAGCTGGCAATTGCAAAAATAAATCCTATTGGCTCTCAAATCACGGACTTTTCTCAAACTGATACTTCTGGTCATCCTGTAAAAATTTCTTCTTTCAAAGGAAAATATGTGCTAATTGATTTTTGGGCAAGTTGGTGCCGTCCATGTCGTGCTGAAAATCCAAATGTAGTTGCTGCATTTAATAAATACCATGATAAAAATTTTACAGTTTTAGGAGTGTCCCTTGATCAGGCAAAACCTGCATGGCTTAACGCAATTCATATGGACGGACTTACATGGACTCATGTCAGTGATTTAAAAGGCTGGGGAAATGAAGTGGCTTCACTTTTTCATGTGGTAAGTATTCCGCAAAATCTGTTGATTGACCCTAAAGGAAAGATCATTGCAAAAAATCTTCGTGGGGAGGCTTTGGATAATAAATTGGAAGAAATATTGAAGTAATTAATTGAGTTAATGTGCTGATGTGCAATGTGTTGATGTGCTAATTCATTTGAAAATCAGGAACGAATTTTAGAATTTTCACATTTTCAAATTAACCCAATTGCCTTTTATATAGCTGAACTGTATTTTCCAGGCCGAAATATAATGCGTCGCTGATCAATGCATGACCAATCGAAACTTCTGAAAGTCCTGGAATATTCTGAGAAAAATATTTTAGATTTTGCAGATCAAGATCGTGTCCTGCATTAATTCCCAATCCAATTTCTACTGCTTTTTTTGCTGCTACAACGTAAGGAGCAATTGCTTTTTCATGATTTCCTTTTTGATATTCTTTAGCATAGTTCTCAGTGTATAGTTCAACCCTGTCTGTTCCTGTTTCTTTTGCAGCAATAACCATTTCCTCGATCGAATCTACAAAAAGAGAAACCCGAATTCCTTCTTTTTGAAAAACATTTACCATTTCAATTAAATATTCTTTGAATTTCACTGTGTTCCATCCATGATCAGATGTTAGTTGCCCCAAAGCATCGGGAACTAAAGTAACCTGGTCTGGTTTTGTGGCAAGAACAAGATCTACAAATTTTTGCTCGTTGCAATTACCTTCTATGTTGAATTCTGTTGTGATTATTTTTTTCAATTCGTATACATCTGCATAACGAATATGTCTTTCATCAGGGCGGGGATGAACAGTTATTCCATCAGCGCCAAAAGTCTGAATATCTTTTGCAGCCTTAATAACATCAGGGTTATTACCACCTCGTGAATTGCGCAAAGTGGCTATTTTATTAATATTTACCGAAAGTTTAGTCATAATAATTGGCAAGTTACATTATTGAGTTTTTTCACGAAAAAAAATCATAATATAAAAATTTATATTAATTTTATAAGACTGCTGATCTGGAGAAATATCCATTAAAACCTTTTCAATTAACTAAACAAAAACAAAATGAAAAAGATTATTTTTCTTTTGGCAGTTTTTGCCATTTTTTTTTCATGCAATGAAAAAAGAATCAAGTTCCGAAAAACGCTGATGTTCTGGCCGATAATCTAAATGGAGACGTTCAGCAAGTAATTTCGACTGATTATAAAGTTGACAGCAGCGGAAAAACAGGCGAACAGGATTCTTGTTGTATTGTAATTAGTAAGTACGATGAGAAAGGGTACATTACTGAATATAACAACAATGAGAAAGCAACACCGAATAAAAGATCCGAAAGATTTACTCATGATGATAACGGATTAATGACAGAACTTAGAAATACGAATGACGGCAATTTAAGTTCAACTATTTCAGTGAAATCAGATAATGGGAAATATATTTCTGCCCAGGAGTTTGACTCCTCCAATAAATTAAAAAATTACTATACTGATATTTCTCAAAATGAATCCGGACAATTGACTGGTATGAAAAAATTCAATCCGGACAGTACTTTGAGCTCAACAATGAAGAGTAGTTTTCATGAACAAATATTTACGGGTAACGAAATGAAAGATAGTCTCGGTAAGGTAACTTACGCCTCTCTTGTGAAGCTGGATGATAAAAATAATCCAATAGAAGTTACAGAAAAAAATGTTGTAAAAGATTCAACAACAAACACCGTGACGAAATATAAATATGACAGTTTTGATGATAATGGCAACTGGACTCAAAGAACTGAGCTGGATCAAAATGGCAAACCGAAAAAAATTACAAAAAGAGAAATAACATATTATAAAGACTAACTTTTTGCCATCAAATTCTCAAACGATCAATCATGAATATGGTTGATCGTTTTTTTTTAATACAAATTCGATTTATTGTTTATTGAAAAATTAAATTTTGAAAACAATGTTATTCGTTTTTTCTTATTATAAATTTCATTTTTGATAATCCGTTTATCCATCACCTTAATTTAATTTCGCAATTGATTTTGTACATTGCGTATGCGGCATAAAAATGCTTTTGAAAATGAGTAAAAAAACAGGAAAGAAAAAACCGGTGCCCCTGGTGAAAGGAAAATTGGAAATTACACGCTCCGGAATCGGGTATGTTATTGTGGAGGGAAGGGAAAAGGATTTGCTCGTCAGGCCACAGGATTTCAATAAAGCGATGGATGGAGATATTGTTCGCGTAAAAATAAAAGACACACATGGAAAACGCGTGGAGGGTATCATAGAAGAAGTACTGGAAAGAAAACAAACAGAATTTATCGGCAATATCCAGGTGAGTGAAAATTTTGCATTTTTTACTCCGGATAGTCAAAAACCTTTGCCTGATTTTTATATCAGCATTAAAAACCTGAATGGTGCTAAAGATAAAGATAGAGTAGTTGTAAGGTTTTTGAACTGGGAAAGTGGCGCAAAAAAACCTGAAGGAGAGGTGGTATCTGTGTTGCAGGCGAAAAATCTCAGCGACCTGGCGATGAAAGAAATTATTATTCAAAATGGCTTCTCTTTACAATTTCCGAAGGAGGTTTTGGATGAAGCAAATAGTTTGAATGAAGCAATTGATCCGAGAGAACTGCAGGAAAGAAAAGATTATCGGGATGTTCTTACTTTCACAATTGATCCGGCAGATGCAAAAGATTTTGATGATGCCCTTTCTATAAAAAAACTAAATGAAAATGAATATGAAATTGGCGTTCATATCGCTGATGTAAGTCATTTCGTAACGCCTGGGACAGCGATGGATGCTGAAGGATATGCAAGAGCTACCAGTGTTTATCTTCCGGATCGGGTGAATCCAATGTTGCCAGAAAAAATTTCAAATGAACTTTGTTCGCTTCGTGCCAATGAAGATAAGTATACATTCTCTGTGATCTTTAAAATAAATAATAAAGGGAAAGTAAAAGATTATTGGCTCGGTAAAACTTTTATTCACAGTAATCACCGTTTTAATTATGACGAAGTTCAGCAGATCATTGAGTCAGGAATTGGAAAATACAGCGAAGAAATAAATTTGCTAAACTCACTTGCAAAAATTTTTCGAAAAGAAAGATTTAAAAACGGTGCTATTAATTTTTCATCGACAGAAGTAAAATTTAAGTTGGATGAAAATGGAAAGCCTGTTGGAATAATTGTAAAAGAAACTAAAGAATCACATCAGCTGATTGAAGAGTTTATGTTACTTGCAAATCGGACTGTTGCCACTCATGTTTCAAAAATTAAAGTAAATAAAAAGCTGATTCCTTTTCCTTACCGTGTGCATGATACTCCGGATGAAGAAAAGCTAAAACCATTTGTTGCATTTGCAAAAAAGTTTGGCTATAAATTCGATATGAAAGATGAAAAAGAGACTGCCAAATCTTTTAATCAATTGTTGGTTGACGTACATGGAAAGCCTGAACAGCATGTGCTTGAGCAATTAGGCATCCGAACAATGGCGAAAGCAATTTATTCAACAGAAAATATTGGTCACTACGGTTTGGGCTTTGAAAATTATTGCCATTTTACTTCCCCAATTCGCCGGTATCCGGATATTATGGTGCATAGAATTTTGCAGGAAATTTTAAAACATGATATTGAACCTGACAAAAAAATGGAACAGAAATGTGTGCATTGCAGCGAAAGGGAAAGAGCGGCAATGGAAGCAGAACGTGCAGGAAATAAATACAAACAGGTTGAGTTTATGATGGATAAACTGGGAGAAGAAATGGAAGGCGTGATCAGTGGTGTCTCTTCATTTGGTTTCTGGGTAGAAACGATAAATGAAAAATGCGAAGGTCTTGTTTCAATAAAAGATCTTTCTGATTATGATGATTTTCGTCACGACGACACTGAATATGCCTTGGTTGGAATTCGCACGGGGAAAAAATTTCGCATGGGAGATAAAGTAGAAGTAAAATTAGTGGCAGCGAATTTGGAAAAACGTCAACTCGATTTTGAATGGATTCCGGGATTGCAGAGTTTAAAACAAAAAGCAGTAAAATCGAAGAAAAAGAAAAAAAATTATTAGAAAATAAAATTTTAAAAGTTTCTCTTCTATAAAAAATAAAATGGAAAAAGTAAACGGCCTTCATTCGTTTAAAGAATTATCGGTGCTTTTTGATGAAAGATTTAATCGCCGTCATTTTCCTGAAGAGCCTGGAAAACTTTATGAGGCTTCGCAATATTTACTAACGGTGAAGGGCAAACGAATTCGCCCTGTAATGTGCCTGATGGGAAATGAATTGTTTGAGGAAATAAAAGAAGATGCATATCATGTTGCCACTTCAATTGAGTTATTTCACAATTTCACATTAGTTCATGATGATATAATGGACAGAGCTCCGTTGCGTCGCGGAATTGAAACTGTTCATAAAAAATTTGGTGAATCTACTGCTCTTCTTGCCGGAGATGTAATGCTCGTGGCTGCTTATGAAAGTTTAAATAAGATCAGCAAGGAATATCTTCATCGTGTTTTGAACTTGTTTAGCATCACGGCAAAACAAGTTTGTGAAGGACAGCAAATGGACATGGATTTTGAAAAATTACCTGATGTAAATTTTGAGGATTATGTAAAAATGATTGGATTAAAAACGTCGGTTTTGCTTGCAGGAAGTTTGCAGTTAGGCGGAGTACTTGGTGGTGCGGGCTTAGGAAATCAGCAACATTTATATGAGTTTGGAAAAAATCTTGGGATTGCTTTCCAAATTCAGGATGATTATCTGGATGCGTTTGGTGATCCCGAAAAATTTGGGAAAAAACCAGGCGGTGATATTATGGCCAATAAGAAAACATTTTTATTATTGCAAGCGCTGAAAGTGGCACCGCCACAACAACAGCAAGAGTTGAAACAATTGTTATTGCAGGAAGATGAAGGAAAAATTGAAGATGTTTTGAGTATTTACAAATCATGCAATATTGACGAATGGGCAAAAGAATTGAAACAAAAATATTTTTCAATTGCTATGGATCACCTTGATGAAATTGCTGTTCGTTCTGTAAGAAAAAAACCATTGGAAGAACTTGCCAATTATCTAATGGAAAGAGATGTGTAAGCTCTTTTATAAAAAGCCAAAAGAAAATTACATTTATTCATTTACGTAATTCCCTAAACAATCTTGCGCATTTCGTAATCTTTATTGGTTAATAGAAGTAATTGTAGACTTTTTAGAAATTTTGCAAGATCAGCTTTATAAAAAAGAATCAGTTCCATTTTGATGAACATTTATTAAAAGCTTTACGAGATTTATTCCCTGATCTTTTTATTGGCACATAATTTAGAGTAAATCTTTATCTCTTTCATTCAAATAAAGTAGTGATGGCTAAAGGCGTTATTCAGAAGTTATTGCTGAAGCAAAAAAAATCAAAATTTCCCCAGAAACTTTCTCCTATGTTGGCCACTTTGGTTGATGAACCTTTTGATAAACCTGGCTGGATATATGAAGTGAAATGGGATGGCTATCGCGCTATCGCATTTGTAAAAAATGGTGAAGTAGAATTAGCTTCAAGAAATTCAAAATCTTTCAACGATAAATTTTATCCCATCTACCAGGAATTGAAAACATGGAAAATGAATGTGATTGTGGATGGTGAAATTGTGAGTTTAAATGAAAAGGGAATTGCTGATTTTAGCAGTTTGCAGGGCTGGCGCAGCGAAGCAGATGGGCAATTGCTTTATTATGTTTTTGATATTTTATGGTATGAAGGAAGCGACCTGATGCAATTGCCCTTACAGGAAAGAAGAGAAATTTTACAAAGTATTTTCCCAACTTCTGATAATATAAAAATCAGCGAAAACTTTGATACAAACGGAATTGAGTTTTTTAAACTTGCGCAGGAGATGTCGCTCGAGGGAATCATGGCGAAACGAAATGACAGCTTGTATTTCCCGGGAATAAGATCAAAAGATTGGCTGAAAATAAAAACTGAAGAAAGGCAGGAAGTTGTTATTGGCGGATTTACAAAAAATGAAAATTCATCCAAATTGTTCAGTTCATTATTAGTCGGAGTTTTTAAAGATAAAAAATTTCATTTCACAGGAAAAATAGGAACAGGTTTTACAGTAAAACTTCAGAAAGAATTGATGAAGAAGTTTGAACCACTCATCATTCCTGGTTGTCCTTTTGTAAATGAACCTGATGTAAATCAACCTTCACGGTTTCGTCCTAACCCCCCAAAAGCAGTGGCAGTTTGGCTGAAGCCTGAATTGATTTGCGAGGTAAGTTATAGAGAGATGACCAGAGACGGGGTAATGCGTCATCCCTCTTTTGAAGGTCTGCGTGAAGATAAGAAACCGCAAGAGGTTGTTTTGGAAAAAGAAACGGATACAAAAAAAATTGTTGAAGGAAAGTCGAATCTTAAAAATGAAAAAATAATTAAAGCTGCACCAAAATCTTCCCGTAAAACTTTATTAAATCCAAAAGAGGAAACCCAGGTTAGAAACATCAATGGGAATGATATTAAATTTACGAACCTGAGCAAAATTTTCTGGTCAAAAGAAAAGATCACAAAAAGAGATTTGATCAATTATTATTATCAGGCAGCGCCATTTATTTTACCTTATTTAAAAAACCGTCCTCAATCATTGAATCGCTTTCCAAATGGGATCAATGGTAAAAGTTTTTATCAAAAAAATGTTACCGGCAAAGTTCCTTCATGGATAGAAACATTTCCTTATCATAGCAGTGTTGATGGCGATAAAAATTTTTTAGTGATCACGAATGAAGCAAGCTTACTTTATGTCGTTTCGCTCGGTTGTATTGAGATTAATCCGTGGAGCAGCACAGAATCGAAACCCGATAATCCTGATTGGTGCATCATTGATTTAGATCCTGATCAAAATACTTTTGAGCAGGTGATTGTGACTGCGCAGATTACGAAAACAATTTTAGATTCTATAGGAGTAAACAGTTATTGCAAAACTTCCGGCTCTACAGGTCTGCATATTTATTTTCCGTTAGGAGCAAAATATACTTATGAAGAATCAAAAGAGTTTGCAAGAAAAATTGCCGCCCTGGTTCATACACAATTGCCAGAGTTTACCAGTATTGAAAGAATTGTGAGCAATCGTAGCGGAAAAATGTATGTTGATTTTTTGCAAAATCGTCCACAAGCAACTTTAGCTGCGCCATATTCTGTAAGGCCAAAACCCGGCGCTACAGTTTCAATGCCTTTGCATTGGGAAGAAGTAAAAAAAGGTTTGAAAATGACTGATTTTACATTAAAAAACGCCGTTGAACGAATGCGTGCTGAAGGAGATATTTTTAAACCGGTTTTAGGAAAAGGAATTAATATGGAAGAGTGTTTAAAAAAATTAGGCAATTTGTACAGTTAACATTCATGTACAAACGTTTTTCTATAAAAAAAGAAAAATCAGTTATTGATTGGTTTACGGCAAAAAAGATTTTTCTATAACCTCTGTAAGTTCTTCCGTTTTTTGAGTACCAATAAGTAATTTCTTTCCATTTGTAAATTCAAGTTGTAAGCCTTTATTGCCGGAAATATTATATGCTGTTCCTTTTCCAAAAAGGCCAAGTCGCAAACCCCAGCCTCCAAATTCTGCAATAGCATTATATTTTCTTACATAACATTTTAATAAACTGTTCCAGGGAAAAAATTTGTAAGAGAATTGTAACGGGAAAAGTCTTACATAAATTCCATCAGATTTTATTTGTGTTCCAAGACGAAAACTGAGGATAAAAAAAGTAACTGATAAACTAATTCCGGTTCCGATTAAAATTTGGGAATTATTCATTGGCTTATCACCAAATTGATGACCTTCGATTACTTGTGAATAAACACCATAAAACATCAATACATTGACTCCGATCAAAATAATCCAAAGCCACCATTGTTTAAATCTTTGTGTTTCCGAAAATAAAATTTCTTTATTCATAGCGACAATTTTCTCTTTTGAAATTAAAAAAAATCCCGTTGTTGTTTACAACGGGATTTGCAATAATAAAATAAAAAACTAATTAAGCGTTTTCAGTATTTTCTTCGTCCTGTTCTTTTTTAGCTTCAGCTTCAATGTGCTTTGGCTCATTTGCAGGAGGAGGAGGTGTTTGAGCTAAAGTATCTTCAGCTTTTTCTTCAGCTTTTGGAGTTTCCTTCTTCTTTTTCGCAGGAGCCTTTTTTGCAGTTGATTCACCCTCTTCAGGTGTTTCAGTTTTTGCTTTTACCGGAGTTTCCTGTTTTGTTTCATTGTCCATTTTCTTCTTCAAATCTGCTAAAACTCCCAGATCTCCTAAAGTTGTTTTTTCAACTTTGCTCTGAATATTCTTCACTGCTTTTTTAGTAGTTTCTGCTTCAGCTCTTTTTTCATTCAGCTGAGCACTTTTTTCTTCAGCTCTTTCTTTTTCCCAAATCCTGCTATGGCTTAGAATGATCTTTTTGTCATTACGATCAAATTCAATCACCATAAAAGGAGCAATTTCATCCAATCCAATGAGTTTATCATCTTCACGGCGTAAATGGCGGGCAGGAGCAAACCCTTCTAGTCCATATGGAAGCTGAACAGTAGCCCCTTTGTCATCGCGGCGGGTAACGGTTCCCTCGTGAATACTTCCTACTGGGAAAGTTTCTTCAAGAGAGTTCCATGGATCTTCTTCAATTTGTTTGTGCCCCAACTGAAGTTTGCGGTTTTCTTTATCAATGCTCATAATGATTACATCAATAGTTTCGCCCACTTTTGTATATTCATTTGGATTGTTGAAACGTTTCAACCAGCTTAAGTCGCTGATATGAATCATTCCACCAATTCCTGGAGAAAGCTCTACAAACACACCATAAGGAGTAATATTTTTCACCAAACCTTTGTGCTTGCTTCCTTCAGGATATTGAGTTTCGATCGTGTTCCATGGATCTTCTGTCATTTGTTTGATAGAAAGACTCATCTTGCGATCTTCTTTGCTCAATGTCACAATCTTAGCTTCATATTCATCGCCTAGTTTGAAGAATTCTTTTGCATTAATTGGAGTATTTGCCCATGTAATTTCACTTACGTGAACCAAACCTTCAACGCCCGGATAAATTTCAAGGAATGCACCGTAATCTTCAATATTTACCACTTTTCCTTTTACAATTTCGCCTTCTTTAATATTTTCAGGCAATGTATCCCAAGGATGCGGAGTTAATTGTTTTAAACCAAGGCTGATACGTTTTTTATCGTCGTCAAAATCAAGAACTACCACATTCAGTTTTTGGTCAAGTTTCAATACTTCGCTTGGATGGTTGATACGTCCCCAGCTGATGTCTGTAATATAAAGTAAACCATCTAAGCCGCCAAGGTCGAGAAATGCGCCGAAATCGGTGATATTCTTGATGGTTCCTTCCAATACCTGTCCTTTTTCCAGTTTGCCGATAATTTCAGCACGCTGTTGTTCAATATCACTTTCAATAAGAGCTTTATGAGAAACAACGGCATTTTTAATGGCTTCATTGATTTTAACCACTTTAAATTCCATTGTTTTTCCAACAAACTGATCGTAATCTGTAACGGGTTTAACGTCGATTTGCGAACCTGGAAGGAATGTTTCCATTCCAAATACGTCCACGATAAGTCCGCCTTTGGTTTTGCTGGTAACCAGACCAGTAACGATTTCGCCGGTTTTGTGCATGTCCACAATTCTTTCCCATGCACGGGTTGTGCGTGCTTGTTTGCGGCTCAGATGCAGATTGCCATCTTTGTCTTCTTTTTCTGCTACCATCACTTCCACTTCATCACCTACTTTCAGGTTTGGTATATCGCGGAATTCATTCAATCCAACCAATCCATCACTTTTAAAACCAATATTGATCACAACATCTGTTTTGGTCATCGCCACTACAGTGCCAATCACCATTTCATTGTCGTTAATCTGCTTAAAAGTTTTGTCGTAAACTTCATCATACTTTTCTCTTTCTGACTTATTGTAACTGGTCACATTTCTTTTGTCAACGCTCCAGTCAAAATCATCATGAGGAGTAGAAAGTGCTTCTTCGTGAGCCTGCTCAACTGTCGGCTGAGGTTCAGTTGCAGCTACTGTTGATTCTGTTTCAGGAAAATCAGGAAAAGGAACTCCTTCAATTCCACCTTGGGGTTTTGGATCGGCTAAAATTTGTTCAGTTTCTGATTTTGTCTCTTTGTTTTCTGTATCCATTATCTTTTAGCAGGTAAATTTGTTGTTGCTGTATTCGCCGCTGCGAATCCTGCTTATCAGCATTTTAGTTTAAAAAATATTTATCCCAAAGTTTTTTGGGAGTGCAAAGGTAAGTAATTACAGCTAAAATTCAGGCACTAATTGCTCTTATCACAAAAATTAAAAGGGATATTTTTAGACAATGAAAAAAAGAAAAAACTATAGAATTGACTCTACACTTTTCATATAAGGGCTTAAGGTAACGCTGGTAACTTTTTGTGGATATTATTAATGATTTATGGAATATTATTAATGATCTCTTTGGTTCTTCTGTTAGAAAGATAGATCTGAAAACCGATTCCCAGATTCAACCTGCTGGTATATGCCTGGCTTCCGAAACCAACGATACCATTATATTTCAATAAAGTTTCCAAACCAATATTTGGTGTGATAAAATAAGCATATCCCGGGCCGATACCAATTCCTAATCCTGTTGTATTGGATCCATTCGAAATGCTGATTCCCTGTATTCCTACATTTCCTTCAAAAAATAGCCGTCCATGTTTGATAATATTGGTTGTGGAGTCATTGACATAATATCTTCCCAAAGCGCCAACACCATAATTGGTTGTTGTTCCCGAGCCTTTTGCAGTGGATAAACCAAAATCAATATAAGCACCCAGAGCAACATTATCTTTTAGAAAAAAAGCAACTTTTGGATCTACAGTTGCCTGGAAAGCACCACCGCCACCAAGATCAAAATTGAAATTGGCGATATCGCCGCCGACCAAAAGGTTTCCTCTTTGTATCTGCGCATTTGTTTTGTTTGAATAAAAAAACAAACCAAGTATCATTATTCCAATAAACTTTTTCATAATAATAATTTTAGATTTTGCCGGAAATTCCATGCCAATAAATTGCCGATAATTTTAACGGCTTATTATTAAATTGCAAGCGATTGCATCTTTAAATCAATGGGAATGAAGAAATGGATTAAAAGTTTACAGCAAACGCGCCTGATGAAATCTCTGGTTTATTTTGTCATTGGTGTAGTAACTTATCCGGGGCTTGTTTTTATAAATAAACTAAAGATCAGCGGCACAGAAAACATCAAAAATCTTCCTAAGAAAAATGTATTGTTTGTAAGCAATCATCAAACTTATTTTGCAGATGTAATTACCTTTCTACATATTTTTTGCGCTGTAAAATGGCGAAAAGAAAACAAACTGGGAGCTCCATTTTATTTATTAAATCCCTTCACAAGAGTTTATTTTGTAGCTGCCGCTGAAACAATGAAGAAAAGTTTTCTGAGCCGCTTTTTTAAATGGGGCGGCGCCATTACTGTAAAAAGAACCTGGCGTGCAGAAGGAAAAGAAGTGCAAAGAGGTCTTAATCCCGGCGATACAAGAAATATTTCCAAAGCTTTAAAAGACAATTGGGTGATCACATTTCCACAAGGAACTACCAAACCATTTGCGCCGGGAAGAAAAGGAACTGCATATATTATTAAACACGACAAGCCAATTGTAGTACCTGTTGTTATCAACGGTTTTTGGCGAGCTTTCAATAAGAAAGGATTGAAATTTAAAAAGAAAGGCTCCTTACTTTCTGTTCATTTTAAAGAACCACTCCAATTTACTTATGAAGAAACCATTGATGAAATTTTAGAAAGGGTAATGGATGCTATTGAACAAAGCAAAAAATTTATGCTGAAAGGAAAACATCATATTATTAGTTAGTAGTTTCATCTTTTGTAGTGAACGAAGAAATAACTGAATTTTCTATTCACTTAGTTTCTTCTTGTCACTCCATTCAAACCAATTTTCCATTTTTTTTATTAATTCTGTTATTTGACTTTGCATTTTCGATTTATCAAAATCTTCGTCATAGTATATTGAACTGGTTGCATCTTTTGTTGAAATGTCTTTTATGTTTATATTAAAAGGACCAGCGGCGCCAAGTGAATACGTGGTATCTTCCCCATCTCCAAATGCTACTTTATAAAAATAAAAACGCGATTTTCTTCCTTTAAATTTCATTACTTTTTGTGACAAATAAGTTATCCCCAAAGGACCATCATCTTCAGTAGCACCATAAACAAGACTTTCACCAAAATATTTTTGATTAAGAAAAAGAGCAGGGAAAAGATTGGCCTTATGATACGCGTTTAAACTATCATATAATTCTATGCGTGTGTATTTATCATTTGCCAATTTCTGAACGGCAATCGGGTTAATTTTCTGACCATTTTGGAGCAGTGAATTTAAAGCAGTGAAAGCAAGATAGGAGTTGTGGAGAAGGCTCCATTTTTCAAGTTCAGAATTGGATTGTGGCGAATTCAATTTGCCTATTAAATCTACCAACTGATAATCAAAGTCTTTAACATTGTCAGTATCTGCTTTGAGTATAGCAAATTCTTTCTCTGATAATTTTAAAATATTCGATTGATAAGGTTGCAAAATAGTTTTATGAATAAGCGAACTATCTAATAGTTTACTTGATAGATTAATAATTAAAGGAGCCATTACGGTATCTTTTAACAAGGGCAGAAGATCAGGCAAAATTTCAGCGGTCAGTTTTAGAGAATCACTTAATGAATTACTAAGCACATAACCGGATTCAATTCTGAGAGGCTGTTTCAATAACAGAGTTTTAATATCATTATAATTTTCCTTTGTTGGAAAAGATGCCATAATAGAAATCAAAATATTCCTTGTCGAATCGTCTGCAGTAGAATAATTATTTTTAGCAAAGTTGAAAGAAGAAGAGTCTTTTAAATCAATGATAATCTTCCTGATATTATTTTTTGTTTCATCATAATAATCATCCTGATCACGAGGATAATTTTTCAAAAATGCCTGGTGCAGCAAAGGCAAATCTTTTTTTGTAAAAGGGCAAACAATTAAATATTTTAAAGCACTGCTCCTGGTGTTAGAATCTTTTGAAGCAATATCTGTCAATAGAAGTGCGGCTTTTGAAACAAATAAATTTGAATTAGGTTGGATAGAGTTAAAACGAAATGAATCAAAAAATTTATTATTGTTTTCATTATTAATTTCAGCGGCCGATTGTGTTGTTAAGAGAGTGAATAATTTATTTCCATTCAAAAACATTCTTACCCGTTTTCTGTTTGACGAACCATTTCTTTTCAGCAGTATTTCATAACCTTTTAACCCGTTATTGCTGATTGGTTTCTTACTCAATAAACTATCTGTATTATAATTTTTGATTAATGTGCTCCATAAAGCAGAATCGCTGTTTTGCCAATAATATTTACTGAAGTTTTGCGACACAACAGAGTAATTGTCTCCACGTGAAGAATCATAAGAATCATATTTAATCATTGGTTCACTGGTGGTTTCCGGCAGATCTGATTTTACCCGGAATTTTTCAGGTGCCCATGTTGAAAAAATATTATCATTCGAAGTAAAATTATTCCACGTTACATCTGTATAATCAAGCGTAGTAAAGGAATTAAAAAATCTCTCTACGGAAGTCTTATCCTTTGCGGTATCGTAGATTGCAACCAAACAATACCAACGATTTCCTCTGAATTGATAGTGTGCTTTCATCATAAGTGGAGCCTGGGCCATCATTCCACCAATATCAAGTATTCTAAAACCATTTTTTAATTGCATGGTATCAATACTCATCTTTTTAAACTTTGATTTTTGCGATTCACTAATTGCAGCCAATGTCACGCTATCATTTTCTACCGCATAACTCTCGGCTGCTTCGTTAGCACCAAAGAAAAAATAAGCACCGGTTATTGGATCACTGCAAATGTTTAATTCATTTCGAATGCTACTGTCTTTTGAAGTGGCAGCTAAATAATCAGCTGCTGATTTTGGCGGTGCGGGAACTTCTATGCTAAAGGCTTTTGTTTTATTGGTGTAGGTAATAATCTTGTTTTCATGTGAGCTATTTTCAGGAATAGAAAAAGAGTGCAAAAATTGGTTAATAACAGGCATAGCAGAATTATCATTTTTCATACAAATCGCAACAGCTATATACATTTTCCCATTTTTAAATAACAGGTAACCATGACTGTAATTCTCTTTTTTTGAGATGAATTCCCTTCCCGGAACATTATTGATGGTAATTGGTTTACCTTTTGAATAATCAGATGTTCCAAAATAATAAGATGCCATTACGCCTAAAACGCTATCAGCCATTGCCTGTGAGTAGGGCGTTTTTAAAGCTGTTGTCATATATATAGTACTGGAAAAAATATCGAAATACATTTTCATGTTCATAAAGCCATACAGCGTTACATTGCCAGCTTTGCCTGGCATGGATGCATTATATAAACCTTCCTCGTCTTTGATGTCATACCACTTTAATGGCACCTCAGCAACTTTATAATCAGATGGTCTTATTTTTTTTGAAGAAAAAACGGGTGTAACAGTAAATCCTTTTTCTTTTAAAAGCGCAATCAATCCTTTATCTCCGGGCAAATGTGCGGCGCCAACTGCGAAAACCATGCTCCTTAGCCTGGCGAGACTATCCATGCGCATAGCCATTTTTTTATTACGCTTAAAAAGAAGCGCGTCTTCATATACACTATCTTCTAAATTAGAAAGACTGTCAATCCAGTTGAGATCATTTTTGATGTATGCATTTATAAAATATTGTAAACTCTCATTATTAGCCTTTTTCAGATTTTCATCCATTGCAATTTGTTCAATATCTGATTCATCAATCACATCATTAAGTCCTTCCTGATCTTTAAGATCTTCAACACCACCTGTCCATTTACCTTGTCTTCTTGCTATATCAAAAAGATAAGTATCAAGGAATGTTTCCATTTTTCCTGTCCTGAGGCTTTCCTGTATCCATTTATTTTTTTCACGTAATACATCAGCTGTTGTAATTTGATCAGCGTTTTTATTTAATTTTTTAGCCAGCATTTTTCCATATTTCTCAAACTGGCTGTGACTCATTATATCTTTTAATGGTCGGGAATTTTCATAAACATTTTTTTTTGTTTCGTCGATAATGAGAGTTGTGAATTCCTCAGGATCAATCTCCATTGCAAAACCATCGCTATGTTCAATTGCTTTATAAAGTGAATCTCCGAGATTAAAAATTCTTTCATCAGTTAAATGCATTGTTCCATAGAGATAGGATGAATTTTGCAATCCATTTCCACTGATTTTCCATAAAAGTGTTGAAGGTAATTTTTGAGAAAATGATAATTGGATGCTTGTTACCAGCATCAAAAGCAGTAAAGTGTTTTTCTTTTTCATAAGCAATTTTAGAGAACTTATTAAAGTTCTGGCAATAAAAATAAATAGAACAGCTTAAATATCGAAGAAAAATGTTTGACATACCGAACAATAATTATTGACAATTAAAAAACGTCCTGACTTAATTTCCTTTGATATTTGAATTGCAGTGAATCAACGAATAACTGCATTTTCTTTTTTACTTTTTTAAAAACCTGATTGAGGAATTCTATTTATTCTTCTTTCTCCGGTATTTTTTGCATAAAATTTTTTATCTTCCAAAATTCTCAAATTCTTGAAATATGAAATGGATGTTGTTATTGTCAGGAGTGATTTTTTTTAGCAGTTGTGGTCTTCGGCAGCGCGAAATGGAGTTAGATAAAAAAATGAATGAACTCAATCAGCGCGAACAGGAACTTACATTGAAAGAACAATCACTTTCAGCGAAAGAAATACAATTGAATGAAAGGGAAAAGCGAATCGATAGTTCAAAGAGAATAGTAAATGATACCTTATTTCTGGAGCATAAAATTATCCCGGGAATATGGATGGTAGAAATGCAATGCACGGAAACAACATGTTCAGGTTCTGCTGTAGGAGATATAAAAAATGAACAATGGGATTTTAAATTTCAGGACAACGTTGTAATTGCAAGTGCGATGAGCAACAATCAATTGGTAAGGGTTTATACCGGCGCTTATTTCGGCAATCTTCTTAAACTCTCTGTGCAACAGGATTCTACAGAAACATCGGCCAGAATAAATATTCGTTTAACACAGACAAAAGAAAAAGAAATGGAAGGCGAACGTGAAATAATACAGGCGAACGGATGCCATATTTTATATTCACTCCGATTGAAGAAACAGTAGTGCAACTTTATTTATAATCACTTAATTGAGTGTATGATCTTATTAACCGATTTGGATTTCTCGTTGCCACTAAAAAACCCGGTGATCATTTTTTCATTGGTATTATTCATCATTTTATTTGCACCGATCTTATTAAAGAAAATAAAAGTTCCTCATATTATCGGGCTTATTCTTGCTGGTGTTATTGTTGGACCTTATGCATTAAATTTGTTGCGAAGAGACAGCAGCATTGTGCTTTTTGGTACAGTTGGCTTGCTTTACATCATGTTTCTTGCAGGTCTTGAAATTGATATTTCCGAATTTAAAAAGAACCGGAAAAAAATTATTTTTTTTGGTTTGATCACGTTTATGTTGCCACTTATATGTGGCACTTTCGCAAGCTATTATATTTTAGGGTATGGATGGCTCTCTTCCATTTTATTAGCAAGTATGTTTTCAACGCATACGCTTGTTTCTTATCCAATAGCCAGTAAATATGGCGTTTCAAGAAACAGGGCAGTCGCTCTTACTATTGGAGGAACAATGATCACAGATATTCTTGCGTTATTGATTCTGGCAATTATTGCAGGAATGACCAAAGGTGAAGTAAATTCTGCTTTCTGGGTAACACTGGGAGTTTCTACGGTCATTTTTGTAGGAGTTGTTTTCTTTATTTTTCCCATTATTATCCGTTGGTTTTTTAAGCATTATGAAGACAGTGTGTCACAATATATTTTTGTTTTAGCGATTGTCTTTCTTGCTTCATTTTTAGCGGAAGCAGCAGGAATTGAAGCGATCATCGGTGCATTTTTTGCCGGTCTGGTGCTTAATAATTTTATTCCTCATTCTTCTCCTTTAATGAACAGGATCAGTTTTGTCGGAAATGCATTATTCATTCCTTTCTTTTTAATTGGGGTGGGGATGCTTGTGAATTTTAATGTTCTCTTTAATGGATGGGGTGCAATACGTGTAGCTGGTGTTATAGTAGCAGTGGCCATTTCAACGAAGTTTGTTGCTGCATGGATCACACAGAAATCTTTCCGATTATTTCCTGAAGAGGGTAAAATGATTTTTGGATTAAGTACTTCGCATGCAGCTGCTACCCTTGCAATTATTTTAGTTGGCTATAACATTATCATTGGTGAAACTCCTGAAGGAGATCCAATACGTTTGCTTGATGAAGATATTTTAAATGGAACGATTTTATTAATTCTTATCAGTTGTGCTATCAGTTCGTTTGTGGTAGAAAAAGCATCTCATAATCTTGCCTTAAAAGAAGCAGAAGAAGCTAGCGAAAATGAAGACAACAGTGAAAAAATATTGATATCACTTGCTTATCCTGATACTGTTTCTGAATTGATTGATTTTGGTTTAATGTTGAAGCCTAAAAAAAGCAATATTCCTGTTTATGTTCTAAATATTATCAGTGATGAAACGAATAATGAAACCGGTCATTTTACGGGAAAAAAAATGATGGACAATGCCGTTAAACAGGCGGCCGCAACAGAAGATAAAATAATTCCACTAACAAGATACGATGTGAACATTAGCAACGGAATTATTTATACCATCAAAGAACAAAACATTACAGACGTACTGATTGGGTTGCATAAAGACGGAGATCAAAATAATTTTTTAGGACCTGTTACAGAAAATATTTTATCAAAATCATGGGAAACTATTTTTATTTATAAGCCGGTTCAGCCGTTCAATACTCTGAAAAGAATGGTCGTAATTATTACCCCAAATGCAGAATTGGAACCCGGATTTAATCATTGGTTCACCAGGATTTCAACGATCGCAAAAGCAGGTGGATTGCCGCTTCATTTTTTTGCAAATGATTTAACCATAGAGGAATTGAAAAAGTTCAACAGTCAATCTGCAAGCCCTGTAGTTGCGGCGTACACTACATTTGCTCATTGGGAAGATTTTTTAATCATGAGTCGTGAGTTAAAACAAAATGATTTTTTTGTAATTGTTTCTTCACGGAAAGGGCATATTTCCTACAATGAAAATCTGGAAAAGCTTCCTTACTATCTGGCCAAATATTTTACAAGCAACAGCTTCATTATTATTTATCCAAAACAATTTGAAAGCGACCAAACATTAAATGAAAAAGAACATTCTGATAATTTTATTTTAGAAGCTATTGCAGACAAAGTTCAGGTGGTCAATAAAGCCGGAAGCTATATTTCCCGTATGTTTAAAAAGAAAAAATAATTGCTTTAAACCTACATTTTATTTTAATGCAGAGTGAGGTAATATAAAAATGTAAAACGCTTACTTTTGACTTTTTGAAAAAATAGTTTAAAAAAATTGTTGTTTCGATTTCTAATTCGCATGAAACAGTAAACAATCTTTTAATAGAACTTTTTATTTTCATTGAATTTATTTTTCATAAAAAGATCTGATATTATATAACTCTAAAAAATGAGCATGAACAAAATTGCATCCGGCGTATTTCTGATTTTTATTTACTTATTTATTTCCTCCTGCGCTCATCAGCAAAAAATTGATGCATATCAGTTTAATACAATTAAAAATATGGAAGTCAAAAGAGGGGCAGTTGTTTCTGCCAGTCCGTTGGCGAGCGAAGTGGGAGTGATGATTTTGAAAGAAGGAGGAAATGCTGTTGATGCGGCAATTGCAACACAACTGGCATTGGCGGTCGTTCATCCCAGCGCAGGGAATATTGGTGGTGGAGGCTTTACCATAATTCATTTAAAAGACGGGCAAAATATTTCAATCGACTATCGGGAGACAGCTCCTGGCAAAGCTTTCAGAGATATGTATTTAGATTCTAACGGAAATCCTCAAATGAATTTATCACAGGAGAGCCCGCTTGCCAGTGGAGTCCCTGGTTCTGTTGCCGGAATTTTTGAATGTATGAAATATGCAAAGCTTCCTTTTAAAAAATTGATTCAGCCTGCAATTGATTTAGCTGAAAAAGGATTTGTGCTTGCACCGGGAGAAGCTTCCAGTCTTAATTACAGCAAAAATTATTTTTTAAAAATGAACAAAGTTGCTCCTGTGTTTGTAAAAGACACTCTATGGAAAACAGGTGATACGTTGATTCAAAAAGATCTCGCCAATACTTTAAAACGAATAAGAGACAATGGAGCAAAAGGATTTTATGAAGGTGAAACTGCAAAGTTGATTGCAGAGCAAATGAAGAAAGATCATGGAATCATCACAGAAGAAGATTTAAAGAACTATAAAGCTAAAAACCGCGAACCGATTGTTTTTGATTACAAAGGAAATACTATTGTTACAATGCCTTTGCCCAGTAGCGGCGGAATTATTCTTGAGCAAATGTTGAAGATGAGTGGAATGGAGAATATCGGCGACATGAAGTATGGAACCTTACAATCAGTGCAATTAATGACAGAAGTGGAAAGACGTGCCTTTGCAGACAGGGCAAAGTATTTAGGTGATCCGGATTTTGTAAAAGTGCCGGTAAAAACTTTGGTAAGCGATGACTATTTGAAAAAAAGAATGAGCGATTATGATCCTTCAAAAGCCGGAAACAGCAAGGATATTAAAGAAGGATACATTGTTGAAGGGGAAGAAACGACTCACTTTGATGTCCTGGATAAAGATGGAAATGCAGTATCAGTTACCACAACTTTAAACGGTGGTTTTGGATGCGGAATCGTTGTCACAGGCGCAGGGTTTTTATTGAATAATGAGATGGACGATTTCAGTGTGAAACCCGGCGTTCCCAATATGTTCGGCGCTGTTGGTCAGGAAGCCAATGCCATTGCACCCGGAAAAAGAATGTTGAGCAGCATGACACCTACCATTGTTTTGAAAAATAATCAGCCATGGATTGTTGTTGGAACTCCCGGTGGCACCACGATTCCAACCAGCGTCTATCAAACAATTGTTGATATCATTGATTTTAAAATGACACCTGCTGAAGCAGTTAATTTTCCAAAATTTCACCATCAATGGTTGCCGGACGAAATTTTTGTTGAAAAGGATTTTGATAAAAATGTAGTGGAACAATTAAAAGCGATGGGATATAAAGTTTCTGTAAGAGGCTCAATCGGCAGAACTGAGGTAATCCTGGCTGATGGGAAAAAAATTACCGCCGTTGCAGATGGAAGAGGCGATGATGGAGCTGCAGGATATTAATGTACTGATGTCTTAGTAAAGAAGATTGGGTAAATTTCTGATGCTAAGAGCGAGTGAATAGAAGAACTATCGTATCCATTCTTCCTGCTTCATTAAATTTATCAAATTCGTATCATTAGCCGATAATGGCGGAAGCCACAGAGAAACTTTTTCTCGCTTCCACCAAAGCCGCTGAGGGTTTCCTGGTTTTGCGAAACTATAATGGTAAAGCACTGCCCGAATATATCGGGGTGGCTTGTTGGGAAAAGGATTTTCAGCGAAAAGACTGGTTGCATTTTTATCGTTATGAAGCAATTTCCAAACAAGATTTAATGTCCATGGATACTCATCAGGCGTCGCCATAGAAGCAAACCACATTTGCCAATCGAGATGAAGCTGATAAGGAGCAATTTGTGGAGGCATTTTGTCTAATTTTACAGGCAGCCCCCGATAAATATAAGGTTTCCAATCAGCACTATCACCGGGATTTTCATCCATTGTTCCTTCAAAAATTACGTTCAATCTTTCTTTTCCAACTGTTCCAAATGCTCCATAAGTATTTACAAGATCAAGTGGATCATAAGATGTATTCATCACCTGCCCGGGCGAAAGCAGGTTGAACGCGGGTTGGATACTAAGAAGGCCAAGGATGACCGTAACAACCCAGGCTGTCGTCATCATTGGGCGTGAAGGTGTGGCTTGAAGCGCTGCTTTTTTTGCTTTATTCACTATTGCATTTGGAAGAAGATACGACCAGAATCCATCATCCATGCATGCCAGAGCCGGAACAATAGTAAGCCAGTTTAAAAAAGACAAATTGCCGCTTAGGATGATCGTCAACTGAAGCAAAATCATAATAACGCCTGAGATATGCCTGGCGAGGCGAGGCCCAAAAGCAAAAAGCGGTGCAACAAGTTCTGCCAAAAAATTAAACCAAACTCCGGCTTTTAAGATCCCGCGAGGAAGAAAATGAAACCATCGGCTCAAAGGACCTGGTATTGGCTGTGTTTCAAAATGATAATAAAGCGCTGTTCCATTACGCCATATTTCATCACCCCGGATTTTTATCAACCCCGAGCCTAACATAATTCTGAAAATGAGCCATCGGAACAATATAATAATTGGCAATGGCGGCGGATGTTTTGGAAAAGGCCGCATGTCTGACAGCGGACAAAGAAATATTGCCAAAAAACCTGTTTCAGTAAGTTGAATTTCCCAGCCATATCCGTACCATTCCTGCCCGACATGTACAAAAGACATGTATAGAAACCATAGAACAGCCATCAAGGGAACATTGGCATATCCCGCAACAACCACCAGCGAAAGTACAAACCCGATCCATGCGAAAACAAGAAGCGACTGGTCGGAATGGAACCACCAAAAGATGGACGGCAATCTTGCAAAACCTGCAGAGAATGAGCCAAGACCCTTACTTACCTGTTTTAAAAAAATATCAACAGGAGTAAGTCCGTCAGAACCAATCAATGGAATTATTTCATTAATAGCGACAAGGAAAGCGACGGCATAAATGATTCCCAGAAGGCGCAAGATCATGAAGCGCGTAAGCCAGTAAGTTGGCTTATCGGCAGTTTCTAAAGAAATTTGCTGCGATTGATTATCGGAAATATTTTCCATTTTTCTTTTTTGGAAATGATACACCTTCATCAGGCGCTTCAAATTTTACACAAGAAAGTTGCCAAAGAGAAAAATTATTTATAAAAAATAATTTGCATTAAAATCAGTTTACTTCGAATTGGAAAAAAATAAGATAGAATTTTGTAACATTACAAAACTTTCATTTTGAAAACAAAGTACGATGCTGTTGTTGTTGGTTCAGGGCCCAATGGGTTTGCTGCCGCTATTACCATGCAACGTCGTGGACTTTCTGTTTTGCTTATAGAAGCAAAAGAAACTTTAGGAGGAGGTGTTCGTTCCGCTCCATTAACACAACCTGGTTTTATACATGATGTCTGTGCTTCTGTATTCGCACTGGCGGAAGATTCACCGGTTTTAAAACCTTTAAATCTTCAACATTTCGGACTGGAATATCTTACTCCCGAATATGCTATTGCGCATCCATTTGATGATGGGAGTGCGATAGCTGTAGGAACTTCAATTGAAAATGCTGCAATGCAATTAGGCAAAGATGCGGGCAATTACCAAAGAGTTTTTTCTCCATTATTAAAAAATTGGCCATCTATCCGTTCCGCTTTTGTTGCGCCGCTTCATTGGAGTCATTTGACAAAAGAAAAACTGCAATTTGCCTGGGAGGCGCTTAGTTCAGGAATTCATTTTGCAAAAAATAATTTTCAAACAGAAGCAGCTCAATCACTTTTTGCAGGAATGGCGGCGCATTCAATGCTTCCGTTGCATAAAGTGACCACTTCTTCCATTGGACTTGTTCTCAACACGTTGGCTCATGTAAATGGCTGGCCATTGGTAAAAGGCGGAGCCCAGCAGCTTACGAATGCCCTGGCGGCTTGTTTTCAATCTTTTGGGGGCGAAATTCAAACCGGAAATAAGATCACTTCTTTGATACAATTACCGGCGAAGAAAATAATATTGCTGGATGTAACGCCGGCTCAATTGCTTTTGATCGGTAAGGAACACTTTTCAGAATTATACAAATGGCAGTTGAGACAATATCAATATGGTGAAGGAATTTTTAAAGTAGATTGGGCATTGTCTCAGCCCACTCCTTTTTTGAATGAAAAATGCAGGAGAGCCGGAACGGTTCACATTGGCGGAAGCATTGATGAAATCAGCATGAGCGAAGCGATGATTGGGAAAGGAATGTACCCGGAAAAGCCTTTTGTTTTATTTGTACAGCCGGGAGTTGCAGATCCTTTAAGGGCTCCGGAAGGAAAACAAACTGCATGGGCTTATTGCCATGTTCCTAACGGATCTGTCAAAAATATGACAGATGCAATCGAACAACAAATAGAAAGATTTGCACCTGGTTTTAGCGATTGCATTCTCGAGCGTCACATCATGAACACGTACGACATGGAAGAATATAATTCGAATTATGTCGGCGGAGATATTAACGGCGGCGCAGCCATTGCAACGCAGATTTTTACCCGGCCGGTTTTAAGACTTTCACCTTACCGCACTTCTGCAAAAGGAGTTTATATATGTTCTTCATCTACTCCTCCGGGTGGCGGTGTTCACGGACTTTGCGGATATTATGCAGCAAGACGGGCGGTGAAAGATGTGTATGGTATGGATTTGGGCTGGTTGTAAAATAAATTTAAGCACCGACAAAAATGATCAGTTGTAGCTAATCATTTTTCTGAAACCCACTCCTTTGCCTGGGCCAGTTCATCCATCATAAAACCCTTTGTTTGCCCCGGAATTAATTTACCGAAAATGTTGGTAAAAGTTTTTATTCCATCAATTTTAGAAACAATGGCAATCTTCCTCCACTCAGTAAAATAAACAAAACCAAGTAGCGCATCTTTGATCCATGCCTGGCCGGTGTAGTTACCAAGTGATGTATTGATAACAAGGAGATAATTTATTTTTCCAAATTCTTTGTAAATTTTTTCAACTGGCGGATTAATGATTTCATCATAATCCTGTCCGGTAATTATATCATTTGCCTGGAATGCAGCAACATAAGGGGGCAGGCCTTTTATAACTTCAATCATAAAAAAGAATTTAAAAATTGAATGGAGGCTTTTGACTGATTAAAATTAAATAAAAAAATTACGCCCTTAAAAAATAATTTACTACTGGTACCCATTTTTAATTTTTATAGATTAGCAGAATGAATAAGTTTAAAGCTAAAATTGAAATTATTGGCATTAATCCGTTCGTTTTTTTGCCGGAAAAAGTGTTGCAAAATATTTTTAAACAAGCAGGAAAAGACAAAGGAAAAATTCCGGTGAAAATAAAAATTGAAGGCCATGAATTTATTCAAACACTGATTAAATACAGCGGTCACTGGAGGCTTTACTTAAACACTCCGATGCGAAAAATGGCCAAAAAGGAAGTGGGCGATTTTGCAAAATTTGAAATTGCTTTTGATAAAGAAGAACGAAAGATCGCGATGCATCCAAAGTTTCAAACTGCATTGAATGATCATCCTGAAGCAAAAGAAGTATTTGAAAACCTGCGTCCATCGCTTCAACTGGAAATTGTGAGATATCTTTCTTTTCTAAAACAGGAAGAAACGATTGAAAAAAATGTATCAAAAGCTATCAATTTTTTACTGGGAAAAGGAAAATTTGTAGGAAGAGAAAACCCGTAACTATTTTATCTGAGCACAAATAAAATGAAAGAATACAATTCTGCTTTACCATTCATAAATATTTGTTTTAAAATACATTTTTTAAATCATTAATTTTAATATCTCAAATTTTATTTCAAACCTTTAAATTTTCTATCATGAAAAAGATTCTTTGCAAAGGCCTTTTCTTAACCATGCTTGGATTGATGATGAGCACTCTCATCTTTGCGCAGGCTGATAAAACTAAAAGAGCCAGTCCGCCGGAAACCGCTACAGGTACTATTAACAGCTCACATATCACTATCAATTATAGCAGCCCTGCTGTAAAAGGAAGAAAGATATGGGGCGGCCTGGTTCCCTATGATAAAGTGTGGAGATTGGGCGCCAATGAAGCCACTACTTTTGAAACTAGTAAGGATATTACTGTAGAAGGTAAAAAACTTGCTGCCGGAAAGTACACTTTGTATGCTATTCCCGGTGAAAAAGAATGGACATTTATTTTCAATTCAAAAACGGTTGATAATGGAAAGCCGGTTTGGGGAATTAAAGATGAGAAAGGGACTACTACAGAAGAT
>Ga0134128_10000343_pt1 | contig 65106 bp, 72 predicted proteins | sample KB31754_FD_96462 | JGI IMG/M metagenome (GOLD analysis project Ga0134128, IMG submission 96462) | Terrestrial soil microbial communities with excess Nitrogen fertilizer from Kellogg Biological Station, Michigan, USA - KB3-175-4 | ecosystem: Environmental > Terrestrial > Soil > Unclassified ... | reverse complement strand
GTGCGACGGCGAGCAATGGCGTGTCTCGCCCGCTTTGCTGCGCAAGGTGATCGACGTCTAGGTTTCATCGGCATTCTGTGTCTGTCCTCCGCGTGTCAACTACGGTGCTGGGGTCACGCTTACTTCAATTTACGGGCTCAAACAGCTCGGTGGCTGGCCATGCTGGCGCAGGGTTTGGAGACAGCGTGCTGCACTCTGCTTCTGCTGCGTGGAGTTGGCAAATTACCTGGAACGCTGCAGGACACCCGTAAGTAACCATTTTTATTTCAGCCGCCTTCGGGCGGCTTTTCTTTTTGGAGAGCGCCATGCAGCAAGGCGAACAAGCCGGAACCATCCTGGCAAAGATCAGCGCGCCCGCCGCGGTCGCTGTGGCAAACACGACGGGCCTCACGGTGCCGGATGCAATTCAGTATTTGACGCTGGCATATCTGGTGCTGATGTTGCTGCACAAGCTATGGCACATGGTCAAGGAATGGCGCACCGGGAAGCAGTACCCGGTCAAGGAAGAGGATGACTTGCTATGAGCACACCAGAACATGAACACCTGCAACGGCGCACGCTGAGCATCGCCATCTACATCCCGGATCATCCTGATCGGACCACGACGCCGATCTTTGCGCGCACCCGGCGCAAGTTGATCACGAACAACCCTGACGCCAAGTGCGCGGTTGACAACGAGCATTGCGACCATGATCACCCGCTGGAGCTACACCACAGCCATGTGGAGTGGTGCGACTCCACCGGAGTGGACTGGGAGCGTGTCAAGAAGGCGGTACCGGACTTCGACTGGGCGAACTTCGACCCGGCGCACCCGGAAACCTTCATCGATAGCGAATGGAACGCCAACGTGATTCTCTGCAAGCGGCATCATACTGGTGCCGACCATGGCATTCATTGCCTGGACGGGCCTACGTGGGGCATGCAAGGCCTCAAGCGGCGAGAATTTGTGTTCTCACCGGATGAGGAAGAGCAAGGTACAAGAACTCTAGGTGATTCAGGCGACACTTAGCTCAAGGTGTTTTCCGACAACCTCAAGGGCTTTTCCGATCTGATCGATCTTGGTAGCGTGTTGTAGATCGATTAATCGATTGACCTCTTGCCTGGTCACATTCAACAGTCGCGCCAGATCGGAGGCAGTCACTTTTTGCTCAATCATTGCGTTTAGCAAAAGTACCTTCGCTGCGATGCTTGGAGGAAGAGCAATTAGACGCTCACCCCGTTTTGCTTTGGATGGAGTCGGAACCGAGCGTTTATCTCCAAAGTAGAAGTCCATGGATGAAATTAAGGCATCAAGTGCCATATCCAAGGCTTCCTCTTCTGTGTCGCCTTGGGTGATTGCTTCCGGTATATCCCGGAAGGTTACGACGAAACCGCCTTCTTCGGCCGGCTCAAAATTGGCTGGATATTGCATATATACACCTTTCTCTATTCTCTATCTTTCTGGCTCATTCTCGGTACTACTCAATTGCTAATTACCCACTGCTTATAGCTAGATGCGGTTCGGTTGGGAAGCTCCTTGCGGAGCCCCCTTCCTATTTCAAGCCAAGTTGTTTTTTAATCGCCTCGGCAGTTCCGGTTTTGATTTCCTTGGCCGGGTGCCTAGGGATGGTGGTTTGTTTGCCTTGTCGGGATGCATGGTAGTGTCTCGCGCCTTCTGTAACCGTCACCCCTTGAGTCTTCAACCACCTAACAAATTCACTGATCTTCACCGCACCTCCTTGATGTTCGTTACGACAAATGAAGTGTAAGCAAAATTGCTTACAATGTCAAATCATTTGTAAGCAATTTTGCTTACAATTTCGGAGTTAAAAATGACACCAAAAGATTTCATCGGGGCCATGCTGCCGGGCGCACTTGCGTGCCAAGGGCAATACAAAATCCCTGCCGGTTTCACCATTGCCCAAGCCGCGTGCGAGTCTGCTTGGGGCACCAAAGCGCCGGGCAATAACCTATTCGGCGAGCAGGCGCTGGGCGGCTGGACTGGGGCGACCGTTGATGAATCAACCCATGAATACGTAAAGGGCGTGAAGACGCTCGAGGTCGAGAAGTTCCGCGCCTATCCGAACTGGGCTGCGGCGATTGCCGATCACGGCAAGTTCTTGACCGAAAACCACCGCTATGCCGGATGCTTCAGCACAGACGACAGCTTCGAGTTCGCGCGTCGCGTTGCCGCTGCTGGCTATTCGACGTCTCCCACGTATGCGGCCACGTTGGAATCAATCATCAATTCCCACAACCTCACCCAATACGACAAAAGAACCCCTTCCGCGTCGTGACCAAAGGTTGCTCGAATCCTTCGAGTAGCCGAGTTTTACAACCACCTGAAAGGCTTCACCATGAAAAAGCTCTTCACTGCGGCTGTGGCCGCGCTCGTCCTTGCTGGTTGCAGCACCACCCAGACGCAACCTGCGGCACCCGCACTGCCGGCGCTCACCCCGCAGCAGGTCGCAACCCAGATTTGCCCGGCGCTGAAAGTTACCATCCCGGCCATGCAGGCAATCATCGGCCTGCCGCAGGGCGCATACGATGACCTGGCCAGCGCAAATAAGGTCATCAATGGGACGCCGGCAAGCGCCATGCAACCGGCAACGCTGGGCCTGTGCGATGTAGCCAAGGTGCTCACTGGCGCCGACGCCGCATCGCTCGAGCAATTGGCCTTCCAGACCGTTTTGCCCCTGGTGGAAGCCAGCAATCCAAAGTTGGCGGCCGAGCTCGAGATCGCGCAAATCGCCGTTGGATTCGTAAATGCGATCCAGGCCGGCGCGCAAGCTGGGGCGTCACCTGCGGCAAATCCTGCCCCCGCGACTACTGCGCCCTTGCTGCCAGTAAAATGACGCCGCGTGAGTATGCCGAACTGGCCGGGGCGGCTTACAAGGCCGTCCCGGACATAGGCCAAGAGGACGGCGCCGCCAGAATCATCGTTACCGAAACGTCGGACGACCTGATCTTCAGCATTCCCGGAACCAACAACCTTGCATGTCTTGGTGCCGATATTGACGCCTTGACGCATGATGCCGGCGAATTCGGCCATGTGCATGCCGGGATCTGGGGCGCATTTGACGAGGTATGGCCGGAAGCCGCCAAACTCGCGCCAAGCGCCCTTTGCGGGCATTCTGAAGGGGCGGCGGGGGCGCTTTACCTGGGCGCGCGGTTCTGCCTCGCCGGGATGCCGCCCAAGGTCATCCATGCATTCGAGCCGCCGCGGACATCGATCGATCCCAAACTGGCCGACATTTTCAAGGCGCGCAGTGTCGAGGTTCACATCTACCACCATGGCCATGATGCTGTGCCTCTGGTGCCGCTCTCGATACCTGGCCAAGCCTGGCAGCATGCCGGGCCAGTGACTCAGTTCGGCAAGGCTTCAAGTATTTTCCCGAACCTTGACGACCACATGATAGCGGCGGTTATCGCAGACCTGTAGCTCGGTTGAGTTGTGCGGCGTCGCCAAAAAGCTTACTGCGTAGTAGGCTAAGGCATTGGAAATGCAAAGGGGCTCATCTGCGCACTTGAAACGGTGGCAACCCCCGAATCGCTCTCGATGATCTTTAACACGCTACACATGGCACATGTGTGCATGTAAGCATGATGGACCGAAAGAACTAGGTCCTGCAGCTTTGAGTCGTCCTCTAGACGTTTGACTTTCAGGCCAATACTTTCACATTGATCGATGTGAATGTGTCGCGCATGCGTTTTATGCTCGTCGTGATTTGAAAGTGATGCTACAACCTTACTGGATTTTTCTTCACACTCTGGGTCATTAAAAAACATGCCCGACTTTAACCATCCGCCAACGATTTCCTTGGACATTACAGTTGCACGGTGACAGGAGTCAAGGAAGGTCGGATGATATTTTCCGATAATAACCTGCCAAAGCTGAACACAAGCAGGATCTCTTTTAATTTCATCCAAGGCCCGGTTGAATTCATCTAAGACGGCCGGCATTGATATGCCGCCAATCTGCGGATCGAAAGGTCCGAGACTCGATTGTTTACCAAGGATGACTTCCTTGGTACTGCACGCGATCATCGTCCCTGCAGACATTGCGAGTTGCGGAACCACCGCACGTATATCGATACCGAACATTGATCGCAAATAGGCCACCAATGACTCAGTAGCTGCTATATCCCCGCCAGGAGTATGCAGCAACAAATCAAGGCCCTTTGTGCGATCCATTTTGTGGATCGCAGTCATGAAACCAGTTTTATCCTCATCGCCGATTGCCAATCCCCTAGCATTCGGGTCTACGCTCACGTTCAGCCACCCCGAATAGTACGCAATCGTATTACGACCGGTGTATTCCGCTAACGCCTTGAGGTATTTTCGCCGAACGAAATCGAGAGCGTCGGAGCTGCCCTGAGCTTGGAGGCCCTGAATTTCAACGAGAATTTCAGACCAATTCGGCATCTGCTTTAAATTTTTGTGCCGTTGGAGTAGGTCACTCGGACATTGTTATTTGTCAGGGAAAAAATCTTGAAAGGCATCGCTGAGGGCGCGGCTTCGACCTTTACAGCGTCGCCATTCGCCACGAAGTGGCGTTCGTAAAATTCAGCATATGAAGTTGTCGGCGCAGCTTCATGTACAGTCGCCTTTGTTGAATCACTCATTGTCGTCTCACCAAGGATGTCTGCTGTTTCCCACTATTCGTTTGTGCCCGTTTTCGGCTTAGTAGTTTTCAAGTAGGATTGGCATGAATCCTGCTGTGTTGCCGCAAAATTGTCAACGGGATTTCATCATTATATACGGTGTAATTTCACATTTTTTGCATTTATAGCAACAATATCGTTGGGATCGACGCCGAAATACGACATCTTCGTAGTAAATATTTCAAAATAGATAGGGAGTAGTTCACGTAGGTTGCCGCTAGAAACAATTGGCAGAATTGGCTTACCTGCGTTCAAAACGCCCATCCCCACTGGTTGCATGAAAGCTGCCGCCCCGACACCTTGCAAATTTGCCGGCCGCGCACAGGCATGAATGAGTCATCGATTCGATGGATGCCGTCGAACAGCGACGGCTGACGCTTGACCGTTTCAGCGGCCCAAGACACACGCGTTCGGAGCGTGCCTTCATGGATCACAAGGTAGGCACACACCTCCCGCCGATCATTCTTGAAATGGACGAACACCTGGACATAGGCCGAAGCTTGCGAGTAACTTCGAGCGAGTAAGGCTTCGTCATTGATCGCTGATTCACGCAATACCAGCAAAACCAATGGGTCGCTGGCCGCGCTTGCCGGTAGACGGTCGACTAGCCTGGAAACGCTTTCCTCTTGATTGTCAACCTGCTGATCGATGCGGACTGCCCCTCGCATCTTCCAGTCACCCCGGTCAACGTTGCGGACGTGAAGCGTCCCCATGATCAGATTGGTGTCTTCCTGATTCGAGAAGTCGACTTCACGCCCGCGCCTTTCGCCGATCTCATGGGCCAATATCCACGCGTCATTGTGCAGATCGTCGACTGATACTTCGTTTTTTGTGGCGCGAGAGATGCGCCGGAAGCTGTTGGCCATCGCCTTCAAGAAGGCCTGGAAGAGTCCGAACATACGTAGCGGGAAAAATTCGACGGGCAACAGTATCAGAACATGGGGACACACGACACTGTCAAAAATTACAGGGGCTTTTGCTTGGCGCGAAAGGCGCAAATCTGAGGTAGACTTCCCGCTCCCTGAGATCATCCCCTGATGATTTCTTTGCCCGGCCCAGTGCCGGGCATTTTTCTTCGTCGCTCTGTCACATATTGGTATTATTGCGGGCGGGCGGCTCGAGTCGAACCTGCCCCTACAGGTGCCAGGCGATGTCGAATCAGGTTTTCAGTACACAGCTAAGTACACAAATTTGATTGACGTCGTTGAACCCCGCACCGAATATGCTTTTCCGGATGCTTACTAGCTTATGTATTGATACGGCGACTGCCGTGAATGCGCTTCCCTGTGCGGCGCACCTGATCCCAGGTGAACCAGGTACCACAATCTGTATTGACTGAAATTCCAAGATGACAACCAAGATTGCTCTAACCCGCGTCACATTGGCCGACGCCCCCGCCCTCATCGCCGCCAACAAGGAAAGCCAGGAACACCACCTGCCCTGGGTTACGTCCTTCACCGACCAAGCCGGCTTCGATGCCTGGTTCCAGCGTGGCATCACCGGCCCCAATGCGAGCCTGATTGCGCGCGCCGGTGATGGCGGCATAGTCGGGGTGGTCAACGTCAGCGAAATCGCCATGGGCGCGTTCCAGAGCGCTTACCTGGGCTATTACGGCATGGTGCGCTATGCACGGCAGGGCTTGATGACCGAAGCGCTGCGGCAAGCGATTGCCTTCGCCTTCACCGACCTCGGATTGCACCGCGTGGAAGCCAATATCCAGCCCGGCAACCTCGGCTCGATTGCGCTGGTGAAAAAGCTCGGCTTCAAGCAGGAAGGGTTTTCGGAGCGCTACCTGAAGATAGGCGGCCAGTGGCGCGACCATGAACGCTGGGCCTTGCTTTCGGACGCATAAACTGGACGCAGAATCGGGACGCATAAATGGGACGCATAAATGGGACGCAGAATCGGGACACACAATCGCGCGGCAATCTTGCCGCAACATTTCTTTCCCGCCACGCCCGTCAAAAAAGCAGCACGCGCCGTGAACTCCCGGCGGCGTGGCTTGCCTATCCCAATGTGAGCAGCCGGTATCCGCCGGCTGCGCCAGCATTCCACCATTGCGAGAGGCAATCCATGAACATGAACCCCAACCATCCCCCGATTGCCGAAACGGCGCAAGCGCCCGAGATTTTCGCTTCCTACCTGGCAGGGGCTTCGCTTGATGCACCCAATATCCACCTGACCTTCGTCAGCAACCGCGTCGATCATTCCACCGTGCCGCCGACCATGAGCAACGTGGTGTGTGAGCGGTTGGTGATCTCGGTGCCGGCCGCCATGCACATGGTGGAATTCCTGCAGAAGTTCCTGGCCAATGCGCAGCTGGGTGAGATGGCGAAGCCGGAAGGCGCCCCGATCCAGTAGCGCTTGCGCATTCGCGGCCGCCGTTCCACAATGCCGGGGAGACTGCGCCAGGATGGCGCGCACCGCAGATAAAGGAAGAGGCCACAAGATGATCGGATACGTCACCGTCGGTACCAACGACATGCCGCGCGCGGCAGCATTTTACGACGCGCTGTTCGCTGCCATCGGCGCGTCGCGCATGATGGAAATGGAGCGTTATATTGCCTGGGGCACGGCGCAGGACAAGCCGGGCTTCAGCATCTGCAAACCGTTCGATGGCCAGCCTGCAACGGTAGGCAATGGCGTGATGGTTGCCTTCGGTGTCGACGCGCCGGCCACGGTGGAGGCCCTGTACAACAAGGCGATGGAATTGGGTGCGACCGACGAAGGTGCGCCGGGCGAACGCGGTGTAGGCTATTACGCCGCTTACTTCCGTGACCTGGACGGGAACAAGCTTTCTTTCTTTTGCGGCGACTGATCAGCGAAATACCGCGCACCAAGCCCCAAGCCCCAAGCCCGCGTTTGCGGGCTTTTTTATTGCCCTTTTGAAACAAAACCCCGCATTTTGCTGTTCAACCCGGCTTTTTTGCCGATCCGTCAGGCCCAAACGCCAAAAACCCTGCTTTTCGCCACGCTCCATTCCGGCTTTTTTACGTTCTGCGCCGCGTTTTGTGCGCCTTGTCGCATACGCGTGGCGCTTGCCGGGACCCTCACCTAAAGTGACCATACCGAAACAAAACACACGAAAGGAAACATCATGAACACCACACGTTTTATCGAAGCCACGACCTTCATCTCCATCGGCGCCCTGTGTGCAGCCGCCATTCTCACACTGAGCCTGCCGGCCCGGCATGCAGCAGCAAATGAAGTGGCACAAGCCCGCACCGAAACGGTCACCATCGTCGCCAAGCGCATGACGGCTGCTGAAAAGAGCGAAGTGCTGAAGGCCCATCGCGCCACGATCTAAGCCACACCAACCGACACATTGAAAGGAAACATCATGAACACCATTCGCCATATCGAAAGCGCCACCCTGATTGCCATTGGCGCCCTGTGTGCAGCAGCCGTGTTGTCGCTGACCGCCAATGCCATCCCGGCGCACCATGCCACGGCGTCCAACCTGCCTACGGTAACCATCGTCGCCAAGCACATGAGCGCTGCGGAAAAGGCTGCCTTCCGCGCCGAAATGAACAACGGCCACACCATGCTCTGATGCACGCCATGACGACCACCGTCACCGCGGCCGCCGATGCGGCAAACCACGAGGCCGGCGCAGCATGCGCAAGGCAACTCCCGCCGGGCAGGGCGTTTCCAGAGGGATGGAGCGCCGGCTGATTGATCCGGCTTCCATCCCTCTGGAAATGCGCGTTCCCCCAGGCGCAACCAGACTGACGGCACTGCTGACGCGGTGCCGTTTGCATTTTGGTGATTCGAACTATTTTCAGACCCGCCGCACGCCAGGAACGCCTCTCCCGCAAGGCGAGAGAGGGGCAGGGGAGAGGGTAGTCGCGCGTTGACTCGCATTGCACTGATCAACCTGGCAATGCTTTCAACTGAGTAACAAAAGCAGAGCCAGATCGCGGGCACCCTCTCCCCCACCCCTCTCCCGCCGGGCGGGAGAGGGGACTTGAACGCACTATGCTTCAAATCCCCCGATTTCAACGCCTACCCCCCGGTTTTTGCATTCTGTCGCATTTCGCTGGAAGCCAATGAGGGCGTGCCCTACAGTGTCATCAAGCCGTACTCATCACGTTTCACGACAGCAAGCGGCGCAACTGGTAGAGGAGCACAGACATGACCCGATTCGAATACATTGCCGCCCTGCGCAGCGCCCTGGAGGGTTTGCCGCCCGACGTGATCGAGCGCACCGTGGCCGCTTGCGAACAGCGCATCCATGACGCCAGCGCTGCCGGCCAAAGCGAAGACGACATCCTGGCCAGCCTGGAAGATCCGCACAAGGTCGCCGCCGACCTGCACGCCGCACATGCACCGAAACTGCCGGCCGTGGTAACTGCGCCCCAGGCACACACGACAACGCCCGCACGCGGCCCGGCCAGTGCGCTGCGCACGTTTTTCTCGCTGATCGGCTTGATGGTATTCAACCTGTTCCTGATCGGCCCTGCCATTGCCTATGCCGGCTTGCTGATCGCTGCCTTTGCCATTTCGCTGACCTGCTACCTGGGCGGCGTTGCCGTCACCGGCGCCAGTTTGACCGGCATCAACCAGGTGTCGCTGGCGGGGCCGCTCAAGCACGTCTCCTTCGACGAGCCCGATGAAGTCGCCGACATGCGTCACCACGATGGCCGCACCCGCGTCAACATCGGGGAGGCCGGTGTGCACGTCGAAACCGGCAGCACACGCGTACATGTTGTGCCGGCATCGCTTGCCGTAACGCAGGCAAGCACAATGCCGGCTTCGGCTACGGATGCCGCATCCAAAACCGGCACCGGTGACGACACCGTGGTCGATATCGGCCCGAAAGGCGTGGTGGTGAAGGATGATGGCGGGCGCGATGTCTTCGTCGACGATGACGACGACAACGCCGACGTGGACATGCCGGGCGTGCATTTCCATAAACGCGGTGTCGATTTCGATCACAACATCGTGTCGCTCGGCACGGACTTCATCAGCGAATCGCAACCGGTACAGGTGGGCGTGGGGATCGGCATCATCTTCGCCGGCATCATCAGCTTCCTTCTGTGCCTGGCCATCCTGCGCTACACCTTGCTGGGCGTGGTGAAACTCGCACAACTCGAACTAGGCGTACTGCGCGGCGCCTGAATCCGCACAACAACAAACTCCTACGGAGGCAAGCATGCGTATCTTGATCAAAATCGGCGCGGGCATGATGCTCTTGGCCATCATTCTCGTTGCACTCACGGCCGCCACATTGCGTGCCCATGCGGCAAATGACTTCGTCACAAACCTGCCCGGCAGCCATGCCTTGAAAACCGAAACCCGTACTGTGGATGGCAACATCACCGTCATCAGCGCCAACGGCCCGGTTGACCTGGTGATGAAGCAGGGCGCCACACCGTCCATGCAGGTTGTTGCCGAGGAACGCCTGCTGCCGCGCATCAAGACCACACAGCAGGGCAATGAATTGAAGATCGACTTCCAGGACGCGATCTTCCACAGCAACCATCCGATGCGCATCGAACTGACTCTGCCCAAGCTGGAACAACTCTCGCTGCACGGCAGCGGCGACGCCCGCGTCAACGGCTTTTCCGGCGACAAGCTGGTGCTGACCCTGCGCGGTTCGGGCGACATGCTCTTCGATGGCAACTATCAGCACGTTACGGCCAGCACCATGGGTTCGGGCGACCTCGACCTGAGCGCCGGCACCGGCAGCGACGCCGACCTCTCCATCCTCGGCTCCGGCGCCATCACCGCAAGCGGCCAGAACAAGGCAACTGCGGTGCACGTCATGGGTTCGGGCGACATCAACGCGGAAAACCTGCGCAGCGACGAATTGAAGCTCGATTCGATGGGTTCCGGCGATAGCGCCGTGTATGCTGCCAAGTCGGTCGTGGTCAACCTGCACGGCAGCGGCGACGTCAGCGTGCACGGCAACCCGGTGCACCGCGAAGTGAACAAGGCGGGTTCGGGCGAAGTCAGCTGGGATTGAGGCCCGGCATTTCGGAATCGAGCAGATCGGGCAGGTCAGGCAGGTTAGGCAAGGGGGGCGGCAGGGGCGACGACGAGGAAGACGGCGCCCCTGCCCGATCCAGCACATGCGCCTGGGCCAGCGCCTCCAGTGCTTCCGGCTCAAGCTGGCGCAGCAAGTCTTGCATGTCGAGGTCAAGCTGCTCCACCAGCGGTTGCAACACCCGGTCGCGCGCACCACGGCGCAGCGACATTTCAATTTCCCCGGCCAGGCCTTGCACGAAAGAGGCACCGATCAGGCCGGCCGACCCCTTCAAGGTATGCGCCACCCGCTCGGCCACGATACGGTCGCCTTCTTCCAGCGCAGCACGCAGCTTTTCCACCATGCGGCCCTGGTCGTTGCGGAAATGCCCCAGCATCTGCAGATAGAGCTTCGCATTACCCAAGGCGCGCCGTATGCCGCCTTCCACATCGACCCCTTCCAGCGCCAGTTCCCCCGGCGCCACCTGCAACGCGGCCAGGCTGCGCGCCGCTTCGGCCAAGGCACTGCCGCGCCCTTGCGCCGGGCACCAGTGCTCGATGGCATGGAACAATTCGTCCGGGTCGATCGGTTTGGCCATGTGGTCGTTCATGCCGGCGGCAAAGCAGCGTGCACGGTCAGCGGTGCTGGCGTGCGCGGTCATGGCCACGATGGGCAGCGCATCGAAGCGGCGGTCGCCGCGGATCATGCGCGTGGCTTCAATGCCATCCATCTCGGGCATCTGCAGGTCCATCAGCACCAGGTCATAGCGGTTCGGTGCGGCCGTCAGCATTTCGACGGCGATCCTGCCATTGGCTGCCACTTCGGCCTTGATCCCGGCGGCCTGCATCAATTCGATTGCCAATTGCTGGTTCAATAAATTGTCTTCGACCAGCAGCACGGACAAGTCGTCGAAATTCGGTGCCGCCGCCGGTGGCGGGGCGGGGCGGCGCGTGCCGTCTTCAAACAGTTCGACCAGCAGGTCGGTCAGCATGGCCGCCGTGACCGGCTTCATCAGGAAGCCGTCGGCTTGCGCGCTTTCCATGCGCAGGCGGTCTTCTTCGCTGGTGTGGGTGCCGATCAAGACCAGGCGCGGTGGGGCCTTCAGGGTCGTGTCGCGCCGCAGTGCCGAGATCAGTTCCACACCGTCGAAATTGGGCATGTGCCAGTCTGTGAACACGGCGGCATAGGGCCGCTCGGCATCGGCGGCGCGGATCGCGTCGAGCGCGGCATGGCCACCGGCCACCAGGTCGACTTCGAGCGGGTGCTGTTCCATGCCTTCGCCAAGCACCACGCGTTCCAGCGGATTGTCGTCCACGATGAGGATGCGCTTGCCATGCAGCGCCTGCGGTATCGAGCGCGCCGGTTGCGCCGTTTCGGGCACGCCGAACACCGCCGTGAAGTACACCGCCGAACCGACCCTGGGTTCGCTCTCGATCCAGATCGCACCGCCCATCAATTCGACCAGGCGCTTGGAAATGATCAGGCCCAGCCCGGTGCCGCCGTATTTGCGCGCGGTCGATTCATCGGCCTGGCTATAGGCGCGGAACAATCTGGCCGATTGTTCCGCCGTCAGGCCGATGCCGGTGTCGCACACCAGGAAGCGCAGCTTGAGCGTGCCGTCTTCCGCGTCCATGGGACGGCACGATACATAGATCTCGCCGCGCTCGGTGAACTTGATCGCATTCGACACCAGGTTGATCAGGATCTGGCCCAGGCGCAGCGGGTCACCCACGAGGTAGCGCGGGATGTCGGGCGAGCAATGGATGATGTATTCGAGCTTCTTGGCATGCGCCCGCGCACTGGTGACCGTGGCCACGTTGTCGAGCACGTTTTCCAGGTTGAATTCGACCTGTTCCAGCTCCACCCGGTCAGCCTCGATCTTGGAGAAGTCGAGAATGCCGTTGATGATGCCTAACAGCGATATGCCGGCGGTATGGATCTTGTCGACGTAGTCGCGCTGCTTGGGGTTGAGTTCGGTGCGCAGCGCCAGGTGGGCCATGCCGATGATGGCATTCATCGGCGTGCGCAATTCATGGCTCATGTTGGCCAGGAACAGGGTCTTGGCCTGGCTGGTTTCCTCGGCATGGGCACGCGCCGTTTCGGCCTGGCGCAATTCGCTTTGCACATGCAGGTTTTGCACGCGCACGCGCACTGCCTGGCTCTGGGCGCGCGCATAGAAGGCCTGGCAGCGTTTTTGCTCGAGGAAGGCGGCTTCCCAGTCGCCGCGTTCGGCGTGGATTTCCGCCAGTTCCTGGCTGGCACGCACGGGCAGGAACACGTAGCCGAATTCGCCGATCCCTTCGACGGCGCGGTTGAGGCAATCGAGCGCTTCGTCGATACGCCCGCGCCGGTGGTGCAGATGGCCCGCCACCCACCAGCAGTAGGGTTTGAGCTGCTTTTCCTCGAAGCGGCCGAGGAAGCCCATGGCCTTGCCCGACAGGGCTTCGGCTTCATCGAGCTGCCCGTGCAAGGCCAGCGTGTAAGCGGCTACGGACAGGCAAAAGGTGCGGTTGGCCAGGTCGGTCTGGGTCTCTTCGCGGCCCGCATGCACCTGGTCGGCAATGGCGGCATAGGCGTCGTCGTAGCGCTCCATCGAGAGATAGGCCAGCGCCAGCACGGTCGAAGAAAAACCGACCAGCCAGCGCTCGGTGCCGTCACGCGCGAGCCGCACCGATTCGATCAGCATGGCTTCGGCGTCTTCGGCATTGCCGCTGACGTAGAACATCTCGCCGATGTTGGCCATGATGTGGGCCATGCGCGCCGTCAGGCCCAGGCTGCGGGCGGCGTCGAGCGCACTGTAGTAATGCCGGATCGCTTCGTCGATGTGGCCGTATTCCTGCGCCACGATGCCCAAGAGGTTCAAGCCGAGCACGGTTTCACGCGTCGCCTCCACCATCAGCGGCAACAGCCGTTCACGCCCGAATTCATAGGCCTCGCGTGCGCGGCCACGGCTGCGCCAGATCACGATGATGCCGAACAGGCATAGCGCCAGGTTGCTTTCGTGCTCTTCATCACGCTCGTCTTCGTCCGCCTCGTCCAAGGCGCCAAGGATGCGTTCGAATTGCGCCAGGGCGGCATCGAGGTCGGCACGGTAAAAGTCGGCGAACGCCAGGCCCAGGTGGGCCAGCGTGCCCATTGCGGCATGCTCCATCGCTTCGGCCTGCTGCAGCAAGCCAAGCATGGCAGCACGCCCGCGCGCGGGGTCGTCGCGCATCAGGTCGAGTGCTTCGTGGCAGCGTTCGCGCCAGTCGAAATCGGGTTCGAGGCTCATTGTGGCATTACGATACCACGCGCTGGCTGAAATCCTAGCGGGTCGTAAATTGCCAGTTGCGGGCGACTTGGACGCCGTCAACCCGGCCCACGAATTGCACTTCGTAAGTCGTGGCCGGCTGCAGCACGTCGAGCGGAATGATGGCGGCGGCCGAGGTTGGCGTGTTGGCGTCTACCGCCGCTGTAAGCAATTGCACTGCCAGCGGCGCACCGCCTTTGGCATGCAGGGAGAAGCGCTGCACCTGCAGCGAAGACAGCAGGTCGGCATGCACACTGACGGGGTAGCCAACGTCGTGCCGGCCCGGCACGGGCTCGGGCTTTTCACCGTCGTTGTGAAACAGCGTCGGCACTTCGGTCTGGGCGCTGGCGGGGTAGGTGATGAAGTGCTCGGCACCGAGCCCCTGGTCCAGGCCGTCGGCCGTGGTGTCGGCCGTGAACCAGGTTTCACCGTTGCCGACGACGGCGGCGGCGCCTGCTTGCTTGGACATGGGCTCAAGCACCACGAAGCGGTGGTAGATGGCCGCCACCAGTTCATCTGCTGCATTGAAACCGGAATTGCTGCCGGTGGCGGCAATCACTTCGCCGAAGGCGTGGCCGTTGTTGGCGAAGCCGTAACCCGATGCGACAAGGCGGTCGGCCAGCGTGGCACCGGTGAAACCCGGTTTGCCCGGCGTCTGCACGTGGCTCACGATGTCGTTCAATTCGAGGTAGGACGCCTGGCCCAACGCAGCATGGTCCAGCCGCACGTTGCGCGCCAGGGGGCCAAGGCCTGCCTGGCGGCGGCGGAAGTTGAGCCAGTTCAAGCCATCGGTGGCTGCGTCACCCGTTTTGCGCGGCTGGTCGGCGCGGTTGGCATCATCGGACCGTACTGCGGCGGCCCTGCTCGACGAATCAGGCACATAGGCATCGGCCGGCGCGCCGCCGCAGGCAGCCAGCAGCAACAGCAGCAATCCTGCTGCTGCATTTGCCGACGAGGCTATTCGCCATTTGCGAGAATTGCGCATGAGACAGTCCTTCTTGATCGAGTCGCAACCTTAAAATGCCATGAAGGCACGCGTCATGAATATTACATTCAGTTGCAATCGTGAAGGAACCGTACGCGACATTAACTTTGGTTAACGTTTCTGAAACACACCGGCAGTGCGGTTCTTTTGCACGTTATCCCAGCTGAAAACCTGTCCATTCATTGCGACGTACACGCCTGGCGGCAACAATTGCGCAGCGGCACAGGCAAAACCGAAATTGAACAAGGCGTCGGAATTGTCGATCTCGTAAGGAATCATTGCACCGGTCAGCACGACCACCTTGTTCAACCCGGCGTTGCCCAGTATTTCCGCCGTTTCGCGCATGGTGTCGGTGCCGTGGATGATGATGACGCCGGCTTCCGCCGCCTTGCTGCAAGCGCCGAGGATGCGTTCGCGGTCTGCGTCCTGCATGTCGAGCGAGTCGAGGAAGGGAAGCTCTTCCAGGACGGTCGGCACCGTGATGCGCGAGCGCTGGATCACGTCGGTCAGGTGGCCGGCACCGAAGCTGAGCTTGCCGGCGATCTCATCGTAATGCTTGTCGAAGGTGCCGCCGGAGGCGATAACGCGCAGAGTCATGGGTGTCCTTTAAAAAATATGTTTGTTGCTGCCTGCTGCACGATGGATTGCTCGATGGCAGCAGGCAAAATCTTGAAATTCATCATAGTGTAGCGGGCGCTGTCCCGCAATCAGACCGAGCATCGGCTTCAGGCGTCCCCATCATCAGCCAGGGTCTCGGCACAGCGCGACAGCATGTCTGCAAATTGTCCGGTATTTTTCGCGCCTACGGCATCGATCAGCAATTGTTCGATTTCCTGGACCAGCGCACGTGCCTGGTTCAGAACCCGGCGGCCGCGCTCGGTCAGTTCGCTGCGCAGGATGCGGCCGTGATCGGGATGCGCCGTGCGCTTCAACAGGCCGGCGCGTTCGAGATTGCTCAAGATACTTTGCATGGTTTGCGGCGTGACAAAAGCGGTGCGCGCGAGTTCGGCGTTGGAAATCCCGGCCTCAAGCTCCACCGCCGCGATGACGGCGTATTGCGGCGCGGTCAAGCCTAGCGGGCGCAAGGCGTCGTCGACGCGCGTGCGGAAGGCATGTTGCGCCCGCTTCAGGAAATATCCCAGGCTTGGCCGCGTGCGTGCGGAAAGGTCGGCGCTTGACATATAAGGTTCCTGATATACAATGTAAGGGTGCTGATACTTTCATCATTATGCATTGCAGAAAGGCCGCCATCAATACGGTTCATGCCCCGCATGCATGTTCAATTCCATTTTCCCCACAAGCTGTCCGGCTTGCACTGAAGGAAGGCTTTCATGATCGTCGTACATCATCTCGGTATTTCCCAGTCGGAGCGCATTGTCTGGCTCTGCGAAGAGCTTGGTCTCGCCTATGAACTCAAACGCTACCCGCGTGACCCCTTCACGCGCCTGGCTCCACCTGAATACAGCGCGCTGACGCCATTTGGCACCGCACCCGTCATCGGCGACGGCGACATGATGCTGGGCGAGTCTGCCGCCATCGTCGATTACCTCATCAACGTGCATGGTGGCGGGCGGCTTGCCTTGCGGCCCGGCGACCCCGACTACCCGCACTACCTGTTCTGGTTCCACTTCGCCAACGGTTCACTGATGCCGGCCGCCATGACCGACATGATGCTGGGCCGCCTGGACAACCCGAACAATCTTTACGCCTCGCTGCGGCGCCGGCTCGACCGCGCCTATGCGCAAATCGAAAGCCGGCTGGGCGAAACACCTTACCTTGCCGGCGCAGAATTTACCGCGGCCGACATCCTGGCGCTGTTTCCGCTGTCGACCTTCCGCTTCTTCGCGCCACGCGACCTGGCGCCATACCCGAACATCCGCGCCTACCTGCAGCGCATTGCCGCCCGCCCGGCCCACCAGAGAGCCATGGCCAGGGCGGAGCCGGAATTCCGTCCACCAATGGCTTGAGCAGCTTTGCGGATTCATCAGGCGAAGCCTGTCCCGCGGGGCCCGTAAGCCGCTTGGCCAGCAATAAAACGGAGGGGTATAACCGAAGGCGCCAAGGGTGCTGCGGGCGCCTCCCTTGGTTTCAAATGAACCAGGGGTTCACTTCAAAGTCATGCACGTTATCGTAGGCGCCGTTACTCTGGCGGCGCCGCACCGGTGGCTTGGCTGCAGCGCTGACCTTGAGGCGGTCCAGCGAAAACTGGCGCAATTGCATGAACACGCTCTGGTTGATGGCCATGGTGGCTTGCGAAACCAGCAGGTCGATATCATGCTGGCGCTGGTCGCGCTCTTCCAGTTTGGCGGTCGATGCGGGGCGCGTATTGTGCGGCTGATTGGCCACCACGCAACGGAACACATCTTCCAGCGTCACGGCAGACGGCGAGCAAGCCAGTGCCCAGCTGCCGCGCACGTCCTTGTCGGGTTTGGTGAGCATGGAACGCCACAGCATGCCGCACAGCTTCGACAATTCCTTGGTCGGTTGGCCGGTATAGCTTTCGAGCTGGGCCATCGACAGCGAACGCGGCGCGGAAGACACCAGCGCGCCGAGGATCTCTGTCGTCAGGCGGAAGCGCTCGTGCAATGCGCCGTTGCCCAGAATGTAATCGTCTACCGCAATCACGAAGTTTCCTTGCGTAACCACAAAATTGAGTGGCAGGTATTATCGCCGAGTCTGCCAGTGCCAATAGGCAAGGGTGGAGAAAATGCGACAATTTTTTGTCATGAATTTGTAACATGACCCCATAAGCAAGGCAGATCGTAGAATAACGCAGTGCAACAATGCCAATGCCGTGTGCGCATCGGGTTATGTTCATCTTGCATAATGTTGCTGTGCGTTAATTTTCAAGGCGGCCTGTTATTCCTTGGCGCCGTGGCGGCCCATCCCTGCCGCGAAGCGGGCCGCGCCGCCCAGGCCTTCTTCGAACACGATCCGGTAGCCGGCTGCGCCTTCACGGCGCAAGGCCTCATCGAGCGGTAAATCCCATTGGCCGTAGGCCGAAGCGCGGTCGACCAGCATGCAGGCTTGGGGCAGGGCGGCCAGCTCATGCGCCAGTCGTTCTGCCGCCGCGCGCACCTGGCCTGCCGGCACCACGCGATTGACCAGCCCCATCTGCAAGGCTTCAACGGCGTCAACCGCACGCCCGGTCAGGATCATGTCGAGCGCGCGCCCCATGCCGACAATGCGCGGCAAACGCACAGTGCCGCCATCGATCAGGGGCACGCCCCAGCGCCGGCAAAACACGCCGAACACCGCCCCTTCCTCGGCTACGCGCATGTCTGCCAAGAGCGCCAATTCCAGACCGCCCGCCACGGCATGGCCCTGGACGGCGGCAATCAGGGGCTTGGACAAGGCCATGCGCGTGGGGCCCATCGGCCCGGCTCCGCTACCGTCCGTGGTCAAGGTATTGCGCGTGGCGGGGTCATGCATTGCCTGCAGGTCGGCGCCGCCGCAAAACGCGCTGCCGGTTCCGCATAGCACGGCGACGCGCAAGGCATCGTCGTTCTCGAAGCGCTGAAATGCCGCGAACAACGCCGCCGCTGTCGGGCCGTCGACTGCGTTGCGCCGCTCGGGACGGTTGAGCACGATGGTGCAGACTGGCCCATCTGTTTCAAACAGGACTGGATTCATGATCGCTCTTTTTGAACCGGATTTCTTAGCACCGGATCGGTTACCAGGGAATGACAATTTGCTCAGGAAATGGACTATTTATTTTCACGTGCCCACTACAGGCGATGTGTGTTTACTTGTTATGCTACTCCCATCGTAACAAGCAACACGCCAGCATGAAACCCGTCGCTCCCGGTACCGTCATCTTCCATCGCCACCGCGGTTATGGCGTGGTCACGGCCGTCAATCTGTTGACCGGGTGGATTGCCGCGCGCTTCGGAAGCGAATCGCGCACGCTGGATTTGAATCTGTCATCCGACGAAATCCAGCACGCCGACGGCGAGCCGATTCTGTTCCGCCGCCAGCCGCCGGACCGCATGCCGCATGCGCGCCTGATGGCCATGATGCGCGAGCTGCATCGTGCGGGCTATCAACGGCTCTATCTTTACAGCTGGCCCAAGCCTTCCGGTCTGCATTGGCGCTGGCAGTTGTTCACCGGCACGCGCAACTGGATGCAACGCCCCTGGCGCGAGGGCTGGTATGGCTCAGGTGCCGACTACAATTTCAATCCGGTGATGGGCTGGGGTGACGCGCCCACGGCCGGTGCGGCCGAGTTGGCCAGCAATCTCGCGGCTTTCGATCCGCAGGGCATGGCCAATGCACTGGGACGCGACGAAGACCATACCGAGTGGTTTGAGACTGCCTGCGAATTGCTGCTGCCCAACTATGCTTTCAGCTTGTCGACCGATGGCGTGGACAGCATGCAGACCGACAGCGTGCCCATCATTGCCGTGCGCCAGGGTCTTCCCGCGTATGGCGGCCCGGCCTTATCCTGGCCCCCGGGATGGCAGCGCATGTGGCGCCACACGCCGGCGGCCCAGCGCTCGCGCCTTGAAATGAATGGTTGAAGGGCAATCAACTGCGCGCCGCCAGGGCTTCCTTATTGAGAATGCCCGCTGGTTTGCCTGCCGCAAAGCTCAGTACATTCTCGAACGCCGCCCGAAAATACAATTCGTAGCTATCGTTTTCCACATAGCCCAGGTGCGGTGTTGCCAGCACGTTGGGCATGCGCAAGTAAGGCGAATCCGGCGCCAGCGGTTCGCTCTCGAATACATCCAGCCCCGCAAAGCCCGGCCTGCCGGCCTGTAGCGCTTCCAGCAGGGCACCTGGCGCAACCAGTTCGGCCCGGCTGGTGTTGACGATCAAGGCATCGGGCTTCATCAAGCCCAGGTCTTGCGCGGTGACGATGCCGCGCGTTGCATCGTTCAAACGCAAGTGCAGCGTCAGGACGTCGGCTTCGGCAAAGAAGGCCGCTCGCGAACTCGCCGCTTCCAGACCATCCTGCTGCGCCAGCGCCAGGCTCGCATCGCGCCCCCAGACCAGGACGCGCATGCCGAATGCCCGCGCATACGAAGCGACCAGGCGGCCGATCCTGCCGTAGCCCCAGATGCCCAGCGTCCGTCCCTTGAGAACCCGCCCCAGTCCGTTGAATGCAGGGTCGAGCGCCGTCGCTTGCCAGGTGCCGCGTTTCAGGTTTTCGCTATAGGCCGGCACCCGGCGCATGGCCGCCATGATCAAGGCCCAAGTCAATTCCGCCGGTGCCGTCGGATCGCCCACGCCTTCGGCAATCGCCACACCGGCCGCAGTGGCCGCCTCCACGTCGATATGCCCGCTGGCCTTGCCGGTCTGTGAAATCAACTTCAGCATTGGCAATTTGGCCAGCAGGGCTCGCTTGATCGCAGTGCGTTCGCGGATCAGCACCAGCGCTTCAAATTCGGCCAGCCGGATCGCCAGTTGCCCCAGCCCGCGCGCGGAGTTATTGAATACCTTGACCTCGTGCTGTTGTAAAAGCGCGAAGCAATCGAGCTTGCGGACTGCATCTTGGTAGTCGTCGAGAATGGCGATTTTCATGGTTGTTAGGCGAATTTTGCTTAATTAGTGGCAAGTTTTTAATATTTTCGTAATAAATATACAGTCTGGCAATCGATAAAAATAACCTACTACATTACTCCAGCTTATTTACTACATTTTTTCCCGGAATTGGCTCAGAATGACAGGGCGCGGGTGTACAATCGCGCACTCTTTTCTTGAAAAGAGCCTGGCTTAAAGTGGTCTTAAACAGAGGGAAAGTTGGGCCTATCGACCACTTTGAAACAGGCTTTTCGCCCTTGTTGGCGGCGTACTACATATGCCACTACATTTTGGGCGGAGCGGGCGTTCGCGACCGCTTTCGACATGACCGCCGTATCGCTTTTGATCAGCTGACGACGATCCTGCCGTGCCGTGTTTTTCGGAAGTGCCAGAAATCGTAGCGAGCGGGCCAAGGTCGGTCCGAGAAGCGCACCCGTGCGAATGCACGGTGAGCATCGCAGGGCCGAGATTGGGCCGCGCAGTAGATTTACGGCATTTCCAATGAATCTTATTGGCATTGGAGGTATTTATGAATCAACCCGTCATGGGCGGTGTGCCCACGCTTAGCGCACCGAGTTACGTCAAGCAGCAGAAACTGATCAGTTGGGTGGCCGAAATCGCCACCCTCACCAAGCCGGACCGCATCCATTGGTGCGACGGCTCCCAGGCCGAATACGACCGCCTGTGCGCCGATATGGTCGCCGCCGGCACCATGACGAAGTTGAACGACGCCCTCCGCCCCAACAGCTACCTGGCCTGCTCCGACCCGTCCGACGTGGCTCGCGTTGAAGACCGCACCTTCATCTGTTCCGAACATCCCGACGGCGCCGGCCCGACCAACAACTGGATGGCGCCCAACGAAATGCGCAATACGCTGCATGGCCTGTTCGACGGCTGCATGCGCGGCCGCACCATGTATGTGGTGCCGTTTTCGATGGGCCCGCTGGGCTCGCCCATTGCCCACATCGGCGTGGAATTGTCCGACTCGCCCTACGTCGCCGTGAACATGCGCATCATGACTCGCATGGGCAAAGCCGTCTATGACGTGCTCGGCGCCGACGGCGAATTCGTGCCCTGCGTGCACACCGTGGGCGCACCGCTGGCAGCCGGCCAAAAGGATGTGGCCTGGCCGTGCAACCCGACCAAGTACATCGTGCATTACCCCGAGACACGCGAGATCTGGTCTTTCGGCTCCGGCTATGGCGGCAATGCCTTGCTGGGCAAGAAGTGCTTTGCGCTGCGCATCGCATCCAACATGGGGCGCGACCAGGGCTGGCTGGCTGAACACATGCTGATCCTGGGCGTGGAGTCGCCCAAGGGTGACAAGCATTATGTCGCCGCAGCTTTCCCTTCGGCCTGCGGCAAGACCAACTTCGCCATGCTGATCCCGCCCAAGACCTTCGACGGCTGGAAGATCACCACCATCGGCGACGACATCGCCTGGATCAAGCCCGGCCTTGACGGCCGCCTGTACGCGATCAACCCTGAAGCCGGCTACTTCGGCGTGGCCCCGGGCACGAACGACAAGACCAACCACAATTGCATGGCATCACTGGCCGCCAACACCATCTTCACCAATGTCGCGCTGACTGACGATGGCGACGTCTGGTGGGAAGGCATGACCAAGGAAGCCCCGGCCCATTTGATCGACTGGCAGGGCAAGGATTGGACACCGGAAATTGCCAAGGAAACCGGCCGCAAGGCTGCCCACCCGAATGCGCGCTTCACCGTCGCCGCCACGCAAAACCCTGTCATCGACTCTGCCTGGGACGACGCCGCCGGTGTGCCGCTGTCAGCCTTCATTTTCGGCGGCCGCCGCTCGACCACCGTGCCGCTGGTGACTGAAGCGCGCGACTGGGTCGAAGGCGTCTACATGGCTGCGACCATGGGTTCCGAAACCACGGCCGCCGCGGCCGGCCAGATGGGCATCGTGCGGCGCGACCCGTTCGCCATGCTGCCCTTCATCGGCTACCACATGAGCGACTATTTCCAGCACTGGCTCGACATGGGCGAAAAAATCGCCGCCAGCGGCGCCAAGCAGCCCAAGATCTATTGCGTCAACTGGTTCCGCACCGACGAACACGGCAAGTTTGTCTGGCCCGGCTTCGGCGACAACATGCGCGTGCTGAAGTGGATGCTGGACCGCATCGACGGCAGCGCCCATGGCGAAGAAAACATTTTCGGCACCACGCCGCGTTACCAGGACCTGAGCTGGGAAGGCCTCGACCTGTCGCAACAACAGTTCGACATGCTGACCTCGGTCGACAAGGAAGCCTGGCGCGCCGAGCTGGCGCTGCATGGTGAATTGTTCGACAAGCTGAAGCACCATTTGCCGCAGCAGTTAGCCGATACCAAGGCCAAGCTGGAGCAGCGCCTGGCTGTTTAAAGTCATTCGTGGAGTAGGCTGGGACGCGTCCCAGCTTTCTCGCCAAAGCACGAAGAATGCGCGCCTGGAGCAATCCGGCGCGCTTTTTCATTTTTTCAGGATCACAGGACGTGCGAAGCACGCCATGCTATCGTGGTGCGATCACTTGGAGAAACGATTTGAGCGCACTCATCATCGGCTTCATCGCCGGCGTGTTCGGCATGGCGTATTTTGTCTACGGCAAGCGGCAGCAGAAGCTCGCGCCCATGCTGTGCGGCGTGCTGCTGGGAATCTATCCGTGGATGACGGACAATCCCTACATTCTGGTGCTGGTCGGCGCGGCTTTACTGGCCGTGCCGTTTTTCACCGATTTCTGACTTCACCTGGTTGGCAAGGGCGTAAAAAAGTCGTCCGTGGCCAACTTCATTTCCCTGGCTTCTTCCAATTTGCGGCGATGCTCGATCCGCTTGCGCATCACGGCAGCATGCTGCTCGGCCGTCATTGGCGGGATCGTGGTCAATTCCTTCAACTGCGCGTTGTTCGAGTAATTGTTCTTGATCAATCGGCCCAAAGTTTTCGCCTCCAGCGGTAACAGGAAACTGCACAACAGCTTGACGGTGGTAATCGTCCGTGGCCTATTGTGCTCCCTTTTGATGTCTCTGGGATGACGAAATACAAAAAGACCTGAGAATGGTGTAAACGACAACATCCGGCTATAAGCCGGATGTTGTCGTACTGCTGGGGGGAGGTAAGGCTTGGCTGGTCACGTGACATGACCAGCCATGAAGACTTGCCGGCCAGATCGGCCGGCGGTGAATCAGCAGCGCGAAGCCAGTTGGCGCAGTTCGGCAGCCTGGCTGGGCTCGAATTGCTCGATGTCGCGTGCCATGCGGTTCAGCATCAACACACCTTGCAGCGTACGGCGGCTGTTGCGCTCTTCCAGCGTCAGACGCGGGCTGAACACCAGGCGCACCGCCTGGAACATGCCCAAAAGCATGGGCTTGAACATGACGAAGAAGGTTGCCAGGGCACCCAGACCAAACAAGGGACGGGCGAAGAACACAGCGGCTTGCATGGCTTGTGCCGGGTTGGCGATACTCAAAACGGAGTCAAACATGATTTTTTTCCTTTCCACTTTTCAATTTTCTCTATTGTGCATAGCAGTATAGGGATGCCCAAGATATATTTCCAATTCTTATTTCTGATAATTATCATTCACCAATCGCATATCTTGTTGCGTTTGATTATTTCGACAAGGAAATTTGAAACTGGCATCGAACTTGCATCCAGGAAAAGCGAGGGGCAGCTTTTACGCGCATTGGCGGAAAAGCGGGCAAAAAAAAGCCCGCGTAGGTGAGTACGCGGGACTAAATCCTTCCTTAGGAGGGAGGAGGAGACATTAGGGTTACTGCTACAAGACTGATATCGGTACCGTTTTAGGTTTTTCAATGGACCGGACAAAAATTTCTTTTGTCATATCTCGTCATTGCTGCATCGCAGTATATCGGGATTAGAGTTATATTCCCAATTTTTAAATCGAATATCAGTTATCATTTTTCTGTATATCAATTTACCTGAAAGCAACCAGGGGTAGCGACCATGAGTTTCCTGACCCTCGACCTGAATCTGCTGCGCGTGTTCGACTCGGTCATGACCGAGCAAAACCTGACGCGCGCCGCCAACCGGCTGGCCATGACCCAGCCGGCCGTCTCGAATGCCTTGAAGCGCCTGCGCGATGCCTTGGGCGACGAACTGCTGATGCGTACCGCCCACGGGGTCAAGCCGACGCCGCGCGCCGAAGAACTCTGGCCCGCCGTACGCCGTGCCTTGTCCGAACTCGAAGCGGCCGTGGCGCCAACCGAATTCGATATCTCCAGAGTGCAAGCCACCTTCCGCATGGCCATGGCCGACGCCACCGCCGTACTGTGGCTGCCGGCCCTGGTACGCTCGATTGAGAGCGACGCTGCCGGCGTGAACGTGCGCATGGTACCACTGACCACGCGCGAACCGCGCCCCATGCTCTTGCGTGGCGACATCGACCTCGCCATCGGTTTCTTTCCCGGCGTGGTGGCGCAACTCTCAGGCGGGCCCTATACCCCGATCCGCCACGAACGGCTCTATTCGGGCCAATACGTCTGCGTGATGCGCAAGAACCATCCGCTGGCGACACAAGAATTGACCCTCGATGCCTACTGCAATGCCAACCATCTATTGGTCAGCTTCTCCGGCCGCGCCCACGGCCTGACCGACGAAGCGCTGGCACAATTGAACCGCGAACGGCGCATCCTGTTGACCGTCAACCAGTTCTTCACCGCAGGCCGCGTAGTGGCCAGCTCCGACCTGATCACGGTGCTGCCGCGCCACCTGATCGGCTCCACCGGCATGACGGGTTCGCTGATATCGAAAGAACTGCCGTTCAAGCTGCCTGACGTCCACGTCGACATGCTCTGGCACGAACGCGATGCGCGCAGCCCGGCGCACCGCTGGCTGCGCGACCATTTGAGCAGGATGGTGGCGGACGATACATTTGCCAGGACGGCGACGCGAGCGAACCCCTGAGTCGAAGTGCCGGCAAGCCGTGGCCACGCCAATTCAGAAGCTCGTATAATCATTGCGCAACATGATTTTGCCTGCGGCCCGGCAAGCTTGATTTGCGCGGACGAAGGCGAACCGGCATAAGGCAAAGCCTTCGCCATGGCGGCGGACGCTAACATGGGAGACGCATATGGCAATAACCAGGCAAGTCATCACCTCGTTGAAACGCGATGGCACGGATCTGTTGGGCACGAAGAGCCTTGCAGTGAAGATCTTTGACGAAAGCATCGTCTCCGGTTCACTTCTGACGGTGGAAAGCAACCACTTCTGCGTGCTCAAGTCGCGCGGCGCCGTCCTGAATGTCTACGAAACCGGGCAATACACGCTCACCACGCCCGACAAGCCCATCCTCGGGTCGATTGCCCAGGGTTTCTTTGGCGGTTCGTCACCCTGGGTATTCGAAGTCATCTACGTCAACCGTTCGAAGCTGCTGGTCCGCAGCCAGGGCATTGCCACCAGCGCCGAAATGGCCGAAATGGCTTATCAGGTCGACTATTACATCCACGTCGACACCAGGCAAGCCGCGCTCGACCTGATCACCCATCTGCCCTTCAACGGCAACATCATCGACACTGCCGAAGTGGCCGACTATGCCGGCCCCGCGATCGAGCAAGCCATCAACCAGATCGTGCAAGTGACGAAGATGGAAAACATCAATGAGCACATCAATGAAATCCGTGACTCGGTCAAGACGCACCTGACGGACTTCCTCAAGACCTACGGCATCATGCTCAACGACTTGAAGGTGCTGATCCTGCCCAAGGATGAACGCATGCGCGAACTGATTTCGCTGCAGGCAATGGGCCTCACACCGATCGAGGCGGTGCGCTACTACCTGGCCCTGCGCATGGCGGAAAGAGGCCTGGTCTCGGCCCCCAATGCCGCCGTCGGCCAACCCTACAATATCGGCGTCCCGACCACCGGCATGTATAACGTCGGCGGCAACGACCTGCATTCGACCAAGTCGAGCTGAACATGGCTTCCTCGTTCTATGACGAAGGCGCATTGCGGCAAGCCGCCATCAACCTGTTCTACGGCTGGGGCTACAACTTTTACCGTCAGGAAAACCAGCTGCGGGCCGATGACCAGCTGGTGCGCAGCAAGGCCGAATGGCTACTCGGCGTTGCGCTCGCCTCTGTCGTGGACGCGGAAGCCGGATACCGGCGCGACTTCATCAAGCCACCCACCCGGGCCCAACCCTTTCCCGACAGCAGCGTGGCCGCCGCCGCCCAGAGCCTGGAACGCCTGGCTGGCGACATCAATGCCTTGAAAGGCAGGATACAAGCCCAGCCGGTGCCGGAAAACGACCGCATGACGCAGCGCTTCCGCGAAGAAGCCGACACTCTCAAGACCCTGATTTCGTGCGACGAACAACTGGTTGGCCAGTGTGCCTTGCTGCACTCCACGCTGGAAAACCGCGATGGCCCGGCGATTCTTGAGATTCTGCCCACGTTGAAGGATGGCTTGACTGCGATCCAGGCGAGCTTGCGGCAACGTGAACTGGTATTGCTTGGGACGATTGGCTAGCGCTCAAGGTGTTATTGGCTGGCGAGTCGAGCGCACGATCATTCCGCAGGAATGGATTCTGGTGAAAAGTTTGCGAGAGTCTCGTGGCAGGTTTCTTGACTACAGATGGCGGGCCGCATCCATACGGTCATGCAGAATACGAACAACAGCTATACCGTAAGCCGTGACACGAAAGTAAATGGCATGGCGCTCGACAATGTATCGACGATATCCCAATCGAATTTGATCGCACGCGGGGGCAATCTTCGGCGACTGCGCCAATTCAGAAAGCGCCATCGTTATTTCGTCGATGTAACGCTCTGCCTGATCGACACTCCATTCCTGGCAGGTGTGAATCCAAATGGCTTCAAGATCGCTCTCCGCAGCAGGATAGAGACGATATTCAGCCATGCCTTGCGCGCATTGCTTGCTTGAAGGCTGCTGCATCAAACTGCCTGGGTTCCCCGCTAGCTTCGCCTTCCATCAAAGCGGTACGTATCGCTTCCAATTCCACGCTGCGTTCTTGCTCACGACGAATTAAATCGCGGATGTATTCGCTATCGTTGGTGTAGCGCCCCGCATCAATTTGAGCCTTGATCCAGTCGTCCTGCTTGTCCGTCAAAGTAATTGTCTTGCGCACGGTTGCCATAACGTGACCTTTACACATCAAAAGAATGATTTATTCATACTATTGGTGCAATATAGCTCAAATTTGCTTGGCTTGTGATTGGAATGCGTTGCGACGTTAGCGCGCATTAAATCCGTCCCAAAGGATGAGCGCGAAAAAATGGCCCGACAAATGTCGAGCCATTCTTCATTACCTGAGAGAATTTTTCAGCGTATGGGTAATTTCGACGTATTTTTCACCTCTTCCATCACAGCGTAAGTGTGCGTCTCGCGCACGCCCTTGAGCTGCAACAACGACTTGCCCAAAAACTCGCGATAGGCATTCATATCCTTGACGCGCGCCTTGACCAGGTAATCAAACCCACCCGCCACCATATGGCATTCCAGCACTTCAGGAATCACCTGCACACTACGCTTGAAGGCTTCGAACACTTCAGGCGTGGTGCGGTCCAGTACCACTTCAATGAACACCAGCAGCGACACATCAAGTAATTGCGGATTCAGCTGCGCCGTGTAGTGCAGGATGTAGCCGGCTTCCTGCAGCTTGCGCACCCGTTCAAGGCAGGCAGCGGGGGAGAGGTTGACGCGCGAGGCCAGCTCGACATTGCTGATCCGTCCATCATTTTGCAATTCAGATAATATTTTCTTGCTGATTTTGTCGAGCATCGAGGCGCTCCGGTAAAAAATTTTATTTGGTGGAATTTTCTCACCAAATACAAAATTTTGATAGCCCTAGGCAATACCAGAATTAATCCAGAAGCATCACCTTTACAATCGAATTAACCGCACGGCCGTGAAGCGTCTCGATTTTTCTGGCCTGCTGAACAAATTCCCAGGCGAGAAAAATATGACCATAAGCACGATCCGGGCCACAGACCCGGCTACTCCCTTGCACGCTTTTGCCGCACTCAACGCGGAAATCCTGCCCGTCGGCAGGCCCTTGCGCGAAGCCATCACCGCAGCTTATCGGCGTGACGAACGCGAAGCCGTACATTGGCTGCTCGAGCAACTTGGCGACGACGTGCGCCCGCGCCCCGAAGCGCAAAGCCTGGCGCGCAAACTGGTAGAGGCCGTACGCAGCAAACGCACCCGCGCTTCAGGCGTTGACGCACTGATGCATGAATTCTCGCTCTCGTCGGAAGAGGGCGTGGCGCTGATGTGCCTGGCCGAAGCCTTGCTGCGCATTCCCGACAGCCAGACCGCCGACCGCCTGATTGCGGACAAGATCAGCAAGGGCGACTGGAAACGCCACCTTGGCGAATCGCCGTCGTTGTTCGTCAATGCTGCCACCTGGGGCTTGCTGATCACGGGCAAGCTGGTTTCGACCAATAGCGAACAAGGTCTGGGCAGCGCCATGACCAAGCTGATCGCCAAGGGCGGTGAACCCTTGATCCGCAAGGGCGTGGACCTGGCCATGCGCATGCTGGGCAACCAGTTCGTCACCGGCCAGACGATCGATGAAGCACTGGCCAACAGCCGCGACAATGAAGCACGCGGCTATCGCTATTCCTATGACATGCTGGGCGAAGCCGCACTGACGGCGCATGACGCCGAACTGTATTACGCCGCTTATGAAAAGGCGATCCACGCCATCGGCAAGGCATCGAATGGCCGCGGCATCAAGAATGGCCCGGGTATTTCGGTCAAGCTTTCCGCCTTGCACCCACGTTATTCGCGCGCCCAGCGCGCTCGTGTGATGACGGAATTACTGCCCAAGCTCAAGGCCTTGCTGCTGTTGGCCAAGCAATACAACATCGGCTTGAACATCGATGCGGAAGAAACCGACCGCCTCGAACTTTCGCTCGACATGCTCGAATTGCTGGTGCAAGACCCCGACCTGGCCGGCTTTGACGGCATCGGCTTCGTGGTGCAGGCTTACCAGAAGCGCTGCCCCTACGTGCTGGACTACGTGATCGACATCGCGCGCACGCATGGCCGCAAGCTGATGGTACGCCTGGTGAAGGGCGCCTATTGGGATGCCGAAATCAAGCGCGCACAAACCGATGGCCATCCGTCCTACCCGGTCTATACACGCAAGGTTTATACCGACCTGTCCTACCTGACCTGCTCGCGCAAGCTGCTCGACGCAACCGACGTGATCTACCCGCAATTCGCCACACACAACGCACACACACTGGCCACCATCCATACCTGGGCCAAAGAGCGCAAGGTTGAAGACTATGAATTCCAGTGCCTGCATGGCATGGGTGAAACCCTGTATGACCAGGTCGTGGGCAAGGACAACCTGAACAAGCCTTGCCGCGTCTATGCCCCGGTTGGTTCACACCAGACCTTGCTGGCTTACCTGGTGCGGCGCCTGCTGGAAAACGGTGCCAACTCTTCCTTCGTCAACCAGATCGTCGATGAAAGCGTCGCCATCGACAGCCTGATTGCCGATCCGTTCGAAACATCGAAAAAACACGACGGCTTGCCGCATCCGAACATCCCACTGCCGCCCCAGCTCTATGGCAGCGAACGCAAGAATTCTGCCGGCGTCGACCTGAGCAATGAAAACGTATTGCGCAAACTGGGCGCCAGCTATGAACAAATGGGTGTGCAGCAATGGCACGCCACGCCCCTGCTCGAAGGCCAGGCAGGCAATGGCAAGCCTATCGCCGTGACCAACCCGGCCGATCGGCGCGATGTGGTCGGTTCAGTGATTGAAGCCGATATCGACGACGTTGAAACGGCACTGACGGCAGCCGCGTCCTATGCCACCGACTGGCAGATGCGCGAGCCCGCCGAGCGTGCCGCCATCCTGGTGCGTGCTGCCGAACTGTTTGAAGAACACCAGGCTGAACTGATGGCCATTGCCATCCGCGAAGCCGGCAAGTCCCTGCCCAATGCGATTGCCGAAGTGCGCGAAGCGATCGACTTCCTGCACTACTATGCCGAACAGATTCGCGGCACGCAAAATGCGCTCGCACTCGGCCCGGTGGTATGCATCAGTCCGTGGAATTTTCCGCTGGCCATTTTTACCGGTGAAGTCAGCGCTTCGCTCGCTGCCGGCAACGTGGTACTGGCCAAGCCGGCCGAGCAGACACCCTTGATTGCTTTCCGCGCCGTGCAATTGCTGCATGATGCCGGCATTCCTCGCGCTGCGCTGCAATTGCTGCCGGGCCGCGGTGAAACCGTCGGTGCCAAGCTCACTGCGGATGCACGCGTACGCGGCGTAATCTTCACCGGCTCGACCGAGGTGGCGCAATTGATCAACCGCACCTTGGCCAAGCGTGCCGTAGCGGAAAATTGCGATATTCCCTTGATCGCCGAGACCGGCGGGCAAAATGCCATGATCGTCGATTCTTCCGCCTTGCCCGAGCAAGTGGTCAACGACGTCATCAATTCCGCATTCGATAGTGCCGGCCAGCGCTGCTCGGCCTTGCGCATCCTGTGTCTACAGGACGAGATTGCCGAAAAGACGCTGACCATGCTCAAAGGTGCCATGGAAGAATTGCGCCTGGGCAGCCCGGACCGCCTCGCCACCGATATCGGCCCGGTCATCGATGCCGAAGCACAGCAGAATCTGCTGCACCATATCGACCGCGTCAAGGCAAGGTCGAAGAATTTTTACCAGCTTGCGCTACCGCAAGGCCACGAGCACGGCACCTATGTTGCGCCGACGGTTGTTGAAATCGCTTCCATCGCTGAATTGAAGCGCGAAGTGTTCGGCCCTGTGTTGCACGTGTTGCGCTACAAACGCGATGACCTGCCGGCCTTGATCGACACCATCAACGCCACAGGCTATGGCCTCACGCTGGGCATCCATTCACGCATTGATGAAACCATCGACTTCATCACCGCACGCGCCCATGTCGGCAATATCTACGTCAACCGCAACATCGTCGGTGCCGTGGTCGGTGTGCAGCCATTCGGCGGCGAAGGCAAGTCGGGTACTGGCCCCAAAGCCGGCGGCCCGCTGTACCTCAAGCGCCTGCAGCGCAATCCGGCGATCAAGGTCGGTGCCCACACCATCCATCAACCGGCGCCGGCCAAGGCAAACATGCCGGCGCTCGATGCCTTGCTTGACTGGGCCCGTACGCATGGCCACGAAAACACGGCCTTGCTTGGTGAGCAGTACTTGCACACCAGCCCGATCGATACCAGTCTCGTACTGCCCGGCCCAACCGGTGAACGCAATACTCTGTCGTTCGCAGCACGGGGCCGCATCCTGTGTGAGGCCGTGCGTATCGACGTCTTGCTCAATCAATTGGCGGCGGTGTTCGCGACGAACAATACGCCTGTGGTACGTGGCGCGAATGAAAAGCTGATTCCCAACGGCTTGCCCAGCGTGGTACGCAAAGCCATCAAGGTCGAAAACGACCTGGCAACGGCCGAGCTTGATTTCGCCCTGGCTGAAGGCGCCAGTTTGAAAGAATTGCTCCCGACGCTGGCCGCACGCGAGGGTGCCATCGTCAACCTGATCGAATGCCGCGCTGAACAAGCAATTCCACTTTGGCGCCTGGTGGCCGAGCGCGCCTTGTGCGTCAATACGACTGCGGCAGGCGGCAATGCCAGCTTGATGACACTGGGCGCCTGATCGATATTTTGATGTAGGGCAAATTCCTGTAAATTCGCTTGCAAGGGGCGGTAGCCGGTTCGCAGCCGGCCGCCGCCTTGTTCTACGTCGAAAGGAATTGCCGGTGAAGACCACGCTTTGCACTATCCTGGCCATTTGGGCCATCGCTTCCCCCGCTTTGGCGGACAACGCCACCTGTATATCGGAATATGGACGCGGCGAACGCGAAACCGGCGCGTGGGCAGAAATGCTCGGCATCGTGGAAGGCACAATCTACGGCCATTCGCTAACACTACCCAAAACCAGATTTTGCCTTGCCGGATCGCCCAAGGAGCAAGTGCAAGCCATCGCCAAAGCCTTCGGCACCAAGTCCTTCGAGGAAAACCCTATTTTGATGGACGACGTGCCAACAAAAGAGCAGGCCGAGGAATTCCTGGTCCGGTTTTTCCCTTGTCATTAAACAACGACGCATCGCCTGTGGATAAGTCCCGGGAAAACCATTGCGGCTAATGTGGAAAGCCTTCAGCTTTTCCACCGAGCCGATTTTTATCCAACACTTGTTGTTAGCCGATACAAGGCTTATCCGCCCGCTTATCCGGCCCGCAAAGTATTGATTGCCCAGCGTTTTTCGTACTTATCCACAGAAACAGGGTGTTGTTAACATCATTACTATTTATATATATCAATAACCAAATTAAAACCACGCGCGCTTGCGCGCTTCAGTTCATCCGGCCATTCGGCAAAAATGCCTGAGCACGTGCAAGGCATAAGGCGAAGCCACGCGTTCAATGAAATGGACGAAATTCATCGGCGAATCTTCATTTGAACCGTCTGAAATCGTCCGGATCACGGCAAACGGCACGCCAAACTCGAAACAAACCTGGGCTACCGCCGCGCCTTCCATTTCCACCGCCAGCAAACCAGGCAGTGTTTGCGCCAAACTGGCGGCCTTGTCGCGTTGATGGATGAATTGGTCGCCACTGGCAATCAATCCCTGGTGGATGACTGGTTTAACGAGCCTCAGGCTGTGCCGGTCTTCCGCTGATATCACGCTACCAAAATCCTGTTCGGCAAAGGCCTGGGCCGCCTGAAGCAGCTTGTCGGTCGTATTTTTGTCGCTGGCGAAGTGCGATTGGCCAAGCAAAGGGATTTCCAGTGGGGGAAACAGGGGAGTGGCATCCATGTCGTGCTGCACCAAGCTGTCGGCCACGACGATATCGCCCACCTTGACACCCGGTGCAATGCCACCGGCCACACCTGTGAAGACCACGTGGGTGACTTGGAAACGCTCGATTAGGGTCGCAACCGTCACTGCAGCGGCCACTTTGCCGATACGCGACAGCACACAAACGCAATCGAGACCCCAAAGACGGCCTTGCACATAGTCGCGCATGCCGGCTTTGTGGGTTTGGGCGTCTTCCATCAAGTCGAACAAACCGGCTTGTTCCTGGTGTAGAGCACTGACGATTCCTAGGCGTATTGGGGTGACGGTCATGGCGGGTAAATGGGGGGTGGTTTAAATTGATTAGTAAGATATATCTTTGATAGTAATAGTTAACACATGGCCTTTGCTGTGGACAAGTGAAGTAAACGATGTACTTTCAGGTATTTAGCGCAAGGACAAGTCGCGTATAACAGGTGCAGGACCGGGTATGGAATATGGACAAAAATCGGCTTTGGGATAAGTCCGGCTTTTTGCACAAGCCATCCAGAAGATGTCCCAAGCTTTATCCACAACTAGTGCCATAGCGATTTCAATAGATCGAACACCGCGGCAATCACTGGTTCCTGCCTCCGTTTGGCCAGACAGATGAATGACAGCTCGCTGGTCAGGCTGACCCGGTCGGCAATGGCCAATCCGTGCGCGTGGGCTTCGCGCAGGGCAATCGATTCGCGTATCAGGGACAAACCCACGCCGGACTTCACCAGATCGAGCATCGAGGGTTCCTGGTCGACCATGGCCACCTTGCTCGGTGTTACCCGATGTTCGGCGAATATATTGTTGAGCAAACGCTGATGGACTGATTCCGGCGGCGTCCAGATCCAGGGTAGCTTGGCCAAGGCTGGCCAATCCTTTCCAGTGACGCGCGATTTCCAGCCTTGTGGGGCAACCACGCTATAGGTGAAGGAAGTTAATGTTTCCGCATGGAATTCCTTGCCGGGTTGGCCCAGGTAAAAACCCAGATCGAGCCGGCCAGCCTTGATTTCCTGAGCCACCCAGCCCGACATGCCGTGGCGCAACTCGGTCGAGATTTGTGGATGGTTTTCCACCAGGCGTTTCAGGAACTGGCCCAGGCGCGTGAATTCGGGGTCCAGGATGGTACCCAGCGCCAGCGAACCCGAGATGGTGGTGTGCAGCGCTTCAGCGCCCTGGCGGAATTCAATGAAGGCCGCCAAAACCCGCTCAGCGTAGGGCAAAAGTTTGGCGCCGTCTTCGGTCAGGCTCATGCCGCCAGTGTTGCGGCTGAATAATTGCAATTCCAGCGCCGTCTGCAATGATTTGATTTGCAGGCTGACGGCAGGCTGGGTCACATGGAGTTTGTCGGCCGCCCGTGTCAGGTTGCCTTCGTGGGCCACAGTGACGAAGGCGCGAAGTTGCGTAATGTCCATAGTTTTATAAGTGTATCTTATGGCTGCATTGATAATAACTCATTGGATACCCAGTAAGACAAGGTGTAGGCTTGCGGGAAAGTGATTTTTACCAAAGGAAATCTTATGAGCGGCAACAAGATCGTGCATTACATCAATGGTGAACTGACTGCCGGCGCCAGCCAGCGCAGCCAGCCTGTGTTCAACCCTGCACTGGGCAAGCCCTCCGGTGAAGTGGTGTTGGCCGAGGTGCAAGACGTGCATGCCGCCGTTGCTGCCGCCTCCGCTGCGGCACCGGCCTGGGCCGAGACGGCACCCTTGAAGCGGGCGCGTATCTTGTTCAAGTTCAAGGACTTGATGGAGCAGCACCATGACGACCTGGCGCGGGCCATCACACTGGAGCATGGCAAGGTGTTTTCCGATGCCAAGGGTGAAGTGGTGCGTGGTTTGGAAGTGGTGGAATTCGCCTGTGGCGTGACCCAGTTGCTCAAGACTCAATTTACCGACAATATCGGTGGCGGTATCGACAACTGGCAATTGCGCCAGCCGCTTGGTGTGACCGCCGGCATTACGCCATTCAATTTTCCCGTCATGGTGCCCTTGTGGATGGCACCGCTGGCCATTGCCACGGGCAATACCTTCATCCTGAAGCCTTCGGAGCGCGACCCTACGCCGTCCCTGATGCTGGCTGACCTGTTTGCCAAGGCCGGTTTGCCCAAGGGCGTGTTCAACGTGGTACAGGGCGACAAGGTAGACGTCGATGCCTTGATCCAGCACCCGGACGTCAAGGCGATTTCCTTTGTCGGCTCCACGCCGATTGCCGAATATATCTATTCCGAAGGTGCCAAGCGCAAGGGACCGTACCCTCTGCGGGTCCAGGCACTGGGTGGTGCAAAAAACCATCTGGTCGTCATGCCTGACGCCAACCTGGAACAAGCTGTCGATGCCTTGATCGGTGCGGCTTATGGCTCTGCCGGTGAGCGTTGCATGGCGATTTCGGTGGCGGTGGCGGTGGGTAGCGTGGCTGACAAGCTGGTCGATGCGCTGATTCCGCGCGTGCAAGCCTTGAAGGTCAGGAATGGCATGGAGCCTGATGCCGAGATGGGGCCGGTGGTGACCGGTGTGCATCGCGACAAGATCATGTCTTACATCGACGACGGTGTGCAGGCCGGCGCCAAACTGCTCGTTGATGGCCGAGGTATGCGCGTGCCTGGCCATGAAGAAGGTTATTTCCTCGGCGGCAGTTTGTTTGATCACGTCACGCCCGGGATGAAGATCTATCAGGAAGAGATTTTCGGCCCGGTACTGTGCATCGTGCGCGTGCCCGATTTCGCCTCCGCCGTGGAACTGATCAACAGCCATGAATTCGGCAATGGCGTGTCGCTGTTCACGTCCGACGGCAATACCGCACGTGAATTTACGCGCCGCATCGAAGTGGGTATGGTGGGCGTCAACGTGCCGATTCCCGTTCCCATGGCCTGGCATTCTTTCGGTGGCTGGAAACGTTCGCTGTTTGGCGATGCCCATGCCTATGGCGAAGAAGGTGTGCGTTTCTACACACGCTACAAGTCCATCATGCAGCGCTGGCCCGAGTCGATCGGCAAGGGGGCAGAATTCACCATGCCGGTGGCCAAGTAAGCGATGGCGCAGTCTGCGGGCAAGTACGACTACATCATCATCGGCGCAGGCAGTGCCGGTTGCGTGTTGGCCAACCGGCTGACGCAGGAGCATGACCATTCGGTGCTCTTGATCGAAGCCGGCGGCAAGGATGATTACCTGTGGATCCATATTCCGGTCGGCTATCTTTATTGCATCGACAATCCGCGTACCGACTGGCGTTTTCGCACGGAAGCCGATCCGGGTTTGAATGGGCGTTCATTGATCTACCCGCGGGGCAAGGTCCTGGGCGGCTCATCATCGATCAATGGCATGATCTACATGCGTGGCCAGGCGCGCGACTATGACCATTGGGCGGCATTGACGGGCGATGCAAGCTGGTCGTGGAAAGAGGTGCTGCCGACTTTCATCAAGACCGAAGACCATCATGGTGGCGGAGATGCCATGCACGGCCGGGGTGGAGAATGGCGTGTCGAACGCCAACGCCTATCTTGGGAAATACTTGATTCGTTCCGCGAAGCGGCGGCACAAACCGGCATTCCGAAGATCGACGATTTCAACCGTGGCGACAATGAAGGTTGTGCCTACTTTGAAGTGAACCAGCGCAATGGTGTGCGCCTGAACACAGCGCGCGCGTTCCTGAAAGCGGGACATCGGCGCGGCACGCTGGAAATCATGACCGGGTGCCAGGTCAAAAAGCTTACCTTGGAAGGAGGGCGCTGCACCGGTGTCGAATTTGTCGGTGGTGGCCAGGAATGGGTTGCGGAATCCAGGCGCGAAACCTTGCTTTGTGCTGGCGCCATCGGTTCGCCACAGATACTGCAATTGTCGGGCATCGGTCCTGGTGAGCTGCTGCAGCGCCATGGCATTGCCGTTGCACGTGACTTGCCCGGTGTCGGCGAAAACCTGCAAGATCACCTACAATTGCGCATGGCCTTCAAGGTACAGCAGGCCAAAACGCTGAACACCATGGCCAACAGCTGGTTCGGCAAGATGGGCATAGGACTGGAATATCTGCTCAAGCGCAGTGGGCCGATGTCGATGGCACCGTCCCAGCTCGGTGCGTTTGCACGTTCCGATGCGGCGCAAACCAGCGCCAATCTTGAATATCACGTGCAGCCCTTGTCGCTGGAAAAGTTCGGTGAAGCCTTGCATCCATTCCCGGCATTCACGGCCAGTGTGTGCAACTTGCGCCCGACTTCGCGCGGTCATGTCCGTATTGCTTGCGCCGACGCGCTTGTCGCACCGAAGATCACCACCAATTACCTGGCGACCGAAGAAGACCGCAAGGTGGCGGCCGATGCGCTGCGCCTGACGCGCCGGATTGCCGCGGCGCCGGCCATGCAAAAGTACCGCCCCGAGGAATTCAAGCCGGGCCTGACGTATGAGACACAGGAACAACTGGAAAAAGCGGCCGGCGACGTAGGCACGACAATTTTCCACCCGGTGGGCACCTGCAAGATGGGTGCGGCTGACGATGCGCAAGCCGTGGTCGACAGCCGGCTATGCGTACGTGGCATTGAGGGCTTGCGCGTGGTTGATGCGTCCGTCATGCCGACGATCACCTCGGGCAATACCAATTCACCCACGGTCATGATTGCAGAGAAAGCGGCGCAATGGATACTCGCCATGCGGCATTCATGACACACCGTCTTGTGGCACTATTGACGGGGGAAAAGTGCCCGCTACAATAGCTGCACCAGTGAGCAGGAAAGAACAATACCACCTCGATACCGCAATGCCGGGTTGTATCGATGCGGCCGTATTTGTACTGTATTGCCAGTGATCGGAATCGCTGTGTACCATCGGCGACCGGCATAAAAACATAGGAGATGGAATGGCCGATGTCATTCTGGAGACCCGTCACCTGACGAAGAGCTTCAAGGGCTTCACTGCGGTCAATGACGTCAGCCTCAAGGTCGAACGCGGCCATATCCATGCCTTGATCGGGCCCAATGGCGCCGGCAAGACCACCTGCTTCAATCTCCTCACCAAATTCCTGGTTCCCACGTCGGGAACGATCACCTTCAACGGACAAGACATCACCAGGGCCAAACCGGCCCAGATCGCGCGCCAGGGCGTGATCCGCTCGTTCCAGATATCTGCCGTGTTCCCGCACCTTACAGCGCTGCAAAACGTGCGTATCGGCTTGCAGCGCAAGCTTGGTACCTCATTCCACTTCTGGCGCAGCGAACGCAGCCTGGACGCCTTGAATGACCGTGCCATGGCCCTGCTTGATGAAGTGGACCTGCGCAGCTTTGCCGACAAGGTGACGGTTGATCTTCCCTATGGCCGCAAGCGTGCGTTGGAAATCGCCACCACGCTGGCAATGGAACCGGAGCTGATGCTGCTCGACGAACCCACACAAGGCATGGGCCATGAAGACGTGAGCCGCGTGACCGATTTGATTAAAAAAGTATCGGCCGGCCGCACCATTCTGATGGTGGAACACAATATGAGCGTGGTGTCAGGCATCTGCGACCGCATATCGGTCTTGCAGCGGGGCGCCATTCTCGCCGAAGGCAATTACAAGGAAGTGTCGACCAATGCCCTGGTGATGGAAGCCTATATGGGCACGGGCGCTGCCGAGCTGGAAGGAGCGCACTGACCATGAGCGCAGCAGCACTCGAAATCAGCGGTTTGCATGCCTGGTATGGTGAATCGCATATCCTGCATGACGTGAACCTTGTGGTGCAGCCTGGCGAGGTCGTCACGCTGCTGGGCCGCAATGGCGCAGGCCGCACCACCACGCTGCGCGCCATCATGGGCTTGACGGGTGCGCGCAAGGGTTCGATCAAGGTCAATGGAGTGGAAGCCATCAGTCTGGCCACACACAGGGTGGCGCATCTGGGTATCGGCTATTGCCCGGAAGAGCGCGGCATCTTTTCTTCGCTGTCCACCGAAGAAAACCTGATGCTGCCGCCCCTGGTTTCGAAGAGTGTGAAAGGCATGTCGGTTGAAGAAATCTATGCCATGTTCCCCAACCTGGCTGAGCGCAAGAACAGCCAGGGCACACGCCTCTCAGGTGGTGAACAGCAGATGCTGGCCGTGGCGCGCATCTTGCGCACCGGCGCCAAGCTGCTCCTGCTCGATGAAATTTCAGAAGGCCTCGCGCCGGTGATCGTGCAAGCCCTGGGGCGCATGATCACGGCCTTGAAAGAGAAGGGCTACACCATCGTCATGGTGGAACAGAATTTCCGCTTTGCCGCACCGCTGGCCGACCGTTTTTACGTCATGGAACATGGCCAGATCGTGGAGAGTTTTGCTGCATCAGAATTGAACAACAAGATGCCTGTGTTGACTGCCCTGTTGGGCGTATAACCTATTGGAGGAAGACATGAAGATTCGATTGAGTGTTCTCGCCGCTGCCGCGGCTTTCACCTGCGGCAGTGCCCAGGCCCAGATTTCCGGCGACACCGTCAAGATCGGTTACCTGACCGATCTCTCGGGCGTCTATTCCGATATTGACGGGCAGGGCGGTATCGAAGCGATCAAGATGGCGATTGCCGACTTCGGCGGTGCCGTCAACGGCAAGAAGATCGAACTGGTCACGGCGGACCACCAGAACAAGGCCGACATCGCCGGCAGCAAGGCGCGCGAATGGTTCGACCAGCAAGGCGTTGACATGCTCGTTGCCGGCACCAATTCCGGCACCAATCTCGCCATGGCCAAGGTTGCCGGCGAAAAGAAAAAGCTCCTGATTTCCATCGGTGGCGGCACGGCGCGCCTGACCAATGAAGAATGCTCACCCTACACGATCCACTATGCCTACGACACCGTGGCGCTGGCCAAGGGCACGGGTTCGGCTGTGGTGAAGCAGGGCGGCAAGAGCTGGTTCTTCCTGACGGCTGACTATGCTTTCGGCCAGTCGCTTGAAGCCGATACCACGCGTGTGGTGAAGGCCAACGGCGGCACAGTAATGGGGGACGTCAAGCACCCGTTGTCGGCTTCGGACTTCTCATCTTTCCTGCTACAGGCGCAATCGTCCAAGGCGCAGATCCTGGGTCTGGCCAATGCCGGCCTTGACACAGTGAATTCGATCAAGGCAGCCAACGAATTCGGCATCACCAAGAGCATGAAGCTGTCCGGCTTGCTGATGTTCATCAACGACGTGCATTCGCTGGGCCTGAACATGACGCAGGGCATGTACCTGACCGATAGCTGGTACTGGGACGCCAACGACGACACGCGCAAATGGAGCAAGCGCTACTTCGAAAAGATGAAGAAGGAACCGTCAAGCCTGCAGGCGGCCGACTATTCCGCCGTCACGCAATACTTGAACGCCGTGAAGGCGACCGGCACCGATGATTCCGACAAGGTCATGGCTTACCTGAAGAAGACCAAGATCAACGACATGTATGTCAAGGGTGGTTATGTGCGTGAAGACGGCTCCATGATCCACCCGATGTACCTGATGCAGGTCAAGCCGCAAAGCGAATCGAAGTACCCCTGGGATTATTACAAGGTGGTGCAGACGATTCCCGGTGAAGATGCCTTCACCACAAAGGCCGAGACCAAGTGTTCGCTCTGGAAGTGATCGATTGCCCGGATGCTGTCATCGCATGATGGCATCCGGACTGCCCACATCGTGAGTGTTATCGAGAGTATTGCTTAATGGAAATATTCGGCGTTCCCCTGCAAGCCTTGTTGAGCCAGCTGTTGATCGGGCTGGTGCAAGGCTCTTACTATGCCTTGCTCTCGCTGGGGCTGGCCGTGATTTTCGGCTTGCTCAACGTGATCAATTTTGCGCATGGTGCACTGTATATGCTGGGGGCGTTCCTGGCCTGGCTGGGTCTGACTTACTTCGATCTGAACTATTGGGAGATGCTGATCCTGTCGCCACTGGCGGTGGCAGTCATCGGGGTGGTCATTGAAAGAACCATGCTGCGCTGGCTCTACAAGCTCGACCATTTGTATGGGCTGCTGCTGACCTTCGGCCTGACCTTGCTGATCGAGGGTGTGTTCCGTTCCATCTATGGCGTTTCGGGCCAGCCCTATGCCATACCGGATGCCTTGCAAGGCGCCATCGACGTTGGCTTCATGATGCTGCCTTACTATCGCGCCTGGGTCGTGGTGGCCTCGCTGGTGGTGTGCTTTGCCACCTGGTTCGTCATCGAAAAAACCAAGCTCGGTGCCTACCTGCGCGCCGGCACCGAAAACCCCAAGCTGGTGGAAGCCTTCGGCATCAATGTGCCGCTGATGGTGACCTTGACCTATGCATTCGGGGTGGCGCTTGCCGCCTTCGCCGGCGTGCTGGCGGCACCGATGAAGCAGGTCTCGCCGGGCATGGGTTCGGACTTGATCATCGTTGTGTTTGCCGTGGTGGTGATCGGCGGTATGGGATCGATCGCCGGCTCGGTTTTGACTGGCTTGGCCCTGGGCTTGATCGAGGGCCTGGTCAATACTTATTACGCGCCGGCTTCCAAGACGGTGGTGTTCATCATCATGGCAATCGTATTGCTGTTCCGGCCCGCCGGCCTGTTCGGGAAGGAGAAATAGCATGCCGTCGATGAACAAGAAGATCGGCTACGGTTTGCTGCTGGCCGTGCTGTTGGCCGGCCCGGCCTTGATGTATTCAGTACTGCTGGCCAAGCTGTTGTGCTTCGCGCTGTTTGCCTGTGCCTTCAACCTCTTGCTTGGCTATACGGGCTTGTTGTCGTTTGGACATGCTGTGTTTTATGGCGGTGCCGCCTACCTGACTGGCTATGCCATGCAGGAACTGGGCATGCCCTTCGAACTGGGCATCTTGGCCGGGGTGGCTGGTTCGGCTTTGCTGGGTTTGGGGATGGGTCTGCTGGCGGTGCGCCGCCAGGGTATCTACTTCACCATGATCACGCTGGCACTGGCGCAGATGCTTTACTTTGTGTGTGTGCAGGTGCCTTACACCCACGGCGAAGACGGCATGACCGGCATCCCGCGCGGCAAGCTCCTGGGTATGTTCGACCTGTCAAACGACCTGCTGATGTATTACGTGACGCTGGCGATCACAGTGGCCGGCTTCGCGCTGATCGTGCGCATTATCCACTCGCCGTATGGCCAGGTGCTGAAAGCCATCAAGGAAAACGAACCGCGTGCCGTGTCGCTCGGCTATGACGTGGCGCGCTACAAGCTGTTGGCTTTCGTGTTGTCGGCGGCCTTGACCGGTCTTGCCGGTGCGACGCGCTGCCTGGTCATCAACCAGGCTTCATTGAGCGACGTGGAATGGTCCATGTCCGGCCTTGTGGTGCTCACGACCCTGGTCGGTGGCATGGGGACCAAGTTCGGCCCGATTCTTGGCGCCGTGATCATCGTCATCATCGACAACCGCCTCGGGGAAGTGGGGCAGTGGTTGTCCGACCGGACCGGGGTCGAGTGGTTTCAATCGCTCGGTGGCTCGGTCACCATCGTGACCGGCCTGATCTTCATCGTCTGCGTGCTCTTGTTCCGGCGCGGCGTGGTTGGCGAATTCGTGGCCTGGATGGAGCGTCGGCGCAGCACCGCATCGGCTTGATTCTGCTTACAACGCTTCCGCATAGATTGCCCGCGCATCGTCCCTGCTGACGGCGCGCGGGTTGTTGCCCAACAGGCGCGTCTGCAGCATCGCATCATCGGCCAGGCGGTCCAGGTCCGATTCGGCAATACCGACTTCACGCAAGCTGGTTTCGATCCCGAGCCGTTTGGCCAAACCTTCCATGTGAGCGATCAGCGACTGGCATTTCGCTTCGGCCGATCCGCTTGTACCCGGGCAGACAATCTCGGCCAGTTCGGCATACATGCCCACCGCTTCGGGTGCATTGAAGCGCAACACATGGGGCAATACCAAGGAATTCGACAAACCATGCGGCACGTGGAAAATCCCGCCGATGGGGTAGGCGAGGGCATGGACTGCTGCGCATGGCGCGTTGGCAAAAGACTGCCCGGCCAGCATCGCACCCAGGAGCATGGCCTGGCGTGCCGCGATATTCTTGCCGTCTTCACTGGCGGTGACGATATTTTTGCCCAGCAAGTCCAGCGCCTGGCGCGCCAGCATGTCCGACAGCGGGTTCTTTTTTAGCTTGGTCGTATAAGCTTCGATGGCGTGGACCATGGCGTCGATGCCGGTGGCGGCTGTGACCTTGGGCGGCAGGCCGACGGTCAAGGTGGCGTCCAGCACGGCCAGGTCGGCGTAGAGTTGCGGCGAGACCACGCCCATCTTGGTGGTGGTACCAGTGGTGACGATGGAAATCGGTGTGACTTCCGAACCGGTTCCGGCCGTGGTGGGAATCTGGATCAGGGGCAGGCGGCCACCCTTGATGTTGCCGATGCCGTACATGGTTTTCAATTCCTGGTCGCTGCCGACCAATGCGGCAATCAGCTTGGCTACGTCCATCGAACTACCACCACCCAAGCCGATGACCATGTCGACCCGGGCGGCTCGTGCATTCTCCACGGCTTTCAGCACAACGGCTTCGGGAGGGTCAGCCACGACGTCGGAATACAGGCTGACCTGGATGTCGACACTTTTCAGGCTGGCGATTGCGGGGTCGACTTGCCCGGTCTTGAGGAAACCGGGGTCGGTTACGACCAAGGCATGGCCTATGCCTTGGAAATTTTCCCGAACGAGTTGGCCCAGCTTGGCTGCGGCCCCCGATTCGCAAACCAGGCGCGGGACGGTGTGAAAGTTGAATGCGTGCATGTTGGTCTCCTTCATTCCATTGTATCCGACTCGTGAAGATGGGTTTTCCGGCGTAAATATTCACGGTATCTGGCCTTGGAAAACTTTCCGTAGAGCATGGCGCGCGGGCGCAGCTTTGGGTATAGTGGGGGCTGGAGCGTAGTTCCTAGCCTCACAACAGCATCAAATTGTTCCACGTGAAACAGTATCAGCATGGCAGCCAACAACATCAAGCTACAGCGTACGTCCAAAGGTGATGGCGAAATTCGCAGGAAATCGCACGCCCTGACGCAAAGCCAGCGCCTGGTGTTGGCTTCGGTCGATGGCATCAGCCAGATTGCGGAACTGCAAAGGCGGCTGAGTGGCATGGCCAAGCGGCGCTTTACCCTCGCCGTCGCCGACTTGACTGCGCGTGGCCTGGTTGAGGAATCGAAGAACCCGATGCTGGTACCTAACAAGCTCGACTTGCAATTAGTCGAACGCTTTGTAAGGCAAGATCCCGCTGATCCGATTACAATCACGGCTTTGTACTTGCAAGCGCCGGCACGTCCGGCGCCCAAACCGGCAATGTCGAGCAAACCGAGCCCGGAAGTTGATTTTTTTATCCAGCTGACCGCCAGCGCCAATCCGGCTCCGGCGCAATGGCAACCCCCTGAGGATGCCAAGCTGATTACTGGCAATAGCGGTGGTGAGCCAAAGCAGAGCTCGTCGCGCCGTCGTGCGCGCCGCGACCAGCGTAGCCGGCAGATTCAGCTTGGCTATTGGCTGTTGTTTGCCGGCCTGGTACTCGCCATTATCGGCTTCGTGGCCTGGTATCACTTGCACTGATTCGGTTTGATTTTGCACCTGTTTTGTTTCACGTGAAACAAAACAGGTGAGTATTGCTGGCGGAGCCTGGGCAAAAGGTCCTATAATCACGCCTCGGCTCTCCCCACTCAAACACCCCAGTTATCATGCAATACCCCAAGGAATTCGACGTCATCGTCGTCGGCGGCGGCCACGCCGGCACGGAAGCAGCGCTTGCCTCTGCGCGCATGGGGCAGGCTACGCTATTGCTGACGCATAACATCGAGACGCTGGGCCAGATGTCTTGCAACCCATCCATCGGTGGAATCGGGAAGGGGCACCTGGTCAAGGAAGTCGATGCCATGGGTGGTGCAATGGCAATTGCCACCGATGAAGCCGGCATCCAGTTCCGTATCCTGAATTCTTCGAAAGGCCCGGCAGTGCGCGCCACGCGTGCCCAGGCTGACCGCATTCTGTACAAGGCGGCGATCCGCCATCGCCTGGAAAACCAGCCCAATCTCTGGCTGTTCCAGCAGGCCGTGGATGACTTGATGGTGGAAGGCGACCGCGTGGTGGGCGCTGTAACCCAGGTCGGTATCCGTTTCCGTTCGCGAGCAGTGGTGCTGACGGCAGGGACTTTTCTCGATGGGAAGATACACGTCGGCCTGAATAACTACTCGGCCGGCCGTGCCGGTGATCCACCGGCGATCTCGCTCTCGGCCCGGCTCAAGGAATTGAAGCTGCCGCAAGGGCGCTTGAAAACCGGCACGCCACCGCGCATCGATGGCCGCAGTATCGATTTTTCTGTGTTGCAGGAGCAGCCCGGCGACTTCGACCCGATTCCGGTGTTCTCGGTATTGGGTAATGCCGCCATGCATCCGCAGCAGTTGCCATGCTGGGTGACGCATACCAACGAGCGCACGCACGACATCATCCGCGCCGGCCTCGACCGCAGCCCGATGTACACCGGCGTGATTGAAGGTGTTGGCCCGCGCTATTGCCCCTCGATCGAAGACAAGATCCATCGCTTCGCCGACAAGGGTGCACACCAGATTTTCCTCGAACCGGAAGGCTTGACCACGCACGAGTATTACCCCAACGGCATCTCGACCAGTTTGCCGTTCGACGTGCAACTGGAATTGGTGCATTCGATGCGTGGCCTGGAAAACGCCCATATCCTGCGCCCGGGCTATGCCATCGAATACGACTATTTTGATCCGCGTGGCTTGAAGGCCTCGCTCGAAACCAAGGCGATTGCCGGCTTGTACTTCGCGGGCCAGATCAATGGCACCACCGGTTACGAAGAAGCCGCCGCCCAAGGCATGTTGGCCGGGCTCAATGCCGCGCTGCAAACCCAGGGCCGTGAAGCCTGGACTCCGCGCCGCGACGAAGCTTACCTGGGTGTTCTGGTCGACGACCTCGTTACGCAAGGTGTGCAAGAGCCTTACCGCATGTTCACCAGCCGCGCCGAATATCGCCTTTCCCTGCGCGAAGACAATGCCGACATGCGCCTGACCGAAATCGGCCGCAAGCTTGGCTGCGTCGGTGATGCGCAATGGGCCGCGTTCGAGCAAAAGCGCGAAGCGGTGGCACGTGAGCTTGAGCGTCTCAAGTCGACTTGGGTTAATCCCAAGATGCTGGGCGAAAACGAATCGGAACGCGTGTTGGGCAAGGGCATCGAACACGAATACTCGCTGGCCGACTTGTTGCGCCGGCCCAATGTCGACTATGAAGGCTTGATGAGCTTGAAGCGTACCGACGGAACGGACTTTGTGCCGGAAACGCCGTTGGACGACGCGGTCAAGGAACAGATCGAGATCCAGTTGAAATATGCCGGCTACATCGACCGCCAGGCAAAGGAAGTCGAGCGCCATGAGCATTATGAGCACCTGAAATTGCCGCTGACTTTCGACTATATGGAAGTCAAGGCGCTGTCCATCGAAGTGCGGCAAAAGCTGAACCTGCACAAGCCGGAAAGCCTGGGGCAAGCCTCACGCATTTCGGGTGTGACCCCGGCAGCGATTTCGCTGCTGCTGGTGCATTTGAAGAAAGCCGGCTTCAAGGGCTTTGCCACTACAGACAAGACGGCGGCTTGATGGCGCGGCCTCTTTTCTTTGATCGCGCCAAATTATTGCAACAATTGCAACAAGGCTTGGCCGAGCTGCCATTGAAGCTTGATGAGCGGCAAGTTGGGCAATTGCTCGATTATCTGGGCTTGCTCGTCAAATGGAATGCCACCTATAACCTGACCGCCGTGCGCGATCCGGAGCAGATGGTGGTCCAGCATTTGCTCGATACCCTGGCAGCAATGCCGGCGTTCGAGGGCGCACAAAGCGTGCTTGACGTCGGTGCCGGCGGCGGCTTGCCCGGTCTGGTGCTGGCAATCTGTGGCGTGCCGAACGTAGCGATGATCGATATCGTGCACAAGAAGACGGCTTTCCTGACCCAGGTGAAGGCCGAGCTCGGTTTGTCCAATGCGACCGTCTACACGGGCAGGGTGGAGCAACTCGAAGCCGGTCCGTTCGACGTCATCACCTCGCGCGCGTTTGCCGAGTTGAACGACTTTGTGACGTGGTCGGGGCACTTGCTGGCATCGGATGGCAAGTTCATCGCCTTGAAAGGCGTGGAACCCGTGGAAGAAGCAGCGCGTCTGCCGCAAGACTGGAAAGTGCAGGAAATCAGGAAGTTGGCAGTGCCGGGCATGCAGGCAGAACGGCATCTCGTATTCATCGAACGCAACACATAACAAGCACCAGGACATGGCAAAAATATTCTGTGTCGCCAACCAGAAGGGCGGCGTCGGCAAGACCACCACGGCAGTCAATCTCGCAGCGGGCCTGGCGCAATTGCAGCAGCGCGTGCTGCTGGTCGACCTCGACCCGCAGGGCAATGCCACCATGGGTGCCGGTGTCGACAAGGCCAGCCTGAAGGCATCGATCTATGAAGTCATGCTCGGCATGTCCGACGTGAAGACGGCACGCAAGACTTCGGAATCGGGCGGCTTCGACGTGCTGCCGGCCAACCGCGAACTGGCCGGTGCCGAAGTGGAAATGGTCGAGCTCGACAACCGCGAAAAGCGCCTGAAAGACGCGCTGGCCTCGGTCGATGCGGAATACGATTTCGTGCTGATCGATTGCCCGCCTGCCTTGTCCATGCTGACCCTGAACGGCCTGTGTGCTGCGCATGGCGTGATCATTCCCATGCAGTGCGAATATTATGCGCTCGAGGGTTTGTCCGACCTGGTCAACACCATCAAGAAGGTGCATGCCAAACTCAATCCTGACTTGAAGATCATCGGCTTGCTGCGTGTGATGTTCGACCCGCGCATGACACTGTCGCAGCAGGTCTCGGCCCAGCTTGAGCAGCACTTCGGCGACAAGGTCTTCAAGACCATCATCCCGCGCAATGTGCGCCTGGCAGAAGCACCGTCCTATGGTGTACCTGGCGTCACCTTCGACCCCGCCGCCAAGGGCGCGCAGGCATATATCGCGTTCGGCGCCGAAATGGTCGAACGCATCAAGAGTCTATAAATATCGTCATGAAAAAACCCAAGGGATTGGGGCGCGGACTCGACGCGCTCCTGGGCGGTTCGCCCGACTTCGCCGACGCGCCCAGTGTTCCCGGCGCACCATCCACACTGAACGTGACCGACATGCAGGCCGGCAAATACCAGCCGCGTACGCGCATGGACGAAGGCGCACTGGCTGAGCTGGCCGCCTCGATCAAGGCGCAGGGCTTGCTGCAGGCTATCCTGGTGCGCCCCATCGGCACGCAGGGCGGCAGCACGCGCTATGAAATCATTGCGGGCGAACGGCGCTTCCGCGCGGCGCAGCTGGCCGGCCTGACCGAAGTGCCGGTACTGGTCAAGGAAGTGGGCGACGAAGCGGCTGCCGCCATGGCGCTGATCGAAAACATCCAGCGCGAAGACTTGAACCCGCTGGAAGAAGCGCAAGGCATCAAGCGCCTCATCAGCGATTTCGATTTCACGCATGAGCAGGCAGCAGGCGCCGTCGGCCGTTCGCGCACGGCGGTGTCGAACCTGCTGCGCCTTCTCAATCTGGCCAAGCCGGTGCAAACCATGCTGATGGCCGGCGACATCGACATGGGCCACGCGCGCGCCTTGCTCGCGGTGGATGCGGCGACGCAGATCACACTGGCCAACCAGGTTGTGGCCAAGCGTTTGTCGGTACGCGAAACCGAAAAGCTGGTGGTGCGCGCCAGCACCGAGCAGGCCGGCAAGCTACGCGTGGCAACCAAGGAAAAGTCGCGCGACATCGCGCGCCTGGAAGAAGAATTGTCCGACAGCCTGGCCACGACAGTGGCGATCAAGATGGGTGCGAAGAATCGCGGCCAGTTGTTGATCGACTTTGCCGATCTCGATGCGCTCGATGGCATCATTGCCAGGTTGCGTGGATCGTAGCGATACAACGATTGCCGTCGCGTGAGAAGTCGTCGCACGGGGCAAGCAAGTCAATTCAATGCAGCGAAAATCGGGCAATGATTTCCCATCTCAAGATATTCTGCGCGAGCCTTCTTTGTTCCGGTGCGCTGATTGCCGCTTCCGCCTCGGCTGCCGAAGCGTTCAAGGACAATGAGTCGATTGCCGCACTTTTCAAGATTGACCAGGACGAGCGCGCAGCCAAGCCACGCCAGCCATGGGAGGTGATTGCGCAGCACGACACGGAGCATGCGCAACGCGCGTTCGAGTTGCTGCGCGACGGCCAGATCCGCACGCCCACCGATTACTGTCGTGCAGCTCTGATCTTCCATCATGGCGACAGCCTCGACAAAAAGAAAATGGCCTATTCGCTGGCCTGGATCGGCTTCCAGCTTGATCCGGCCAACAAGGATTGCGCATTGGTCTCGGCCCAGGCCTGGGACCGCATCCTGATCACGCAAGGCAAGCCGCAATGGTATGGCACGCAATACGGCAAGCGCGATGCGAATTCCAACCTGAGCGGCTTGCTGCCCATCGACAAGGACGCGGTAAGCAACGAAGAACGCGCACGCTACGGCGTCGACCCTCAATAGCGGCCGACATCATGGCCGATACCAGCACGCTCGTCGTCGTCACGACTTACTTCAACCCCTGCCGCTATCAGACACGCCGCATCAACTACGACCGTTTCATGGCCGGCATGCGCGCCGCAGGCGTGGCCTGCATCACGGTCGAATGCGCGTTCGGCGAACAAGAGTTTGAATTGCCGCCTGCCGCCGATATCCTGCAAGTGCGTTGCGACACGCTGGTGTGGCAAAAGGAGCGCCTGCTCAATCTCGCAGCCGACTGGCTGCCGCCGCAATGCCGCTACGTGGCCTGGCTCGATTGCGACATCCTTTTCAAGCGCAAGCGCTGGGCGCGTGACCTGGTGCGGGTATTGCAGAAGCACCAGGTGGCGCAAGTCTTTGAAACCTGTGTGCGGCTTGAAGAAAACGGCGGCACCGGCACCAAGCCCGACGTGGTGGAGTCTTTTGCCTCGGTCATGGCGCGGCAGCCCGGCGCACTCAATTCCGGGCGCTACGACACGCACGGCCACACCGGTTACGGCTGGGCCATGCGGCGCGAATTGTTCGACGAGGTTGGTCTGTACGAGGCGGCGGTGAGTGGCAGCGCCGATCACTTCATGGCGCATGCCATTTATGGTGTCTATGGTTTTTGCGTGCACAATGCGCTCAAGCATGACCCGGTGCAGATCAGCCATTTCCGCAACTGGGCCGACCGGTTTCATGCCAGGGTACGCGGCAGCCTTGGTGTGGTGCCGGGGGAGATCGAACACCTGTGGCATGGCGAGTTGACCGACCGGCGCTATTTCCTGCGCATGCACGACATCACCGAGCGCGGCTTCGACCCCTATACCGATCTGGCGCTCAGGACCGGCTTGCCGGTGGAGTGGCATCCGGCCATGGAAAAACAATCGCTGCGTGACTATTTCGCCGAATATTTCCGCTCGCGCAAGGAAGACGGCAGCAGCGCAGCCATCGATTTGAATGCAACCCCTCACCAGGAAAAAGCCGCATGAACCTCTCATCTGCAGATCGCGACGACTTGATCGAAGCCGCCAATGCGCTGTCGCTGACGACGGCCTCGCTGGAAAAGCGCATCGCCAGACTCGATGAGGAATTGCGCGCGCTCAAGACCGAGCGCAAAGCCGGTATCGATACCCTGGTCGCCCAACTGTTGCCCAATCTACGGCGTTCGACCTTCGACGCACTGGTTGCGGCCGCGCCGCGCTTTGTCGATGCGGAAGTGCACTACCTCATGCACCGCCGCTGGTACACCCTGTTCTTCTTCAAACGCAAAGGCTATGACCAGACGCTGACTACCCTGTGCACACGCATGGCGTTTGCCGCCGGCAAGGGCTTGTTGCCGCAGATCGAGGACCGCGTGGCGGACTGGAACAAGAGCATCGACACGCTGCAGGCCGAGCGTGCCGAACTGGCCGTCAGGCAGCGCGATGTGCTGGTGTCGCTGGACCTGTTGCGCGCGGCAGCAGGTAATACGATCCGCTTGCCGGAACAGGCCAGGAAGGATGTAAAAATCATCGTGCAAAAGGCGCGTGCGGCCAGGAGCGCAGCGCAAGCCTCGCAGGGCGGGGCGCAGGGCTACAACCGCAGCCCCTATGAAAACGCGACCTACCAAAGCCACGTGATCGACAGCCGAGATGCGCAGGTGGTCTATGTCGACAACGTCGATACCTGGTCCAATTTCGCCAACGAAGTGCCGCAAAGCCTTAGCATCGTGGCCTTCGAAGCGATGCGCCAGTCGCACCAGGCCAATCCGATGAACGACAGTGGCAGCATCGCTTCCGGCAGCAACAATAGTGATAATGATAGCGGCATCGATTTTGCCGACCCGCCGACCAGGGCTTCGGCCATGTCCGCCGCGAGCGACATCGACTTCGGCGATGCGCCTTCGAGCCGTGCTTCGGCCTCCGGTGGCGACATCGATTTCGGCGACGACCCAGAAAGCAGAGCGGGCGCAACCATTGCCACCGACGACCGGCTGGGGGCATTTTCCTGAATCGGGCCAATATCGGCACGTGCTAGAATGCAATAAAACCCCAAGCGCCCGCCGGCAATGCCGTGCCAGCCGCCCTGCCACCCAACATTGCCCAGGTTGCCATGTCTTCCTCCGAGACGAAATACGAGCTCATTCCGGCTTCCGGTGAACGCCCGCTCAAAGCCCTGGCAATGGCAGCGGAGGCCGGCGACGCTGAAGCGCAATTCGAACTCGGCTACCGTTACCTGATCGGCCTGGGCATTGCGCGCGACGAACGCCGTGCCTATACGCTGTGGCGCAAGGCGGCCGGCAAGAGCCATATCGCCTGCCTCAACAACCTGGGTTGCCTGCATGGCAACGGTAGCAGCGCCACGCCGGTTGACGACAAGGCAGCGCTTTCCTACTTCCAGAAGGCGGCCGTCCTGGAAAACGTGGTCGCCCAGCTGAACCTTGGTCGCATGTACATGAATGGGCGCGGCACCTCCAAGAACCTCGTAAAGGCCAGGCTCTGGATCAAACTCGCGGCGCAGCATGGCAGTGAAGAGGCGCAGGCCTTGCTCAAGGATGAGCGTATCGAGGCGGCGCGCTCGCCCTTGCCGGGCATAGCGGCATGGGCAGCGGCCCTGCTGGTCTGGAGCGTTGTCTACCTGGCCTTCCTTGCCACGCCATTGAGCCACGCCCTGGCGCAGTTTTCCGATGTGCCACGCTTTGCGCTGCAGGTGGCACCCTTGGGGCTGCCGTTCCTGCTGTTGCTGGTTCATACCTGGCGCAAGCTGGCTTGATATCGCAAGTAGAGCGCTTTATCCGCCCGGAGAAAATTTCGTCGCCAGAAAAGAGCGGCCGTGACGGAATTATTAGGAAGGTAATGTTGTGAACTAGCCTGCAACTACCGCACAACATGCTGCAAGCGTGCACCAATTCAGGCGATTTGCCCTTTTGCGGTGCAGCAAGCAATTGACTGGTAAGGGGAAAAACTTTTATAATCCCGTGGCTTTGCTGTGTGACCTTGTTTGAGGGCGGGACGTGTCAGTTTCACAACAACAAACTTCCAAGCCAATCTTCAAGGTTGTGGTTTTGCAGGCGTGCCTGGTTTTGGCCGTGGCGTCGATGGCGACATTCTTCTCTGACGGGCTCAGGGGTTTGTCGGCCGGGATCGGAGGAGCGATCGCGGTGGTCGGCAGTCTCATGTATGCCTTGCTGGTGAGTGGCAAGACCGGAGACGCGGCAAGCGTCATGAAGGCGCACTTCGTGGCCGAGATGGTGAAGATATTCATCACCGTTGTGCTGTTTGTGCTGGCATTGCTCTTGTTCCACTCAGCCTCCATGGTATGGCTGATCGCAGGCTTCGCAGTAGCGACCCTGGCTTACTGGCTGGCGCTGCTGTTTGTTTGATCCGAATTTTTGACAGGTTCATGCCGTTCCCGATTGGGCCTGTTGTAACGACATAAACGACTATCCACTCACTATGGCCACCGAAAATATCGCCGAAGCAGCGCAAGCAGATCCGAATACCGTCGATGCGACCGAGTACATTCGCCACCATCTGACACACAATACGCAAAATGGTTTCAATCTCGACACATTCTGGATCTCACTGATCCTGGGCTTTGTGTTCGTCGCCGTGTTCGCCTACGTCGCCCGCAAGGCGACACCCGGCGTACCAGGCCGCCTGCAAGGCTTCGTCGAGTGGATTCTCGAGATGGTGCAAGACCTGATCAAGAGCGCTTTTCATGCTGAGAGCAAGATAATCGGCCCGCTGGCACTGACTATCTTCGTCTGGGTCTGGCTGTTGAATGCAATGGACTTCTTGCCGGTTGACTTGCTGCCGCTCGCCGGCAAGCTGGTCGGTATCGAGCACTTACGCGTTGTGCCGACGGCCGACGTCAACCAAACCTTCGCCATGTCGATCTCGGTGATGTTCCTGATCATCGGTTTTTCGATCAAAGCCAAGGGCCTGGGCGGCTGGGGCAAGGAATTGTTCACGGCACCGTTCCACGCGCACGGCGTTGCCGCCGTCATCCTGGCGCCGATCAACTTTATTTTCCAGATGATCGAATTGCTGGCCAAGCCGATTTCGCTGGCCCTGCGTTTGTTCGGCAACATGTATGCCGGCGAACTGATCTTCATCCTGATCGCGCTGCTGCCCTGGTGGGCGCAATGGCCGCTCGGCGGCACCTGGGTGATCTTCCATATTCTGGTCGTCACGCTGCAAGCCTTCGTGTTCATGGTCTTGACGATTGTGTATCTCAGCCTTGCCGTTGAAAAGCATTAAGCATTCATTTTTGTGGTTTCGGGTATTTTTACTTTTTTAATCTAGGAGATTTTTATGCAAGCCCTCATCGCCCAAGTTCAAAGCATGACCGTTCTGGCCGCCGCTATCATCATCGGCCTCGGCGCCATCGGCACCGCAATCGGTTTCGGTCTGCTCGGCGGTAAGTTCCTGGAAGCATCGGCTCGTCAACCTGAATTGATGCCGCAATTGCAAACCAAGCTGTTCGTTATCGCCGGTCTGCTCGACGCCATCTCGATGATCGGCGTTGGTGTTGCTCTGCTGTACACGTTCAACAACCCGTTCCTGGCAGCCGTTCTCCACGCGCAGTAATTTGCTCCAAGGCTAGGAGTCCCTTTCAGTTAGGAGCAAAGTATGAATCCAAACATGTCGCTCATCGGCCAGATGATCACGTTTGCGATCCTGGTCTGGGTTACGATGAAGTTCGTATTCCCATCCATCACTGGGATTCTGGACGAACGCGCAAAGAAGATCGCTGACGGACTGGCTGCTGCTGACCAAGGCAAGAAAGCCAAGGAAGAAGCCGACAAGCAGGTCGCTATCGAACTGGCCAAGGCACGCGAAGAAGTGCAAAAGCGTATCGGCGAATCGGAAAAGCGTGCGCAAGTGATCGCTGAGGAAATCAAGCAGAACGCCCAGGCCGAAGCAGCGCGTATCATCGCGCAAGCCAAGGACGAAGCTGAAGCGCAGATCAGCAAGGCCCGTGAAGCTTTGCGCGGCCAGGTTGCCGACTTGGCAGTCAAGGGTGCCGAGCAGATCTTGAAGCGTGAAGTCAATGCTTCTGCCCACGCCGATCTGTTGAACCAACTCGCGACCGAGCTGTAATCATGGCAGAATTCGCAACGATCGCCCGTCCTTACGCCGAAGCGCTGTTCCGCGTGGCCAGAGCCGGCAACCTGCTGGCCTGGTCCGAGCTGGTGTCGGAATTGGCCCAGGTCGCCGCGCATCCCGATGTGCAGGCGCTGGCGCGCAATCCCAATCTCGGCGACAAGACCGTCACCGAGACCCTGCTGGCCCTGGTCAAGTCGCCTGTCACCGACGAAGCGAAAAACTTCGTCGCCATGCTGGTCGAAAACGGTCGCGTCACCCTGCTGCCGGAAATCGGCGTGCAATTCCAGGCATTGAAGAATGCCCAGGAAGGTGCAGCAGACGCCGAGATCGCCAGCGCGTTCGAATTGAACGATGCCCAGGTCAAGCAACTGGTGGCAACGCTGGAGAAGAAGTTCGGCCGCAAGCTGAACCCTTCGGTGCATGTCGACCAAAGCCTGATCGGCGGCGTGCGCGTCGTTGTCGGCGACGAAGTGCTGGACACCTCGGTGCGTGCCAAGCTGCAGCAGATGCAAGTGGCCCTGACCGCGTAGTTCGCGACTAGATATCAATTTTAGGAGTTAGTATGCAACTCAACCCGTCTGAAATCAGCGAACTGATCAAGAGCCGCATCCAAGGCGTCGGCGCTTCCGCTGAGATTCGCAATCAAGGTACGGTTATTTCCGTATCCGACGGCATTTGCCGCATCCACGGCCTGTCCGACGTGATGCAAGGCGAAATGCTGGAATTCCCCGGCAATACCTTCGGTCTGGCGCTGAACCTCGAGCGTGATTCCGTCGGCGCCGTTATTCTGGGTGCCTACGAGCACATTTCCGAAGGCGACACGGTCAAGTGCACCGGCCGCATTCTGGAAGTGCCCATCGGCCCTGAACTGCGTGGCCGCGTGGTCAACGCACTGGGCCAGCCGATCGACGGCAAGGGTCCGGTCAATGCCAAGCTGTCCGCCCCGATCGAAAAGATCGCCCCTGGCGTTATCGCACGTCAATCCGTTTCGCAGCCGATGCAAACCGGCTTGAAGTCGATCGACTCGATGGTGCCTATCGGCCGCGGCCAGCGTGAATTGATCATCGGCGACCGCCAAACCGGCAAGACTGCCGTGGCGATCGATGCGATCATCAACCAGAAGGGCCAGAACATGACGTGTATCTACGTCGCGATCGGCCAGAAGGCATCGTCCGTCAAGAATATCGTGCGCTCGCTCGAAGCCCACGGCGCCATGGAATACACCATCGTCGTCGCTGCAACGGCTTCCGAATCGGCTGCAATGCAATACGTGTCGGCCTACTCGGGCTGCACCATGGGTGAATACTTCCGTGACCGTGGCGAAGACGCACTGATCGTTTATGACGATCTGTCCAAGCAAGCCGTGGCTTACCGTCAAGTGTCGCTGCTGCTGCGCCGTCCGCCGGGCCGCGAAGCCTACCCTGGCGACGTGTTCTACCTGCACTCGCGTCTGCTCGAGCGCGCTGCCCGCGTCAATCCGGAATATGTCGAAGCCTTCACCAAGGGTGAAGTCAAGGGCAAGACCGGTTCGCTGACCGCATTGCCGATCATTGAAACGCAAGCCGGTGACGTGTCCGCATTCGTCCCGACCAACGTGATCTCGATCACCGACGGCCAGATCTTCCTGGAAACCTCGCTGTTCAACGCCGGTATCCGTCCCGCCATCAACGCCGGTATCTCGGTGTCGCGCGTGGGCTCGGCTGCACAGACCAAGGTCATCAAGAATCTGTCGGGCGGTATCCGTACCAACCTCGCACAGTATCGTGAATTGGCTGCATTCGCCCAGTTCGCTTCGGACCTCGACGAATCGACCCGCAAGCAGTTGGACCGCGGTGCACGCGTCACGGAATTGTTGAAGCAGGCGCAATATGCTCCGCTGTCCATCTCGCTGATGGCCGTGTCGCTGTTCGCCGTGAACAACAACTTCTTTGACGACATCGACGTCAAGCGCGTTCTGGCTTTCGAATCCGGCCTGCACGGTTTCCTGAAGACCAACCACGCTGATTTGCTGGCCAAGATCGAAGAGACCAAGCAACTCGACAAGGATGGCGAAGCCGCCCTGTCCGCTGCGATCGCCGCATTCAAGCCGACGTTCTGATCTCAACCGAGCTGAAGAGGAGTCATACTCATGGCTGCAGGTAAAGAGATACGTGGCAAGATCAAGAGCGTAGAGAATACGAAGAAGATCACCAAGGCGATGGAAATGGTCGCCGCATCCAAAATGCGCAAGGCGCAGGACCGGATGCGCGCAGCCCGTCCCTACAGTGAAAAGATTCGTAACATCACCTCGAATCTGGCCAAGGCGAATCCGGAATACACGCATCCGTTCCTGGTCCACAAGAATGGTTCGAAGACGATCGGCTTCATCGTCGTCACGACCGACAAGGGCCTGTGCGGCGGCATGAACACCAATGCGTTGCGTATTGCAACGGCCAAGATCCGTGAGCTGGAACAAGCCGGCAACAAGATCGAAGCCGTTGCCATCGGCAACAAGGGCTTGGGCTTCCTGAATCGCATCGGCGCCAAGGTCGTGTCGTCGGCTACCCAGTTGGGCGATACGCCGCATCTGGAAAAGCTGATCGGCCCGGTCAAAGTGTTGCTGGATGCCTACCAGGACGGCAAGCTCGACGCGGTCTACCTCGTGTACACCAAGTTCTTCAACACGATGCGCCAGGAGCCGATGCTGGAACAGCTCCTGCCGCTGGCTGAAGATCACACCAAGGCAGAGCAGCAATCCCACTCGTGGGATTACCTCTACGAACCCGACGCGCAAACCGTCATCGACGAGCTGCTGTTGCGCTACGTCGAAGCACTGGTCTACCAGTCTGTCGCCGAAAACCTGGCATCCGAGCAGTCGGCGCGCATGGTGGCGATGAAGGCGGCAAGCGACAACGCGGGTAACGTGATTGGTGAGTTGAAACTGGTCTACAACAAGACGCGTCAAGCGGCGATCACGAAGGAACTGTCCGAGATCGTCGCTGGTGCAGCCGCCGTTTAAGGCTATCGCGTAGCGATCGCTTCGCTCCCCTCGCCCGCGGGCGGGAGAGGGGTTGGGGGTGAGGGAGGGGGCCAAGACATTTGGCTGTGTTGTATCCCTCATCACTGAGTGGGAACGAATTTTAATTTTTATATATTGAAGGAACGAAAATGGCTGATGGCAAAATCGTTCAGTGTATCGGCGCTGTGGTTGACGTGGAGTTTCCGCGCGATGCGATGCCCAAGGTCTACGATGCCTTGAAGATGGAAGGGTCGGAACTGACTCTGGAAGTGCAACAACAGCTTGGCGACGGCATTGTCCGTACCATTGCGCTGGGTAGCTCTGACGGTCTGCGCCGCGGCATGATGATCAAGAACACCGGCAAGCCTATCATGGTGCCGGTCGGCAAGGCTACGCTGGGCCGCATCATGGACGTGCTGGGCAACCCGATCGACGAATGCGGCCCTGTGAGCCACGAGCAAACCGCTTCGATCCACCGTGCAGCACCGGTATACGATGAACTGTCGCCCTCGCAAGACCTGCTCGAAACCGGCATCAAGGTGATCGACCTGGTTTGCCCGTTCGCCAAGGGTGGTAAGGTTGGCCTGTTCGGTGGCGCCGGCGTGGGCAAGACCGTGAACATGATGGAACTCATCAACAACATCGCCAAGGCGCACAGTGGTCTGTCCGTGTTCGCCGGCGTGGGTGAGCGTACTCGTGAGGGTAACGACTTCTACCACGAAATGGCCGATGCCAAGGTGGTCGACCTCGACAATCCGGAAAACTCCAAGGTCTCGATGGTCTATGGCCAGATGAATGAACCGCCGGGTAACCGTCTGCGCGTGGCCCTGACCGGTCTGACGATCGCTGAAGGCTTCCGTGACGAAGGCCGTGACGTGCTGTTCTTCGTCGACAACATCTACCGTTATACGCTGGCCGGTACCGAAGTGTCGGCACTCTTGGGCCGTATGCCTTCCGCCGTGGGTTACCAACCGACGCTGGCCGAAGAAATGGGCCGCCTGCAAGAGCGTATCACGTCGACCAAGACCGGTTCGATCACTTCGATCCAGGCCGTGTACGTCCCTGCGGATGACTTGACCGACCCGTCGCCTGCCACCACGTTTGCTCACTTGGACTCCACCGTCGTGTTGTCGCGTGACATCGCTTCGCTGGGTATCTACCCCGCCGTGGACCCGCTCGACTCGACCTCGCGTCAGCTGGACCCGCTGGTCGTTGGCCAAGAGCACTACGAAACCGCACGTGCCGTGCAAGGTACGCTGCAGCGCTACAAGGAATTGCGCGACATTATCGCCATCCTGGGCATGGACGAACTGGCACCGGAAGACAAGCTGGTGGTGTACCGCGCCCGTAAGATGCAACGTTTCCTGTCGCAGCCTTTCCACGTCGCTGAAGTGTTCACCGGTTCGCCGGGCAAGTACGTTTCGTTGAAGGACACGATCAAGGGCTTCAAGATGATCGCGTCGGGCGAACTGGATCACTTGCCGGAACAAGCATTTTATATGGTCGGTACAATCGAGGAAGCGATCGAAAAGGGCAAGAAAGCCGCCTAATGATGGCATAAACCTTCTGCGCGGGCCGGGGCTGTCCCTGCGATGCTCGCCCTACTTCAGTAGGGCTGCGCTTCTCGGAACAGCCGCGACCCGCTCGCTACGGTTTCTGCCACCATTATTTTCTTGATTGTCTGAATTTATTAGATTGGACTAACATGGCACATACGATCCACGTTGACGTCGTCTCCGCCGAAGAGAACATCTTCGCTGGCGAAGCCGAATTCGTCGCGTTGCCGGGTGAATCGGGCGAGCTGGGTATTTACCCGAAGCATGCACCGCTCATCACGCGCATCAAGCCGGGTGCTGTCCGCATCAAGGTCAAGGGCCAGGCCGAAGACGAATTCGTGTTCGTTGCCGGCGGGATTCTCGAAGTGCAGCCTGATACCGTCACCGTGCTGGCCGATACCGCGATCCGCGGCAAGGACCTGGACGAGGCGAAGGCAGCCGAAGCCAAGAAACTGGCTGAAGAAAACCTGCACAACGCCGAAGGCAAGATCGACCACGCCAAGGCGCAAGCCGAACTGGCAGCGGCGATTGCGCAACTGGCGGCAATCCAGAGATTGCGCAAGAAGAACTAAGCCCTGCGGTAACCCCATGAAAAAAGCAGCTTCGGCTGCTTTTTTTATTTCAGCGATAATTGCTGTCAAACTTTTTGGCCTGTTACCATGAAACACCAGCAAGTCCTCGACAAGCTCGCCGCCGCCAAACTGGTGGAGGCAGTGACCGACGACGTGTCCTTGCTCCTGTTTTGGGAAATGCTCGGACCAGGCAGGAAAGACGCCTTTGGGGAGGTTGCCGAAGCGGTCATTCCCCAATTGCTGGAGCGCTGGGATTGCGCGCTGCGTGCGCCGGAAGACGAGGTCAGTGTACTGTACAAGCAAAAGACGCGGCTTGCACTTGCAACGGTCATGCACAAATATGGCCTGCAGGATGGGCAAGTGACGGCGGGTGCCCTTGCCGCCATTGATGAACTCAATGAAACGGTGGCACTCTCCGACGACTTCTTTCGCAAGAGCGAGCTCATCAAGGCTTTTCTATCGGCGCCACCCAAACCCTTGTCGCGCCGGCCCACAAAGCCGGAGTCTCTGACCTTCCTGCGCGCGGGCGATGTGATTGCCATGCAGGTGGCCGGGCGCTATCACGCCGCCTATGTGCACGAGGTCGGGCAAAACGTGGCGCCGGTCATTGAGCTCTACGACTTCGTCTCTGCCGCCAAACCGATGCTCAACGACGTGGTATCGCATCGCGCCAAGGGCGGCAAATACAATGACGGGACCGAGCGCGCGGAAAAGTACCAGGTCCATGGCTTGAAGCATGTACCCGACGGCGCCAACCAGTTCCACCTGCTGGGCAGCGGCGTGGCCGCGGGCCCGTCCCAAACCCACTTGGGCGCACCGGTGGGCTTGTACTCCGTTACCCATACTTTCAAGCTGCTGCAATCCGTCGGACGGTTGTTCCCAGCGCGGCCTTGAGACAGGAAACAAATGCGCCAATGCGAGCCACGCCGGATGGCGGCATAATGCAGCTTGGGTTCAACAGCGTGGAGGCAGCGTCATGCCCATCATCAACGACGACAACGTGATTGCGCGCGTACTTGAGCAGAGCAAGGTCATTGCCGTGGTCGGCATGTCGGCCGACCCCTCGCGCGACAGCTACCAGGTTGCGCGCTACCTGCAAGACCAAGGCTACCGCATCATCCCGGTCAATCCCAGCTATTCCGGAGAAACCATACTGGGCGAGCGTTGCCATGCCTCGCTATACGATGCAGCAGATGCGGTGGAAGCAGAAGGCCGCCGTATCGACATGGTCGATTGCTTCCGCCGCGCCGACGCCATGGAAGCGATTGCCGATGCTGCCATCGACATCGGCGCTTCCTGCCTGTGGATGCAGCTTGGCGTGATCAATCAGGTGGCAGCCGACAAGGCACTGGCGGCAGGACTGGCGGTGGTGATGGATCGTTGCACCAAGGTCGAGCACGCGTATCGCTAGGGTTCGTAAAACAGCTCGGCGGCGTGGCTGCAGAAATAGTCGGTCAGATATTCCAGGCGCTCCGATTCGCCTAAATTGCCTTGTACACTGCAATAGGCCTCAACGATTCCGGCATGATCTTCCTTATTGCGCTGCCATGCAGCGTGAGCCAGCTTGAGCGCGGCCGCCTCACTTTGCAGACCCACTGTATCGAATGCCTCCAGGATGGCGCCAAGCCGATCTCTTTGCCACGCAAAGGCATTCCATGCTTCGAACTGGCATGCGCTTTCCCAGCAGAAGAGCAAGCTGAGTATCAGATATCCTTTGGGCAGGCGGTCGGCTTCGAGATCCGAACGCTCCAGCTCGGCGGCCAGCTCGAAGAAGGCATCCATGATGCGGTGGCCGTTCTCGGCTTCCCATAGTTCGAGAGGCAATTTATGCTTGGACGCAACTTGTTTGAGGAGGGGGACAACCGAATCCGGCAGTTTCATTCTATGACCCGCATCAGGAATTTCCCAGCTTGCCTTCCAGATAAAGGCTCGCCAGCCGGTCGCGCAACACCTTGCCCGTCAAGGTCCTTGGCAAGGCCTCGACTGCAACATATTCGCGCGGCCGCAGCGGCCCGAGTTTTCCCTCGGCGTAAGCACCGAGGCTTGTAACGGCAGTATCATCGCGCGGGATGTAGGCCAGGCCCATCATCTCCCTGCCGGCGCTGTCGACGGCCACGAACACGGCAGCTTCGCGGACTGCCGGATGGGATTCGAGCACGGTCTCGACGTCGCGAAAGCGCACCTTGGTCCCGCCGATGTTGAGCACATCGTCTTGCCGACCGTCGATGAAAAGCAGGCCTTCCTGGTTGAAGTGCGCGAGGTCGCGTGGGTAGTACCAGCCGTCGCGGAAGCGCTCGGTAGTCAAGCCGTCGTCGGGGTAGTAGCCCTTCAGCATCACGTCGGCGCGCAGGCGCAGAATGCCGCTTTGTCCAGCCGGCAGTGCCTGGTCTTGCTCATCGACGATCTCAGCCTTCAACGTGGGCAAGATGCGGCCCGCGGTTCCCGGGTGGCGCCGTGTCATGTCGGGCGTTGCCACTGAAACCAGCCCCACTTCCGTCAAACCGTAGCAGACCTCAAGGTTGGGTGAAAAGCGGTGCAACATGGCGTCGACCAGTTTTACACCGGGGGAAGCGCCGCCCACGCGCAGGTGGTTGACGGTAGTGAAGTACACGTCGTCTTCGACCAGGTGAGGCGCGATGGCTTCGGCGATGGCCGGGGAGAGGAACCAGTCGGTGACAGCAAAGCGCCGCACGGTGTCGATGTAATGTTCCACGCTTTCCGTGGGGGTGAAGACGACCGCGCCGCCGATGGCCAATGTGCACAGGGCATAGTTGAAGCTGGGGGCGAAATTGAGGTCGAGTGACAGCACACGCGATTTCGGCGTCAAGCCGTAGGCAGTCAGGGCCAGCCGAGAACGCATGTAGCCATGAGTGAGCATGACGCCCTTGGGGTCGCCCGAGGTGCCTGACGACAGCGCCACGCGCAAGGGGGTGTCGATGGCGGTTGGCGCATAGGGCACGCGGCGTACGTCGGTGCGCAGCTCGGCCTGGTTCAACAGCACGAAGGGCAGGCCTTCCAGGGCACAGTCGGGCCGGCCCGAGATGATGGCCGTCACGCCATAGCGCCGCACCGCAATCATGCGCCGCTCGACCGGCAGGGCCGGGTGAATCGAAACGAAAGGCACGCCGATGCGAGCCAGGGCCAGCGTGGTGAACAAATGCATCGGCGTCTGGCCCATGGAAATGCCGACCATGGTGCCGGCCGTCAAGCCGCTCTCCAGCAGCTTGGCGGCCACAGCATTGACGGCGGCCTGCATGCCACGAAAACTGACGATGGCTTCCGTCATGATCATCGCCGGCGCGGCCGGCTGCAGCAGTGCGCGCTGCTCGATCATGGCGGCGAGATTCTCTATTTCCCGGCCCTCTCCGTCATGCGTGACGAATCGTCCTGTCTCCATCTTCGTTTCCTATTGACTTACCTGGCCATGACGGGCAAGCCATTGGCTGACCTTCCCGGTGCTTTCTTGTGGAAGATGCAGGCCTAGCTTGGAGCGGCGCCACAGGATGTCGGCAGCATCGCGCGCCCACTCATGGCTGACCAGGTACTGCAGCTCGGCTTCGAAGAGGCCGGTTGCAATTTCCACGCCCATGTCGGCTGGCGCATTGCGCCCTTCAAGCAGCAAGAGGGTGCGGTTGCCGTAGGCGTGGACATAGCGTGCTACCAGGCTGGGCGGCAGCCAGGCATAGCGTTGCTGCAGCGTTTCGATGTAGCGCTCGAACTCACGTACCGAACGGTTTTGCGGCTCGGGTCCATAGATGTCGCCACCGGGCAGGCAAGCGTGTTCCGTCCACGCGCCATGGGCGTTGCCCAGCAGCGGAGCAAGCAGGTCCAGTGCTTCTTCGGCCAGTTTACGGAAGGTGGTGATCTTGCCGCCGAAGATGGTCAGCATGGGTGCCCCATCCTGGTCAAGTTCGAAGCGGTAGTCGCGCGTGACGGCCGATGCGCTGGCCGATGCATCTTCCACCAAAGGCCGCACACCGGAATAGGTCCACACCACGTCGGCCGGCGCAACTGGCTTCTTGAAATACCGGCTCACCAGTTCGCACAGGTAAGCGATTTCCTTGTCGTCGATGGCCACCTGGTCTAAGTCACCGTGATAATCGATATCGGTCGTGCCGATCAGGGTGAAGTCGCGCTCATAGGGAATTGCAAACACGATGCGGCCATCGGGGTGCTGGAAGATATAAGCATGCTGGTGTTCAAACAGCTTGGGCACCACGATATGGCTGCCCTTGATCAGGCGCAGGTTGCGGTCGGCCGGGTGGTGCGCCGCACCCTGCAGGAATTTGACCGCCCATGGCCCGCTGGCATTGACCACGGCGCGCGCCCTGACGGTGAACTGTTCGCCGGACTCGCGCTGCAGTTGCGCCAGCCAATGGCCGCCTTGCTGCTGCAGGTCCAGGCAAGTTGTGTGGGTCAGGATCTGCGCGCCTTTTTCCTGTGCGCCGATGGCATTCAAGACCACCAGGCGTGCATCGTCGACCCAGCCGTCGGAATAGATGAAACCGCGCGTGAAGCGGTCGGCCAGCGGCTTGCCGGCGGCGTGCTTTTTCAGATTGGCGCCGCGCGAGCTGGGCAGCAATTCGCGCTTGGCCAGCAAGTCGTAGAGCAGCATGCCGGCCCGGATCATCCAGGCCGGGCGCAAGCCGTCTTCGTGCGGCATGACGAAGCGCAAGGGGCGCATGATGTGCGGCGCACTGCGCAACAGCACTTCGCGTTCGATCAGCGCCTTGCGCACCAGGCGGAATTCGTAATATTCGAGGTAGCGCAGCCCGCCATGGATCAGTTTGGTCGAGGCCGAAGAGGTGTGCGACGCCAGGTCGTCCTTCTCGCACAGGATGACACGGAGGCCGCGCCCGGCCGCGTCGCGCGCGATGCCGGCACCGTTGATGCCGCCGCCGACGACCAGGACATCGCATTCGCGTTGATCTTTTGGCTCCATTGGCCCATCGTACCAGATGGTCATGGGATAATGGCGCCTGAACCCTAGCACACGAGCATGCCATGTCCTTCCCGCCGCTGCAAAACGATACCTTCCTGCGCGCGCTGCGCCGCCAGCCGGTCGACTACACCCCCATCTGGCTGATGCGCCAGGCGGGGCGTTACCTGCCGGAATACCGTGCCACGCGCAAGGTCGCCGGTTCCTTCCTCGGCCTGGCCAAGAACCCGGATTTTGCCACCGAGGTGACGCTGCAGCCGCTCGACCGCTATGCGCTCGAT